>Ga0196958_10000616_pt1 | contig 11656 bp, 9 predicted proteins | sample S1v_10metaG_FD_148654 | JGI IMG/M metagenome (GOLD analysis project Ga0196958, IMG submission 148654) | Soil microbial communities from Anza Borrego desert, Southern California, United States - S1+v_10 | ecosystem: Environmental > Terrestrial > Soil > Desert | place: USA: California | collected...
GCCGCCCCGCGCACCAGCACCGACTCGCCGGCGGCGAAGTGAGCGTGGGCGAGAGCGAAATGGGCGACCATGCCGGAGGTCCCGAGCGTCACCGCGTCCGTGGCGGACAGGTCGTCGGGGAGGGGCAAGATCTTCTCGACCGAGAGGGCGGTTCGCTCGACGTAGCCGCCGCTCTCGCCGGTGACCGCCCAGACACGCCGCCCGGTCCAGGCCGGATCGACCCCGGCGCCGACCGCGCTGACGGTGCCCGCCACCTCGTTGCCGGGAACATGTCCTTCCTCGATGCCGAAACCGGCGAGGGCCCCGCTCCGGATCACGGCGTCGACGCCGCCGACGCCGATCGCTTCCACGCTGATCAGCACCTCGCCCGCGGCGGGAACGGGGGAGGGTAGGTCGATCACGGCAAGGCCCTCGGGGGCGCCGAACTTCCGGATCTCGACTGCTCGCATCTTCGTCTCCTGGTCGTTGATCACCGGCGGCCGACGCTAACGGGCGCCCCCGTCCGTTTTGGCTAAAGTGAGAGTGGTGACCGGTCGTTTGTCTCGGATCCCGCGCTCGGATGCTTTGGACAACCGTGAACGCATCCTCGAAGCGGCTCGCGAGTTGTTCGCCGCCGAAGGGTTGACCGTGCCGATGCGGGAGGTCGCGCGCCGCGCCGAAGTCGGTCCCGCCACCTTGTACCGCCACTTCCCGACCAAGGAAATCCTGGTGACGGAGGCCTTCACCGACCAGATGAGGACGTGTCACGTCGTCGTCGACGAGGGGCTCGCCGATCCGGATCCGTGGCGCGGCTTGTGTTCCGTGCTCGAGAAGCTCTGCGAGCTGCACTCGCGCGACAGGGGCTTCACCGCGGCTTTCGTGTCGGCCTTTCCCAAGGCGGTGGATTTCACCGCCGGCCGCGACTACACACTCAGGGCGATCGCCGAACTCGCGGGCCGGGCCAAGGACACCGGGGAACTCCGCGCCGACTTCGTGTTCGACGACCTGATCCTCGTGCTCATGGCCAACAACGGGATCCAGGCCGCTTCGCCCGCCGCGCAGGTCGCGGCGTCCCGGCGGTTCGCCGCGCTGGTGATCCAGTCCTTCCGTGCCGCACCGGAGCAGCCGCCGCTGCCACCGGTGGCGCGGCTGGCCCTCGTGGTGCCGGGAAAGACCCTTTGACGCGTGAATCCGCCCGTGTGGTCGTAGCTGGGCGGTCACCTGTTCGGCTCGTCGGGGCGGACGAGTTCCCGGCGGTGACCCGCTCGCCGAAACTGCCCCGAATTCCTGCGGATGGACCTGAAACCCTGAGACGACCCTGCCCGTGATCAATACCGTGGAGGTAGACGACATCGTCCTCGAAGCTGATGCCCGCTGCGGTGATCATTCGTAGTTTTACCGGTATGAAACGGACTTCAGTGGTCATTGCCGCACTCTGCGCGGCTTCGCTCGTTTCTCCGGCCGTCGCGTCCGCGACACCGCACTCGAGAGACCTGCTGCAGCGGACCCTGCAGCGGGACGCCGACACCCTCGTGAAGAACGGTTCACCGGGCGCGTTGGTCGAGCTGAGCACAGCCGAAGGCCGGGTCAAGGTGCGTGGCGGCCACGGCGATCTGCGCACCGGCGCCCCGGTGCCGTGGAACGGGCACTTCCGGATCGCCAGTTTCAGCAAGACGTTCCTGTCCGCGACGATGCTCCAGCTCGTCGGCGAGGGCAAGCTTTCCCTGGACGACACCGTGGAGAAGTGGCTGCCCGGCGTGGTGCGCGGGAACGGCAACGACGGCGGGGCCATCACCGTCCGGCAGCTGCTGCAGCACACCAGCGGCCTGCACGACTACATGGCCGAACTCGATCTCTTCACCGAGAACGGCTTTCTGCGCCACCGGTTCGACCGGCTCAGCGCGGCCGAGGCGGTGAAACTGGCCGTCGGCAAGCCGCCGGCGTTCGAGCCAGGGAAGAGCTGGGGTTACTCGAACACCAACTACGTGCTCGCCGGGATGGTGACCGAGAAGGTGACCGGCCGGGACTGGCAGCAGGAGATCACCGACCGGATCGTCCGCCCGCTGGGCCTGCGCGAAACCTCTCTGCCGTACACGTCACCGTTCATCCCGGGTCCGCACGCGCGGGGCTACGACCGGTTCGTCGTCGAGGGCTCGAATCCGCCGCGTCTCGGGCGAAGGGTGGACGTCACGCTGATGAACGCGTCGATGGGCGGGGGAGCGGACGGGTCGATCAACAGCACCACCGAGGACGGCAACAAGTTCCTGCGGGCGCTGCTGGGCGGCAAGGTCCTCCCGCCGTCGATGCTGGCCGAGATGAAGAAGACCGTGCCCGCGCCGGGGCTCGGCGCGTACGGGCTCGGCCTGGTGAAGTCGACCGCTTCCTGCGGTGACTACTGGGGTCACAGCGGCGCGCTGCCCGGCTTCCTGACGGGCAACGGCGTGACCGAGGACGGCAAGCGCAGCGTGATGGTCTCGCTGAACACGCTCACGCCGTACAGCCCCGGCGCCGAACCACCGGAGGGCAATCCCATGAACGCGGTGATCGACCACGCACTGTGCGGCCGCGGCTGATCCGGCCGGTCCACGGTCGGCTGTTCCCCAGGTCGCATCAGGGACGCTGAGCGCCGCGGAGGCGACCCGCGCGACTGGCAGGGGTGCGCGGGTCGTCGTCGGCGCGGTGGGTGCCGTGTCGTTCCTGGGCGGCCGGTCGTCAGGGAACCACCAGCACCGGCCAGTGCCCGGTCCTGATGAGCTTGGTCGCGACGGAGCCCGCGAACCGGTGGCCCGCCTTCTGTGACGCGCCGACCACGACGGTGTCGACCTGACCGCGGTCGGCGGTGTCGCGAAGCGTGGTATACGGGTCGCCGAAGGTCTTCAGGAAACTGACCGGCACTTCCAGTTCCTCGGCCGCCGCGCGGATCTGCTCGCGAAGTTCGGCGTAGAGCTGCAACGTCGTATCGTGCTCCACCGTCGCCGCGACCGCCGGTCCGAGCGTGGTCAGCGCCGTGCGGCAGCCGACGAAGGCGACGATCAGCCTGCCGCTCTCGCGCCGTGCCATGCCGAACGCGAACGCCGCCGCCCGCATCGCGGTGTCGGAGCCGTCGACCCCGGCCAGGATGGCCCGCCCCGTGTGGTGCCGGGGCGGGCCGAAACGCTCCACAGTGGACTCGAAGGCCCCGGCTGCGTTCCCGTTCATCACACGCCTACCTGACGACCGCGTCGGACGCCGGGGCTTCCGTCTCCACGTCGAGCGTGGTGCGCAGGGTGAGCGGCTTGAGCAGCAGCGCCGCGATCACGCCCACGACGCCCACCGCCGCGGAGATCAGGAAGATGTGCGCGGTCGCGTCGCCGTACACGGTGTGCACGATCGTCTGGACCTCCGGCGGCAGCGCCTTGAGGTTCAGCGCGCTGACGCTTCCCGTCGACGCCTGGCCTTCCGGGACGTGCAACGCGGCCGACAGGTCGGCGGTGACCCGGTTCGCGAGCACCGCGCCCAGTACCGAGACGCCGATGGTGCCGCCGAGCGACCGGAAGAACGTGACCGAAGCGCTGGCCGCGCCCAGATCCCGCAACGGCACGGTGTTCTGCACGGCGAGCACGAGGTTCTGCATCGTCATGCCGACACCGACGCCGACCACCGCCATCGCGATGCCGACCAGCCACAGCGGCGAGGCGTGATCGACCGTGCCCAGGCCGAGGAAGCCGATCACCAGGGTGATCGTGCCCGCCACGATGTACGGCTTCATCCGTCCGGTGCGGCTGATCAGGCGTCCGGAGACGGTCGAGGAGACGAGCACGCCCGCCATCAGCGGAATGGTCAGCAGACCGGCTTCGGTGGGGGAGTAGCCGCGGCCGACCTGGAAGTACTGGCCGAGGAACACCGCGCCGCCGAACATCGCCATCCCGACGGCGAGGCTCGCGATGATCGCCAGGGCCGGAGTGCGCTGGGTGATGAGGTGCAACGGGACGACGGGTTCGCGGACCTTCCGCTCCACGAGCACGGCGAGCACCAGGAGCACGACGCCGCCCGCCACCATCAGGGCCGTCTGCCACGAGAGCCAGTCGAAGGTGTTGCCGACGAACGAGACCCAGATCAGCAGCACACTCACACCCGCGGCGATGAGACCCGCGCCGAGGTAGTCGACCTGGACGTTCTCCCGGCGGACGGTCTCCAGCTTCAGGGTCCGCTGCAGCACGATGAACGCCGCCACCGCGATCGGCACGCCGACGAAGAAGCACCACCGCCAGCCCAGCCACGGCACGTCCACGATCAGCCCGCCGAGCAGCGGGCCGCCGACGGTGGCGACCGCCATGACCGCGCCGAGGTAACCGTTGTAGCGGCCGCGTTCACGCGGCGGGATGATCGCCGCGATCACGACCTGGACCAAGGCCTGCAGGCCGCCGACGCCGACGCCCTGGAACGCGCGGGCGGCGATCAACTGCCCGGTGTTCTGGCTGAACCCGCTGATCATCGACCCGATCACGAAGATCACGATCGCGATCTGCACCAGCGTCTTCTTGTTGAACAGGTCGGCGAGCTTGCCCCAGATCGGGGTGGTGGCCGTCGCCGCCAGCAGGGTGGCCGTGACCACCCACGTGTACTGCGTCTGCGTGCCGTTCAGCGAGCCGATGATCAGCGGCAGGGCGGTCGAGACGACCGTCGAGCTGATCATCGCCACCAGCAGCGCGAGCAGCAGTCCGGACAGCGACTCGAGCACCTGGCGGTGTCCCATCGCCCCCGGTGGTGCCTCCGCCGTCGTTCCCTCGGTCTTCATGGCGTCCTTTCGAGCGGCAATTGTTGCTCACTGTGCAAACTTGCACAGTGAGAACTTTATTCCCCTCGCTACGCTGTCCCGGTGGACACCCTCGACACGCTTCGCACCCGCAAGAAGGCGGCGACGCGGCAGTCACTGCACGAGGCCGCGCTCCGGCTGGCGATGGAGCACGGCCTGGACGGGGTGACCGTCGAGGACATCGCCGACACGGTGGGCGTGTCCCGGCGGACCTTTTCGAACTACTTCGCGAACAAAGAGGACGCGATCCTGCACGCCGACCGTGAGCGCACCGGGCTGCTGGTGTCGCTGGTCGAGGGCAGGCCGTCCGGCGAGAAGCCGTGGCAGGCACTGCGCGCGGCATGCCGGGAGCTGTACCGGGCGCATCCCGTCCCCGACCGTGAGTGGGTGGCACAGCTACGGCTGCTGCGGCGGCATCCGTCGCTGCTCGCGCGGCAGGCAGGCGACCAGTTCGCCCTCGAGCGCGATCTGATCACGGTGTTGCTCGCCAGGGGACACGGCCTCGACCAGGAACTGGCCAGGCTCACCGCGGCGACCTTCCTCGCCACGCTGCGAACCGGGAACGTGCTGTGGCTGGAAGGCCAGGAGGACCGGCCGCTGCCCGAGGTCGTGGATCGGTTGCTGGGCCGCGTTCAGCTCCGCTGACCGAGGGCGCTCGCGCTAGGCCGCCGCCGTGGTTCCCTCTTGTGGGGTACATGAAGGCCCCCTTCCTTGCGTCTAGCGCAAGGAAGGGGGCCTTCATGTACCACCAATGGTCGCCGTAGGCGCATGGGCGCAGCCGGCGAACCCGGCCTCACCCCTGCCGAAGGGGCGTGAAGGCCTCCTTCCCTGCCTTCAGTGTGGGAAAGGAGGCCTTCACAGATCTGCGATCAGCCGAAGCGGGAATCCAGCAGGTATCCAAGACACTCTTGGTCCTGACCGTCCTGACCACTCGCGACCCCGGCGCGAGCCTCCGGCTACGCCTTGACGGTGTCGAAGAGCAGTTTCGCGGCCACCGTCGCCCCGTCGGTCCGGATCGTCTTCGCCACGGCCTTCGCCCGCGCACCGATTTCGGGGGTCAGGGCCGCCGTGAGCGCTGCCGACACCGATTCGACCGTCGGCGCCGGATCGTGGTGAGCCACACCGATGCCCAGTTCCGCCACCCGCTCGGCCCAAAACGGCTGGTCCGCGATCCGGGGGACGACCACCTGGGGTGCGCCGGACAGGGACGCCGTCGTCGTGGTGCCCGCGCCGCCGTGGTGCACCACGGCGGCCATCCGGCGGAAGAGCGCCTGCTGATTGACCTCGCCGACGACGAAACAGTCGTCGGCGTCGTCGATCGAAGCCAATCCTGCCCAGCCGCGGCCGAGCAGGATGCGCCGTCCCAGCCCCCGGGCCGACTCGATGGCCACCTGGGCGATGCCCTTCGGCGCGTACGCGGCCATGCTGCCGAAACCGACGTACACCGGCGGTTCACCGGAGTCGAGGAACTCCTCCAGATCGTCCGGGAGCGGGCGGTCGTCGGGCCGGAGCCACGCGCCCGTCGGGACGAGGTCCAGATCCGTCATGCCCGCCGACGGGCACAGGGTCGCGTCCGCGGCCAGCCACGGCGTACCGGTGAAGACGTGGTCGCGGACGTTGTCCACCGGCGGCAGCCCGATCGAGGCCCGGTGATCGTTGAGCGCCCCGCCGTACAACGCGTTCACGCGCTGAGCGTCCTGCTCCCACAGCACCCGGTTGTCCGTCTCGCCTTCCGGGGACTGAGTGCCCGGCCGGATGCCGGGGGCGAAATGCCGCGACGGCAACCCGTAGGTGTGGAAACACGCGTACACGTAGGGGATCCCGAACTTCTCGGCCACATCCCGCGCGCCGGCGGGCAGCAGCCCGGTCGCCAGGATGACGTCGCAACCTTCCTCCGCCGCCGCGGAGAGCGTTTCGAATCGGGCGGCGACCAGCGCCGGGGCGAGCTTCAGCGCGTCTTCCCCCGTCGGCGGTTTCGGCCCGGCGACCACCGAGTGCACCGTCGGGCCGAGCGGCACCAACGGCACGCCTGCCCGCTTCAGCAACGTCACGAATTCCTCGTCCGGCGGCGCGCACACCCGCGCCTCCGCGCCGAGTTCCCGCAACGCCACCGCGAGTCCCACCACGGGTTCGACATCCCCGCGTGACCCCCACGTCGTCAACAAAACACGCACTTCGCGACTCCCATTTTTGCGTTTTCCGGCCTTCGGCGCGCAATTCTGCGGGATGACCATGGCCTTGCCGCAAGCCCCCCTGTCCGCTATAAATTGAAAGGGGCGAGGAGAACACGTCCATTCTGGACGGACTTTTTCAGATCGAGCCGGTGCGCAACGCGAAGGCGACGGCGTGCGTGCGGTTGTGCAGGCCGTAGCGCGACATCACCCGATGGAGCACGTTTTTCACCGTGCTCTCCGAATAGGCGAGTTTGGTCGCGATCTCCTCCGTGCCATGGCCATCGGCCAGCAGGCGGAGCACTTCCCGTTCGCGGTCGGACAATCCGGACAGTGCGAGACCGTGGGGGACCAGCAAGTCCTCCTGGATCCGATCGAGCTGGGAGAGCAGGCTGCCCTGCAGACGCGGCGGCAGCGCGCCGGCGCCCTGGTTGACCGCGAGGATCGTCCGCACCAGGTGCTCGCCGTCGAGATCGCGCCGCGGCAGCAAGGCGGCCATGCCGCATTCGATCGCCGTCATCAGGACCTGGACCGGGAAATCGTCGGTGACGATCACGCATCTCGGTGGCGACGGGAGTGACGACGCGGCACGAACCTGGCGAAGGAAGGTGAAGACCCCGTCGCCGATCGAATCCCCGACCGTCACGATCACTTCGGCAGGCCCGAGGTCGGTTTCGGCGAGCACGTCCAGCCGTTCGTCGGCGCCGAGGATGCTCGTCGTGCCCAGTCCGGCCAGTAGATCCGGCGCGTGCACGGCGACTCTGACGCGATCGGTTCTCCTGCTGAGCTTCTCCCCGTGCATCATGATCGAAGTCCCCATCCGAGCGCTCGGAAACCCTGAAGCGGGCAGGCGGACCGGCCGCCGCCCGTCGGGTGTGCGGGCGGCCGATCCGCAATGTGAATGGTTCTTGCGTTACTTAGAAGCTATAATCTTGCAACGTCGCATGTCAACCCCCGCGGCCTCGGCTCCCACGGATGGCGGCAACGTCACCGGGCAAGACGCCCGGAAGGCGGGAAAGGTTCAGCGCGGACTCGGGGGAACGCCGGTCACCGGGTCGTGAGGTCGTCCAGTTCGTCCGCGATCAGCAGGCCGGGATCGAATTCCATGCCGGTGAAATGGCCGGCGAGTTCGAGCGAGAGCACGCCGTGCAGGCGGGTCCAGAAGGCCAGCGCGCGATGCAGGGTCGCGGACGGGGCCGGATCGTCGCCCGCCCAGTCGCGGTGGCCGTCCAGATGCTTGTCGAACGGGGTTTCCGGCTTGTCGACGGTGATCGCGCGGGACGCCTTGAGCAGCACGGCCATGACTTCGTTCGAAATGGCGGTGGTGTCGTCGGGCGCGTGGTAGCCGGGGACGGGGGTGCCGTAGATGAGGAAGTAGCGCTGCGGATCGCTCCGGGCCCAGTCCCGGATGGCGACGGCGAGCCCGGCCAGGCCGGCACCGGCGTCGAACGCCGCCCGGACCGTGTCGGCCAGGCTTCGATAGGCGTCGCGGATGAGCGCGGTGACGAGGTCGTCGCGGCTCGCGAAGTACCGGTACAGGGCGGGGCCGCTCATTCCCACCCGCTTGGCGATCGCGTTGAGCGACAGCGCGGGCACCCCGGCGGCGGCGATCTGCTCCCACGCGTGCTGTTTGATCTCCGCGCGTACTTGGTCGCGGTAGCGCTCCCGCGGGCTCTGCCCGTCCGCGTCCGTCATCGGCCCTCCCGCTTCGTCGGCCCGCAGCCTAGTCGCCGCTTCTCCGTGAGCGGTCACTCGGGCAGCAGCGCCAGTTCGGCCAAAGCCTGTTCCCGCCGGGCGGTGAAGGACGGCGCGGGGGAGAGCTCGACGGCCAGGGTGAGACATTCCCTGGCCTCCTCGAAAGCACCCGCTTTCCGCCAGGCCCGCCCTTCGCGGAACGCGCAGATCGCCTCCATCGCGTCGAAACCGCCTTCCCACGAGAGCCACCGGCTGGTGCGGTAGTAGCCCGCCGCCTCCCGCCATTCGGCGAGATCGCCGAGCACGTCACCGATGGCGCGCAGGGACAGGGCCTTCAACATCCGGCGGAGGCCGGGGTAGGTGTCGGCCGCCAGCCGTTCGGCGTCGGCGAGCACGCCACGGTGGACGGCGAGCGCTTCGGCGTGTTTCCCCGCCGCGAGCAACGCGTACCCGTAGACGTTCCGTGCCGAGCTTTGCCCGTCCCAGAACGGTAATTCGTCCGCCAGTTCGTAGCCGCGCTTCGCGAATTCGAACGCCTCGGCGTCCTCCCCGACGTATCGCAGCACCTGGCCCAGGTAGATCGACGCCCAGGTCTGCTCGGTGCGGTCGCCGATCCGGACGGCGATGTCCAGCGCGCGGCGGTGCGCCTCGACGGCCCCTTCGGCGTCGTCGAGGCAGACACTGCACGCCCAGCCGACGAAGTTGAGCAGTTTCGCCTCGTCCCCGGCGTTGCCCAGCTCCCTCGCCGCGGCCGCGCCGAGGGAGAAGATCTCCCACCACGGCCGCTGAGAACTCCGCCCGTCGGAGTACCAGTGCAGCGCGATGGCGAGATCGCAGACCTCCCGATGCCGGCCCTGCCGCGCCGCCACCCGATGCGCGGCGATCCAGTTCCCGGCCTCGACCTCCAGCCAGCGCGCGCTTTCTTCCCGCGAAGCGAACCGGCCGGTCTCCCGGGCTTCGGGGTAGAACAGCCTGGCCGCCTCGGCCGCCTTGCCGAGCAGGTGGGCGAGCACGACGTCCCGCGCGGCCGGGTCCTCCTCCGTCTCGAACCGCTCCTCGGCGAACAGGCGGATCAGATCGTGGAACTGGTGCCGTTCCGGATCCGCCGTGGCCTGCAGGAGGCTGGCGTCGACGAGTTCGTCGAGCTGATCACGGACGTCGGCGGGGGCCGCACCGGACACGACGCCCGTGAGTTCGAGGCCGAAGTCGGCGCCCGGCACGGTCGCCAGCCGCCGGAACAGGCGCCGCGCCCCGGCCGAGACCGCGCGATAGGACAGGTCGAACGCCGAGCGCAGTTGCAGGTCGCCCGCCGCGAGCGCGCGCAGCCGGGTGCCTTCGTCACGCAACCGGTCGGCCAGGTGAGCCAGTGACCATTGCGGCCGGGTCGCGAGCCGGTTGCCCGCGATCCGGACGGCGAGCGGAAGGAATCCGCACAGTGCGACGAGTTCCCGCGCCGCCGCCGGCTCCGCCTCGACCCGGTCGGCGCCGATGATCTTGGCGAGCAGACCGGTCGCGCCGCCATCCGAAAGTGGTTCGAGCCCCAGCCACCGGGCGCCTTCGAGACCGGCGAGCGTGCGGCGGCAGGTGATCAGGGTGAGAGAGCCCGGCCCGGCGACCAGCAGCGGCCGGATCTGCGCCTCGTCGGCGGCGTTGTCGAGCAGCAGCAGGACTTTGCGGCCTTCGAGCAGCATCCGCAGCAACGCCGACCGGTCGTTCTCGGCGGCGGGTACCTGTCCCGGCGCGACGTCCAGCGCGCGCAGCAGCCGGTCGAGCGCGGCACGGGCGCTCAGTGGTTCTTCGTCCATCCCGCGCAGATCCATCGCGAAGACCCCGTCCGGGAACTCCGCGCGCCGCAGATCCGCCGCGGTCACCGCGAGCGCGGTCTTCCCGACCCCGGCCTGTCCGACGATCGCGACCACGCCACCACCCTCGGCGGCCTTCACGGACAACTGCTCCAGTTCGTATTCGCGGCCGGACAGATCCGGCGGCGGGGTGGGGAGGGCGCAGGTCGCCGCGACCTGGGCGGCCAGCGCCGGGTTCCGGCGGCGTCCCTGTTTGGCGACGATCAGGAAGAACTCGCGGTCACCGCCGGACAGGCCGAGCGCGTCGGCCAGCACCTCGGCGGAGCGCTGCTGGGCGGCTCGCGCGCGACCACGTTCCAGCTCGCGCAGCGCACGGACGCTGATGCCGGAGGCCGCGGCCAGCCGCCCCTGTGTCCAGCCCGCGGCCCGCCGGTGTTCGAGCAGGAGCTTGCCGAACACCGACCGTGTCTCGCTCGCCTCCACCGGTTCCACCGCGGTCCATTCAACCGGCAGGCTTCCGCCGTCGAAAAGCTGCCCCCCGCTTCCGCTTGTCCCGGCTTCCGCGTGACCGGTTATCTGGAACCCATGTCGACGATCATGACGACGCCCGTCCGCCGGGTCGCCCGGACCGAAGGGCGCCGGGAGATCCTGGTCGCCGTGCACGCCGACGACCCGCTCGTCCGGGCGGGACTGCGCAGCGCGCTCGGTGACGGCCCCGGCGTCACGGTGCGGGACGACCCGGCGAAGGCCGACGTCCTCGTCGCGGTCGCGGGGGACGAGCCGCGCCGGATCCCCACCGGGTCCGCCCGGCTGGTGCTGGTGGCCGATCAGCCCAACCAGGCCGAACTGTGGGCCGCGGTGGAACGCGGGCTCGCCGTCGTCGTCGCGCGCTCCGAGGCGACGCCCGGGCGGTTGCTGCGCGCGGTCGCCGACGCCCACGCCGGCCGGGGCGATCTGCCCGCGGATCAGCTCGGCAGCCTGCTGCGGGGGATTTCGCGGCTGCACAAGGAAGTCCTGGAGCCGCGTGAGCTCACCCTCAGTGGCCTTTCGCCCCGCGAGACCGAAGTCCTCCGGCTGCTCGCGGACGGGTTCGACACCGGTGAGATCGCCCGGCGGGTGGCCTATTCCGACCGCACCGTCAAGAACATCCTGCACGGCCTGCTCAGCCGGTTCGGCTTGCGCAACCGCACCCACGTCGTGGCGTACGCGCTCCG
>Ga0196958_10000617_pt1 | contig 11655 bp, 8 predicted proteins | sample S1v_10metaG_FD_148654 | JGI IMG/M metagenome (GOLD analysis project Ga0196958, IMG submission 148654) | Soil microbial communities from Anza Borrego desert, Southern California, United States - S1+v_10 | ecosystem: Environmental > Terrestrial > Soil > Desert | place: USA: California | collected...
TCCGGGTCTCCGCGAGCGCGGCACGCAGCCCGTCGGGGACCAGGCCGTGGTCGTCCATCGCGACGTGGACGACGTTCGCCTGATACGCGGCGAAAGAGCCGAGCGCGCCGACGTACGAGGGGCCTTCGGCGATGATGACGTCACCCGGATCGCAGAACAGCCGGGTGACCATGTCGAGCCCCATCTGGGAGCCGACCGTCACGACGACGTCGTCCGGATGGGCCTTGATGCCTTCGAGGGCCATGATCTCGCAGATCTGCTCGCGCAGCGACGGAATGCCGTGCGCGGACCCGTACTGGAGCGCGACCAAGCCCTCTTCGGCGATGAGTTCGCCGACCTGCGCGGACAACGTGTCCAACGGGAGCGCGGCGAGGTTCGGCATCCCGCCGGCGAGCGACACCACCTCGGGGCGACTGGCGACCGCGAACAGGGCCCTGATCTCGGAGGCAGTCATCCCGGCCGTACGCGCGGCGTAGCGGTCGAGATGAGGGTCGAGGTTGTGTCGGCCGGATTCCGGCCGGACAGGGCGATTCTCGGTCATCAGGCGCTTCACCCGTGCTTCGAAGTGGACATAGTCGCTACCGACTGGTAGTTCCATCGAGTGTAACCACCCTCCCATGAGGGGCCCTGGCCTTCCGGTGTTCATCACATCGGCCTATCCTCGGTCAGGTCCCCTTCGGTGAGTCCTGCTCGGGACAGGGCCGCGTCGGGTGTCGTCGTTCAGGGAGGTTGTCGGTGTCGCGTCGCGTCGTGGGCGTAACCCTGGACAACCTCGAGCATCTGCCCAAGAGCTGCCGCCGTTGCGTGTACTGGGAGCTGGCGCCGCACATGAAGGCGCAGGCCGAGGAATACGGCGCGACGGAGGTCGAAAAGGAAGCCTGGGTCTCCAGCGTGCTGCTGGAGTGGGGTTCCTGCGGCCGGATCGTCTACAGCGACACCTTGCCCGTCGGTTTCGTGCTGTACGCGCCGCCGAACGCCGTGCCGCGTTCGCTGGCTTTCCCCACTTCTCCGCCCGGCCCGGACGCGGTTCTGCTGACCGCCTTCCAGATCCTTCCCGAGTTCCAAGGTGGCGGACTCGGCCGGATGCTGGTGCAGGCCGTCGCGAAGGATCTGACCAAACGCGGGGTCCGCGCGATCGAGGCCTTCGGTGACGCCAAGCCCGAAGAGACCGATCCGGACGGCGGGCACAGTTGCGTGCTGCCCGCCGCGTTCCTGCAGAGTGTCGGCTTCAAGACCGTGCGGCCGCATCCGCGGTGGCCGCGGCTGCGACTGGAACTGCGGTCGGCGATCTCGTGGAAGGAAGACGTGGAAGCGGCCCTCGAACGGCTGCTCGGCCAGGTCTCCATCACGACGGCCGAGCCGAGCATGGGTCGCGCCTGACTCCACCGTCTTCCTGGACGGTCATCTACTGTTCCCAGCGCCTGAGTGAGCCGCTTTAGCAGAGTCCCCGGACGCGCGCAGCAGCCATCCCCTGCCCTGGGGACAGCTGTGGGTAACCCGCCGAGTTATCCACAGATCGCTGATAGGAGCGGTGGAAAATCTGTGGATGGGTAGGCTGGACCTGGGGACGCCCCCCGGGAAGGGCGGGGGCTGCGCACCGGGTGGGGCTAGGGGTGGCGTGGTCCGGCGGGTGGGGACACAACCGGTTGTGCCGAGGCTGTCGGCAGCAGGTCGTGCGGGTGTGGAGGACTGGCTACTCCGCTTTGGCGAGTTCGTGGGCCAGGACGTCGGCGAAGGTGAAGGTGCCTGTCGGCTGGTCCCCTTCGCCGAGAAGGTACAGCCGCTTCACGGCGACCAGGATGCCTTCGGCGACGACGTCGCGGAAGGCGGGGTCCGCCAGCTTGCGGCTGTCTTCCGGGTTGGTCAGGTAGCCGATCTCGATCCGCACGGCGGGGCAGCGGGTGCGGGTGAAGATCTCCCAGGTCTTGTAATGCGTGCGGCAGTCGAGCATGCCGGTGCGGGCGGCCAGTTCGCGCTGGATGAAGCCCGCCAGCAGCTCACCGACGGTCGACGTGGTGCCGTTGCCGGTGCCGAAGTGGAAGCTCGCGACCCCCTGCGCCTTGGGCGAGGGGTTCTTGTCGTTGTGCAGCGAAAGGAACAGGTCCGCGCCCGCCTCGTTCGCGAACTTCGCCCGCTCACCCTCGGTCGGGCTTTGGTTCGGGCCGCGCGAGATCAGCGCCTCCATACCCGTGGCCTGCATGCGGCCTTCGAGCCGCCGCGCGAGGTCCCAGGCGATGTCCGCCTCACGCAGACCGCTCGCCACCACACCGAGGTCCTCGCCGCCGTGGCCGGGGTCGATCACGATGCGCTTGCCGCGCAGCCGAGGGCCCGCCTGCCGCACCTGCTCCTGCTCGCGCAGGAAGACGGGGCGGCCACCGCGGGCCCGCGGCGAGGAGAGCCGGTGCAGTTCGCGGATCGTGGCCGGGCCGCACATGCCGTCGGCCACCAGGCGCATGTCTCGCTGGAAGGTCTTGAGCGCGCGTTCGGTCTGGGGGCCGAAGTGCCCGTCCGGGCGGCCGGCGTCGAAACCGAGTTCGGTCAGCCGCTCTTGAAGCGCGAAGACGTCGTCGCCCTGCATGGGAGCGGAGAACATGTAGGTCAACGGGCGGCTGCCGAGGTGGAAGCCGGCGCCGCGAAGCGCTTGGTAGGTCGCCGGACCCACCAGACCGTCGGTGATGAGCCCACGGCGCTGCTGGAACGCCCGCACGGCATGTTCCATCGCCGTGTCGAAGACCTCGTACTCCCCGGATTCGGTCACCGGCGGGAGCAGCTCCATCGCCGCCAGCGTGGACCTGATCTCGGCGACGTCCGGTCCGGCGTCACCGCGGCGGAGTACCCGCATGCACTCCTCGCTCTTCCCTTTGGGCACCGATCGAGCTCGATGCACGAATGTGAAAATCCTGCGGGGCGAACCCCGGTGCTCTATTGTGCCCTGTGAACTCTCGGTGAGCGCGGAGGCCCGGTCGGTCCGTCAAGCGCCCGTTCGTGGATCCCGTCCCGACGTTCCCGTAACGATGTGATTTACCCCGTCTGCCGAACGACGAAACCCGGAGCCTGGGCAGGCCCCGGGTTTCGGCAGGTGAAACGCGAGATCAGAGGACGTCGGCGAGATCCGACAGCAGCGCGGCCTTCGGCTTGGCGCCGACGATCTGCTTCACCGGCTTGCCGCCCTGGAACAGGATCAGCGTCGGGATCGACATCACCTGGTAGTCACGCGCAGTGTTCGGATTGGCGTCGATGTCGAGCTTCGCGATGGTCAGCTTTTCGCCGTTCTCCGCCGCGATCTCCTCGAGCACGGGGGCGACCATCTTGCACGGACCGCACCAGGTGGCCCAGAAGTCGACCAGCACGGGCTTCTCGCTCGTCAGCACGTCGTCGACGAACGTCTTGTCGGTCACCGTCACGGTGTTGGCCATGGTGTCTCCTTCTGGGTGGTGAAACTCCGGTGCGGGCAAAGTCAGTTGGTGGTGGCGCCGTAACCGCCGCCGACCAGCTCAGGGGTTTCCTGGGCGGTCTCGACACCGGCGTGCTCCGCGAGCCATCGTTCCGCGTCGATCGCCGCGGCGCAGCCCGAGCCCGCGGCGGTGATCGCCTGCCGGTACGTGCGGTCGACCAGGTCACCCGCCGCGAAGACACCGGGAATGTTCGTGTACGAGGTCCGGCCTTGGGTGAGCACGTAACCGTCCTCGTCGAGGTCCACCTGACCGCGCACCAATTCGCTGCGCGGATCGTGACCGATCGCGACGAAGAACCCGGTGACGTCCAGCTTCGACTCCTCGCCGGTCACCGTGTCCTTGAGCTTGAGGCCTTCGACCTTGCCTTCACCCTCGACCCCGGTGATCTGCTTGTTGAGCGCCCACTTGATCTTCTCGTTCTCGCGGGCACGCTCCAGCATGATCTTGGAGGCGCGGAACTCCTCACGACGGTGGACGATCGTGACGGACTTGGCGAACTTCGTCAGGAAAGTCGCCTCCTCCATCGCGGAGTCGCCGCCGCCGGCGACCACGATGTCATGGTCGCGGAAGAAGAAGCCGTCGCAGGTGGCACAGGCCGAAACACCGCGGCCGAGCAGTTTCTGCTCGCCGGGCACGTTCAGGTAGCGGGCCGCGGCGCCCATCGAGAGCACGACCGCGCGGGCCGCGTAGCGGTTGCCGTTCGCGACGACGTACTTCACGTCACCGGTCAGCTCGACGGACTCGACGTCCTCCTGGCGCAGGTCGGCGCCGAAACGCTTGGCCTGCTCGCGCATCTCTTCCATGAGGTCGGGACCCTGGATGCCTTCGCGGAAGCCGGGGAAGTTCTCGACCTCCGTCGTCGTCATCAACGCACCGCCGAACTGAGTGCCCTCGAACACCAGCGGTTCGAGCTGCGCTCGTGCCGCGTAGACAGCGGCGGTGTAACCCGCAGGACCCGATCCCACAATGATCAGATTCCTGATCTCCTCGGCAGCCACCCGTGACCTCCGCTCGTAGTGACCTGTTCACCAGGCTCAACACGATCGTAGGGGCCGGTGTTCCCGTGGTGACCGGCGCTACTTTCTCCCGCCTTGTGGGCCGGCGAAGATCCGACCTCTAGCGCCGCTAGGAAAGCTAGCGCGATAGCAAAGGTCCCTCGCTCCCCCTGAACTGGGGCTGGTGGGGAGCGAGGGACCAGTGAGGTTTCGGTCGGCTACTTCTGTCCGATGATTTTGTCGAACAGGATCGCCGGGTTGCCGGGGCCGCAATCGGCCCCGAAGGCGACGATGCGGAACTGGGCGAGTTTGCCTGTGGTGTAGATCGCCATCACGCCGTCCTTGCCCGCGACGTTCACCGGCCGGATGCCCTCCGGCCGCACGTCCGCGTCCAGGCCGGCTGCGGCGACACAGGCGTCAAGCCGCTCTTCGGTCTTCAATGAGCCGAAGTCGCGCACGCCGATCGCCTTGCCGACGAGCGCTTCGGCCCCTCCGCCATCTCCGCCGACCGAAGGGCCGGTGGGGGCGGGAGGTGGCTGCGCGACGCCGCCCGGCGTCGACTGCTGCGTGGTGGGCACGACGATCGCGACGGCGGCGATGGCCGCTGCGGCCACGGTCGCTATCCCAGCGCCCCAGCCGATCCGCTTGTTCCGCCGCCGCCGTGCGGCCGCGAGGTCCACCACCGGGGCGACCTGTTCCCGCTGCCCTTCAAATGCGCCTTGAAACGCAGGCGACACTCGCATCTCGGCGGCCAGCGCGGCGTCGATCCGTGCCGCGAACTCCGCGGGCATCGGAGCGACCGGCTCGTTCGCGAGTTCCGCGAGGTCGGCTGTGGTCGCTTCAAGTGCTTCGATGATCGCCAGTGCTTCGGGGTCGGCGTTCACCAGCGGCCACAGTTCGGCCGCCTCTCGCTCGTCCAGCACCCCCGCGTGCAGGTCGGCGAGCACATCGACAGACCACGGCGGACCGACGGTCCCACCGATCCCCCTGCTCTCGTCTGTCATCGTCCCTCCCCGTCACCCGGCGTATCCTGAGGACGCCTGGCACCCCGTTGCGGGGTAGCGCGCTCTCGTTTGCTTTCGTGAGTTGGGACGTTCGCAATCGCATCGGGGTTCCGTAGATGTCCGAGAACCTTCGCGAGCTTTCCGCGACCTCGGGCACATCTGCTCTTGACCGTGCCTTCCGCGATACCGAGCATCTTCGCCGTCTCGGCCACGGAGTATCCCTCCACGTCGACCAACACGATCGGGGCACGTTGCTCTTCGGGGAGCTGGTCGAGGGCTTCCTTGACGACGAGGCTCGTCTCACGCTCGGACATCGAGTCACGCGGCGAGGCGGGTTCGTTGAACTGCCCGGTCTCGGGCAGCGGAACGGTCGGTCTGGCCTTGCCCCGCCGGATGCGGTCGAGGCAGGCGTTGACGACGATGCGGTGCAACCATGTCGTCACCTGCGATTCTGCTCTGAAATTGCCCGCTGCTCGGAACGCGGAGATGAACGCGTCCTGCAGGGCGTCCGCGGCTTCTTCCGGATCCCGCAAGGTGCGCAGGGCCACCGCCCACATGCGGTCTCGATGTCGCTGGACCAGTTCACTGAACGCGCGCGGATCGCCGGCGGCATGCGCCGCGATGAGATCCGCGTCCGTTGGAGCTGCAGCTGTCACCCGGCAGAGCCTACTGACCCCGTGCCCTCGGTCACCCCGCAGGCAGGAAGGTCAGCTCTTTGAGTTCGGTGACGAACTTGCCGCCGTCGTCTTCACCCAGCTGAGTGATCCAGATGACGAAGTACTGGCCCTGCTGAGGCTGCTGCAAGGCGATGGTCGACTCGCCCGCCGCGAGGTCACCGGTGCCGACGACCTTGGTCTCGTCCAGCTTCGGGTTCTTCTCGTCGGCGGAGCGGATCTCGACCTTCGAGCCGGGGCTCGCCGAGTCGATCTTGATCTGGCTGAGGTTGACCGGGTCCTTGAAGCTCACGACCAGTCCGACCCCGTCCTTGAGCACCGGGAACTGCTTGTCGTACTGATCGGTCTTCCACGCAGTGCCCGCGTCGCCGTCGGTCGCGTTCTTGGCGCGGCCGGGGCTGTCGCCCTTGCCGCCCGGGTTGAACACGGTGACGGCGGACGGCTTCACCGCGGCACCCACCACCGGGGACGGCTTCTGCTGGGCGGGCGGTGGCTGCTCGCCTGGGGGCGGCGCGACCTGCGAGGACGAGGGCGCGGCGACGTTGATCTGCGGACCGCTGGACTTCGATTCACCCTGGAACAGGTTGATCAGCATCATCCCACCCCAGGCGAGGATGACCACGGTCGCGACGACCAGCACGGTCACGCCGAACGCCAGCTTCTTGCGCCGTGCGACGTCCTTGACCGGCTTCTTCGTCGTCCAGACCGCGCCGTCCGGCTCCGCCACGGCCTCTTCCTCGCCGACGGCCTTGATCAGCTGCGTGCGCTCTTCGGCTTCGGCGACCTGGTCCAGCACGCGCAGGATGGCCGCGCTGGTGCGGATGCCGCCGTGACCGCCGTCCTCGATGGTGCGGACGGCGAGCGAAGACAGCTCGACCGGGACCGTCGGGACCAGCGAACGCGGCGGGACGACGCGGCCGGTCGGCGCGTGCGGTGCCGCCGGGATCGCGGCCGGGCCGCCGGGAAGGGCCCAGCGGCCGGTCAGCAGCAGGTACAGGACCGCGCCGAGCGCCTTGACGTCGTCGCGGAGGGTCGCTTCGGGCAACGGGCCCGGGAAGGCGAGCTTCAGCGCGCCGTCCGGGGTGAGCCGCAGGCGCTGCGGATGGTCGAGGCCGAGGACGAGACCGTTCTGATGGGCGTGATCGACGGCTTCCGCCAGCGCCTGCACCATCCGGGCCGCCGCGGCGGGCGCCACCGGGCGCTGCGCGACCAGGTCGACCAGGTCGCTGCCCTTGGTCCATTCCGCCACGACGACCCCGAGCAGACCTTCGCTCGAAGTGACGCCGCTGCCGAGGCTCAGCACGTCGAGGACGCGCGCGACCCCGCCGTGGCCGAACTTCGAGGCATGCGCGGCACGCTCCAGCGTCCGGCGCGCGAGCCTCGCGGCCTCCGCGTCCGCCGGATCGCCGACCAGCAGCGTCAGCGCCACATCCCGCTTCAGCTGCCCGTCGCGCGCTCGCCAAAGATGCGCGGCGGCTCGTTCGTCCACCCCGAACTGTGCGAGCAGGCGATACCGGCCGTCACCGACGACCCGGCCAGGGGCCAGCGACCCGCCTTGGGCCCGGATGCCCACCTGGCTCGCCTCCCCTGCCTGTTCGCTCCGTCTCGTATCCACCGCACTCTCCCGCGTAGCTCCCGCCCCGAGGGTACCCAGAATACGACCGGTGGACGCGCGCCATCCGTGCGTGAATCGTTATCGGCGCTTGATCAACCGGGTGATCCTCGCCGTGGCGGGCCTCAATTCCTCGACCTTCAGGGCCATGAGCACGCCGAACGACACCACCATCCCGACCACCGTCTGCAGGAGAAGTTTCACCCAGGCATGGAAAGTAGGCCCGAACGAGTCAGGAACGACCTGCCCGGCGAGCCAGGCCGCGCCGACTCCGAGCACACTCGCGACGACCGTGAAGAGGATCACCCCGAGAACTCGCTTGCTCCGGAGATTTCCGAGGGTCACCCACAGCCAGACCTGACCGAGGATCGCGCCGACGACGAAGGTGAGGCCGTTGACCATCATCACGCCGAGCACGATGTTGTCCGGGGACAGCAGCGCGGGGCACAGGTACAGCAGCGGCACCTTCACCACGGTCATCACGATCATGATCAGCACCGGCGTCCGCGCGTCCTTCATCGCGTAGAACACCCGCATCTGCAACATGACCAGCGCGTACGGCAGCAGCGCGAACGCGGAGATGGCCAGTGCCTCGCCCATCCGCGACGCGTTCTCGACCGTGCCCTTGCCCAGGGTGAACAGCGCGATGCCGACCGAACCGCCGACGATGGTCATCACCGCGGAGATCGGCAGGAGGGTCACCGTCGAGATGCGCGACGCGTAAGAGAGGTCCCCGATCAGCTTCTTGTGGTCGCCGTCCGCGGCCGCGCGGCTCATCCTCGGCATGATCGCGGTCAGCAGCGACACCCCGATGACGCCGTACGGCAACTGGAAGAGCAGCCACGCGTTGCTGTACGCCGTCACACCGCCCTGCGAACCGCTGGTCAGCACCCGGGTCGTGATCGTGTAGCCGACCTGGCTGACCGCGACGTAGCCGACGGTCCAGAGCGCGAGCCCGCCGAACTCCTTCATGCGCTTGTCGATGCCCCAGCGCCACTTGAACTTGAACCCGGACCGCAGCAGCGGCGGGATCAGCAGGACCGACTGCGCCACGATGCCCGCCGTCACGCCGAGACCCAGTGTCAGCAGTTTCGGGTCGGTGATCGACACCGGATCGGTCGAGATGTTCCCCGGCATGATCCACACCACGAGGATGGTGAAGATGACGACCAGGTTGTTGATCACCGGAGCCCACGCTGTCGGGCCGAAGATGTTCTTCGCGTTCAGTATTGCCGAGAGCAGCGCGAACACGCCGTAGAAGAAGATCTGCGGCAGCAGCAGGTACGCGAACGCGGTGACCAGCGCGGGATTGGCGTCACCGTTGTCGTCGACGTAGAGCTTGGTGATCAGCGGCGCGGCGACGACCGCGATCGCCGTCCCGACGACGAGCAGCGTGCCCGCCACCGTGACCAGCCGCTGCGTGTACGCCTCGCCGCCGTCCTTGTCGTCCTGCGACCGCACGAGCAGCGGGACCACGAGACTGGAGAGCACACCGCCCATCAGCAGTTCGAAGATGATGTTCGGCATCGTGTTGGCGACGTTGAACGAGTCGTTCTCCACCTGGGCGCCGATGGCCGCGACCAGCAGCAGCTTCCACGCGAAACCGGTGATGCGGCTGATCAGCGAGGCGATCGCCATCCGGCCGCTGGACTTCGCGATCGACGGCGCCTTCGCCGGGGCGGCGACGTCTTGCTCGCCTGTCTCCCCTGGTCGCGGTTTGACCAGCGGCGCGTCCTTGATCGCCGGCATGACCTGCGTGGCGAGCTGGTCGTACGGGCGCAGGACGTCGGGGTCGGCGACCGGCCAGCGCGATCCCATCGGGACGCCGGGCGTGCGCGGGATGAACCGCGTCGCGTCGGGCTCGTCACGCCGGTCGACCTGCCACGGGCGGACCGGTGGCGACTGGCGGCGCCCACGATGCGGCGGGGGCGGTGTCTGGTTGAGCGCCTGCGGTGCCGTCGCCGGACGGCGCGGCGGCGGCTTCGGCGGCTTCTGGGGCGGCGGTGGGGTGGGGGACGGTGGCCCCTGCGGCGGCGGAACCGGCTGACGCCGGGTCGGCGGCGGAGGCGTCCCCTGCACCGGGGGCGCCTTCCGCGGCGACACCTGCGCCGGCGGGGGGTTCTGGGGTGGCCTCAGCCGTCGTGTCTCGTCGTCGGGACGGCCCGCGGCCCGCTTACGCCTGCCGTCGGGCGGCGGCTGCTGGGGAGGCGGCGGCACCGCCCGCCGCGGGCGCTCACCGCGTTCGGGCGGGGGCTGCTGCGGGGGCGGCGGACGACGCTCGGGACGCCGTGCCGGGCCATCGGTGCGGCGGGGCGGGGGCGGTGTGCCTTCGCGCCGGGGACGGCCTGCACGCTCGGGCGGTACACCCGGCTCTCTTTCCAACGCGTGCCCAATCCTCGGTGCTCGGCTACCTGATGCCCGGTGGCATCGTTCGACCCAGGGTAATCGGCAACGGCCGGAAACACTTAAACCTGTGCGTCCTCGGTCACACGTGGGGTGGTTTCGTTCGCCGGATCGGCTCGCGAGTCCTTGATCCTCCGGTAGATCCGGCGGGACGCGAGCAGCAGCAACGCGCCCGCGGCGGTGATCGTGATGATGATGGTGATCGCGCCGTACTCCGTGGAGGTCAGCTCGAACCGCGCGTCGGTGCCGAGTCGGGTCCCGTCGGGCGTGGTCAGCGCCACGTCGACGCTGAATCGGCCCGCACGGAGCGCCTCGACCGGGAGTAGCTGGTTGACGGCGCCATTGGCCGGGACGGTCCGCTCGGGAACGGCTTCGGTGGGGCGCAGGCCCACGTTGTTCTTCAGCACGGTGCGGACGTTGATGCCGACCGGCAGGCCGTTGGTGATGTACGCGGGCAGCGGTGACGCGCCGGAAGCCAGCGCGATCGTCTGCTTCGGCCGCTCCACGGTGACCTGACCGCGGATCGCGTCGAGATCGCCGCGGGCGTTGCCGGTGACGGTCGCGGCGTCGGCACCGCGCCACGACGTCGAGGCGGCCCGGATGAGGGCGAGCCGGACCGGAGCGATCACGTCGGCCGGATTCACCCGTTTGGTGGCATCCATCGTCATCGCCGACGACAGGCTCAGCGTCTCGTTGTCGATCTGGGACATCTTCGCGGTGACTTCGCCGCTGGTGGCGGCCGTCAGATCCTGCGGGTCGTAGTTGACCGAAGCCGTCCCGGACGGGCTCTGACCGAGCAGGTCGGGCAGTGGCGACGACTTGATGAGGCCCGCGGCGTAGAACTCCCCCAGCCGCTCCAGGAACGTGGTCAGTTCGGTGCCGGTCGCGTCCCAGTGCCGCGGCGGTGCGATCAGCAGTTGCGTGCGCCCCTGCCCGCTCTGCCCGCCGAGACCGGCGCGGAAGGCGATGGCGCCGAGCCCGTTCTGGGTGGACTCCGACCCGTTCAGCGCGGACGTGATCAGCGCGTCGATCGGCTGCGCGCGCAGGTCGGTGCCTTCGAGGGCGACCATGCCTGAGAGCGGGGACTCGGACTGGAGCTTGGCCGAATCGGTCAGCACGGTCTTGACGCCCGCCTTGCCGATCGCTTCGACGGTCTGCGCGTCCAAGGCGCCGCCGGGCCAGAGCACGCCGTCCTGCGGCTGGATGCCGAGCAGATTCTTGATCGTCGCCGCCCCGCCGATCGCGTCGGCCAGGAGCGCGGTGTCGGTGGCGTCACCGGCGCGGACCTTCGCCAGCGCGGTGAGGTCGGCGTCGGCGAACGGAAGGGTGACCACGCATCGGCCCGCGACCAGCGCCTTCACCTGGCCGAGCCAGTTCTTCGCGGTGTCGACACCCTTGCCGGGGACGGGGCCGCCGCCGACGGTGACCTGGTAGCCGCGGGTCATCCCGTCCACGGTCGCGACCAGGTCGGGGTCGATGGCCAGGCACAACGACGACGAGACCTTCGTGTCC
>Ga0196958_10000618_pt1 | contig 11649 bp, 13 predicted proteins | sample S1v_10metaG_FD_148654 | JGI IMG/M metagenome (GOLD analysis project Ga0196958, IMG submission 148654) | Soil microbial communities from Anza Borrego desert, Southern California, United States - S1+v_10 | ecosystem: Environmental > Terrestrial > Soil > Desert | place: USA: California | collected...
TTCTCGGCCGCTCGCGCGCGATGCAGCGCAGCGAAGGCGAGTTGCCCGCGCGCAACGGCCGCGCGGCGCTGGCGGGCGCGATCTGCTTCGTCCTCGTGCTGCTCGAAGTCGCACGCGTGCTGCCGGCGTGGCCTGCCGCGCTCGCGGCGCTCATCGCCGGCATCGCATTCCTGCGCAGGCGCATGCTGAAGATCGACTACTCGATCATCCCGATCTTCTTCGTCGCGTTTCTCGTCGTGGCGTGGCTGCGCACGCTCGACTTCGGCCTCACGCGCGGCGGCATGTACCTCTCCGGCATCGCGCTCTCGCAGGTGATGTCGAACGTGCCCGCGACCGTGTTGCTCTCGCCATTCACGAACGGCGACTGGCGAGAGCTTCTCTACTCGGTCAACGCCGGAGGCTGCGGCACGATCATCGCCTCGCTCGCCAACCTCCTCGGCTGGCGCATCTACGTTCGCGAATCGAATCGTGATCCACGCTTCTTCCGCCGGCTGACGTGGATCAACGTCGCGTTTCTGCTCTGGGCGTCGGCCGGCGGATGGCTGCTCTTAAAAACGCAGTGACACACCGGCCGAGATGATGATCGGGCTCACTTCGATGCGCGTGAACGATTCCTCGTCGCTGCTGACGATGACCCCGCTTGCGGCCGCGTCGACCGGGACGTACTTTGCGTCGACGTTGAGGCCGAGACGGCCGCCGAGCTTGATGCCGATGCCGGCGTTGACGACGAACCCGATGTCGTCATCCACGTCGATCTGATCCACGCCGGTGACGCCCTGCCCCTCGGAGAAATCGAACAGCATGTACGCGCCGCCCGCGCCGATGTACGGGTCGATGAAGCCGTTCGGCGCGAAGTGATACTGCAGCACGGCCGTGATCGGCGTCATCTCCAGATTGCCGCCCGCGGCAGCGGCGCCGGTCGCACGGCGGCGAACGCTCGTCTCGTTCTCGACCCGTGCGATGGCGAACTCGGTCGACAGCCGCTCGTTGAAGAAGACGTTCGCGGCGAGGCCGAATCCCATGTCCGAGTCGACGTCGAGGTCCACCGGGTCGAACAGATCCCCGAACGTGCCGCCGCCGGTCGGATCGAGCCACACCACGTTCCCGGTCAGGTCGAACGAACGTTGCGCGAAAGCAGGAACGGAACAGAAAAGCGCGAGTACAGCAGCAACGACGTATCTCATGTCTGCGCGTGCGTTCACCACGGATGCCAACCCGCGGTCACTTCTGCCGTACTTCCTTCGTCTTCGCGTAGAACTCCTCACCCTCCAGCCACATCGGCAGTTGCTGCGCGTTCGCCGCTTCGTGTCCCAGCCAGAACGCCAGACGCCCCATCTGCACCGCGGCCGCAAAGTCCCACGTCGGGTCGAACTCGTCGCTGGCCTGGTGATAGTGCTTTTCGCGGTACTCCTTCGACTTCGCCTGCCCGAATCCCTGCGGTTTGCCGATCACTTCCGCTCCCTGCTTGATCGAGAACGCGGGGACACCCGCTTTGGCGAGGCTGAAGTGATCGGAGCGGTAGTACGAGCCCTGCTCCGGCGCCTGATCGGGCACGATGGCGAGGTTCATCGCCTTCGTCACGTTCTGCGCGGTCGGGAAGAACGTCGTGCGATCCATGCCGATCATCGTCACGTTCGTCACTTCGCCCCACAGATTGAGCGCGTCGAGGTTGAGCCCTATCGCGATCCTGCCGGCGGGGATCGGCGGATGCTCGCCGAGATATTCACTGCCGAGGAGACCTTGCTCTTCGGCGGCGACGAAGGCGAAGAGGATGCTGCGCTTCGGACGCGGCGAGGCCTGACTCCACACGCGCGCGATCTCGAGCACCGTCGCGCTTCCGCTCGCGTTGTCGATCGCGCCGTTGTAGATCGTGTCGTTCGGATCGTCGTCATCGGGAGTGCCGATGCCGATGTGATCGTGATGCGCGGAGTAGAGCACCGCCTCGTTCTTCAGCACGGGATCGCTCCCTTCGATGCGCGCGACGACGTTCGCGGTATCGAACGGACGGATCCTGCTGGCGACGGTGCCCTGCAGCTTGACGCCGAGCGGCACCGGCTTGAAGTTGCGCGCGTGCGCGGCCTGCGTGAGTTTCTCGAGGTCGAGACCCGCGGACTTGAAGAGCTCCGCCGCCTTCGCCTGCGTGATCCATCCCGCGAACGACAGCGCGTGCTGCCCTTCGGGATTCTTCACGTAGGCCTGCTCGCCGGTCCACGAGTTGCGCACGACCTGCCAGCCGTAGCCGGCGGAAGGATCGGTGTGGATGAGGATCACGCCCTGCGCGCCGCGCGCGGTGCCGATCTCGTACTTGTACGTCCAGCGCCCGTAGTACGTGCGTGCGCGGCCGCGGAAAAGGTCCGGTTCTTTTTCCGTCGCGGGCGGATCGTCGACGAGCATCACCAGCGTCTTGCCGCGCGCGTCGAGGCCTTTGTAGTCGTCCCACTGATACTCGGGCGCGACGACGCCGTGGCCGACGAAGACGAGCTCGGAGTCGAGCTGCGCGCTCTCTTTCTGCGTCTGACTGCCGCCCACGAACTCGTCGCGATACTGCAGCGCGCCGCCTTTCGAGAACGAGACTTTGGATTGATCCCCATCCATCGTGATGCCGAGGAGCGAGACTTTCTGGAAGAACGTCCCGTTGTCGCCGGCGGGCGCGAGGCCCATCGCTTCCAGTTGCGCGGCGAGATAGCTGGTCGCCAAGGCATCCCCACGCGTGCCGGGGCCGCGGCCTTCGAGGAGATCGGAGGAGAGGAACTTCGTGTGCGCGCGGATCGCGTCCGCGCGGAACGCGTCGAAGGACTGCTTGACGGCTGCGGACTGGGCGAGGAGGGGGAGAGCGAGGACCGCAATCGCGAGAAATCGAAGCATGCGGCGTAAGATATCCGAACATTTCCCCTCCCATGCTTACAAGAGGCGACGATCCCTCGTTTGGACACAGAACATCATGGGAAACGAAGCGCAGTGCCGGGTCGAGATCGACGGTGAGGCCGCCGAGGCGAAGGCGCTCCTCGAGACGGAGGAGCTCATCCTCCGCGGCGCGGTGAAGGCGAAGATCGCCTTTCGCGATGCGCGGGACGTCATCGCCGAGGAGGGCGTCCTTCGTCTGCGATGGAACGAGCGCGACGTCCGCATCCACCTCGGCAGCAGCGCCGCGAAATGGGCGGAAAAGATCCGCAACCCGAAGAGCGTCGCGGACAAGCTCGGCGTGAAACCCGGCCAGAAGATCTCCGTCGTCGGCACGATCGACGCCGGCTTCCTGGCCGCGTCCTCGAAGAAACTGCAGCCGAACAGCGACCTCATCTTCTTCGCCGCAAACGCACGCGAAGACCTCGCCCGCCTCCCTCAGCTCCGTGAAAACCTCGCCCCCGCCGGCGCGATCTGGGTCGTCCGCCCGAAAGGGGCGAGCGCGATTTCCGAGGGAGACGTGATGGCGGAAGCGAAGGCGGCGGGACTGGTGGATGTGAAGGTCGTCCGCTTCTCCGACACCCACACCGCGGAGAAACTGGTGATCCCGGTGTCAAAACGGTCGTAACAGAAACGTCACAGCGTTTTTATTGCGAATCGAGGGTAGGGATTTCGGTACATAAATCACTCCTTGTCAGAGTGAATCATAAAGCCACCCTCGAGATCGACGCGATGACCGCTGTACACCTGCCGATGTCCGAGCGCGTGCTCGACAAACTGGCCGATATCCTCTTTGCTACCGACGAGATACTCGACATGATCAAAATCGAGGAGCGTCTGCCGGACGCGACCACGGTGGTCGTCGAAGCGTCGGTCAAAAGCGTTTACGACCAGGTCAATGAGCTGATGAAGAAGCTCGCCGACTGAGATCACGCGTTTCTCACGACAGTTACCAAAAACAGCGCTTGACTCGCTGACCTTCGATACTTAACTTAACGGTGTTAAGTAACGGAGGAACGTTTGGGACCCAGAGAACGTCGTGAGCGCGAACGCGAAGAGATCCGCACCCGGATCCTCGACGCCGCACGCGAGCTCTTCGCGGCAGAAGGAGTCGAGGCCGTCACGATGCGCCGCATCGCTGACCGCATCGAGTACTCCCCCACCGCCATCTACTTTCACTTCCGCGACAAGGAAGCGCTCCTCGCCGAGCTCTGCGATTGCGACTTCCGCGTGTTCGCCCAGCAGTTCATCGAAATTGCGAAGATCCCCGATCCCGTCGCGCGGCTCAAAGCCGCCGGCACCGCGTACGTGAACTTCGGCCTCAGCAACCCGAGCCACTACCGCGTCATGTTCATGACGCCGAAGGCCGCCGAGTCGAAGACGATCGAGAAGGGCAATCCGGAAGAAGACGCCTACGCGTTCCTCCGCGGCATCGTCACCGAATTGATCGCGAAGGATCTCGTCAGCGGCGAGACCGATCCCGATCTCGTGGCCCAGGTGATCTGGTCCGCGATGCACGGCGTCGTCTCGCTCGAGATCGCCAAGTGCAACGACACGTGGGTGGACTGGCGTCCGGTCGAAGCACGCGCGCGGCTCGTGGTGGAGATGATTCTGCGCGGGTTGCTGATCGAAGAGGGCAGAGGGCAGAGGGCCGAGGGCCGAGGGCCTGCCCAGCCGGGCAGTGCGGCCGCTGCGAATGCCCCCCTCGGCCCTTCGGAGTGAAACGACGATGGTTGATCTCGCTACCAAATCGCTCCTCCACGACAAGCTCCGCTTCTTCATCACGGTCTCCGGTGTCGCGTTCGCCGTCACGCTCGTCTTCGTGCAGGTCGGCCTCTTCCTCGGGCTGATGGACAACGCTTCCCTCACGATCGACCAGATCGAAGCGGACCTGTGGGTCACGTCGCGCAACACGCCGAACGTCGACTTTGCGCACACGTTCCCCGAGACGTACATCAAGCGCGTGCGTGCCATCCCGGGCGTCGCGCAGGCGGACAACCTCATCGTCTGGTTCATGAACGTGAACCTTCCCACCGGCGCGGTGGAGGGCACCGAGGTTTACGCGCTGGAGAACTTCGAACGGTGGAACTTCCCGCAGGGTGTGGTCGACGGCAACCTCGCTGACCTGCGCCGCGGTCCGTACATGGTCCTCGACGACTCCGCGAAAAAGCGCTGGGGCGAATTCACCGTCGGCGACTACCGCGAAGTCCTCGGACGCCGTTTGAAAATCATCGGCCGCACCGTCGACGCGAAGTCGTTCACCACGACGCCGCTCACGTTCATGGACTACCGCCTCGCGCAGAGCCTCAACGAAAGCGATCTGCGCGGCAACACGACGTACATCCTCGTGCGACTCGCGCCGGGCGCCGATGCCGAAGCGGTGCGCAAAGAGATCCGGCAGCGCCTCCCCTACAACGACGTCTACACAAAGTCCGAATGGGCGAAGCGCTCGCGCTCGTACTGGATCGACTCCACCGGTCTCGGTCTCAACATGTACATCACCGTCTTCCTCGGCTGTCTGGTCGGCATCGTCGTCGTCGCGCAGACGCTCTACACCTCGACCATGGAGCACATCCGCGAGTTCGGCACGGTGAAAGCGATCGGCGGCGGCAACGGCGAGATCTACGCGATCCTCGGCAAGCAGGCCACGATCGCCGCGGTGGCCGGCTTCGCACTCGGCGCGTTGCAGGCGTTTGCGCTGCGGCCGGTGATGGCGAAGATCGACCTGAAACTGATCATCCCGATGGAGCTCTACGTGGCCGTACTCCTCGGCGCGGTCGCACTCTGCCTCGGCGCCGCCGTCATCTCCTTCCGCAAAGTCGCCACCATCGACCCCGCACTGGTGTTCAGAACATGAGCATTCTTCAGACACGCCGCATCGAAAAAGACTTTCACGAAGGCCGCGAGGTCGTGCCCGTGCTGCGCGGCATCGACTTCGCCGTCGAGCGCGGAGAGATCGTTTCGCTCGAAGGCCCGTCCGGCTCCGGCAAGACCACCTTCCTCTCGATCCTCGGCTGCATCCTCACGCCCACGCGCGGCGAGCTGCTGATCGAAGGTCAGGAAGTCGACCAGCGGAAGCTCGCGGAGATTCGCAAGCGGTCGCTCGGCTTCGTCTTCCAGCAGTTCAACCTCTTCCCTTCCCTCACCGCACTCGAGAACGTCGAGTACGCGCTGAACGTGAAGGGGATGAAGAACCGCGAAGCGCGCGACGAAGCGCAGCGCGTCATCGAAGCGGTGGGACTCGGCGATCGCCAGCACTTTCTGCCGCGCGAACTGAGCGGCGGCCAGAAGCAGCGCGTGGCCATCGCACGTGCGCTCGCGGGCAACGCGCCGATCCTCCTCGCCGACGAACCGACGGCCAACCTCGATACCACCGTCGGTACGCAGATCCTCGAAATGTTCCGCGCGCTGGCCAAGCAGGAAAACCGCGCGCTCGTCATCGTCACGCACGATCCAAAGGTGCGCAGCATCTCCGACCGCGTCGTCAAAATTCAGGATGGAGCTCTCGTATGAATCGCATTCTCTACCCCGCTCTCGGCGTCCTCATTCTCGCTGCCACCGTCGTCCAGGTGAGCGCGACGCGTCCCAAACCCGCGCAGAAGCCGGCGAACGTCGTCGCGGAAAAGCCGCGCGTATCGGCAGAAGGACGCGTCGTCACCTATCCCGGCGCGGAAGTGACGGTCGGCAGCGACGTCTCCGGCACGATCGAGCGTCTCACCGTCGAAGAGAAACAGTCCGTGCGCAAAGGCGACGTGATCGCGGTCGTCAAAGCGGATGACACACGCGCCGCGCTCTCCGTCGCACGCGCACGCGTCGGCGAAGCGAACGCGGACATCCGCCTGTTCGAAGCGGAAGTCGCGCGCGCCAAGCATCTGCATCAGGAAGACGTCGGCTCGAAGCAGGCGTGGGAGAAAGCGGAGCGCGATCTCGACTCCGCACGCGCGCGCCGCGCCTCCGCCGCCGCGGAAGTGCAGCGTCTCGAAGCGCTCGTCGACAAGACGGTCGTCACCGCGCCGATCGACGGCGTGGTCATCACGCGTCACGTGCACGCCGGCGAGACCATCGATTCCGGCGAATCGATCATCACCATCGCCGATCTCGCCAAAGTCCGCGTCGAAGCGGAGATCGACGAGTACGACACCGCCCGCATCCGCCTCGGCGCAAACGTCGAAGTCAGCGCGGAAGGGTTCGGACGCACCTGGCGCGGCACGATCGAGGAAATCCCCGACACCGTCGTGAATCGCCGCGTCAAACCGCAGGACCCGTCGAAGCCGATCGACACGCGCGTGCTGCTCGTCAAGGTCGCGTTTGCGGAGAACACCCCTCTCAAACTCGGACAGCGCGTGGAAGTGCGAGTGGACGGTTGATCGCGTATCCTGCGGGTGCGATGAAACGGCTTGCACTGGTCGTCGAGAAAGACGGCGCGACGCGCCGCCTGCTGGGCGTGTTGCTGAAACGGTTCGGCTTCGAGGTCGACGCGGTCTCGACCGTGGCCGAAGGACTCCTGCTGCTCGAGCACGTGGAGTACGACGCCTACTACCTCGACCTCCTGGGCGCCGGCGGCGGCGAAGTCCTGCACTGGATCGCCACCCATCGCCACGCGGCGCTCACGCGCTGCATCGTTCTGTCCGGCGCGATGCCGGCGCAGCTCGCGCACGTCGAGGAGACGTGGCCGCAGGTGCGCACGATACGCAAGCCCTTCGAGCTGACGGAAATCGACGAGGTGGCGCGGCGCATGGCGGAGCTGGAGCCGGTGCGGCGTTCCGATCCGGCCGAGGAGTTCGCGCGGGCTTCCGTGCGCCTGGGGGCGAAGGCGGGCGTCGCCCTCCGCGCGCGCGGCAACGAGCTCGTGCCCGTGCTGAGTTTCGGCTACCCCGCCGGCGCGATCGCCGCGTTCCAGCCGATCACGCTCGACAAACCGTATCCCCTTTGCGCCGCATACGAGCACGGCCGGCCGCTGTGGCTGGCGTCGGTGAAGGCCGACGGTGCGGAGTTTCCGACGCTCGTGCCGGTATGGGCGCAGAACGAGAGCCGCGCCGTCGCAGCGCTGCCGCTCGAGAACGGAGACGGCGTCATCGGAGCGGTGGGCTGGAGCTTCCGCGAGGCCCGTGTATTCGATGACGCGGAGCGCGAGGCGTTTCTCGCGGTCGCACGCAACATCGCGCACGCGTTGAGCGACGGCGAATCGAGGGCACGCAGCGCCTCGTAAGTTCCCGGAGGCCGCGCAAGCGCGTCCCTTAACGCCGTCTTCGCGGCTCCATCTCTCCGCGGCGTCGTCCGTTGCCGTTGCCGGGCCGCTCCTCGCTCGCCGGCGGCACGATCTCCACACCCTGCTCGCCGCGCCGGCCCGCGCCGCCGCGACGCGCTTTCTCGAGCGTCATCAGGAAGCCGAACGCCGGATCCTTGAACTGCAGATGCCGCAGCATGTGCCAGTGCTTGCGCACGTACTGTTGCAGGAACTGCAACACGTGGCCGAGGGAAATGATGCGGCAGGGAGGGACGGCGGAGCCGGGGGGAAAAGAACCGAAGGCGATCAGACGCACCGAAAAGTCCGGCGGGATCTCCGCCGTGCCGCTCTGGAGGAGATGATGCACGACGTCCTTCACGTCGCCCACGTCGCCGAAGCGGCTGACCACCGTCTCGAGCACCTGCGGGTCGCGGATGCCGGTGTTGATGTTCACGCGCCCTTCCTTCACCTCCCCGATGATCATGTCGATCGTGCCGGTCGGCACGCCCAGACCGGGATCGAGGCCGGTGACGTCGAGACCCGTCGGCTCCTTCTTGCTGCGCTTCGCGAGCGGCGAGCCGGTCGGGAAGCGGAACGCGAGGATGTCGATGTCGGTGATCGTCCGGAATCCACTCCGGCCGGTGCCGGCGATGATCGGATATTCAGCGGACGTGAAGTAGCCGTTCAGTTGAAGGTACGCCTGCACGAGGGCGACCGCGTGGTCCATGAGTGCACATGTTAGCGGGCAGCGTGCCCACTCTTGCGCTCGACGGAAAATCCGACGGAGCGCGGAGTCCGCGCCGGCTGGTCCGGCAGCGTCCTCGCTGCTGGTCGCGCGAAGCAAACGGCGGCGCGACGCCGCCGTTTCCCAGTGGCTGGCCGGGCGTCCGGACGCCGCGCCTTACGGTCGGTGCGGCGTGATCGTCGTGACCTGCTGCGTCTCGTTGTTCGTCACCGACACCATCGCCCACACCGGCGTATCGGCGCTCACCTCGAGCCGCACGCGCTCTGCCGCGCCGCGCACCGCCGCCGTCAGCGGATCGATCTGCGCGTACGCCGGATGCAGCGGGAACAGTGCGGCGATCTCCTGATCCTGCCCGGTGAGCGAGATCGCGCGATCGTCGAGCAACACACCGGTTGCCATCGAATAGACGCGCAGCCGCGCCGCCTGCGAGATCGCGCTGTCGCTGTACACGCGCAGCGTCGCGCGATAGCGAGCGTCCGTCGGGATGTCGAGGATGTGCTTCCGCGTCGCGAACTCGTCCTCGCCGACGAGCGGGATCTCCGTGCCGAGGTTTTCGCTGCTGCGCGACGTATCGCGCGAGCGGAGTGTCATCGGAACGCCGTAGACGAAGACGTTCGGCACATACAGAAACGCGCCGTCGACCGCCACGCTGCGCGGTTCCACGTCGAGCGTGCTCGTCTCCGTCGACTCGAGCGTGCGATCGTCTCCCGGCGCGACGACGGTCAGCGGATCGAGCTCCAGATTGCTCGCGAGCAGTTCCGTCACCCAGCGTGAGCCATTCGCGCCCGGACGTTCGATCGTCGTCAGCGGCACGAGGTAGCGGCGATACGAGTCCGGTCCCACGGTCGCGTACTTTGAATACGTGAAGCCGTCGTCGACGACGACGTCCGCTCGTCCCGGCACGCGCACGATCACGTCGACCGCGCCCTCGGCATGCGCCGGCGCGAAGACGAAGATGCGCTCCGGCGAAACGTCGAGCACGAATCCCTCCTGCGTCCCGAAGAAGACGGAGACGGGACACGGCAACTGCTGTCCGTTGCCGCATTCTTCGTAGCAGCGTTTGGTCTCGGGACTGAGCTCCGTGCCGAGGATCTCGACGCGGGCGCCGTAGAACGAGAAGCCCTGCGCGGGCGTAATGCGCGTGATCTGCGGAGCCGCGCTTGCGGTGACTGCGAACAGAAGCAGTGCAATCGTTTTCATGATCAGTACTGCCTCGGCGTGATGACGGTGACCTGCTGCGTCGCGTTGTTCGTAATGGACGCGAACGTCCAGATGCCCGGCTCGAACGGCGGCTCGCCGAACGAGCTGGTGAAGACTTCGATGCGCACGCGCTCGTGCCCTGCAGCGCGGACGGCGTCGGTGATCGGGTCGAGCTGCAGATACGCGGGCGTGAGCGAGAAGTCGACGGCCTCTTCCCACGTCACGCCCGCGAGATCGAGCTCGCGGTCGTCGATCGGGGTCGCGCCTTCGAGCGGATAGACGCGGACCGTGACGGGCTGCGTCTGATTCGAGTCGCCGTACACGCGCAGCGTCACGCGGTAGCGAGGATCGGTCGGAATGTCGAGCAAGCGATGCAGTCGCGCGTAGCTGCGCCGCCCGACGACCGGCAGCTCCGTGCCCCACCCTTCCGCGGCGCGCGAGACGTCGCGGATGCGCAGCTCCATCGCCAGCTCCGCGGCGAGCAATCGCGGGACGTACACGAACGCGCCATCGCGTCCCGCGACAGGCGTCGCGGCCTGCAGCATCTTCGTGTCCCCCGACTCGAGCGTGGGCTCGACACCGACGAGCCGCGCGCGCTCGTTCGACGCGTTGAACGCGCTCCACTCGCTCACCCAGATCGAGCCATGCGCGCCCGCCAGGCGATTCGCGACGATGGGAACGAGATAGAACGCGTAATCCTCGGGGCGGGTGCGGAACGCGTCGCGGCTGTACGTGTACGCGCTCGCGAGCACGAGATCCGGTTTGCCGGGGACGCGCACGGTGACGTCGACGACGCCTTCGGCATGCGCGGGCGCGGTCACCGCGACGATGTCCGGCATCGCGAACCACACGTGCGCGGGCGTGTCGCCGAACAGCACCGTCACCGGACACGGCGACGTGCCGGAGCACGTTTCCTCGCACGAGATCGTGGTGTCGACGATGTCGACGCCGCGGATCCAGAGATACGAGCCGCCGAACGTGAATCCGGTCGTGGTATCGAGGTGTGTGAGGCCGCGTGGAGGGATCTGCGCCTGCGCCGAAATGGCAGCGCCGACGAGGAGCGCGAAGAAGAAGCGTTGCAGCATGCACGCAATCTATGCTGTAACAGCATAGCGGTCAAGTTACGGATTGTCTTCTTTCTCTTCTTCCTTCTTTTCGCCCGTCTTCTCTTCCGGACTGGTGGTTGCGCGGTCGAGCGGCTCGATGGCCTCGTCGTACTCTTCCGTCCGCGTATCGAGTTCTTTGTCGTATTTGCTCATGCCGTTACACTGAACGCAAAACTCATGACGAACATGATTCCGGTCCCGCCCAAGTCGTCCTACGACTGCATCAAGTGCCCCGCCTACTGCTGCAGCTACGACCGCATCATCGTCGAGAAGAAGGACCTCGCGCGTCTCGCGAAGCACTTCGGCATCGACCCGGAGACGGCGCGCCGCCGCTTCACGAAGGTGGTCGAGGGCGAACAGGTCCTGCGGCATCAGAAGGACTCGATCTACGGCACGATCTGCATGTTCATCGACCTCTCGACGCGCCGCTGCACAGTGTACGAATCGCGGCCCGGCGTCTGTCACGAGTA
>Ga0196958_10000619_pt1 | contig 11623 bp, 11 predicted proteins | sample S1v_10metaG_FD_148654 | JGI IMG/M metagenome (GOLD analysis project Ga0196958, IMG submission 148654) | Soil microbial communities from Anza Borrego desert, Southern California, United States - S1+v_10 | ecosystem: Environmental > Terrestrial > Soil > Desert | place: USA: California | collected...
TCGCCCTGCGCGCCGAGGTCGAGGACCACACCACGCGGATGTCCCTCGCGCCCTGGCGGCACCTGGGCGCCGAGCGGACGGCCCGGCTCCGCGAGGTCTCGGCCCCGCTGACCAAGGCCGTGCTGCCGGCCTTCGCCGCCGCCGACGGGGTCTTCGCGCCGCGTCCCGCGCGGAGCTGACGACGCCGTCGCGCCCGCCGGGCCGCTGCGCCGAGGCGCAGCGACCCTGTGGTCGCCGCGGTCACGGGCGGGGCGGGGCCCGTCAGGGCAGCCGCGGAGTGTCCGTCGGCCCGCCGACCTCCTTCCGGTCGCCCGCCCGCCTCGCCAGCCAGATGCCGCCGCCGACGACGAGCGCCGCCGGCACCAGCCACAGGAGCGCCCCGAGCAGCCACTGCACGAGGGGCAGGACGACACCGCCCAGCAGGACGAGCGCGCCGATGCCCACCAGGACCCACACCACGATCCGCATGACCTCGATGCTGCGCGCCGCTGCGCCCGCGCGGATCGGGGTGCACCCTGACCTCCGTCTCGGGGTCGGGAGGTGCGGGTGAGGGTCACGGTCGTCGGCGCGGGGATCGTCGGGCTCGCGACGGCGTACGCGCTGCTCGGGACGGGCGCCACGGTCCGGTGTCTGGACACCGCCACGCCCATGGGCGCCCGGTCGGTCGGCGACACGCGCATCTTCCGCGTCGCGCACGGCGATCCGGCGCTGGTCGCGGAGGCCCGGCGCGCGTCGGAGCTGTGGGACGAGTGGTCGTTCCGGGCCGGTCGGACGCTCGTGGGCGCCGAGCGCCTGGTGGTGAGCGGGCCACGGGTCCCCGACTGGGCCGACGCCATGGCCGCCGCCGGCGCGGTGCACCGGGTCGACCGGCAGGGCGATCTGCACGACCCCGCCGGCGGCGTGCTCGACCTCAGGGCCGCCGGGGCGTTCCTCACCGACGCGGTGCACCCCGAGCGGGCGACCGTGACGGCGGTCGACGCCGACGGCACGGTGCACCTCGCCGACGCCGATCCCGTCGGCGCCGACGCCGTCGTGGTCGCCGCCGGCGCCGGCACCTCCGCGCTGGTCGCGCCGCTGGGCGTCGCCGTGCCCGACGAGCTGGAGCACCACGCCCGGTTCACGTTCGCCGGCCCCTCGGACCGGCCCTGCCACCTCGACGGCCGGGCGGACGGCCCGCTGGCCAGCACCTACCAGCACCGCACCCGCGCCGGGCACTGGGCGATCGGGGGCCACCTGCCCGACGACGACACCGCCTTCGGGCTCGGCGCGGACGAGGTCGCCCGGCGGTCACGGGACGCGGTCGTCGACCACGTCCGCCGTCACCTCCCGCACCTCGACCCCGCGCCGGTCGAGGAGCTGCGCTGCACCCCGGCCCGTGGGCTGGGCGACGGCGTGCACCGCGCGCGGGCCGGCGCCGTGCACGTCGTGTGGGGCGACAACCTGGCCAAGCTCGCGCCGCGGATCGGGCAGCGGGTGGCCGCCGACGTGGTGGGGGACACCTCGGGCGCCGCCGGTGGGCGGGATCACGCCCCGTAACCTGGAAGGACCGCGATCCCTCTCCGGCTGGAGTCCCTGCGTGTCCGTCACCTCCCCCGAGGCCCACGCCCCCGTCACGACGGGACGTGCCGAGCTGCGCAACGTCGCCATCGTGGCGCACGTCGACCACGGCAAGACCACGCTCGTGGACGCCATGCTGCGCCAGTCCGGCGCCTTCTCCGCGCGTGCCGAGCTGGTCGACCGGGTCATGGACTCGGGCGACCTGGAGCGTGAGAAGGGCATCACGATCCTGGCCAAGAACACCGCGGTGCACCGCGACGGGATCACCTACAACATCGTCGACACCCCGGGCCACGCCGACTTCGGCGGTGAGGTCGAGCGCGGCCTGTCGATGGTCGACGGGGTCGTCCTGCTGGTCGACGCCAGCGAGGGTCCGCTGCCGCAGACGCGCTTCGTGCTGCGCAAGGCGCTCGCCGCGCGCCTGCCGGTGATCCTCGTGGTGAACAAGACCGACCGCGCCGACGCGCGCTGCGCCGAGGTCGTCGACGAGTCGCTCGAGCTGCTGCTCGAGCTGGCCACCGACCTCGGGCTCGACGACGACGTCGTCGCCGGCCTGCTCGACCTGCCCGTCGTGTACGCCAGCGCCCGGGCCGGCAAGGCCTCGCTCGAGCGCCCCGAGGACGGCACCGTCCCGGACTCGCCCGACCTCGTGCCGCTCTTCGAGACCCTGCTGACCCAGGTCCCGGCCCCGACCGACGACCCGACCGGCGTCCTGCAGGCCCACGTCACCAACCTCGACGCGTCGGCCTACCTGGGCCGCATCGCGCTGTGCCGCGTGCGCTCCGGGCGCATCCGCCGCGGCCAGCAGGTCGGGTGGTGCCGCGCCGACGGGTCCGTGACGCGGGTCAAGGTCACCGAGCTGCTGCGCACCGAGGCCCTCGAGCGGGTCTCCGCCGACCACGCCGACGCCGGCGACATCGTCGCCGTGGCCGGCATCGCCGAGGTGACCATCGGCGACACCCTCGCCGACCCCGACGACCCGCGGCCGCTGCCGCGGATCACCGTCGACGAGCCCGCCATCGCCATGACGATCGGTACCAACACCTCGCCGTTGGCCGGGCGGGGCGGGGGGACGGGTGACAAGCCGGGCACCAAGCTCACCGCGCGGCTGGTGAAGAACCGCCTCGACGCGGAGCTGGTCGGCAACGTCTCGATGCGCGTGCTGCCCACCGAGCGACCCGACACCTGGGAGGTGCAGGGCCGCGGTGAGCTGGCGCTGGCCATCCTCGTCGAGCAGATGCGCCGCGAGGGCTTCGAGCTGACCGTGGGCAAGCCCGAGGTCGTCACCAAGGAGGTCGACGGCAAGGTCCACGAGCCGTTCGAGCGCCTGTCGGTCGACGTCCCGGAGGAGCACCTCGGCGCCGTGACCCAGCTCCTGGCCGCCCGCAAGGGCGAGATGCTCGAGATGAGCCACTCGGCGTCGGGCCAGGTCCGCATGGAGTTCCGGGTGCCCTCGCGCGGACTGATCGGGTTCCGCACCGAGTTCCTCACCGAGACCCGCGGCACCGGCATCGCCAACCAGCTCTTCGACGGCTACGGGCCGTGGGTCGGCGAGCTCCGCGCCCGCACCTCCGGCTCGCTGATCGCCGACCGGGCGGGTCAGGTCACCGGCTACGCCGTCGGCCTGCTCTCCGAGCGCGGCGAGCTGTTCGTCGGGCCGGGCACGACGGTGTACACCGGCATGATCGTCGGCGAGAACTCGCGCGGCGACGACATGGAGGTCAACATCACCCGGGAGAAGAAGCTGACCAACATGCGCTCGTCCACCGGTGACGAGCTGGTCCGCCTCACCCCGCCGCGGCAGATGTCGCTCGAGCAGTCGCTGGAGTTCTGCGCCGAGGACGAGTGCGTCGAGGTCACGCCGGGCGCGGTGCGCATCCGCAAGGTCGAGCTCGACTCGCACCTGCGCAACCGCCAGCGCGCCCGCGCGAAGGCCCGAGCCTGATCGGGAACCCGGCGTCCGTGGGCGGACGTTGGACGATCATGCAGGCAGCAGCGCCGGGCGGTGGCGGTCTGGCCGGGTGGGCCAGCGACCTGATGTCGAGCCTCGGGGCCCCCGGCGCCGGGATCATCGTCGCGCTCGAGAACGTCTTCCCGCCGATCCCCAGCGAGGTGATCCTGCCGCTGGCGGGCTTCGCCGCCGGGCGGGGCCAGTTCTCCGTGTTCGCGGCCATCGCCTGGACCACCGGCGGGTCGGTGGTCGGGGCGGTCGCGCTCTACCTCGTCGGCATGCTCGCGCCCGAGCACCGCGTGCGGAAGGCCCTGTCGAAGATCCCGATGGTGCACCTCGAGGACGTCCAGCGGGCCGAGGGCTGGTTCGACCAGCACGGCCGCTGGGCGGTGTTCCTCGGCCGCATGGTGCCGGGCGTCCGCAGCCTCGTCTCCCTGCCCGCCGGCGCCCGGCGCATGCCGTGGTGGGAGTTCGGCGTGCTCACCCTGCTGGGCAGCCTCATCTGGAACTCCGTGTTCGTCTACGGCGGCTACGCCCTGGGCACGCGCTGGTACCTCGTCGAGCAGTACTCCGGGATCTTCCAGATCGTGGTGCTGGTGCTGCTCGGAACGCTGGTCGGCTACATGCTGTTCAAGCGCTACCGCCGCCACCGCCGCAAGGTGAAGGCCATGAACGCGCCGACCGAGGTGATGGAGGCGCAGCCGGAGCACCGGGACCCCTGACGGGCCCGCCGGTGTCGTGCTGCCCGTCCTCGGGTAGCCGCGCCGGACGACGGTCGAACACCCGTGCCGCGCCACGACGACGCCCCCCGGGCGTCGCACCCGTTATCGAGGAGGCACGTCCATGGCGGACCTGGCGCAACTGGGCCGCGAGGAGGCCGCGGAGTACCGCGGCGACAGCGAGCAGCCGGTGGGGTCCCACGCCGCGATGCTCGGCATCTACCTCGCGCTCGTGGCGATCGCGACCCTGCTCGCCCGGGCCGCCGGCCGCGAGCTGCCCGAGCACATCTCGGTCAAGGACCTCGTGACCATGGCCCTGGGCACCCACAAGATCTCCCGCACGATCACCAAGGAGTCGGTGACCAGCCCCCTGCGGGCCCCGTTCACCGAGCACGGCGGCCCCGGTGGCCCGGCCGAGGTGATGGACGAGCCGCGCGGCGAGGGCGGGATGCGCCACGCCGTCGGCGAGCTGCTCACGTGCCCGTTCTGCCTGGACGTGTGGGTGGTCAGCGCCTTCGCCCTCGGCCACGTCGTGGCGCCCCGCCTGACCCGCCTGGTGGCCGGCAGCTTCTCCGCGCTCGCCGGCGCGGACTTCCTGCAGCTCGCCTACGCCCGGGCCCAGCAGGCCGCGTAGGACCCCGCCGCCGGGCCCGAGGGGGTCAGCGCTCCTCCTGTGGGCGCCCCTCCTCGGCCCAGCGGGTGTGGAAGACGCCCTCGCGGTCGACGCGGCGGTAGGTGTGCGCGCCGAAGAAGTCGCGCTGGCCCTGGATGAGCGCGGCGGGCAGGCGCTCGGCACGCAGGGCGTCGTAGTAGGACAGCGCGGTGGAGAACCCGGGCGCGGGGATGCCGAGCTGCGCGGCGACGGCCACGACGCGCCGCCACGCGTCCTGGGCGCCGGCGAGCGCCTCGGAGAACGAGGCGTCGACGAGCAGCGTGGGCAGCGACGGGTCGCGGCGGTAGGCCGCGGTGATCTCGTCGAGGAAGCGGGCGCGGATGATGCAGCCGCCCCGCCAGATCGCGGCGACGGCACCGAGGTCGATGTTCCAGTCGTACTCGGCGGCGCCGGCCTGGATCTGGTTGAAGCCCTGCGCGTACGCGACGATCTTCGACGCGTAGAGGGCCTGCTCGATGTCCTCGGCGAAGCCCTCCGCGGCCGGGCCCTCCAGCCGCCCGGAGGTGCCGGGCAGATCGCGGGCGGCGTCGCGCAGGTCGCGGTGGCCGGAGAGCGAGCGGGCGAACACCGCCTCGCCGATGCCGGTGACCGGGACGCCGAGCTCCAGGGCGCCCTGCACGGTCCAGCGCCCGGTGCCCTTCTGCTCGGCCTCGTCGGCGACGACGTCGACGAACGGCCGGCCGGTGTCGGCGTCGACGTGGGACAGCACCTCGGACGAGATCTCCATGAGGTAGGAGTCGAGGCGCCCGGAGTTCCACGAGCGGAACGTCTCGGCGATCGCGGCCGGCTCGAGGCCCAGACCCTTGCGCAGCAGGTCGTAGGCCTCGGCGATGAGCTGCATGTCGGCGTACTCGATGCCGTTGTGCACCATCTTGACGAAGTGGCCCGCGCCGTCGGCGCCGATGTGCGTGCAGCAGGGCTCGCCGTCGACCTTCGCCGCGATGTCCTCGAGCAGCGGGCCCAGCGCGTCGTAGGCCTCCTTCGGCCCCCCGGGCATGATCGACGGTCCGTTCAGGGCGCCCTCCTCGCCGCCCGAGACGCCCATGCCGACGAAGTTGAGGCCCTGGTCGGAGAGCGCCTTCTCGCGGCGGCGGGTGTCGAGGAAGTGGGCGTTGCCCGCGTCGATGATGACGTCGCCCGGCTCGAGCAGCGGGGTGAACTCGTCGATCACGGCGTCGGTCGCGGCGCCCGCGGGCACCATGAGCACGATCCGTCGCGGGCGCTCCAGCGCGTCGACGAACTCCTGCGCCGACTCGGCCGCGACGAACGTGCCCTCGTCGGAGAAGTGGTCGACCAGGTCCCGGGTGCGCTGCGCGCTGCGGTTGTGCACCGCGACCACGTGCCCGTGCCGGGCGAGGTTGCGGGCGAGGTTGCGCCCCATCGTGGCCAGGCCGCTGACGCCGATCTCGGCTTTCGCACTCACGCGGTGCAGAGTGCCCACCCACCTGCCGGTCACACCAGACCGGGGAGTCCGGCGGCCCGCGTCCTCGGTCACCCGACCGGGGGCCTGATCGCTGTTCACCGGACCGTCACCGCGCGGTCGGCCGGTCCTCGCCGCACGGGCCGGACCGGCCGCTGGGATGGCCCGGTGAACGGGACGTCGGCGCCGGTGCGCTTCCGCCGGGCCTGCGCCGCGGTCGTCGGGGTGCTGCCGGGACGTCTGCGCCGGATCGTCGCGCCCAGCATGGTCGGCTTCGCGGTGGTCAACGGGTTCACCTTCGCCGTCGACCTGCTGCTGCTCTCGCTGCTGATCGACGGCCTCGGGCTGCCGCTGGGCGTCGGGGTCACGCTGGCCTACGGCACCGCGTTCGCGTTGAGCTTCGTGCTCAACCGGTGGCTGAACTTCGACCCGGAGCGTCCCCTCGGTGCCCAGGTCGTCCGCTACGTCGGCGTCATCGCGGTCAACTACGGCGCCATCGTCCTCGGCGTGACCCACGCGCTCGTCGCGGCCGGCGCGCCCTACCAGCTCGCGCGCCTCGCGGCCGGTGTCGGCGAGGCGGTGTTCGTGTACTGCGCGATGCGCTGGCTGGTGTTCGGGCGGGCGCGGGCCCGGGTGGCGACGTGACGTGGTCGTTCGACCCGGACCCGGGACCCGGACCAGCTCGCCCGCACACCGGGCCGGAGCTGATGGTGTGGCCGATCGCCACCGGCGTGGCGTCCCTGGGGACGCCTGGTCCCTGACCGGCGTGCCGGCCGTGTCGAGCCCTGGACCGGCGGCGCGGACCTGCGCGCGATCTCCGACTCGGTCACCCGGAAGGGCCGCTGAGCGGCCGGGACGCCTACCCTGGTCGGCGTGTCGGAGAGGTCCCCCCTGCTCAGCCGGATCGACCTGCGTCCCGGGCACCGCGACGGCGACTTCCCGGGTCCGGCGGCGCTGCGGGGGATGGTCCCGCGGGCGGCGGTCGACATCGACGCCGTCGTCGAGCGGGTCCGGCCGGTGATCGAGGCGGTGCGCGAGCGCGGGGTCGACGCCGTGATGGAGTTCGCCGAGCGGTTCGACCGGGTGCGACCCTCGTCCGTCCGGGTGCCGGCGGCCGCCCTGCAGGAGGCCCTCCGGGACCTCGATCCGGACGTGCGCGCGGCGCTGGAGACCTCGATCGCCCGGGCCCGGACGGTGCACGCCGACCAGCGCCGGGTCGACACCACGACGCAGGTCGTGCCCGGCGGGACGGTCACCGAGCGCTGGGTGCCGGTGGCCCGGGTCGGGCTCTACGCGCCGGGCGGGCTCGCGGTCTACCCGTCGAGCGTCGTGATGAACGTCGTCCCCGCCCAGGAGGCCGGCGTCGAGGGCCTGGTCGTCTGCTCGCCACCGCAGGCCGAGTTCGGCGGCCGGCCGCACCCGCTGATCCTCGCCGCGGCCGCGCTGCTCGGGGTGCACGAGGTGTGGGCGGTCGGCGGTGCCCAGGCCGTCGCGCTGCTCGCGCACGGGGGCGTGGACACCGACGGCACCCCGCTCGAGCCGGTCGACATGGTCACCGGCCCCGGCAACGTCTACGTCACCGCGGCGAAGCGGGTGCTGCGTGGGCGCATCGGCATCGACTCCGAGGCCGGCACCACCGAGATCGCGGTGCTCGCCGACGCCACGGCCGACCCGGTGCACGTCGCGGCCGACCTCGTCAGCCAGGCCGAGCACGACCCGGCCGCGGCGTCCGTGTTGGTCACGACGTCGCCCGAGCTCGCCGACGCCGTCGACGCCGAGCTCGCGACCCAGGTGGCCACCACCAAGCACACCGAGCGGATCACCACGGCGCTCACCGGCCCGCAGTCGGGCGTCGTCCTGGTGGCCACGGTGGACGACGGGCTGGCCGTCGTCGACGCCTACGCCGCCGAGCACCTCGAGATCCAGACCGCCGACGCCCGCGAGGTCGCCGCCCGCGTGCGCAACGCCGGCGCGGTGTTCGTCGGGCCGCACAGCCCGGTCTCGCTCGGCGACTACTGCGCCGGCTCGAACCACGTGCTGCCCACCGGCGGCTGCGCGCGGCACTCCGGTGGCCTGTCGGTGCAGACCTTCCTGCGCGGCATCCACGTCGTCGACTACTCCGCCGAGGCCCTCGCCGAGGTCGCGGACCGCGTCGTCGCCCTCGCCGACGCCGAGGACCTGCCCGCGCACGGCCAGGCCGTCACGGCCCGCTTCGGCACCCGACACGACGCGGAGCGCAGCGGAGCCGGCGCCGAGGGGACAGCGCCCCGATGACCGACGCCGTCGGCGCGGGCGTGACCCTGGACGACCTGCCGCTGCGCGACGACCTGCGCGGGCGCAGCCCGTACGGCGCGCCACAGCTCGAGGTGCCGGTCGCGCTCAACACCAACGAGAACCCGTTCCCTCCCCCACCGGCGCTGGTCGAGAGCGTGGCCGCGGCGACGCGCGCGGCCGCCGCCACGCTGCACCGCTACCCCGACCGCGACCACACCGCGCTGCGCGCGGCCCTCGCGGCGTACCTGACGCGGGTCACCGGTGTGCCGCTGGCCACCGAGAACCTGTGGGCGGCCAACGGGTCCAACGAGGTGCTCCAGCAGCTGCTGCAGGCCTTCGGGGGTCCGGGACGCCGCGCGCTGGGCTTCGAGCCGTCGTACTCGATGCACCCGATCCTCGCCGCCGGCACGCGCACCGAGTGGGTCCCGGCGCCCCGGCGCGACGACTTCTCCCTCGACGCCGGCCAGGCCGTCGACGTGGTGCGGCAGAAGCGGCCCGACGTCCTGTTCGTGACCACGCCCAACAACCCCACCGGCCAGTCGATCGACCTCGACGAGCTGCGGACGATCGCCGAGGCGGCCCCGGGCCTGGTGGTGGTCGACGAGGCCTACGTCGAGTTCTCGTCGGGCCCGTCGGCGGTGGAACTGCTCGAGCCGCTGGGCCACAAGCTCGTGGTCAGCCGCACGATGTCCAAGGCGTTCGCGTTCGCCGGCGGGCGGCTGGGCTACCTCGCGGCCGCGCCGGCGGTGATCGAGGCGCTCATGCTCGTGCGGCTGCCCTACCACCTCTCGGCGCTCACGCAGGCGGCCGCGCTCGCGGCGCTCGAGCACGCCGACGAGACGCTCGCGCTGGTGGCCACCCTGGCCGCCGAGCGCGACCGGATCGCCGCGGCGCTGGCCGGGCTCGGGGCCCACGTCGTGCCGAGCACCGCGAACTTCCTGCTCTACGGCGGCTTCCCCGCCCGGTACGGACGGGTGGGCGACGGTGCGGCCCACGCCGCGTGGCAGGCCTACCTCGACGCCGGGGTCCTGGTCCGCGACGTCGGCATCCCCGGGATGCTGCGCGTGACGGTCGGGACGCCGGCGGAGAACGACCGGTTCCTCGAGGTCAGTGCCGGCGTGTTCCGGGCCTGAGGTCTGCCGCGCCGGACGGCCGTGCCGCCGTCACCGGCCGCCGGGGGCGAGGGTGTCGCGCAGCGCCTCGATGCCGGTGTACCGCGGCTCCCACCCCAGCTCGTGGCGGGCGCGGGTGGTGTCGACGATCGGCGGGTGCGCCGCGGCCTCCACCCACTGCAGCGTCGGCGGGAGGGGCAGCGCGGCGGCCGCGCGGGCGGCGAGGCGCAGGGGCCGGTCGGGCACCGGGACGGGGAACGCGCCGAGCTCGCGGAGCACGTCGTCGAGGCGCACGACGCCGTCGCCGGCGAGGTTGTAGGCCCCCGGCGGCCCGTCGCCCACGACACAGCGCCGCAGTGCGTCGCCGACGTCGTCCTCGTGCACGAACTGCAGCGCCAGGGTCGGGGCGAGGACCGGCACCGGAACGGGCAACCGGCCGCGCTGCGCGCCGAGGCGGTCGCCGACCCAGCCCGCGGCCGCGACGAGCGACGGGAGCGGCCACGGGAGGTCCTTGGCGCCCAGGGCGTTCGGGCCCACGACGACGGTGGGGCGCACCTGGTAGAGCGCGGTGTCCGGGTGCGCCTCGGCCTCCCGGCCCAGCCGCTCCTCGAGCTCGGCCTTGTCCCGCGCGTAGAAGAGGCGGTCCGCCGGGCGGGCGGGCCAGTCCTCGTCGATGGGGTCCGGGTTGTCGGCGTGGAATCCGTAGGCGGCGACCGAGGACGCGTTGACGAACCGCCGCGCGCCCGCCTGCGCGGCGGCGCGGAACGCGTCGAGGGTGCCGTCGACGTTGACCGCGCGCAGCGTCGCCGGGTCCGCGTTGCCGGTGATGAGGAAGGCGAGGTGCACGACGACGTCGACGTCCGCGAACGCCTCGCGCAGCGTCGCGGGGTCGCGCACGTCGCCCCGGCGGTACTCCAGGGTCGTCCACCCACGCGAGGCCGGGTCGAACTCGCTGCGGGCGACGCCGACGATCCGCCCGACGCGCTCGTCGGCCTCGAGCAGCGGGACGAGGCCGGCGCCGAAGGTGCCGGTCGGCCCGGTGATCGCGACCGTCAGGCCGGTGTCGGGCGGGGCGTCGGACACGGCGTCGGACATGGCGGCGGCGTACCCGGACGCGGGCGCGTCCAGACGATCAGGCGGTACGGGTGCGCTGCTCGACCGCGTCGCGCGCGGCGGTCAGGCGCTCGCGCACCCCGGGGCGCTCGGGGTGGGGGCGGGGGACACCCAGGTGCTGCTCGCGCAGCTCGTCCATGAAGTCCGCCCACAGCTCCGGGCCGCCCTCCTCGAGCAGCTCGGCGCGCACGGCCAGGACCTCGGTGGTCTCGCGGTACCGCCGTCCCCACGAGCCGAGGGCGGCGAAGACCGGCACGAGGGCGATCGAGGACTCGGTCAGGCTGTAGGTCGCCCGCCGGCCGCGGCCGGCGTCGTCACGGGTGAGCATCCCGTCCTCGACGAGGCGGCGCAGCCGGTCGGCGAGGATGTTCGAGGCGATCCCCTCCTGCGACCCCGCCAGCAGCTCGCGGAAGTGCCGCCGGCCGCCGAAGACGATGTCGCGCAGGACCAGCAACGTCCAGTGGTCACCCAGTGCCTCGACGGCGCGGTTGATCGGGCAGCCCGATCGTCCCTCCTGGCGCAACGTCCCTCCTCGCGGTCGAGTGGTTGCACTTTACCACTGGCTCGCGCTAGCGTCCGAGCAGCCGGTTGCGAAGTGCAACCACCGGGACCGGGAGACGTCATGACCCGTCTGCGCGTCCACGCCTTCACCCTCACGCTCGACGGTTTCGCGGCCGGCACCGACCAGCGGGTCGACGCCCCCTTCGGCGACGGCGTCGAGGGGCTGCACGACTGGATGGAGGCGTCGTTCCGCGGCGAGGGCACCGGGGCCGACGACGCCGCGTTCCGGGCCGGGAACGAGGG
>Ga0196958_10000620_pt1 | contig 11622 bp, 14 predicted proteins | sample S1v_10metaG_FD_148654 | JGI IMG/M metagenome (GOLD analysis project Ga0196958, IMG submission 148654) | Soil microbial communities from Anza Borrego desert, Southern California, United States - S1+v_10 | ecosystem: Environmental > Terrestrial > Soil > Desert | place: USA: California | collected...
GCTAGCGTGACGGCGTCACGGCCGTTGCAGCTCTCCAGTCGTTCACCGAACTTCTTGCCGGCAACGGCCGCGCCGCTTCGGCTTCGGCACGTGGGACTTGGCCGCGCAGCTTACACCGCTATCCGTTGGACGGACGCAAACAGGGTTCTTCTACGACAGGTAGTAATTCTCGGAGACGACCAGCGGCCGAGGTAGCGTCGGCGCATGGTGGATCTTGCCGACATCGTGCGCGGGGAAGGCGCGGAGTATTTGCGGACGCACTTCGTTCGGTCGGAGCAACAGAAGGCGTTGTACGACATCGTACGCTGCAGAACGGAAGCAATGGGCTCGGTGACGGTGCCGTGCGACAAGTGCCGTACCGAGTACCCGCTGTTTCGCTCGTGTCGCAACCGCAGTTGCCCATCATGTCAGAGCGAGGCGCGGCACAAGTGGCTCGAAGCGCGTGGAGAAGAGATCTTGCCGGTGGAGTACTTGCAGGTGGTCTTCAACGCTCCGCCCGGGCTGAAGGTGCTCGCTCAGTATCATCCGGAGGAGTTGTACGGCATCGTCATTCGTGCAGCCGGTCAGGCGGTGATCGATGTAGGCCGATCGGTGCTGGAAGCGCAGCTCGGGTGCCAGGTGCATCTGCAGACGTGGGGGCAGAACATGGCCTACCACCTCCACGCGCACTGCGTGGTGCCATGCGGAGGGTTTGCGGCGGATGGAAGCCGGTGGGTCGCGTTCGACGCGGATGACCTTCCGAGAAGGGCTTTGCAGCGCCGGTTCCGAGCACTCGTTTGCAAGGGGATTCGAGAGGCGATGGCGCAGGGTCGCTTGCGGCGGCTGCCGAAGACGGTCTCGGTCGAGAAGCTCCTTGACCGGACGAGGATGCGTGAATGGCGTGTCTACGCGAAGCCGCCCTTCGGCGGACCGGAAAAGTTGTACGAGTATCTGTCGCGGTACGTCTATCGTGTGGCGATCACCAATGATCGGATCGAGTCGTACGAAAATCATCGGGTCGCGTTCCGGTGCCGCGACAATCGTCATGGGTATGAGGAGAAGCCGCGCACGCTCGAGGGGCAGGAGTTCGTGCGACGGTTTGTGATGCACGTGCCTCCCCGCGGGTTCGTTCGTATCCGCTCCTACGGGTTTCTCGCGAACCGCAACCGCGAACGGAACATTGAACGTGCCCGTCAGCTCATCGGCGCAGCGCGTCCTCCGCGAGGGGCCGAGCCGTTCAAGCCCCTCAGGCTATGTCCGGCGTGCTCTGGACGCGACCAACGGACCGTGCACTTTGCTCCGCGTCCGGACGTGGCACCGCAGCTGGATCTTCCTCTGCGGCCACCGCCGATCACGCCCATAGCCGCATGACTTGTTCCGTTCCGTGCATCGTCGCCTTCACTCCTCGGCTCGCCACCGAGTGGGACCAGGTCCATCAACGCTCGTCGCGTCGTGCGGTCACAATGGCCCATCATCATCGCGTCGCGCGCCGCGTGTTGTTGGTTCCGTCAACGCCGATCGATACTTTGCCCATAGAGGATGACGCGGCGCCGTCCAACTTCACGCTGAAGCTGGTGCGGCCCGCCCTCGGCCCGCCGGCCGAGCCGGCTGCCCCACCGCCAGCGTCACGGCGTCACGCCGGTTGCAGGTCGCCACTCGGTTCTGCGAACGTCATCGGCGGCAACCGGCGCGCCGCTCCGGCTTCGGCACGCGGGCCCTGGCCGCACAGCTTAGCGTGAGGGCCGTTAGCCGGACCCTGCGAAGAGCGTAGAATCGACCTCCATGGCCTCCAAGAACCACCCGTTCGGTCCCTGCGACATTCTGGAAGACGGGTCAGTCATCATCCAAGATGGAGGCAACACTGTCCTGTCGCTCGAGGTGCTTGGCGAGGCGTACCATGAGTTCGCGAAGGCCGGCGTGACCGCGCTCAGACAGAATGTCTGGTTCTGCCGCTCTAAGTCGCTTTCCGCTGCCTACATCGCCCTGCCCGTCCTGTTCACCTATCGGCATGCGCTGGAGCTCTACTTGAAGGCTATGGTGATCGCTGGCAGGTCGTTGCTTTCTTCTCCACCGGCGGACGACGCGATCTATCGCGATCACAACCTTGAGAAGCTCAGGCCTCACGTCGAGGCGATCTTTGAGAAACTCGGATGGGGATGGAATTTTAAGATTGATGGTCTACGATCAGTACAAGACTTCCGGAGACTTGTAGGCCGATTCGATTCGCTCGATCATGATTCCACCCGAACACGTTACACCATCGATTCGAATGGCCAGACAGCATGGAAGAAGTGGAGCCAGGTTAACGTATTCGAAATATCAGCCGCGCTCGATCCCGTCCTTGAAAAACTCGGCCAGATGGCGGGTATTATCGATGATGTCTTGAATGAGCAGGCACGAGCCGAAGCCGAAGCGCGAGAAGATGCCGGCGAGTGGTGAATGAACGTGAAACAGTTAATTTTTTCACCTGAGCCAGCTCTATTGAGGCCTATCGGTCAGCACGTGGCTACCACCACGCGCAAACTTCTGTGTTCGGCTGCGTGGATTAGTGACGTGTCCCTGCAGAAGTAACGGCTGAAAAGCCTTATCGCGGAAGTGGCCGGCTAACTTTGGTGTGAAGCTGTCGGCGGGCTGGTGTCTGGCCCGCCGGCCGAGCCGGCTACTTCATTGCCAGCTTCACGGCGTCACGCCGGCCGCAGGTCGCTTCCGCCGAGCATCTCGTTGGTCGCGGCGGCCGTCGCGCCGCTTCGTTCCTCGCACGCGAAGCCCGCCGCAGCTTACACCAAGGACGTTAGGCGGACCGAGGGTATGCGAGTCGCTTCTGCGAGATCGGGTCTTCGCCCTCAAGTTCCGAGAACCCGACTGCTCGGCGGATCTCGAATATGTACATGCTATCGTCAGTAGCGCCTTTCGTACGATCAATGGTCGCGATGTCAATGCGTATCAATCCGGTTAGCCCGAGACACGTGTCCAGCCACTCGACGTCGCCCGAATCGCCATAGGCCAATAATGCGCGCCCGCCGTCAGAGAGGTGCGATCGAAAGGCAACCGCCATTTCGAGAATTCCCCGATACGTTGTGCAAAAGCTACTGAACATCGGTTCCGTGGCGTGCTTGCTATCGCTCGGCGCAATTGTGAACGGCAAATTAGCGAGGATCAAGTCGAATCGCTTCGGCCGTCGGTTCTCTTGGATTATTCTAGGATTGTGTCCCTCGATGACATCGATGTGTGAGCCCAGGGCAAATCTCGCGACATTGTTGCGCGCACACGCCAGAGCTTGCCGATTGCATTCGAGAGCCCACACGTGGCCGCCGTTTGCACTGAATTCTTGTGTGCACGCGATCGTGATGGCGTAAAAGCCGCAACCGGTTCCCCAGTCGAGAACGGTGCGCGCGTCGGCGTGAAGGCCTTGCGTCATCACGATATCCATGAGCGATACGCTGACTTTTCCGTAACGCGGGTTGAACACGCCCTGCGCGATATTGTATGTGTAGCCGCCGTGTTGAAAAATACGCGCGTCATCCTGTTTGTGCTTCTCTAAGATTTGCCCTATCGCCGCGTCGTTCGGCCGGTCTAGCCGAAGCAGCTTGCGGATGCGTAGCCAAGCACGCATTCGACGCGTTGGAGATAACCGCCACCGGACGGCGCGCGTGACGTCAGGTGAGCATTGTGTCAGCCGCCATGAGCCGAAATTAACCTTGCCGCGTCGTGTAGTGCCAGCCCAGCATCCGACCAAAACAGTTGTGCCATTGCGATCGACATTCCAAAGGACGTCGCCGTAATTCTCCGAATCGCGCAGACTCCGCCAGGTACCCAAAAGGACGTTCGGGTGTACTTTAGCTCGCGTGGCATTGAAGAGATACTCCTCGCCCTCACGGTGCACGTACAGAGACTTGCCTCGAACACGGTCTAGCACTACCCGAATATCGATAATTTCGAAGAGCCAGCCGTCGTTCGCCTTATTATCGCGCTCCCCAGCGTAAATCCCAGAGAGTACCAATTCCTTCAGGCGGCGTGCCTTGAGCCCCGCGGACACTATCCTGCTCAACCAACCCAGCACGGTGACACTTGCCAGCAGTAGTGTGACGAAGATCGTAAGGTTATTCAGGCGACTGAGTTGCTGCGGCTCCAAGTTCAGAAAGTCCATTGTTCCTACTCGTGCAGATGCAAATGATGCCCGTAGGATGCACTCGCGGCGATGTGGCTTCACTCAGGCGCTGTTCGCAACAGCACAACATGGCCGGTTACTTGGCGCTGTACGACTCGCTCGCGCATGTCTTCAAACCAGATCCTATCGCCAACACGCAGAAGGGACGCGGAATTGGCCATATAATAATGGGGCGCGACGGCCAGAAGTTTCTCGCGTGCATGTACATGTTCAACGCCAGCTCCGATGAAGCAATCAGCGTCACGCGCACATTCTGCGATCAGCGAAGACAGTACGTCGTTCATTTCGGAGCCTCGTTAGCTGGATCAGCAAGATATCGCGCGACGGCGTTGTTGATATCAATATCGTGCAGGTTAGCCAAGGACAGCAGCCACATTAGGACTTCGCCGAGTTCTTCCTCGAGGTTGTCTCGATCACCTCGAGACACTGCACGCGCGAGTTCGCCGACTTCTTCAACAAAAAAAGCGAACGCTCGCGTGGTGTCGTACTCTTTGTCATGAGCGAGGAACCTATCCCTGATCAGTTGCTGTAGATCAGATAGTTGGTACATGAAAGTATCGTAGCATCGGTGTGCCGCGAGCCGCCTAACTTTGGTGTGAAGCTGTCACGGCCCGGCTTCGGCCCGGCAGCCGAGCTGCCTGCTTCATCGCCAGCGCGACGGCGTCACGCCGGTTGCAGGTCGCGACTCGGTTCTTCGAACGTCATGCGCAGCAACCGGCGCGCCGCTCTGGCTTCGGCACGCGGGACCGGCCGTGCAGCTTACACCAAGGACGTTGGGCGGACGAGCAACATGCCGGGTCACGTGCTGGTTTCAGGCGAATCGCTCGCGGGGAACGCGTAATCGCGAAGGAGATCTGGTACTTCACGTACCTTGGGCGAGAGCCGCCACGCTTCGAGAGTCTTTCTCATTTCTTCGATAACCGAGGCGTTATCTAACGTTGCAACAGCTCCGTCTGGCGTTAGTGTGAGTTTCGGCATCGCCCTTTCTTTCAGCGTGCGTTCAGCCACGCAGTGTCACTATGATCCGCCCTCACGGCGAAGATTTCCGACAACGTTAGCGTCATCGAGGCGCGGCTGTCAGACCGCCAATCACTGCAGAAGTTTTCCTCAAAGCCGGGCGTCAGACTTAGTGCTACACCGTGGCAGCCGTCCGGAAGAAGTATCTCTCTCGCACCGCCTTTGGGATCTTTCCAAAGAGCAATCTGGTTAGATGTTCCGTCAAGGCGTCGCATCAGCCCCATCGACGTTAATGTGAGAACCGCGGATCCGGGATCATCCGCAAGAACGGTGGCATACCGCCCCGGCCACCGGCGCTCAAGCTGTGGACCGTCCATTAGTAAGGTGATCACAAGGTTCGGCCCAACGGCCCGCACGACGGACTGAACCGGATCCACACGCGCTAGATCCTCACAAACGAGAACTACAAGACTCGCGCCTTCGCGGAAAACGTGGAACGAACACTCGCGGTCCACCACATCGATCTCTTCCCACCAAGTCTCGGCGCCACGAAGTGCATGGCCGAGGTTGTACTGCTTAACCTGGCGCTCGTCGAGCTTCCAACGGTGGTGCTTGCTTTGGTGCCACGACGCGTGATGGTGGCCGTTCGCGAAGATCTCGCAGTAGGTGCGATTCTGCTTCAAACCGTTTTTGGGGTTCGTAGATGCGACACCCGAGATGAACAGCTCGATTCCAGTCTCGGCTGCTACAGTCTGTGCTATCGTTTGGGCCATTCCGTCGCGCAACGCCATTTCCGGCAGTACGATCCCGTGAACCTTCTGCACGTAGCGCGAAGCGTTCTTGGTGAGTTCGCAGATGAAGCGCGAAAGTCGATCGGAGACATCGTCGCCGTCTAGCCAGAGCTGGTCAATCGAAAAGAAGCTAACGTTTCTAACGCGATCACCACGATTTTCAGCTCGGCGATTGGTGACTACGGTGCTCTCGCGCGACTTGAAGCACTGTCCAACAACGGCGTAAGGGAATGGGATCAACAAAATATTATACGGCTCATCCTCCGCCATTCCTTTGCCCCATGGCGCCGCATATCGCCAATGCGTCTTCACCTCGCCCGTGTTGGGAAGGAGCGCTAGATTGTGACTTAGCGCTCGCACCGTACATCCAACCTGCGGGGTTCGGGTTTTCGGCTGCACGCAAACCTCAGATGGAGGTACAGCGATGCAGAGGCTCTTCGGGAGGTAGGGTAGGCGCACACGGTTCGCGCCCACTCGTATCTGTGATGCGCCGGCTGCGACTTCACTACGTAGTATCTGTTCAAAAACCCAACGCGCCAACGACAGATCAGGGTGAGCCTCGCCAAACCCGAAGCCCACCGACGCGACATCTGAGATTGCCAGCAGCTTCATGGCGTCGTCCCACCAATCCGCGCGATCTCGCAGCCCCACTATGCATGGACCGGAGGCGAGTAGCCGTTCCCAAAGGGTTTGCACTAAGTCTGGAAAGTGCCCACTGCTCCACTTTCGGCCGGCGCTGTCGACTTGGCTCATGTACCGCGCATCAAAGCATGCTTCAGTCGGCGATAATCCACCGGTATAACGTGCGGAGGAATAGCAGCCGGACTCTGTAACAAGCGTCGCCGCCACCGCAAAAAGATCCGGCGGCCATCGAGGACAACGGTGGTGTGACAGGGCTCCGGATTCGGTACCTTGCGGCAAGAGACGTTGTATGACGTCAGACACGCGCATTGTGGCCTCCCAATGGAAGGCCGTAAGAATAGCACGCGACGCGCGATCGCCGCCGCCCAACTTCACGCTGAAGCTGGTGCGGCCCGGCTTCGGCCCGGCAGCCGAGCTGCCTGTCGTTTCGCAAGCGCGACGGCGTCACGGCGGTTGCAATTCGCCACTCGGTGCTGGGCACGTCATTGGCGGCAACCGCCGCGCCGCTCCGGCTTCGGCACGCGGCACCGGCCGCACAGCTTAGCGTGAGATGCGTTAGCCGGACAGAAATGAACATCCCGTATCCTGCACACGCGAACGAACGAGCCCAGACGCACACCCGAGGAGGCCTCGCAGCACCGCCGGTACGCATGAGTCTCACGAGGGCAGCATCCGGGTTGGCCTTTGCTCCTTCTTCAGCGGCGGTAGGGAACTCGCTAGTTGCGTCACTCCTTCTACAAAGGTAAGGAGGCGAAGTATGCGAACACTCGCTCGAGTTGTAACGCTCGCGATCATCCTGGGCGCCGTCGTCCCTTCTGTTCACGCCGGCTGCCAGGTATATCCAATCACTCTGCAGGGTCGGGTGGCGGGGTATGATTTCGAGCGAAGCGGGCTTCTCAGGCGGTTGGACTGGTCTCTCAGCGGAGACGAAGTCTTGAGATTCGAGTTCTCCATTTGGTCGCCGGCCTCCACCGGCAGGCAAAACGGCGATCTCGTCCTCACCACACATTCGAAGTTATTTCAAACCAAGGATCCAGTCAGAACAGCTGCAATCCGGCCGCTGGACAACGGCGAGTTTGAAGTGCTGCCCTACAACAATGAGCTGAACTTCTTCGTTCATGGCAGCGTTGCAGTCAAGGTCCGGAAGGGAAGCATGACATTCCGTATCGTTCGCTCGCCACGTGGCGTGGTCAACGGCAAGATTCACTTTATCGGAACGCTTCCAAACAATGAGGAAAGTGAGTATTTCGCGACTTTCCACGGCTCTGACCCCAGCGACGATGGCACGGACATCCCGTGTGTCCGGCCGTTCAAGTAAACCTTGCATGAGGTGCGTTTACGCAACCGCCGGCTAACTTTGGTGTGAAGCTGTCGGCGGGCTGGTGTCCGGCCCGCCGGCCGAGCCGGCTACAGCATCGCCAGCTTCGCGGCGTCACGCCGGCCGCAGATCGCTCCCGCCGAGCATCTCGTTGGTCGCGGCGGCCGTCGCGCCGCGTCGTTCCTCGCACGTGAAGCCCGCCGCAGCTTACACCAAGGACGTTAGGCGCACGAGAGGAGCGCTCATCGAGATCTGCTCGCGTGCAGGAACGAGCCGAGATGCACGCGCTTCGCCCTGTCCCGTCACTAGCGGAATCGCGCTGGAAACAAGGATGGGCTAAGTCAGGACAGGCGGACGCACACAACTTCGTTCCCGCCGATTGCTGTAACATTTCGCCATGAGCGTCAAGCGCTTCAGAATCGGGTTTTCAGCTTTTGCGTTCGCGACAACGCTTCTTCTCGCGGCGGCCGAGAATCAGCGCGTGCCGTCCGCATCGGCGGTGCCGCAAAAGCCGTCAAACATCGAGACTTTGATCGAAAAGCTTGCGCCATCGGCAATTGGGCCGGTTCTTACAGCACTACTCGCCATACTCGTCGGCAACCGCATCGCAGCGCATTGGGGCATCCGTCAGAAGCGTCGCGAGATGGCCTTGGGCACGGCAAATGAGTTCTACCGTTTATACGGCGAGTTCTTCGCAATCTGGAAGCTCTGGAACTACATCGCAAAGACGGGAAACGCGGAAACTCAGAAAAATCAGTGGGCATTGCTTGAACGGGCTGCCGCAGCGGAAGCGGGCGTGGAGGCGATTCTGGTGAAGCTCTCCGCGGAACGTGAGCTATCTTCCACTGAGTTGGACACCCTTGGTCGATTCCGTCAAGGTTACCAGACACTACGCGAAACTATCGCAAATGCGAAGCCACTGCACTGGTCGTCGAGCGACCACGTCGAGTATGCCGCGTTCAAGAAGTTGGCTTCCAGGATAGGTTCAATTGTCACTGCCGAACCTTCCGCACCGCCTCCGCTATATGTCGCTGAGCGATCGCTTCGCGAGATAACATCGAATAATTGGGAAGGTCGTTGGAGCTGAGATTCGCGGTGCCCAGAGCGTCGGCGCCTAACTTTGGTGTGAAGCTGGCACGGCCCGGCTTCGGCCCGGCAGCCGAGCTGCCTGCTTCATCGCAAGCGTGACGGCGTCACGGCGGTTGCAGTTTGCGACTCGCCGCACAGCAGCTCATTGGCGGCAACCGCCGCGCCGCTTTGCCGTAGCCACGCGGGACCGGCCGTGCAGCTTACACCAAGGACGTTAGCCGGACGAGTGCGACAGCGTAGGAGACCCACATTCGCGAAATCTGAGCAGATCACGGATCTCCCGCCACGAGCCTGCTATTCTTTGCTACTTCTGGCGCGGTAGGATAGCCGAGCGAGACCGATAAGCACTCTAGGAGATGGCATGACAACCAAGCAGTGTTTCGTCATCGCGCCGATTGGCGAGCCGGATTCTGAAACACGAAAGAGGTCGGATCAGGTGCTGAAACATGTTATTCGGCCTGCGGCGAAGAACACGGCTATGTTGCTACTCGCGCTGACGAGATATCAGAGCCCGGTATTATCACCAGCCAAGTGATACAGCGCATCGTAGATGACCCGCTGGTCATTGCCGACTTAACGGACCGCAATCCTAATGTATTTTACGAGCTGGCGGTACGTCATGCGCTGCGTAAGCCGCTCGTACAGATCATTCGCAAGGGTGACCCGATACCATTTGACGTCGCCGGCATGAGGACAATTTCGGTCGATCATCATGATCTGGATAGTGTCGAAGAGGCGAAGCAGGAGCTCGGGCGGCAGATCGAAACGGTTACGAAAGCTTCAGCCCGGATGGAAACACCGATCTCCGTCGCCGTTGAGTTGCAGTCGCTTCGGCAGAGCGATGACCCAGAGCAACGCTCACTTGGCGAGTTAATCGGTGCGGTCAGCGAACTGCGAACTGCGGTAGCGGGAATCGAGAAGCGGTTAAATGAAACCTCAGCACCAGGGTCGCAGCTAGGCTGGCGATACGCAATGCGTGATCGTGATATACCCGAACTGGAGTGTTGGCCACAACCGACGAAAGCCGAATGGGCTCGGCGCGAGCTCGATTATCTTCTTAGGACGAATGTGTCGACGAAGGAACCGCAGCAGCTCACACCAGACGAAAGTAGAACATTACGCGAGCTTTTGGAAAAGGTCGGCGGCCGAGCAGTCGTCATTGCTACAAGAGCAGACACGCCGCGGTAGACGCGCGCCGGCTAACTTTGGTGTGAAGCTGATGCGGCCCGGCTTCGGCCCGGCAGCCGAGCTGCCTATGTCATCGCCAGCGTGACGGCGTCACGGCGGTTGCAAGTTGCCACTCGGTTCTTCGAACGTCATTGGCGGCAACCGCCGCGCCGCTCCGGCTTCGGCACGCAGGACCGGCCGCACAGCTTACACCAAGGACGTTAGCCGGACGAATCAACGGCTGCGCGGCGGCAAGCTTCCTATGAAGCTCCGCGTACCTGCACGCTCTGCGCGGCCCACATGGCGGCGGTTCGGAAGCAGCGCTCGATCGGCGAAGGTTAGTCGGACGAACACCAAGACTGCGTGTGCGGTTCAGTGCCCACGTGCAACCTCGCGGACAAGATCGCCCGCATCCACCTGCAGCGCCTGTGCGAGCAGGAGAATCACCGATAGCGTAGGAACGTTCTCTCCACGCTCGATGAATCCAACGTAACTTCCATTCATCCCAGCACGCTCTGCGAGTTCATCTTGCGTCCATCCGCGCTGCTCGCGTAGTCGTCGGATGATGGCGCCGAACTTCCTTGCGTCGGGATCTTTATCTTTTCGCCGCGGCACTCTTGCAAGTTGGCCATGGCCGGCCTATATTAAAAAGTGGCCATGGCCAGTCTGTGCAGTGTACCGCTGTTGCAGGTCGGGAGCAGGGCCGCTACAAAGCGCAGGTACGCGGGAGGACACGCATGGACCGAGCAGTGGCAATCCGAAGACTAATTCTTCAGCGTCAGAATCATTACTCGCTTTCTGAAGCCGCGGACTTAATCGGCTGGAGTATCTCGAAAATTGCCGACGAGGTTGCCGCAGCTGAGCTCTCGCCTGTGGGTGCGGATACGCCTATTCCGTGGCAGACGCTGGCTGTGCTGGCGGCAACGGAATGGTCGCCCCAAATGATTGAAGAGGCGCTGGGATCAGACGCCGACGTTCTGCCCGAGCTCTCTCGCCTTGTCGACCTCGTCGTGAGATTGCCGCAATATCAGATCATCGCGATCGAAGCCGCGGCTCGCAAGCATCACACGACGGTGAGTGAATTCCTGTCGCGATATCTGCTTGATCAGACATGCACCGAAGCGCCAACACTGATCCGAACCGTGGAAGGCTTTCAGGAAGCCTACATGTGGCCGCAGGTCGCCAAACGTGAAACCCAGACGCCGGCTAACTTTGGTGTGAAGCTGGCACGGCCCGGCTTCGGCCCGGCAGCCGAGCTGCCTACTTCATCGCCAGCGTGACGGCGTCACGGCGGTTGCAGGTCGCCACTCGGTGCTTTGCACGTCATAGGCGGCAACCGCCGCGCCGCTCTGCCGTCGGCACGCGGGACCGGCCGTGCAGCTTACACCAAGGACGTTAGCCGGACATGGAGCAAGATCACGGCGGCGGCAGCGGTGTGTCAGGAGCCGTTAGGCGAGACAACCATGTTTCGTTTGTTTTCCGGAAGGCGCTTTCTTCTTGCGCCGCCTCCA
>Ga0196958_10000621_pt1 | contig 11603 bp, 9 predicted proteins | sample S1v_10metaG_FD_148654 | JGI IMG/M metagenome (GOLD analysis project Ga0196958, IMG submission 148654) | Soil microbial communities from Anza Borrego desert, Southern California, United States - S1+v_10 | ecosystem: Environmental > Terrestrial > Soil > Desert | place: USA: California | collected...
GCGGCCAGCGATGCGGCGAGGAAGCAGGAGATGAAGTACGGGTTGACGGCGACGCGCAGCAGATACGCGAAGCGCTCCTCCCACGTGGCGGGGAGCGGTCCGAGCTGGCGGGTGGCGAGCTTGGCGGCGATCTGCCCGTAGACGGTCAGGATGATGCAGAGCGCGACGCCGGCTTTGTAGATCATCGAGCGGACCTCACGGCGCGGAAGGATAACGGATTAGAATCCCGCGCATGACCGTCCCGGCGGCCGAGATGCCGCCCGAAGCCGTTCCCCGCGCGCGCCGCGCGCTCCGCCTCGACCTCCTGCTCGTCGCCGTCACCGCAGCGCTGCTGCTCGCGGTGCCGCTCTACGTTTCGATGACGGGGCAGGACATGATGCGGCTGCCGAAAGAGCTCCTGCTGCGCGCGGGCGCGATCCTCATCGCCGCCATCGCCGCAATCGGGCTCGTGCTGCGGAAGCTCTCGTTCTCGCGACGGCTGCCCGTCGACGGCGCACTCGCCATCGCGGCCGTAGCCTGGTGCGCGATCACGACGCTCACCTCCACGAATCGCACGCTCAGCCTCCGCGCACTCGCGTATGTCACGGCCGCGGTGGTCGTCTACTTTGCCGCGTCGTACGCGATCACTCGCATGCGCCCGATCCTCGTCCTCGGCATCGCGCTCGTGCCCGCGATCTTCAACGCCGTCGCCGCGATGATGCAGGCGCTCGGCGGCTGGAATCCGTTCTTCGTCCCCGAGGAGCTCCCCCGCCGCGCCCACACCATCGGCTTCCTCGGCAATCCCGACTACGTCGGCGCGTACATGGTTCCCGCGATCCTCACCGCGCTCGCCATCGCGCGTGCGTGGAAAGGGGTCGTGCGATTCGGAGCGCTCGGGCTCGTCGTGGTCTTCGCCACGGCGGCGATGCTCAGCCAGAGCATCACCACGCTGATCGCGCTCGTGGCCGGCATCGTGACGATGGCGTTCGTCGGCGCGGGGATGCGCATGCGCATCGCCGGCATCGTGGTCCTCATCGCCGTCGTGGCCGGGATCTGGTACTACCCCGCGACGCGCGCACGCTTCCGCGAGACCGCGGTCGCGGTCGTCGAGCTCCGCCTCGACGCCCTCATCTCCGGCCGCCTCGGCGCCTTCGTCGCCGCGGCGGAGATGGCGAAGTCGCGGCCGCTCGTGGGGATGGGGCCGGGCTGCTTCGCGTATCACTTCATGACGTATCGCATCGCGGCCGAGGACAAGTACACGTTCATGCGGACCGCGGGAAAAGGCCTCAATTTCGGCGAGGTGCACAACGATCACCTGCAACTGCTCGCCGAAACGGGCGTGCCCGGCTGGCTGATCTTCGCCGGTGCGCTGATCGCGCTCGGATTGCGGACGCTGACACCCGGCCAGACGCCAACCGTTCGCTTTGCGCGCACGCTCGCGACGCCGCTCGCCGTGTCGCTGGCCGTGCTGGCACTGGCGCAGTTCCCCCTCGAGCTCGCGTCGGTGTTGCTGCTCTACATCTGGCTCGCCGTCACCGTCTTCCGCTGGAGCGATGACGTTGCGTAGCATGCGCATCGCCGCCGCGGTACTGATCGCCGGAGTGGCGGCGTTCCTCCTCTATCGCGTCGTGGCGCTCCCCTATCACTGCAACATCGTACGCACGCAGGCGGAGCAGAAGCTCGGACGCGCGGCCGAACCGAACGAGTACCGTGCCGCGGAAATGGCACGCGAGGTGTTGCGCGACATCGATCATTGTCTCGCGAGCGATCCGACGAACGTCGCACTGCTCTACGTCCGCGCGCGAGCGTTCCGCATCCTCGGCCGCAACGAACACGCGGTCGCGGCTTACGAACAGGCGCTGCGCTACGACCACCGTCCCGAGATCTACATCGACCTCGGCGTCGCCGAGTACGCGATCGGCCGCGGCGAATCGGGCGTCGAGCACATGCTGACGGCCGTGCGCTTCCTGCCGTGGACGGTGAACTACATCGAAAGCGCGTCCGCGCGCGCGCAGGTCTATCACCGCCTGTCGGCGCTCTACGCGAAACGCGGGAACCTGCTCGTGAACCCGCGGTTCACACGCGAAGCCCTCGAGGGCACCGAGATGCAGCATGCCGGCACCGGCCTGGCGGCGTCGCTCGCCGCGGGGTGGTCCGCATACAACACGACGGGGACGCTGACGATCGAGCGCGTGCCGTCGACCTATCCCGGCCACAAAGGGACGATGCTGCACATCAAGACGACGAACATCGACGCGGGTCTCATGCAGATCTGGGGCGACTGGGGCACGGGACCGTCGAAGGTCATCACCACGGCGAAGGTCTTCGTCAACAAAGGCGCGGCCGCGATCGGGTCGGGGCACCTGCTCAATACCGGCTACGACGGCATCAGCAAGACGCGCGGGCAGTGGGAAGAGCTGCGCGCGCCGAGCGGCAGTTGTCCGGTGAATCAGACCTGGCTCGTGGCTTCGACGTACGAGGGCGCGGATTTCTACGTCGCGGAAGTGAGGGCGGACGCGGTGGTCTCGGAGTTGCCGTGCGATACGGTGACGCCACCGCCGCAATAGCCATGACCTCGCCGGCATCGACACGCACCGCCGCCGTCAGCAGTGTCGTCCTCGCCGGCATCACCCTCGGCATCGCCGCATGGCGACTGCAGTTCGGCCTCGACGTGACCGAAGGCGCGTTCTATGTCGCGTTGCCCGTGCGTCTCGCGAATGGTGCGCGTCCATTCATCGACGAGCTCAATCTCGCGCAGACGTCGGCGCTCTTCGTCACGCCGTTCCTGAAGGCGTGGCTGCTCGTGTCCGGCGTCGACGGGATCGTGCTGTTCAGCCGCGTGCTGAACCTGCTGATGCGCGTCCTGACGGCGGGTGCGGTGTTCGCCGGAGCAAGGCGTGTGATCTCCGCACCGGTGGCGCTCGCGGCATCGCTGCTGACGCTCGTGTTCGTTCCGCTCAATCTTGCGCACAATTCGTACAACTCCCTCGGCCTTGCAGGATTGACGGCGGGATGTTTTCTGGCGCTGAACGGCCAGCGCCGGTGGCATCACGCGGTGAGCGGGCTCTGTCATGCGATTGCGGCCGTCAGTTATCCGCCGTTTGCACTGGTGGTCGCGGTTTTCGCCGGCATCCGCTACCTGCGCGACCGCCGCCACGTGCTGCTGTACCTCGCCGGTGCAGCGGTGCCCGCGCTCATCCTGCTGACGGTGATGTTGCCCGCGGGTACGGAGGCGCTCGCACGCACGCTGCGATATGCGTCCGCTTCCGATCCGCGCGGCATGACGCTCGGTGCGTGTTTCCAGACGGCGGTGATCTCGCTGCTGGCGGCGAGTCCGCGGCGCTGGCTCGTGCTGCTCGTCGTGATCGCGCTCTGTCTCGGCAGGCGCGTGCCCGCATTGCGCTACGCCGCGGTGCTCGTGCCGCTCGTCGCGGCGATGACGCCGTATCTGCGCTTCACCGCGCCGCACGGCACGATCACGTGGATCGGGGCGATGGGGACGTTTGCGCTCGTGCCGCTGTTTCGCGATGCGCATGCGCAATCGGTCTTCCGGCTGATCATCGTGCCGGGGACGATCGCGGGATTACTGGCGGCGACGTTCAGCTCGAACGGCTATCTCAACTTCGCGATCGGAGGCTGCGTCGCGGCGCAGGGTGCGCTCGTGCTGCTGCTGATGCTCGTGCGGCGCGAGAGCGTCGCCATCCTGACGGCTGGTCTCGCGGCGGGTGTGCTGCTCGCGCAACAGTTCGCACCGGCGGGTGTGTATCGCGATGACGACGTGCCGCTGCTGCGGCATCGTATCGCGTCGGGTGCGTTCGCCGGCATCTGCACGACGGAGGCGAAGGCACAACTGCTCGCAACGCTGCAACGCGATCTGCAGCGATACGGCAACGCCACGATCCTCTTCTATTACGACTTTCCGGCGGGCTACCTGCTTGCGCCGCAGCTCACACCACAAACGACGTCGGTATGGACGATGCGCAGCCTGCCGCCGAAGGGGCCATGGCCGGAAGTGCTCGTACGCATCCGCTCAATCCGCCACTCGGCAACCCACTCGGAGACTTACGACGAATATCCGGCCGTGAGCGGCTATCGCACCGACGTGCTGCGCCCGAATTACGAGATTCTCGTCAGGCGATGACCGGCGCCGCCGCGAGTGCGTCCGCGGTTTCGGCGACGACACGGCCGATCTCGTCCGCCGTCATCCCTACCCACAAAGGCATGCGGATGATGCGCTCGCTGATCGAATGCGTGACCGGCAGCGGTCCCGCCGCACGCGCATAGCGGCGGCCGGCGGGCGACGTGTCGAGCGGCACGTAATGAAACACCGCGCTGATGTGCTGACGCGTGAGCGATTCGATCACGTGCGTGCGCGTCGGCAGATCGCGGACGAGCACGTAGAACGCATGCGCGTTGTTCGACCGGTCGGACGGAATGGTGGGACGCAGCAGAAAGCCGCGCGCCTCGAGCGGCTCGAACGCGTCGTAGTACGCGTTCCAGATGCGCAGGCGATCGTGCTGGATCGCATCCGCGTTCTCGAGCTGCGCGAGGAGGAACGCGGAGACGATCTCGCTCGGCAGGTACGACGAACCGATGTCGACCCACGTGTACTTGTCGCCCTGGCCGCGGAAGAATTGCGTGCGGTTCGTCCCCTTCTCGCGAATGATCTCCGCGCGCGCGATCAGTTCCGGGTCGTTGATCAGCAGCGCGCCGCCCTCCCCCGCCACGACGTTTTTCGTCTCGTGGAAACTGAGCGCGGCGAGCTGGCCGAAGCTGCCGAGGGGGCGGCCGCGGTAGGAGGAGAGAATGCCCTGGGCGGCATCTTCGATGACGTACAGCCGATGCCGCGTGGCGATGTCGAGGATCGCATCCATCTCGCAGCCGACGCCGGCGTAATGCACCGGCACGATGGCCCGCGTGCGCGGCGTGACAGCCTGCTCGATGAGGTGATGATCGAGGTTGAACGTGACGGGATCGATGTCGACGAAGACCGGCACTCCGCCGCGCAGCACGAACGCGTTCGCCGTCGAGGCGAACGTGAACGCCGGCATGATCACCTCGTCGCCGGGACCGATGTCCGCGAGGATGGCCGCCATCTCCAGCGCCGCCGTGCACGACGGCGTCATGAGCGCCTTCGCGCAGCCGATGCGCTCTTCGAGCCACGCGTTGCAGCGCTTCGTGAAACCGCCGTCGCCGGAGAGGTGGTTCTCGCTCACCGCGCGCGCGATGTATTCGAGCTCGCGCCCGGTCAGATGCGCACGCGTGAAGGGGATTCTGGACACGTGAAGATTCTAACGTGCGGGACGCCGGACGAAGCTGAGGGCGACGAGCGCGGCCAGCGCCAGGACCGCGGCCGGCAACCACACGTAGACGATCCACACCATGTAGTTGTAGATGTGGAACGGCGTGACGTCGACGGTCTCACGCCGCGGATCCTCGATGGTCATGAAATTGCGCTGCAGGAGTTTCGTGAACGGATAGCGCTGCAGCTTCCAGCGCTTCACGTACGGCTCCGGGTAGAACTCCCAGAGGATCGTGTTCATCTGCGCGTAATAGCGGATCTGGTACGTCTCGACGCTGGGATCGGGCACGTACTCGCCGTTCACCACCTCGAGCTTGTGCTTCTTGTGCGGGTCGAAGAGATACACGCCGCGGATGTACCACGCGTTCGCGGGACGGCCGTCGATCGTCCAGTGGGCGTTGAACGTCGGATCGGTGAGTACCCATCTGCCGTCGAGATACGCCTCGACGGTGCCGTGACCGTCGGAAGGAAACGGCGGATTGCGGAGCAGGATGACGAGGCGCGCGGGAATCCCGGCGGCCGCGAGTGCTTCGCGATAGACGTACGCCATCGGCCCGCATTGCGAGCTGTAGCCGGCGCGCATCGCGGCCAGCATGTCGAGCGGCTCGTTGATCGAGCGCTGCTCGATCTCCGGTCCCAGGCGTTTGCATTGCGTGCGCACCCATTGCCGCAGCGCGACGGCGCGCTCGAGATCCGTCTTTTTGCCCGCGATCACGGGCGCGATCTCCTGCTGCATTTTTCTCCGCGACGGAGAAGTGCGGTCGCCCCACAGCATCCCTTCCGTCATGTTCGGCGGGAGCGGGCGGCCGGGATGGAAGTAGATCTCGCGAGTGCCTTTGGCGATGTGCACCGGGATCGCGCCGGGCAGCGCGAAGCTGCGGCGGCACCAGATGAGCAGGAGGACGTTCAGCACGGCCACGAGCAGCAGCAGCGTGATGAGCGTCGGACGCGCGCGAACGAGAAACCGGCTCAGAATTGCACCCCGTTGATTTCCACCCAGCGGATGAAATTGCACCAGCGCCAGACGGCGCGATCGTAAGCGACCTCACCGCGGTCGATGCGGTTCCACGTCTCGAGCATGGCCTTGTGATCGAAGAGCGGAATCGCGCGCGCGGTGTCGCTCGTGAGCGTGGCCACGGTCCAGTCGCGCAGCGACGTCATCCACGTGCGCTCCGGTGTGGAGAAGCCGATCTTGTCGCGGCGGTCGAGGATCTCGTCCGGCACGATCCCACGCATCGCGGCGCGAAACACGTTCTTGGTCGTGCCTTCGTCGGAGACGAGATAATGGTCCGGCAGCGACAGCACGAAGTTCGCGAGATCGCTCGTGAGGAACGGCACGCGGCTTTCGATCGAGAAGGCCATGGAATTGCGGTCTTCGTAGCGCAGCAGAAACGGGAGGCTCGTTGCGGTGAGCGTCTCGTACAGGCTGTTGCGGAAGATGTTGCGGCTGCCCGGCTGATAGTGCAGCGCCGCCGGTTTCACGTCGTGTGCGCGCAGCCATGCCGCGTCGAGATACGACGGAAAGAGATCGCGCCCGACGATGCGCCGTCCGAGGCCGTGCAGGGCGCGCGGCGCAACGAAGGCCGCGCCACCCGCGAGCAGTCGCATGACGCTGTTCGCCGTCGTCCTGGAGGCGTTCTCCCCCGGCAAGCGCGTGGCGTTGCGCGCCAGTCGGGCCGCGCGCAGGAAACGCCCGCCGCGGAGGAGCGAGCCGATGCGCGCGGAGATGTAGTAGTGGTAGCCGCCGAGGAGCTCGTCGGCGCCCTGGCCGTCGAGCATTACGGTGATGCCGGCTTCTTTCGCGAGCTGGAACACGCGGTACTGCGCGTAGATGGTGGTGCTGCCGAACGGCTCGTCCTGCGCGGCGATGAGCTTGTCGACGTCGCGGCGCAGGTCGCCCGCAGCGAGGCGGACCTTGTGCGAGGTGACGCGGTTCCGCTTCGCCACGATGTCGACGTACGGCTCTTCGTTCACCGCGTCGTCGCCGGCGATGTAACTGAAGGTGTGGAGATCGAGGCGGTCGCCTTCGACGTGCCGCATCGTCGAGACGATGGCGGACGAATCGAGTCCGCCGGACAACGCCGCGCCGACCGGCACGTCGCTGCGCAGATGCAGACGCACCGAGTGCACGAAGCGATCGCGCAGCTCGCGCGCCGCCGCGTCGAAGGAGAGCTCGCTCTTCGCGGTCTGATCGACATCCCAGTAGCGGACCGTGCGCCGCTGCCGCGGGTGATCGAGCGGCACTTCCATGTAGTGCGCGCCGGGAAGCTGTTCGACCGAATCGAGCAGCGTGCGCGTACCGCGGTCGGTCACCGCGTAACGGATGTAGTCGTACGCGCGGTTTGCGTCGATCTGCCGTCCGACGCCGGGAAGACGCAGCAGCGCCTTGATCTCCGACGCGAAGACGAATCCGTCTTCCGTCGGCGTGAAGTACAGCGGTTTGATCCCGAACGGATCGCGCGCGAGGAGAAGCATGCGCGTCTCGACGTCGAGCAGTGCGAACGCGAACATGCCGGTGAGACGCGGCATCGTCGCGGCCGTGCCCCAGCGGCGCAACGCCGCGATGAGGACTTCCGTGTCGGAGCGCGAGTGGAAGGTCTCCCCTTCGCGCTCGAGCTCTTCCCGGAGTTCGATGAAGTTGTAGATCTCGCCGTTGAAGACGAGATAGAAGCGGCCGTCGCGCGATTTCATCGGCTGCCATCCGGCCTCCGACGTATCGAGGATGGACAAACGCCGATGCAGCAGCACGACCTCGGGATCGAACTCCGGCTGCGACCAGCGGCGGCCGAGATGCACGCTTCTGCCGCGCGAGGCGACGTAACCGAGATCGTCGGGGCCGCGGTGGCAGAGACGCTCGAGCGTCGCGTCGACGATCGAGGCGAGCGGAAGCCGTCCCTGCGATGAAACGACTCCGGCAATTCCACACATTGAAAGGGTCTCCTCTACTGCAGCGTGGTGCGGATCGTGTTGGCGATGCTCTCCGCGTCGAGGCCGAACTCGCGGCGCAGGTAATCCTGGTCGCCGACTTTCGACGAGAACTTTTCGCCCGGCAATCCGAGACGCCTGAAGACGCGTGGACGGACGTCCGATTCGAGCAGCGTCTCCGCGACCGCGCCTCCGAGTCCGCCGACGATGCTGTGCTCTTCGAGCGTGAAGACCGCGTTCGTGTCGCGCGCGGCGTCGATCACCGCATCGCGGTCGAACGGCTTGAGCGTGTGCATGCTCAGCACGCGCGTTGTGAGGCCGTCGTTCGCGAGTTGCGTCGCGGCCTGCAAAGCGTTCTGCAGCAGACCGCCGGTGACGGCGATCGTCAGGTCTTTGCCTTCGCGAACGCGGATCGCTTTGCCGAGGACAAAGTCCGGCGGCGTGTCGTAGACGCGTTGCTCGCCCTGGCGTCCGAGGCGGAGATAGCACGGCCCGTTGTGCTCGATGACGGCGCGTGTCGCGAGCGCCGCTTCGACCGGATCGTTCGGCGCGACGACGACGAGGTTCGGCATCGCGCGCATGATCGCGAGGTCTTCCGTCGCGTGATGCGTCATGCCGAGGGAGCCGTAGGCCATGCCGCCACCGACGGCGACGATCTTCACGTTCGCGTCGTGATAGCAGACGTCGTTGCGGATCTGCTCGAGGCAGCGCACCACGGGAAAGTTCGCGATCGAATACGTGAGCGCGATCTTGCCGCTGAGCGCGAGTCCCGCGGCGAGGCCGGTCATGTGCTGCTCCGCCACCCCCGCGTTCACGAACTGCTTCGGCATCTCTTCGGAGAACTTGACCACGACGCCAAATCCGAGGTCGCCGGTGACGAGGGTGATGCGATCGTCGAGACGCGCGAGGCGCGTGAGCTCATCCATGAACGCGCTTCTCACGGACGGCCTCCGAGCTCGGCGAGTGCCGCGTCGTATTCGTCGCCCTGCGGCGTGCGGTAGTGCCAGAGGAGCTGATGCTCCATGAAACTCACACCTTTGCCTTTGACGGTGTGGGCGATGATGCAGCTCGGGCGGTCGCGCTCGAACGGCACGGACGACAATGCGTCCTCGACCTGCGCGAGGTCGTGGCCGTCGATCTCGCGCACGTTCCAGCGGAACGCGCGCCATTTGTCGGCGAACGGCTCGAGGTCCATGACCTCTTTCACCGTGCCGAGGCTCTGGATTTTGTTGTAGTCGACGATGACGACGAGATTGTCGAGCTTGTGCTGCGGCGCGAAGAGCGCGGGCTCCCAGATCGAGCCTTCATCGCATTCGCCGTCGCTGAGCATGACGAAGACGCGGTGATTGCGGCCGTCGCGTTTCGCAGCGAGGGCCATGCCGGTGCCGACGGAGAGTCCGTGTCCGAGCGAGCCGGTGGAGATCTCGACGCCGGGAACGGTCGTCGTGGCGTGGCCGGCGAGGCGCGAGCCGTTCAGGTAGAACGTGTCGAGCCATTCGACCGGAAAGAATCCGCGCTCGGCCAGCACCGCGTAGAGACCGGCGCAGCCGTGACCTTTACTGAGGATGAAGCGATCGCGGTCTTCCCACTCCGTGTTGGTGGGATCGACACGCAGCGTGCGCGCGTAGAGCACCGCGAGCAACTCGGCCATGGAGAACGAAGAGCCGACGTGCGAGCTCTTCGCGCGTTTGGTCATGTCGAGGACGTGGCAGCGGATGCGGCGGGCGAGCGCCGCGAGGTCAGTCGTGGCCGGAGAGAGCTGAGAAACGGACATATCAGTCGATGGTGGCGTAGGCGATGTAGGGATCCCACTCGAGGCGCTGCAGGCGCAGACGATTCGCGCCGATGGCTTCGATCATGGCCAGCGTCTCGCCGGGCCACTGCGGGTTGTCGAGCTCGTCGAACGCGATGATCGCGCCTTTCGGCATGCGCGGCAGGAACGCCTCGATGGCGACGCGTGTGGGCTCGAAGAGATCGACGTCGAGGAACAGCAGGCTCACGAGCACGTGAGGATGGTCTTTGACGAATTGCGGAACGGTTTCGGCGAGATCACCCTTGACGAGATGGACCTTGTCGACGTGTCCGAGGAAACGGTCGCGGTCGTATTCGGCAATTAATGCCTGGAGCTCGTCGTGCGAATCCGCATACAGGCCGCCGACCTCCGGCATCGCAGTGCGATTGTGATCCTTGTCACCAAAATTCGGAAAACCTGCGAAGGTATCGAAGCCATAAATCCGGCGTGTCAGATTCTCCGGTTCGAGCATGGCGCTGAGCTTTGCCCATGACATCAGACCGAACCCTTTGAACACGCCGCACTCGACGATGGAGCCCTTCACCGGAAGGATCAACTTGAAGATTTCATAGAGGGCCAGAAAGCGCTTCAACTTCTGACGTCTCACGTACTTAGGAAAATTTTCGAGCTTGATCTCGACGGGATCCGGACAGGATTCGAAGATGCGCTCGATGTTGGCGCCGACCTGTTCCTCGGCGGCGGTGCGAAATTTCTTCATGATCGGTTCTGGGTTACGGCACGGTTCTCGAAATGACGGCGCAGTATACCGGCGCCGCGAATAAAAAAGTGCGGCAATGGTTCCGCCGGAGAAGAAAATCGATGATAATGAGCCGGTCCAAAGCTCCGGCTTCACTCTGGCAACATCCTGAAAGGATCACTCACATGCGGGCACTCACTCGTACCGGCCTCTTCCTCCTCGCGCTGACGGTCGCCGTCAATCCAATGTTCGGTCAGACGAACAACTGGAAAGACAATGGCGCAAACTCGTACCACAACGGCAAAATCGGCATCCACACGACCACTCCAGGAGCGGCCATCGACCTCCAGCCGCCCAACGGCGGAGCCACCGGTGGCGTCAACTTCAAGCTGTACGAGTACACGTACTTCGGTACGATCTGGTCGTCGTGGGCCACCGTTCTCGGCATGAACGTGAAGGCCGACGAAACGGCGAACAACCGCATGCAGTACGCGCTCACGCACGCCGAGTACGGCGGCGTCGCCATCTACATGCGCCCGAACCTTGGCCTCCAGTTCCACACGGCCCCCGCTCCGTCGACCGTCGGCACGACGTTCAACAGCCCGCGCATGACCATTGACATGAACGGTAATGTCGGCATCGGCACCGCCAGTGGGGACACCATCAGCTACAAGCTGCAGGTCCAGGGCAATGCTTTCGTGAGCGGCACGCTCAGCGGCGGCAACATCCAGGCGACCTACCAGGATCTCGCGGAGTGGGTTCCCACGACCACCGAGATGGCGCCGGGCACGGTCGTCATCCTCGACCCGGCTCGTGACAACCACGTCCTGCCGTCCAAGAGCTCGTATGACACGACCGTCGCGGGCGTCGTCTCGGCGCAGCCGGGCATCACCCTCGGCATCGCCGGC
>Ga0196958_10000622_pt1 | contig 11600 bp, 9 predicted proteins | sample S1v_10metaG_FD_148654 | JGI IMG/M metagenome (GOLD analysis project Ga0196958, IMG submission 148654) | Soil microbial communities from Anza Borrego desert, Southern California, United States - S1+v_10 | ecosystem: Environmental > Terrestrial > Soil > Desert | place: USA: California | collected...
ACCTGCGCGGCGACGTAGTGCGACGAAGACGCCGGAACGGCCTCCAGCACCTCGATCGCGCTGGCCCTGGCGCCCTGCGCGAGGTACACGCGAGCCAGCCCGAAGGCGGCGCTGACGTAGGACCGGTCCGTTCGCCACACCAGCTCGTAGTAGCGCGCGGCGCCGAAGTAGTCCCCGACCCCTTCCGCGCTGACGGCCAAGGCCAGCTTCGGCGCGATCTCGCCCGGAAGGTCGTCGTACACCGCTTCGAACGCGACGTGCGCGACGCGGGACCGTCCGCCGGCGAGCTCGATCAGGCCGCGGTACCAGTCGATCCGCCAGTCGTGCGGGAAGCCGGCCTTGATCGCGAGGTACTGCGCGGCCTGCAACTGCCGCTGCGCCTCGACCAGCTCACCGAGCTCGATGCGGGCCCGGACGATGCGCAGCCGGACCTCGATCGACTCACGCGGCGCCCCGGCCAGCGACTCGATCGCGCCCTTGGGATCGAGCGCGACCGTCGAGGCGAGCACGCCCGCCGCCGGGTCGTCCGTGTCGACCTGCGGGATCGGCAGCCCCGAGACCACCTCGCCGGGATCCGGCAGCGGCACGCTCCCGCCGTGCTCGGGGACGACCATGTCGACGCCGAACGTGCGGGTCTCCGGGCCGAAGACGGTCGACGCGCCCGGGCGCGGTTTCCCGGTGCCCAGCGCCATGATCTCGCGGAGCACACCGGTCAGCTGGTCGGCCATCTCCTCGGCCGCGATGAACCGGCGGTCCGGGTCGGAGTGGGTGGCGCGCTTCAGGAAGCGGTAGTACGAGCCGAAGAGCGCGAACAGCGGGACGACGTCCGGACCGGGCAGGGTCGTCTTGTACTTGCTGGTGTAGCCGGAGAACTCGAAGCTGAGGACGGCGAGCGTGCGGCCGACCGTGTACAGGTCCGATGCCACCGAAGCACCGTGGGTCGCCAGTTCGGGCGCGCTGTAGCCGGTGGTGAAGAACAGCGGGCTCTCGTAGTCGTCGACGCGGCGGACCGCGCCGAGGTCGATCAGCTTGAGCTGCTCGTGCGTCTGGATGACGTTGTCGGGCTTGAGGTCGCAGTACAGCAGGTGCTGGCTGTGCAGGTAGCCCATGGCGGGCAGGATCTCGAGCCCGTAGGCGATCACCTGGCCGATCGGCAACGGCTCCGGACGCTTCGTCTCGCGGTGGTGCGCGAGCGCGAGCTGGCGCAGCGACTGGCCGCCGACGTACTCCATGACGATGTAACCGACCGAGTTGCCGGTGTCGCCGTCCGGATGCTGCACGAAGTTGTGGATCTTGACGATGTTGGGATGCTCGACCTCGGCGAGGAACCGCTGTTCGTTCGCGGCGGCCGCCATCGCGGTGGCGTCACCGGTGTCGATCAGGCCCTTGAGCACCACCCAGCGGTCGCTGACGTTGTGGTCCTGCGCGAGGTAGATCCAGCCGAGCCCGCCGTAGGCGAGGGCGCCGAGCACCTCGTACTGGCCGCCGACGATCTCGTTCGGCCGCAGCTTCGGAACGAAGGAGAACGGGTTTCCGCATTTCTCGCAGTTGCCCTCTGGCGCACCGGGTTCACCGTCCTTGCCGCGGCCGACCTTGGCACTGCAGTTGCCGCAGAAGCGTTTCTCCTCGGACACCATCGGGTCCTCGAGGACCGCGGACGCCGGATCGCGATACGGCACCTGCGGGACGTCGACGAGCCCGGCGCCGAGACGGCCGCGACGCGAGGTGCGGGACGACGTCCGGCGCGCGGTGCCGGGGAACGAACCCGTACCCGTTCCCGTGCCCCGGCTGCCCGATCCGGTACCGGTGCCGGTGCCCCGGCTTTCGCTGGACCGCTCGGGGAGGACGCTTTCCGTGCCCGGATCCGGCAACGGCCCCGGGCCGTGGTCGACGCGCGGCGTCGGCGGCATGATGCTCCGCGTTTCCGGCGCCGGCGAAGAGAGCACGCTGGTCGGCTGCGGTGCGTCGGCGGGCGCCTGCCATGCCGGGTGGACGACCTGGGCCTGCGGGCTCACCGGGGCCATGTCGCCCGGCGGACGCGTCGGATCCTCGGCGCCGGGAATCGGCCGCTGTCCGCCAAGCGGCGGAGTCTGCGGACGCTGGACCGGCGCGTGATAGGTCGTGCGCTCGGCGTCCTTCTCCGGCTCGGGCCGCTGCTTCGGCCGCGACGGCTCGTTGAGATCGAGCCTGCCGGAAATGGACGGTTCGGGTGTCTCCCAGCGGACCGGCGCCGGCGGCGTCCAGGAGGCGGACTCCGACTCGCGGCCCGGCGGGGCGTCGTCCGGCGCTGCGTGCCGAGGACGGCGCGGCTCTTCCGACACTGGTACCTCCCGAAATCCCCGCGACCACGTCACCCCAGATCCTAGAGGTGCGCGGACAGGTCGTGCCCGCGCCGGGTCGAACCCGCTACGGTGCGGAAGAGAACCGATTCAGCAGGTGATGAGGGGGAGGGACCGGTGCCTGCGTCATTTTCGATGTCGATGGCCCAGCTCGACGTCGTACTCGAAGAACTCGGGCTCGGCAGATTCGTGCTGCCCTTCGCGATCCCGACCGTCGGGACCACCATCACGGAACGCGAGCGGCACTGCGAAGAGATCTGGGCCGAACTGGCCGACCGAGGCTTCGCCCGCGGCCACGAACTCCTGCGCGACTACGAACAGACCCTCCGGCTCTGGGCCACCGGGGACTTCGTCGTCACCCTGGAGGCGCACGAAGTCGAACAGGACGCCGAATACCTCTACCGGGGCGCTTGGAACAGCAGTCTGGGCGTGGTGAGCCAACAACGCGGCTTCGACATCCTCTTCGAGCCGGTCTATCCCGAACAGGTCGTCGCGACCCTGCTCGGTTATCTGCCGTCCCTCCAACCGTTCCCCGGACGGGTGACGACGTCCAGCACTCTCCCGCCGGCCAAACGACCGGACGACCCGTTCGACAAGGACCCGGACAACCTCCGCCTGGGCGCCGCCGGCCGTTTCTTCGAACACCCGCTGGTGCGGATGGGCACGATCAGCCTCACCCTGCGCGACGACCGGGGCAAACCGCAGCAGAAGAGCGTCCAATGGTTCGACAGCGTCCAGGGCCGCTTCATGCTCACCACCGACCGCTTCCCCGACGGCGAAGTCCGCCGCACATTCACCCCGACGAGTGGCTCTCACCTGGCCCGATGGCTCCACGACCTGGTCGAAGCCGCCCGGGTCGGCAGTGCGTGATCCTCGCCGGAAGGCGGGCTTCGAGGCCGTTCCCGCTGATATCGTGATCTGACGAGCGCTACGAGTAACCGGGACTTGGTACAGGGGAGAGACCATGACTGACGGCACCGGCGGACCGCCGGGCAACTTCTCGGAGATGCTGGGCGACTTCTCGGCGCAGGCCGATCGGATGATGACCGCGGCCAAGGAGGGGCGGTTCAAGGTCAGCGAAGAGGCCGGGGAGGCCTTGAAGACCGCCATCGACGACTACGTCGATGATTGGGCGAACAACCAACGACACTTCAACCGCCTTGCCGAAAAACCGAAATTGGGCACAGGCCCGTTCGCTCAGCAAGTCGGCCATCACGCCTCCTTGGTAGCAGACGGTGATGAACTGTCCGCCAAGAAGCAGCTCGACACGCTACAGGACGTTCTCAACCGCGCCAAGGAAGCCATCGATGTGGCGAAAGCTCGATACCACCGACGAGATTCGACTAATGCGGATCAGCTGAAACTCCCTGCGACAGGACTAACAGATCACCGATGACCACCAAATCAAGGCTCCTCTTTTTCGCCACGTTGATTCCTTCCCTTGCTCTCATTATCACCGCTTGTTCATCGGAAAAGCCTGGCAATGCGACAGCGGCGACGAGCCCGACTGCTCCTCCGTCGTCGCAGGGGAACGGATCCGAGAATGTATTCGGTGATCTGAAGGCCTGCGACCTTCTAGAGCCGACCACGACACCAAAAGGCTTCGATCCACCAGTTGTCGAGACAGCCGAAAGTGACAACGGTTGCGCCGCGCAGAAACGTCGATACGCATCCGTGAGCATCTACCTCGTCCCCGAGGCCGGGATCGACCAGCTGTCCCCGGGGCAAGGAACCAAGATTCCGACCAAGGTCGGTGGCCGTGAAGCTGTGGAAATTCCGGGAGACTCAGGAACGGAAGCCTGCACGGTGGCGATCGCTGTCACCCCGAATGCCCGGATGACGGCCTCGACGTCTCTCAACGAGGGAACCAACGAAGAAGCCTGCGTACTCGCCAGAGAACTCGCCGTCGCCGCCGAGCCCAAACTTCCCAGGGTGGGTTGATGACTCTTCGCTCGCGCCGATGCTTCTTGAACGCGCCGATCGCGGTACTCGCGGTTGCGGCCAGTGCTTGTTCGTCCGAGCTTTCGGGGAGTGCCGTGCCTCAGGCCGCGGCAACCAAGTCCAGCACTCAGTCAGCCGATGTGTTCAGGGACCTCAGTGCCTGCGACTTGTTGGAGCCGACGACCACGTCCAAGGGCTTCCATCCGCCCGTCGTCGAGACCTACGAGAGCGACAACGGCTGCGCCACGAGAAGGCAAGGATTCGGCTCCGTCAGCCTTTACCTCGTTCCCGAGGCCGGAATCGACCAACTGTCCGCCGGCCAAGGAACCAAGATCCCGACGAAGGTGGGCGAACGAGACGCGGTCGAGATTCCTGGAGACGCGGGGAAACAAGCTTGCACGGTGGCGATCGCCGTCACCCCGAACGCCCGGATGACCGCATCGACCGGCCTGAACAAGGGAACCAACGAGGAAGCCTGCGCGCTCTCCCGGGAGATCGCCACGGCCGCCGAACCGAAACTGCCTCGAAGCAACTGACTACGGAACGGGAGGGACCATGGTCAACGTCGGGCAAGACGACTTCGACAGCAAGTTCTCGGCGCTGGGCAACACCGGCCGGACGTACGAGGCCAAGCGGTACTCCGACACGTACAACGAGGCCAACGCCGGGCCTGGTGGGAACTCCGCTACCGCGAGGCTGACAGCCGAGGCGAAGGCGGGGCAGTACTCGGCCGATCAGGCCGCGGCGCTCACGCAAGGCCAGGAGTTCCGCTCCGGGCTCAACCCGTCGGAACAACGCTACGAAGCCGTCCCGCACGGCGAGCTGAAGAACATGGTCACGCAGGATCTCGATCCGCAGGATATCGACGAGAAGGGTGTGCTCTGGAACAACCAGGGCAATTCCCTGAACACCTTCAGCAACGCCGTCCGCGACGCGATCGGCAAAGAAGGCGAGCACTGGCAAGGTGACGGCGCCAAGTCGGTCACCGACTTCTTCACCAACATCAGCAAGTGGGCCGACACCGCGGGCGACGGCGCGTATCTCGCGTCCAACCGCTTTTCCCAGTCGGCGGCCGCGGCCACCACCGCGAAGAACTCCATGCCCGAAGAGGTCCCCTTCGACCGCAACACCGAGTACAAGAACGCCCTCAGCCAGCTCGCGTCGGGTAATTACGCGGGTGCGGTGGACACGGTCAGCAACATTTCGGCCAAGCAGGAGCAGTCGTTCCAGGCGCATCAGCAGGCCGTGCAGGTGATGCACACCTACGACCAGTCACTCTTCGACGTCAATTCCAAGCAGCCCACGTTCGCGCCGCCGCCGGAGATGGGCGATTCGACGACGGCGTCCGGGTTTTCCGGCGGTACCGACGTCAAGGGCTTCAGCGGCGGACCGGGATCCGGGCCCACCGGCGGTCCTGGGCCGGGGATGCCAGGGCCCGGCGGTGCTGGGCCGAGCGGGCCGACGCCTGGGCCGGGGATCACCACGGGTGGCGGGCACACCGGGGTGTCCGGGCCGAATCAGCCGTTCAACGGGCCGCCGGGGTCGTTCCGGCCGGGGCCGACGCCGGGGCTGGCCGCGATGAACGGGCCCGGCCCCACCGGTCTCGGGCGGCTGGGCAGCGAGCAGTATCGCGGGAAGCCCGGCCGGACGCCGAGCGGGCCCGGGGGTAGCGCGGCGAGCCGGTTGACCAGTGGCGGGGGTGGCGGCGGCGGATTCGGGCGCAACGGCGGGTCGGGCAATGTCGCCGAGCGGCTCGCGGGTGGCAAGGTTTCGGCCGGTGACGCCGAAAAGCTCGCGAGCAAGGGTGGCGGATCCGGGGCGGGCAAGCTGCCGGAAGAGCGCGTCACGCGGGGTGGTGCGGCCGCCGCGGGCAGGAGCGGCGGGCCGGGCGCCATGGGCGCGGGCGCTCCCGGTGGCAAGGGGCAGAAGGAAGAGGACAAGGAAAAGAAGGCCCCGGACTACCTGCAGGAAGAGGACGCCGACGTCTTGTTCGGCGGTTACGAAGGCGAGATGAAGCCGGTGCCGCCGGTGATCGGCGACAAGTCCCCCTGATCCGAGGCGGGCCGTTCGGGAGCGATCCCGAACGGCCCGTTTTCACCTGTACACCGGTGCGGGCGGCGTCCCGCCTTCGAGCTTGTTCCCGATCCATTTCGCGTAGATCGACTGCCACGCGCTACCGCGCACGTTCTCCAGCACGGCGTTCACGTACCGCACCATGTCCTCGTTCTCCTTGGGGATACCGATGCCGTAGTTCTCCTCGGTGAACCGGTCCCCCACGATCTTCAGCGTCGGATCCTGCGCGAGCATCCCGGCGAGGATGACGTCGTCCGTGGACACGGCCTCGACCTGTTTCTGCTGCAGCATCACCAGGCAGTCGGACCAGTTGTCCACCGAGACCGGCACCGGCTTCGAGGGATCCGACGCGATCTTCGTCAGCGAGGTCGACGTCTTGGTCGCGCAGACCCGCCGTCCGCCGAGGTCCGAAAGCTGGGTGACCTTCGAGCCGGATTCGACCAGGATCCGTTGCCCAGCCTGGTAATACGCGGTCGAGAAGTTGACCCTCTTCAGCCGGTTGCAAGTGATGCTGTAGGTGCGCACCACGATGTCGACCTGCTTCTTCTCGAGCACTTCTTCGCGCAGTTTCGACGGGATCGCCCGGAACTGCACACGGCCTTCCGCGCTGCCGAAGATGGCCTTCGCGATCTCGTTGACCATGTCGATGTCGAAGCCTTCGAGCTGCCCCGACGTCGGGTTGCGGAAACCGAACAGGAACGTCGTCTGGTCGACGCCGGCGACGAGTTTGCCGTTCTCCTTGATCTTCGCCATCGTCGAGCCGCTGGTGATCGACGTGCCGTTGGTCGGCCGCAGGCTGGCCAACGGGTTGCAGCTCGTGTCGGTCGTCCCGCCACCGCCGGCGTCGGCGCCGCCGACGTTCGCGGGCAGCGGCGGGGCGACGTCGCCGACGGGTGCCGGGTCGACCGGTGCCCCCGCGCTGCCACAAGCCGTCGCCAGCACGAGGACCGCGCCGAGCACGGCCCCTCGCAGACCGTTCCGCATCACCGGTACTCCCTCAGCCGTTCACGGATTCCCAACGCGGACCCCGCCGCCGCGAGCAACGCCAGCACCGCGATCCCCGGCGGGAGCAGGGTCAGTGCGCGTTCGGCGCCGCGGGTGTCGTCGAGGAATTCCTGTCGTCCCACGTTGATCGCGGCGACCAGGTTCTCGTCGAGCCGCAGGAAAGCCCCGGCCGCGCCGTCCTTCTTGTCGTCGCGGATGGCCGTGCCGACGGCGTCCTGGTAGAAGCCGTCGTCGTCTTGGCGCCGCACCTCGGCGTGCGCCTTGAACCACGCCGACGCCGCTTGGATCGCCGCGTCCACCTTCTCGGCGGCCGCGCCACCCGCCGCGAGGTCGCGTGCCTCGCCCAGCAGTCCACCTTGGCCGTCGGTGCCGCCGAGTTGCGCGGCGAGGTCGCCGAAGTCCTTTTCGTACGCCGCGCCGTCACCACGGGCGACGAGTGTCAGCGTTTCGTCGGCTCGTGCCTGCAGCGCCGCGATGCGGGCGCGGACGAGCACGTCCACCTGGTGCGAGCCGTCTTCCTCGCCGCTGCCGACGAGGCTGCTCTGCACGATCAGCGCCACCGCGCCCCACAGCAGGGCGACCACCACCGACGCGGTCGCGACGACGAGACCGACGTTCAGCAGCCGGTTGGTCTTCCGCGTCAGATGCACCTGCGTGACGATCAGCGCGGCGAGCAGGGCGAGCACCAAAGCCGTTGCGAGCCAAGGGAATCCGGTCGCGTCGTCCTGTTCGGCGGCGAGCCGGTCGGTGTCGATGCGGTACAGATCCTGTGCGGCGGGAAGGAGTTTCGCCCGCATCAGCTCGGAGGCCTCACGCAGATACGAGGCGCCGACGGGATAACCCTGCCGATTGTAGACACGGGCGGTTTCGATCAGTCCTGTGTAGACGGGGATCTCGCGGCCGAGTGTGTTGATCTGCTCGGCGGCTTTGCCGACGCCGGAGGAGTCCGATGCCGCCTTCGCCAGCGCCGCACCGGCTTCCGCGATGTCGCGTTCGTACCGCTGGCGCATCGGGAGCGGCTCGGTGCCGATCGAGAGGAACGAACTGGCCGCTGTCGCGTCGGCGTCGGAAAGCGCGCGGTAGACCTGCTGCGCGGCGGCGGCCAGCGGTTCGCGGTGGTCGATCAGGCCGTTGATCGTGTCCTTCTTGTCCTGCGCGGCCAGCGTGCCGAACAGTCCCGCGACCAGCGACAGCAGCACGAGCCCGATCGCGATCACCGACAGCCTGCCCGGCGTGGTCGACGCGGACCGGATGATCGCGCGGATCCCGTTCCCCGGCAGTTCGAGCAGCCCGGCGATCCCGCTGCGGCCCTCCGGCGCGGGGGGCGGCGCGGGGCTCCCCGGCGGCCCCGGCCGGGTCACAGTGCTCGTCATCGCCGATCCTCCCCATTGGTTCTACCCGCAAAGAAGGTATCCGAGTCCGGATCTGCGCAGCCAGTGACACCGGCGTGTGTCATCTGCACGTGATCTCCGGGCAGGGTCGAAGGCCTTTTTCCGGGGCCGTACCCCATCACTTTCGCCCGATTCAGGCGCGGACGGCGGGCGCGACGGAATACGGGAGGACATCGCCGTCGGCGGGCCGCTCGACGAGGACCTCGACGTCGTCCGCGAACCGGTACGGCCTGCCCAGCAGGATCCCGCCGAAGTGCCGCCGCATCCTGGACATCTCGGCGCGGACGGTGACGGTGCGGCCCGCGTCGCCGAACAGGTCGCGCGACAGTTCCGACGCCGATCTCCCCTCGCGATGACGCGCGAGGACGTACAGCATCTCCGCGTGCCGCGGGCTCAGCCGATGCGACCACGTGGTCGCCGCGCCCGAGACGCGCAGTGTGCTTTCCCGCGCCGACCTCAGATCGAGCACGACCCGCGTCGGCGGCTCGTCCTCCTTTTCGGCGAGCCGGACGAGCCACCCTCCCGGCAGCGGCTCCAGCAGGCAGTTCCCGTAGGTGGGCAACCAGGTCCGGCCCGCGGTCGCGTCGGTCGGCAGCGCGATCCGGCCGATCGGGGCGAGTCCGGCCGAAGCCGCGATCCAGCCATGCGGGTCGGCGATCACCGCCCTGCCCTTCACCTTGGTGAGCAGGGGTGACGCCAGCCCGCGCAGCCTTTCGAGCTCGGAGAGATGGGTGGTGCGCAGCTGCGCTTCGGCGAGCTTCGCGACCGCGTCGACCAGCGCGAGGGTGGTCGGGTGCACGGTGGAGGCCGGGCCGGAGAGGTCGACGACGCCGAGCAGCTTGCCGTCCCGCGGATCGTGCAGCGGCGCGGCGGCACAGGTCCAGTCGTGCTGGTTACGGAGGTAGTGCTCGGCCGAGTAGACCTGCACCGGATGCCTGGTGACCAGCGCGGTGCCGATGGCGTTGGTGCCGGCGGAGTTCTCGCGCCAGTCGACGCCTTCGACGAACCCGAGCCCGTCGGCGCGGCGGCGGACCGCGGTACTGCCGTCGCGCCAGAGGACGCGGCCGTCGGCGTCGACGACGGCCATGATGTGCGCGGCCTGTTCGGCGAGGCTGATGAGGCCGCCACGCAGTGCGGGCAGGACGGCGGCGAGGCCGCTCTCGCGGCGGCGGGCTTCCAGCTGGTCCGGGGCGAGCGCGGGAACCGGCGAGCCGCGATCCGGGTCCAGGCCGAGACGGCGCATACGCTGCCAAGACGCGCCGATGACCGCGCGTGGATGACTCGGGAGCGCACGCCCCGCGAGAGCTGCTTCGTGCACCTTGGCGAGGGCGCGCGCGTGCCGACGCGGATCCGCGCCGACCGGCAAAGCCGCCTCCAGCCGCACCTTGCCCACTCCCTTGGTCCGTTTCGACCAGTGTGCCCGGCGGCTCCGGCGTGCGGAAGGCTTCTGTGACCTGGGCGGGCTTACCCGGTGAACGGCGCGTCCACCAGGTGGGTCGCGGGAAAGGACCCGGTCGGCTTCCGGCCGAGGAGCAGGCCGGTCCTGGTGGCCTCGGCCATCACGGCGCGGACGTCGACGCACCACGGGCCGTCGGGCTTCAGCTCGACGAAAGCGCTCTCTCCCGGCTTCAGCACGAAGTGCGGCTGCCCGTCGAGCGCGATGGAGCCACCGCCGGCGGCGAGGTCGACGCGGACCCCGGCGTGCAGCACGCTCCAGCCCCGGACACCCACCGCGCGGACCTCGCCGGGCGCGATCGGCGCCTGCACGACGTACGGCGTCTCGTCGACCGGCCCGAGGGAGACCGCGACCCCGTCCACAGTGGACTTGGGGCTGGGGCACAGCCGTCCGGGGATGCTCGACAACCCGACCCCGTCCGGGACGGCGAAAGTGCAGTACAGCTCGGTCAGCGCCGCGGGATCCCACCGGCTCTCCGAGCACACGCTGACGTCGGTCAGCGCGATCTCGCGGCGGGCTTTCGTCACCACTTCGAGCACGGTCGCGCGGTTCGTGACCAGGTCCGTGTCCACCTGATGGGTGGCCAGCAGCCCGGCGGCGAGCCCGGCGACGGTGGACTCGTCGGTGCTCCCGGCGGGCAGCATGAGCAGCGGAACGTCACCGCAGGCGGCCGCGGCGGCCCGCATCATGCCCTCGTTGCCCAGGCAGATGAGCACGCTCGCCCCCGCGTCCACCATCCGGCGGACGGTGCCGATGATCTTCCCCGCCTCGGTCCACACCATCACGCGGCCGACCCCGGCGACTCTCAGTGCCGAACGCAGGCTCTGGATGTCACGCTCCGAAGCGGGGTTCGCCACGATCCCCGCAACCGCTTCGCCCACATGTCCTCCGCTGCCGCGCCAAGTCCCTACAAGGAAACGACGTCGAGGCCGCGAAAGAAAGAGTTGCACGAGGTTGCATCACAACGCCACCTCCGCGGACGAAGGTGACCAACAGCGCGAGTTCGAGAATCAGCAGGATTCGTTCGGCCAATCCGCTCACCGCACGGGCGTCGACCAGGAACGTCGCCACGAAGACCACGAGCGCGGCCAAGGCGGCGTAGGACAACCGCCGGACCCCACCGAGAACCAGTCCTGCCAGCGGCGACGCGGTGAAAGCGGCGAGCGCGACATACCGGTGGATCGCGCCGTGCCAGGTCAGCGGCTGGTCCATCGGCTCCTGCGGGAACACCGCGAGCACGCACAGTCCGACGCCGGACAAGGCGACGAGCCTGGCCGCCCACACCGCCCCGGACAGCCGGACGCCGCCCGCGATGGTCAGCGCGCCGAAGCCGGTGGCCGGCATGGCGACCCCGACGAGCCGTGCGCCCTGGCCGATGTGGACGTACTCGCTGAA
>Ga0196958_10000623_pt1 | contig 11590 bp, 13 predicted proteins | sample S1v_10metaG_FD_148654 | JGI IMG/M metagenome (GOLD analysis project Ga0196958, IMG submission 148654) | Soil microbial communities from Anza Borrego desert, Southern California, United States - S1+v_10 | ecosystem: Environmental > Terrestrial > Soil > Desert | place: USA: California | collected...
GCCGTCCGACGCCCTGACCACGCACCTCGACCTGCTCACCGGTCTCGCCGCAGCGACCGGTGAGCCCGGCCGCGGCGAGGACTGCCGCGCCACTTTCGGCCGCACCTACCGCCTCCAGATCGGGTACGCCGACGGCGGGGTCACCCAGGTCTCGGGGCGGACTGATCCCGGGTGCCCCGGCACGTTGCTCGGGGGCAGCGACGTGACCGGGCCGGAGGGCCTCGGTGCGTACGGCGCGGTGATGGCGGCCTTCGGCCGACAGTACGCCGATGCGTTCGACCCCGTGGTGCCGGACAAGCCACTCACGTGCCCGGTGGACCCCCGCAAGCCCGACAGCGTCGACGTCGACGGCCCGTCAAGCGGTCTCGACACCGGCTACCACCTCGGTCGCCGCGAGCCGATGGTGATGCCGCTGACCGCGGTGCGCGGCATCCTCTGCACCTGGCAGCACGGGAGCGGCGACGAGCCGGAGGTGAGGGACCTGACGCCGGACGAGGCCGAGCGGGTGCGGATCGGTCTGCACGCGATCTTCGGCGCGATGGTCGACTGTGCGGGAAGTCCCGACCCGACCCACACCGCCGTCGTGGAGGACAGGACGGGGACCCGCCGGGCCGTCACCATCATCGGGTCGGAGTGCTCCACCGTCGTCCGGAGCGACGACGGCTACGGGCTGGGGTTCGCCTGGCTCGACCGCTGACGCTCCCGCCCTTCCCGGACAGCTCCGGCGCTCGCCACCGCGACCAGCATCAGCAGGGAGACGACGAGCAGGGCTTCGAGGATGCCGACGGCGTCGCCGAGGGCGCCGAGCAGCGGCGGACCGGCGAAGAACGCTCCGTAGCCGATCGTCGCGACGACGCTCACCCGCTGCGCCGCGACCGTCGGGTCGTCGGCGGCGGCACTCATCCCCACCGGGAAGCCGAGCGCGGCGCCGAGTCCCCACAGCACGATGCCGACCGCGACCAGCGGCCAGGCCCCACCGAGGACGACCAGGAGCACCCCGGCCGCGGAGCCGAGCGCGCCCGCGGCGATCACGGCCAGCCGCCCGTACCGGTCGATGGCGACCGGACCCACGAGCCGTCCGAACGTCATCGCGCACACGAAGCCGGCGAAGCCGGCGACGCCCAGCCACTGGGGCGCCTCGTAGCCGTCGATCAGGGCCAGCGCCAGCCAGTCGTTCGCGGCACCTTCTGCTGCCGCGAAGCAGAGGACCATCACGCCGAGGGCCAGGGTCCGAGGATCTGTCCAGGCGCTCCGTGCCCGGCTCCCCCCGGTCGGCCCGGTCGACCGGGCGCCCGTGGGCGGGAAACGTCGTACGGCGACCGCAGCCGCCGTCGCGGCGAGGACCCCTCCGGCCGCCAGGTGGACGACGGGACCCACCCCGGCGCCGGTGAGGAGCACGCCGATGCCGGCCCCGCCGAAGGAGCCGAGGCTCCAGCCCGCGTGGAAGCGGGGCATGATCGTGCGCCCGAGGACGCGCTCGACCGCCGCGGCCTCCACGTTCATCGCGACGTCCCAGGCGCCGCTCCCGGCGCCGTAGAGGACGAACCCGGCGACGGTCAGCGGCAGCGAGGGCACCGCCAGCCCGAGCGCTGCCAGCAGCAGGCCGGCCAGCACGCCCGCGCAGCCGAGCCGGACGCCGGCGGCCGCGCCGACCCTCGCCACCACGCGGCCGCTGGCGACGAGCGCGACGAGCGATCCGCCTGCCAGCGTGAGGAGCAGGATGCCGAGGTCGCCGTTGGTCAGGTCGAGCCCGGAACGGACGTCCGCGAGCCTCGCGAAGAGACAGGAGAACGCGAAACCGTTGAGCGCGAAGACGACGGCGACGGCGTTGCGGGCGGCGACCTCACCCACCGTGGGTGACCCGGTTCCAGTCTGCGCCCGGCGGCTTCGCCTCGAGCCAGGACTGGAAGCCGGTCAGTGAGGCAGCGCTCATCGCGAGCTCGACCAGCCCCTGCGGGGACTGGCAGCGGATCACCAGGTGGTCGGGATAGAGCGACGCCTGCTCCGCACCCAGCGGCTCGCGGCGGCCGTCGTACGCCAGCTGCTCGCGCAGCCACACCTGCTTCGGCCGCGGGTCCAGCGTGAAGATCCGGAACCACTCCAGCCGCTCACCGGAGTAACGCCCCATGCCGAGCACCCAGCCCCGGCCGGGCTTGTCGGTGTGCAGCCGGTGGCTGAGCTCGAACGTGCCGCCGTGCCGCGCCAAGATCCGGCGCCGCACGAGGAGGCCGAGGCCCCAGAAGACCAGGAGGAGCAGCAGCACGCCCGCGATGTCGAGCAGCCACTCCCACCAGGCCATTCAGACTCGCTCGGCGGCCCTGATCTGCGCCTCGAACCGGGCGACGTGCGCGGCGGCGTCGTCACCCTCGGCGGCCTTGGCCTCCTCGAGCGCCGAGCGCGCCGCGTCGACGTCGATGTCCCCCCCGAGCACCGCGTGCTCGGAGAGGATCGAGACCCGGTTGCCGGCGACGGAGAGGAACCCGCCGTCGACCGCGGCCACGACCTGCTCCTCCTCCGCCTGGATCTCGATCACCGCCGGCGCGAGCAGCGAGAGCAACGGGGCGTGGTCCTTGAGCACGCCCACGTCGCCCTCGACGGTGCGGGCGATCACCAGCGAGGCGACCCCGGACCACACGGTCCGGTCCGCCGCCACCAGCTCGACCTGCAGTGCCGCTTCCGACGCCGCCATGTCAGAGGTTCTTCTGGATCTCGGCCCACTTCTGCTCGACGTCGTCCAGACCGCCGCACATGAAGAAGGCCTGCTCGGCCACGTGGTCGTACTCGCCGTCCGCGATCTTGTTGAACGCCTCGATGGTGTCGGCCACCGGGACGGTCGAACCCTCGATGCCGGTGAACTGCTTGGCGACGTAGGTGTTCTGCGACAGGAACCGCTGGATCCGGCGGGCCCGGGAGACGATGATCTTGTCCTCCTCGGACAGCTCGTCGACACCGAGGATCGCGATGATGTCCTGCAGCTCCTTGTTGCGCTGGAGGATCTGCTTGACCCGGATGGCGCAGTCGTAGTGCTCCTGCCCGATGTACTGCGGGTCGAGGATCCGCGAGGTCGAGGTCAGCGGGTCCACGGCCGGGTAGATGCCGAGCGAGGCGATCTCACGCGACAGCTCGGTGGTCGCGTCCAGGTGCGCGAAGGTCGTCGCCGGCGCCGGGTCGGTGTAGTCGTCCGCGGGCACGTAGATCGCCTGCATCGAGGTGATCGAGTGACCACGGGTCGAGGTGATCCGCTCCTGGAGCACGCCCATCTCGTCGGCGAGGTTGGGCTGGTAGCCCACCGCGGACGGCATCCGGCCCAGCAGGGTCGAGACCTCCGAGCCGGCCTGGGTGAACCGGAAGATGTTGTCGATGAACAGCAGCACGTCCTGCTGCTGCACGTCGCGGAAGTACTCCGCCATCGTCAGCGCGGACAGCGCGACCCGCAGGCGGGTGCCCGGCGGCTCGTCCATCTGGCCGAAGACGAGGGCGGTCTGGCCGATGACGCCGGCCTCCTCCATCTCGACGATCAGGTCGTTGCCCTCACGGGTGCGCTCACCCACGCCGGCGAACACGGACACGCCGCCGTGGTCCTTGGCGACGCGGGCGATCATCTCCTGGATCAGCACGGTCTTGCCCACGCCTGCGCCACCGAACAGGCCGATCTTGCCGCCCTGCACGTAGGGGGTCAGCAGGTCGATGACCTTGATGCCGGTCTCGAACATCTGGGTCTTGGCCTCGAGCTGGTCGAAGGCCGGCGCCTTGCGGTGGATGCCCCACCGCTCCTCGACCTCGAGCGTCTCGCCCTCCTCGAGGTTGAGGCACTCACCGGTGGCGTTGAACACCTTGCCGAGCGTCACGTCGCCGACCGGGACGCTGATCGGGCCGCCGGTGTCGGTCACCTGCGCGCCGCGGACCAGGCCGTCGGTGGGCTTCAGCGAGATCGCGCGGACCATGCCGTCGCCGATGTGCTGGGCCACCTCGAGCGGCAGCACGTTGGTCTCGCCGGCGAGGGTCACCTCGACCTCGAGCTTGTTGTAGATCTCCGGCATCGTGTCGACGGGGAACTCGACGTCGACGACCGGGCCGATCACGCGGGCGATCCGACCGACCGAGGCCGCACCGCTGGTCGTGGTCTCTTCAACCGTTGCAGTCATGTTGATACTCCGTTGCTGTACAGGTCTGGGTGTGCGGTCAGTCGTTCGCGGCAGCCTGGGCGTCGGCGAGCGCGTTCACGCCGCCGACGATCTCGCTGATTTCCTGGGTGATGCCCGCCTGGCGCGCCTGGTTGGCGATCCGGGTGAACTTCTTGATGAGCTCCTCGGCGTTGTCCGTCGCCGACTTCATCGCCTTCTGCCGCGCCGCGAGCTCGGACGCCGCCGCCTGCAGCAGGCTGAAGAAGATCCGGCTCTGGACGTACTGCGGCAGCAGTCCGTCGAGCACCTGCTCCGGCGACGGCTCGAACTCGTAGAGCGGCAGCAGCTCGTCCGCGTCCGGCGCCTCCTCCCCCTCGACGACCTCGAGCGGCAGCAGCCGCACCGCGGTCGGCTCCTGGACGAGCATCGAGCGGAACCGGGTGTAGACGACGTGGACCTCGTCGACGTCCCCCTCCTCCCCCTGCTCCTTGAGGAAGGCCTCGATCAGCGCCCGGCCGATCTCCGCCGCAGCGTCGTAGGACGGCTGGTCGGAGAAGCCGGTCCAGGACTCCACGAACGGCCGCTGGCGGAACTTGAAGTAGCCCTCGGCCTTGCGCCCGGCCAGGAAGTAATCAATGTCCTTGCCCTCGTCGCGGAGCCGCTCGGTGAGTCGCTCGGCCTCCTTGAGGACGCTCGAGGAGTAGGCGCCGGCGAGGCCGCGGTCGCTGGTCACGATCAGCACCGCCGCCCGCTTCGGGTTCTCCTCCTCCCGGGTCAGCGGGTGGTCGACGTTCGAGAACGTCGCCACCGCGGACACGGCGCGGGTGAGCTCGCGGGCGTACGGCGCGGCCGCCTGTGCCCGCTGCTGCGCCTTGATGATCCGGGACGCAGCGATGAGCTCCATGGCGCGCGTGATCTTCTTCATCGACTCCGTCGACTTGATCCGCGCGCGGTACTCACGCAGCGATACGGCCATGTCAGCCCCGCTTCTGCTTGACGATCTGCTCCTGCTCGAGCTCGTCGTCGGCCAGCGCCTCCTGCTCGGGCTCGTGCCCGACCTTGACGCTGCCGCCCTCGGAGGTCTCGAACTGGTCGAGGAAGGACTCGTACGCCGACTCGAGGCCGTCCTCGTCCTCGAACTTCTGCGACTCGCGGATCCCGGCGAGCAGGCCCTCGTGCGAGCGCTTGAGGTAGTCGAGGAACTCCCGCTCGAAGCGGAGCACGTCCTGCGTCGGCACCCGGTCGAGGCGGCCGGTGGTGCCGAGCCAGAGGCTGGCCACCATCTCCTCGAGCGGGTACGGCGAGTACGCCGGCTGCTTCAGCAGCGCCATCAGCCGCTGGCCGCGGTCGAGCTGCTGGCGGGAGGCGGCGTCGAGGTCGGAGGCGAACATCGCGAACGCCTCCATCGCGCGGTACTGGGCGAGGTCGACCTTCAGCGAGCCGGTGACGGCCTTCATCGCCTTCGTCATCGCCGAGCCACCCACCCGCGACACCGAGATGCCGACGTCGATCGCGGGCCGCTGGTTGGCGGCGAACAGGTCGGACTGCAGGAAGATCTGTCCGTCGGTGATCGAGATGACGTTGGTCGGGATGTAGGCCGAGACGTCGTTGGCCTTGGTCTCGATGATCGGCAGACCGGTCATCGAGCCCGCGCCCATCTCGTCGGACAGCTTCGCGCAGCGCTCCAGCAGCCGGGAGTGCAGGTAGAACACGTCGCCGGGGTAGGCCTCGCGGCCCGGCGGGCGGCGCAGCAGCAGCGAGACGGCGCGGTAGGCCTCGGCCTGCTTGGTCAGGTCGTCGAACACGATCAGCACGTGCTTGCCGTCGTACATCCAGTGCTGGCCGATCGCCGAGCCGGTGTACGGGGCGAGGTACTTGAAGCCAGCGCTGTCCGACGCGGGGGACGCCACGATCGTGGTGTACTCCAGCGCGCCCGCTTCCTCGAGCGCACCGCGCACTCCGGCGATCGTGGAGCCCTTCTGGCCGATCGCGACGTAGATGCAGCGGACCTGCTTGTCCGGGTCGCCCGAGTCCCAGTTCTGCTTCTGGTTGATGATCGTGTCGATCGCGATCGTGGTCTTGCCGGTCGAGCGGTCGCCGATGATCAGCTGGCGCTGCCCGCGGCCGATCGGGGTCATCGCGTCGATCGCCTTGATGCCGGTCGCCAGCGGCTCGTGCACGGACTTCCGCGCCATCACGCCGGGCGCCTGGAGCTCGAGGATCCGGCGGCTCTCGGCCTCGATGTCGCCCATGCCGTCGATCGGGGTGCCGAGCGGGTCGATCACGCGGCCCATGAAGGCGTCGCCGACCGGCACCGAGAGCACCTCGCCGGTGCGCCGCACCGGCTGGCCCTCCTCGATGCCGTCGAAGTCACCGAGGACGACCACACCGATCTCGCGGTCCTCCAGGTTCAGGGCGAGGCCGCGGGTGCCGTCCTCGAACTCGAGCAGCTCGTTGGCCATCGCCGACGGCAGGCCGCTGACGCGGGCGATGCCGTCACCGGCGGAGGCGACGGTGCCGACCTCCTCCTTGGTGGCCGCGTCGGGCTGGTAGTCGGCGACGTACTTCGCGAGCGCGTCGCGGATCTCGTCGGGACGGATGGAGAGTTCTGTCATCGGAAGTCGCCTTCTCACTTCGGTCTTCGCGGGATGGAGTCTGGGAGCCGGGTCAGCCGGCCAGTCGTCGTTGGGCGTCGGCCAGCCTGCTGGCGATCGTGCCGTCGATCACGTCGTCGCCGATCTCGATCCGGATGCCGCCGATCAGCGACGGCTCCACGGCGACGTTGAGGTGCACGGGCCGGTCGTACTGCTGCGACAGCGCCTGGGTGAGCCGACGCTGCTCGGCATCGCCGAGGGGGCGGGCCACCCGGACGGTGGCGACCCGCTGGCCGTGTGCGTCCGCAGCGGTCTTCTCGTAGTCCTCCAGGGCCGCGGTGACGGTGCGGTAGCTGCCGGAGAGCGCCTGCTTGACCAGGGTCACCGTCGCCGGGAGCGTCTTCCCGTCGAGCAGCGAATCGACCAGCGCCGCCTTGTCCCCGGCCGTACGGGCCGGGTCGGCGAGCGCGTTGCGCAGCTCGCTGTGCTCGGTGAGCAGGTTGCGGACGGCGAACAGCTCGTCGACCAGCGCGCCGGAGTCGGAGCCCGCCAGGCGCACCGCCGCGATGACCCCGAGGTGCTCGAGGGCGTCGGCCAGGTCGCGGTTGCGGGTCCACTTCCGCCCGACCGCCTCCTTCACCACCTCGAGCGCCGCGTCTGCCACCTTGCCGGCGTACAGCTCCGCGACCAGGCCCGTCCTGGCCTCGGCCGGGATCGAGTTGTCGGTGGCGAACCGGCGCAGGGAGCCCTCGGCACGGAGGGCGCCCGCCAGCGCGAACAGGTCCTCGGCGATGCTCGCCGAGGAGCGGCCGTCCAGCCGGTCGACCTGCTCGGTGAGAGCGGCCACCGCGTCGGCTGAGGCACCGCGGAACGAAGCCATCAGTTCTCTCCCGAGGCCCCGGTCGCGAGCTCGGCGAGGAACCGGTCGACGACCCGCGCCTGCCGCTCGTCGTCCTCGAGGGCCTCACCGACGATCCGCCCGGCCAGCGAGGTGGCAAGCGTGCCCACCTCGGCGCGGAGCGAGGTGATCGCCTGCTGGCGCTCGGCCTCGATCTGGGCCTTGCCGTGCTCGACGATGCGCGAGGACTCCGCCTGGGCCTGCTCCCGCATCTCCGCGACGATCGCGGCCCCCTGCTCGCGCGCCTCCTCGCGGATCCGCGCCGCCTCGTGGCGGGCGTCCGCGAGCTGCTGCTCGAGCTCGGCGAGCTTGGCGTCGGCCTCGGCCTGCTTGTTCTCGGCCGCGGCGAGCCCACCCTCGATCGCCTCGGTGCGCTCGGCGTAGGTCTGCTCGAAGCGCGGTGCGACGAACTTCCAGATCAGGAAGAACAGGATGCCGAAGACCACGAGGGAGAGCGCGAACTCGACGGGAACGAACGCGAGCGGCCCGTGGTCCTCGTGCTCGGTCTCCTCCGCGGCGCGGATCAGAAAAGTCTGCATGTGCAGGTCCTTCGGTGGTGGGGGCCTCGGTTAGAGCACGAAGGCGAGCGCGATACCGATGATGGCGAGCGCCTCGGCGAGCGCGAAGCCGAGGATCGCGATCGCCTGCAGGCGGCCCTGGGCCTCGGGCTGGCGGGCAACGCCGGAGATGTACGCGGCGAAGATCAGACCGATACCGACACCCGGGCCGATGGCGGCCAGGCCGTATCCGATCATGTTGAGGTTGCCGTCCACGGCGATTTCCTTTCGGTTGTTACTGCGGTTGTGAGAGTTGTGGTCTGGGGCCGGGCTCAGTGCTCGTCGGCGAGGGCGCCTTGGATGTACATGGCGTTCAGCAGCGCGAACACGTAGGCCTGCAGGAACTGCACCAGGATCTCGAGGAAGCTGATCGCGATGGCGAGTACCCAGGCGGCGACGCCCGAGACGATGCCGATCGCGCCGCCGTAGTCCTGGATCAGGTAGAGCCCACCGGTCGCGAACAGCATCAGCAGCAGGTGACCGGCGAACATGTTGGCGAACAGACGGAGGGCCAGCGTGACCGGCCGGACGACGATGTTGGAGAAGAACTCCAGTGGGACGAGCAGGGGGTACATGAACGGGCTGACCCCGCTGGGCACGGTCTGCAGCTTGAGGTAGCCGACCAGCCCGTGCTTCCGGATGCCGACTGCGTTGTAGACGATCCAGCTCAGGCCGGCCAGCGCGTAGGCCATCGAGGCCCGCGAGAACGTCGGGAACTGGATCACCGGGATCGACGCGAACAGGTTGTTCACGAGGAGAAAGAAGAAGACCGTGACCAGGTAGGGCACGAACTTCTGGAAGTCGTGGCTGCCGATGATGTCGCGGCCCAGGCCGTTGCGGACCATGCCGTAGGCGCTCTCGCCGGCGAACTGGAGCCTGCTGGGGACCAGCGCCCCGCGACGGAGCGCGAGGTAGAAGAACGCGAACACGAGGACCGCCGCCAGCACCAGCTGGAACATCGGCTTGGTGATCGCCTCACCGGCGACGTCGAAGAAGCCCGGCAGGTTGAAGTTGCCGGGGCCCGGAGCGTGGAACTCCTCGGCGGTGGGGGCGCTCATCGCGAAGGTCACCGGGTCTCCTCTGCGTTCAGTTCTGGCTGTCCTGCTCGGGTGGTGTCGGGCTGTCGGGGGTGCCCGTGCGGAACCGGGCCGCCGTCATGTAGATCCCCATCGCGGCACCCGCGAGGATGCCGACAGCCACGAGGAACCGGGTGCCTAACCACTGATCCGCGAGCCAGCCCAAGAAGCCGTAGAACGCCACCCCGGCGACGATGTAGCCGAACGCGTGCCACGGGTCGCCCTTCGGCTTCTCGTCGGGCTGACTCATCGCGCCCCGGACAATAGCAGCCGGAAATGTTCATCGAGCACCCGCCTCGTACAGAGGAATCCGGGCCGTCGTGGCGGCCCGCAGCTGCACCGCGCACCAGCTGACGACGACCGCGATCACGGCCGCGCCCAGCCACCGGCGGTCGAGGGTGTCCTCCAGGAGACCGGAGCGGGTGACGCCCACGAAGACCAGGGCCATCACCACGACCTGGAAGGTGTAGGTCAGCATCGCGAACAGGAGCGAAGCGGCCGGCATCACCCGTGCCACCGCGTCCACGGCGAACGAGCCGAACGCGAACACGACGACCGCCACGGCGGTGCCGAGGAGTGCGCCGTAGCCGGCGGGCGAGCCTGCGACCGCGGCACCGGTCCCGCTCAGGACCAGGCCCACCACGAGCGACACGGTGGCCGCGACGACCAGCGAGCCGGTCGTGGCTTTCCTGCCTGCGGTGTCGGTCGTCAGCATCGGCGGCCGTCCTGTCGGTGGGTGGGAGCGGGCACTCTCTGGGTGCTCGTGAAAGTTATCACAAAGTCCGCGGGAGGCCCGAATCGGGGTCGACCGGCTCCGCGGAGGGAGGGTCCACGAGGGCTTCCTCGAGCGGCCGCACGTGCCGTCGGCCGGGCAGCTTCGGCAGCACGAAGGTGAGGGCGACGATGACGAGCGCCGCTCCCCCGATGCCGAGCCACACCTGAGGCCCGGTCAGCAGGCCGGCGACCACGGCGCCGAACGCGATCAGCCCGGCCCACAGCCACATGATCAGCACCGCGCGCCGGTGGGAGTGCCCGATCTCGAGCAGCCGGTGGTGCAGGTGCTGCTTGTCGGGGGCGAACGGGGACCGGCGGGCCCGCGTCCGTCGTACCACCGCCAGGACCAGGTCGGCCAGGGGGACGACCAGGATCAGGATCGGCACCGCGACCGGCAGCAGCATCGGCAGCAGGCTGGCCCGGGCGCCGTCCATGCCCCGGGACAGGTCGGAGGCGGAGAACCCCGTGGTCACGGTCATCGCGGTTGCCGACAGCACCAGGCCGAGCAGCATCGACCCGCTGTCGCCCATGAAGAGCCGGGCGGGGTGGAAGTTGTGCACCAGGAAGCCCACGCAGGCACCGCACAGCGCTGCCGCCAGGAACGCGCCGGTCGACGCCCGGCTGACCTCGTTGACGACCGTCAGCAGGTAGCAGAACAGGAAGAACGCCATCGCGCCGATCCCGATCACGCCGGCGGCCAGCCCGTCGAGCCCGTCGATGAAGTTCACCGCGTTGACGGTGGTCAGCACGACGAGCGCGGTCAGGAGGGCCCCTTGCGCCGGGTCCAGCACGAACACGTAGCCGTCGGGCTGGAAGAACCAGCGGAACTGGATCCCCGAGTAGACGAGGGCGCCGACGGCGAGCACCTGTCCCCCGAACTTGGTGAGCGCGTCGAGGTCGAAGATGTCGTCGAGCACGCCGACCGCGCAGACCAGGGCACCGGCCACCAGCACCGAGAGCGCATCCTCGAACACCCACGGCTGGCTCGACAGGAACGGGAGCTCACGACCGATCACGAACGCCGCGAAGAGGCCGCCGAGCATCGCGAGCCCCCCGAGGTAGGGGATCGGCTCCGCGTGCACGTCGCGGTCCCGCACCTTGGCGACCGCGCCGGTGCGGATCGCGATCTCCCGCGCCACCACCGTGAGCAGGAAGGTCACCGCGGCGGCCACGAGGAAGACGAGGAGGTACTCGCGCACGGCGTCAGGCCTCGGGCGCTGGGTCGGTGCCGGTGTCGACGGTGACGTCGTGCTCCGCGAGTGCCTCGTCGAGCTGCTCCATCGTGAGCGCGCCGAGCCGGAGCACGCGGGGTCGCTCCCCCGTGGCGTCGACGATCGTGGACGGGGTGCTGCCGGCGGTGGGGCCGCCGTCGACCACGACCGCGACCCGGTCACCGAGCATCGCCATGGCCTGGTCCGCGTCGGTGGCGGCCGGCTGCCCGGTCAGGTTGGCCGAGCTCACCGCCAGCGGGCCGGTGCGGTCGAGCACCTCGCGTGCCAGCTCGTGGTCGGGCATCCGCACCGCGACCGTGCCGCGGGTGTCACCGAGGTCCCAGCGCAGCGAAGGC
>Ga0196958_10000625_pt1 | contig 11567 bp, 9 predicted proteins | sample S1v_10metaG_FD_148654 | JGI IMG/M metagenome (GOLD analysis project Ga0196958, IMG submission 148654) | Soil microbial communities from Anza Borrego desert, Southern California, United States - S1+v_10 | ecosystem: Environmental > Terrestrial > Soil > Desert | place: USA: California | collected...
GGTGCTGGTCGTGGTGCTGGTCACCAAGTTCGTGGTGGGCGCGTGGATCGCGCTGGTCGCCGGGACGCTGGCGTTCCTGATGATGGTGTCGATCCGCCGCCACTACGACCGGGTGAGCGAGGAGATCGCGGCCCCGGAGGTCATGAGCAGCACGCTGCCCAGCCGCAACCACGCGATCGTGCTCGTCTCGCGGCTGCACATGCCGACGCTGCGGGCCGTCGCGTACGCCCGCGCGACGCGCCCGGACGTGCTGGAGGCGCTGACGGTCAACGTCGACGACGCCGACACCCGGGCCCTGGTCGCGGAGTGGGAGAAGCGCGACATCCCGGTGCCGCTCAAGGTCGTCGAGTCGCCGTACCGCGAGATCACCAAGCCGATCCTGCAGTACGTCAAGCGGATCCGCACCGACAACCCGCGCGACGTGGTCACGGTGTTCATCCCCGAGTACGTGCTCGGGCGCTGGTGGGAGCAGCTGCTGCACAACCAGAGCGCCCTGCGGCTCAAGGGCCGGCTGCTGTTCCAGCCGGGGGTGATGGTGGTCAGCGTGCCGTGGCAGCTGGAGTCGTCGAAGCGCGCCGCGATGCGCCGTCCCCCCGGCGCGCCGGGCTCGGCCCGCCGCGGCTACGAGCCCCCGCCCGGCGCCGCCGCCGGCACGAGGCCCGCGGCGCCCGCCCCGCCGCCCAACCCGGCCGCGACGCCGGCCCGTCCGGCCCGTGACGGGCGCGACCAGACCCCGGCCCGGCCGCTGTGAGCGCGGCCGAGGGCACCCCCGGGACGCTCGACTGGACCGACCGGCTGCTCGAGCTGGACGTCGGCCCCGTGGCGCACGGGGGGCACTGCGTGGGTCGGCACGAGGGGCGCGTCGTCTTCGTGCGCCACGCCCTGCCCGGCGAGCGGGTGCGGGCGGTGGTCACCGAGGACGGCGGCGGGTCGTTCTGCCGCGCCGACGCGGTCGGCGTGCTCGAGGCCTCGCCGGACCGCGTCGAGCCGCCGTGCCCGTGGGCCGGTCCGGGCGGCTGCGGGGGCTGCGACTGGCAGCACGCCACCCCGCGGGCGCAGCGCGAGCTCAAGGCCGCGGTGGTGGCCGAGCAGCTCGCGCGCCTGGCCGGGATCGAGCGCGAGGTCACCGTCGAGGAGCTGCCCGGCGGCTACCTCGGCTGGCGCACGCGGATGCGCATGGCCGTCACCGACGACGGGCGCCCCGGGCTGCGCGCGCACCGCAGCCACGAGGTCCTGCCGGTGGGCGACTGCCCGATCGCCGCGCCCGGCGCGCTGGCGCCCGTGCTCGAGCGCTCGTGGACGCCGACCGCGGAGGTCGAGATCGTCCGCGACGACGACGGCGAGGTGCACGCCGCCGAGCTCTTCGAGGGCGCCCGACGCCCCGAGCTGGGCGACGGCACCGCGCACGAGCGGGCCGCGGGGCGCTCGTGGGACCTCCCGGCGGAGGCGTTCTGGCAGGTCCACCCGCACGCGGCGGACGCGGTGGTCGACGCCGTGCTCGACGGGGTCGGCGACCTGGAGCCGGGGGCCTGCGTCTGGGACCTCTACGGCGGCGCCGGGCTCATCACCGCCCCGCTGGCCGAGCGCGTCGGCGCGGAGGGCCGCGTCGTGCTCGTGGAGAGCGACCCGGCGGCCACCGCGGCGGCGGGGGAGTCGCTGGCCGACCTGCCCGCCGTGCAGGTGGTGCGCGGCCGGGTGGAGAAGGTGCTGGGCGGGCTGCCCGGGCCGCCCGCGGTGATCGTCGCCGATCCGCCGCGCAAGGGCCTGGGCCGTCGCCTCGCCGGGGAGCTGGCGGGGCGCGGCGCGGCCCGGATCGTCCTCGTCGCCTGCGACCCGGCCGCGCTGGCCCGTGACGTCGCGGCGCTGGCCGAGCACGGCTACGAGCTCGACCTCCTGCGCGCCTTCGACGCCTTCCCGATGACCCACCACGTCGAGTGCGTCGCAACGCTCCTCGCGAGGTGATCCGCTCCGGTACACAGGACCCGGCGGCGTCGAGGGGATCACCGGTGAGCGGGAGCCTGGTCAGTGCGGGGCTGGTGCCGGCGGGACCGGTGAGCTTCCTCGACGGTGTCCGGCTCGTCGACCACCACTGCCACAGCGTCGTCGACGGGCCGCTGGACCGGGCGGGGTTCGAGGCGCTGCTCACCGAGGGCGCCGGGCCGGCGCGGGGCACGAGCAGCTTCGACTCCGCGCTCGGCTTCTCGGTGCGCCGCTGGTGTGCGCCCGCGCTCGACCTGCCGCCCCACGCCACGCCCGACGACTACCTCGCCCGGCGCGCCGAGCTCGGCGGCGAGGAGGTCACCCGCCGGTTCCTGGGCGGCGCCGGGGTGGGCGCGCTGTTCGTCGACCACGGGTTCTCCGCCGACGGCCTCCTCGCGCCCTCGGCCCTGGGGACGGCGGCGGGGGCGCCGGTGGGGGAGGTGGTGCGCCTGGAGGCGGTGGCCGAGGCGGTGGCCGACGCCGGGATCGACGCCGCGGGCTACGGCGAGGCGCTGCGCGAGGCCGTGGCCGCGCGCACGGACGCGGCGGCCGACCCGCTGCCGGTGGCGTGCAAGAGCGTCCTGGCCTACCGCGCGGGCCTCGACGTCGACCCGACGCGCCCGGAGCCGGCCGAGGTCGCGCGGGCCGCGGACGGGTGGCTGCGCCGGCGCGCGGCCACCGGGGAGCCCCTGCGCGACCCGGTGCTGCTGCGCCACGGGCTGTGGACGGGGATCGACACCGGCCTGCCGCTGCAGCTGCACACCGGCTTCGGCGACCCCGACGAGGACCTGCACCGCGCCAACCCCGCGCTGCTCGTCGGCCTCGCGCGCCTCGTCGAGCCGCTGGGGGTGCCGCTGATGCTGCTGCACTGCTACCCGTACCACCGCGAGGCCGCGTGGCTCGCGCAGGCCTTCGCCGTCGTGCACGTCGACGTGGGCCTCGCCGTGCCCTACATCGGCGCGCGGGCGGCCACGATCGTCGCCGAGCTGCTCGAGCTGGCGCCCTACGGGAAGGTGCTCTACTCCTCGGACGCCTTCGGGCTGCCGGAGCTGCACCTGCTGGGGGCGCTGCGCTTCCGGTCGGCGCTGGGTGGTCTATTGGAGCACCTCTGCGCGACCGACGAGCTCGCGCCCGCCGACGCCGAACGGGTGGCCACCATGATCGGGACCGAGAACGCGCGCCGCGTCTACGGGCGGATGCCGGCGTGAGCCGTCCCCGCCCCGCCGTCCCGGCGAGCCACCGCGTCGACCCGGTGCTGCGCGCCGCGCTCGAGGCCGAGCTCGACGCGGCGGTGGCGCTGCGGCAGGCGCTGCACCGCGACCCGCGCCCGTCCGGCGACGAGGGCGACAGCCGCGACCTCGTCCTGGAGGCGCTGGCCGACGTCCTGCCCGCCGAGGCGGTGCCGCAGGCGGTGGCCGACACCGGCGCGATGGTGCGCCTCGGCACGGCGCCGAACGGGGGCCCGCCGGCGGTCGCGGTGCGCGCGGAGCTCGACGCGCTGCCGGTCGTCGAGCGCACCGGCCTGCCGTTCAGCGCCACCGGCTCCGTCGCCCACGTCTGCGGCCACGACGTGCACGTCGCCGCCCTCGTCGCCGTGGTCCGCGCCCTCGCCCGCGCCGGGGCGGACCGGCTGCCGGCCCCGCTGCTCGCGGTGTTCCAGCCGCGGGAGGAGAAGGCCCCGTCCGGCGCGGCGGACGTCGCCGCCGACCCGGCGTTCACCGCGCACGGGGTCGGCGCGGTGCTGGCGGTGCACGTCCAGCCCGAGCTGCCGCGCGGCGTCGTCTCGGTGCGCGGCGGGCCGGTGAACGCGTCGTCCGACGAGATCGAGATCGTGGTGCACGGCCGCGGGGGCCACGGCGGCTACCCGCACCGCACCCGCGACCCCGTGCTCGCGCTCGCGCAGGTCGTCGCCGGGGTGCACCACGTCGTCTCCCGCCGCGTCGACCCGATGACCGCGGGCGTCATCACCCTCGGGCAGCTGCAGGCGGGCTCGGCGCCCAACATCGTGCCGGAGACCGCGTCGGCGCGGGGGACGGTGCGCGCACTGGACGCGAGCCGTGACGAGCTGCTCGCCGCCGTCCGCGAGGTCGTCGAGGGCACCGCCGCGGCCTACGGGTGCACGGCCACCCTGACCGTCGTCCCCAACGAGCCGGCCGTCGTCAACGACGAGGCCCTGGCCCGCACGGTCGCGGCGGCGCTGGACGGGCCGCGCCGCGGAGATCGGGCGCCCCGCGTCGACGGGCACGGGGCCGAGGGGCACGGGGCCGAGGGGCACGGGGCCGAGGGGAACGGGGCCGAGGGGAACGGCACGGACGGGAGCGCCACGGGCGGGTCCGTCGACCACCGGGGGACCGCCGATCCCACCGGCCTGGTGCTCGACACCACCTTCCGTTCCTGTGGCGCGGACGACTTCTCCCACTACGGTGACGTGCTGCCGTCGTTGATGCTGTTCGTGGGCACGGCCGCGACCGGGACCACCCCGGGCGCCGGCCCGGGCCTGCACCACCCCGAGTTCTCGCCCGACGACGCGATGGTCGGCGAGGTGGCCCGTGCGCTCCTCGCCGCCGTCAGCGCGGCGGGCGCGGCACTCGCTCCCGTACCCGTGGCCGGGTCGAAACCACCGCCCGCGCCGGACACCACCTCTCTTCCCGGAGTGGACCAGTCACCGTGACCGAGTTGCAGCTCTTCGCCCGCGAGTTCCTGCGCGACCCCCTCCACGTCGCCTCCCTCATCCCCAGCTCCGGCCCCCTCTGCCGCCAGGCCGCGGCGCCCCTGCCCGAGACGGGCGACCCGGTCGTGCTCGACCTCGGGGCGGGCACCGGCCAGGTCACCGACGTGATCCAGGACCGCCTGCAGGGGCGCGGTCGGCACATCGCGGTGGAGTTCAACCCCCGGATGGCCGCGATGCTCGCCGAGCGCCAGCCGAAGGTGGAGGTCATCTGCGACGACGCCCACGCCGTGGTCGACCGCCTGCTCGAGGAGGGGCTGCGCGTCGACCTCACCGTGTCCGGGCTGCCGTGGCTGGTCACCGCGCCGCCCGGGGGCCCGTCGATCTTCGGGGGGCTCGCCCGCCTCGCGGCGCCGGGCGGGGCGGTGACCCAGCTCGCGCACTCCTGGTTCCGCTTCTTCCCGACCGCGAAGAAGGTGCAGCGCAACCTCGAGGCGACGTTCGAGGAGGTCGTGGTCAGCCGCACGGTGTGGGCCAACTTCCCGCCCGCCGTGGTCTACGTGGCCCGCCGGCCCCGCGTCTGACGGAGCGCGACGGGCTCCGCCCCGGGCACGCACGCTGCGGGGTCACCCCGCGTCCGTAGACTGGCCGGACCGTTGATCCGCCTGCGGAGCCGAGGTGACCCCGTGACGTTGCTGGACCGTGTCCGCACCCCCGCGGACCTGCGCGGCCTCGACACGGACGAGGTCGTGACGCTCGCCGCGGAGATCCGGGCGTTCCTCGTGGACAAGGTCTGCCGCACCGGGGGGCACCTGGGCCCCAACCTCGGTGTGGTCGAGCTGACGCTCGCGCTGCACCGGGTGTTCGACTCCCCGCGCGACGCGCTCATCTTCGACACCGGCCACCAGAGCTACGTGCACAAGATCCTCACCGGGCGGGCCGGGGAGTTCGACGGGCTGCGCCAGGTCGGCGGGCTCTCGGGCTACCCGAGCCGTGCGGAGAGCGAGCACGACCTGGTGGAGAACTCCCATGCCTCCACCGCGCTGTCGTGGGCCGACGGGCTGGCCAAGGCCGACGCGCTGACCGGGCGCGACCGCTCCGTGGTGGCGATCGTCGGCGACGGCGCCCTCACCGGGGGCATGTGCTGGGAGGCGCTGAACAACATCGCCGCCGCGCCGGACCGGCCGGTGGTCATCGTCGTCAACGACAACGGGCGCTCGTACTCGCCGACGATCGGCGGGCTGTCGCGCAAGCTGTCCTCGCTGCGCCTGCTGCCCCGCTACGAGCAGGCCCTCGAACACGGCAAGCGGGCCCTGCAGGGCCTGCCGGTGATCGGCTCGACGCTGTACTCGGCGGTGCACGCGGCCAAGGTCGGGGTGAAGGACGCGCTCAGCCCGCAGCCCCTGTTCGCGGACCTGGGGCTGAAGTACCTCGGGCCGGTCGACGGCCACGACGTGGGGGAGATGGAGCACGCCCTGCGCCGGGCCCGCGACTTCGGGGGCCCGGTGGTGGTGCACGCGGTGACCGCCAAGGGGCGCGGGTTCGCGCCCGCGGAGGCCGACGAGGCCGACCTCATGCACGGCATCGGCGTGCTCGACCCGGAGACCGGGCTGCCCGTGGGGCCCAAGGCCAAGGGCTGGACCTCGGTGTTCACCGACGCGATGCTCGAGCTGGGCCGGGAGCGCTCGGACGTCGTGGCGATCACCGCGGCGATGCAGGGCCCGACCGGGCTGACCCCGTTCGGGGAGGCCTACCCGGAGCGGATGTTCGACGTCGGCATCGCCGAGCAGCACGCCATGACCTCCGCCGCCGGGCTCGCGGCCGGCGGCCTGCACCCCGTCGTCGCGATCTACTCGACGTTCCTCAACCGGGCGTTCGACCAGCTGCTCATGGACGTGGCGCTGCACCGCGCCCCGGTCACGGTGGTGCTCGACCGGGCCGGGGTCACCGGCGACGACGGCGCGAGCCACAACGGGATGTGGGACCTGTCGGTCCTCGGGATCGTCCCGGGCCTGCGCGTGGCCGCCCCGCGCGACGCCGTGACCCTGCGCGACGAGCTGCGCGAGGCCGTCGGGATCGACGACGGTCCCACCGCACTGCGTTGGTCGAAGGGCGCCGTGCCCGCCGAGGTGCCGGCGCTGCGCAGCGTCGGTCCCGCGGCGGGGCCCGGGCGCGTCGACGTCCTCGCCGAGCCCGGGCGCCCCTCGCGCGCGGCGCCGCGCCCCACCGCCGTGGACCGCCTGCCCGAGGCCGGCGCGACAGGGGTGGGCGGGTCGAGCGGAGGGCCCGACGTCCTGCTCGTGGCCGTCGGCGCGTTCGGCGAGCTCGGCGTGCAGGCCGCGGAGCGGCTGGCCGCCCAGGGCATCGGCGTCACGGTCGTCGACCCGCGCTGGGTGCAGCCGGTGCCCGACGCGTTGCTGGACCTCGCGGGCAGCCACCAGCTCGTCGTCACCGTCGAGGACGGCGGGCGCCACGGCGGCGTCGGCTCCGCGGTGGCCGAGGCGCTCTCGGCGGCGAACATCGACGTCCCGGTGCGCCGGCTGGGCCTGGACCAGGAGTTCCTCGCCCACGCCTCCCGGGGCCAGGTGCTGGCCGCGGCGGGCCTGACCGACGCCGACGTCGCGCGGCGGGTCACCGAGTGGGTCTCGGGGCGGGACGCCACGACCCTGCCCGGCGACGCGGCCGCGGACACGGCCGAGCTCGCCCGCTGACCTGCACGTTCCGCCCGTCTTTCTCAGCGGCCGCTCAGGTGTGCTGTGGCACCGTGGAGGCGTGCGAGTACTGATCGTGGAGGACGAGCAGGCGCTGGCCGACGCGCTGGCCCGGGGCCTGCGTCGCGAGGGCATGGCCGTCGACGTCGCCTACGACGGCGACGAGGGCAGCGAGAAGGCCGGCATCACGCGCTACGACGTCGTCGTGCTCGACCGCGACCTGCCGGGACGCTCGGGGGACGACCTGTGCGCCGAGATCGTCGGCGGTGTCACCCGGGTCATCATGCTCACCGCCAGCGGCACGCTGCGCGACAAGGTCGAGGGCCTGGCGCTCGGCGCCGACGACTACCTGGCCAAGCCGTTCGACTTCCCCGAGCTCGTCGCCCGCGTCCGGGCCCTGGGCCGGCGCGCCACCCCGGCGACGCCCCCGGTGCTGCGCACGGCCGACATCGTGCTCGACCCGGCGAGGCGCACGGTCACCCGCGGCGGGGCGCCGCTCGAGCTCACCCGCAAGGAGTTCGGGGTGCTCGAGGTGCTCATGGCCGCCGGCGGTGCCGTGGTCAGCTCGGAGGAGCTGCTCGAGCGGGTGTGGGACGAGAACGCCGACCCGTTCACCACCACGGTGCGGGTCACCGTCATGACCCTGCGCAAGAAGCTCGGCGATCCCGGGGTCATCGACACGGTCGTGGGCTCGGGCTACCGCGTCCCCGCGGGGACCCCGGCCACCGTCTGAGGCCCTTCACCCGGGGGTCGCCGCCCGCCCCGTAGCGTCCGGGCGTGCCCGCCGCCGTCCCCCCCACCGCGCCCGCCCAGCGCCGGGGCCCCGGCCTGCGCGTGCGCCTCACGCTGCTGGCCACGGGTCTCGTGGCCGTGGTGGCGGTGCTGCTGGTGTGGCTGGGCTGGATGCTCGTGGGCGAGGTCGCCGCCGCCGTCCCGCAGCTGCCGCCGGACACGCCCGTGCTCGTCGACGGCGTGCGGGTGCCGGCCGGGCAGCTGGCCGACGCGCTGGGCCGGTCGGCGCGGGTCGAGGTCCTGCGGGTCGGGTCGATCGCGTTCGCGATGGTCGTGCTGGCCGCGGCGCTCGTGTCGTGGGTGCTGGTGCGCCGCGTCCTGCGCCCGCTGCACGAGGTGACGGCGACGGCCCGGCGCCTGTCGGCCGAGTCGCTCGACGCCCGCATCGGCGTCACCGGCCCCCGCGACGAGGTCGCCGAGCTCGCCGCCACCTTCGACGCCATGCTCGACCGGCTGCAGGCGGCGTTCGACGCCCAGACCCGCTTCGTGGCCAACGCGAGCCACGAGCTGCGCACCCCGCTCGCGGTGATGCGCACCGAGGTGGACGTGACCCTCGCCGACCCCGACGCGGACACCGCCGAGCTGCGGCGCATGGCCGAGGTGGTCCGCGAGGCGACCCGGCGCGCCGAGCACCTCGTCGCCGGCCTGCTGCTGCTCGCGCGCACCGAGGCCACCGAGGTCGTCCCCAGCGAGTACGTCGACCTCGCCGAGACCGTGCCGGGGGCGCTGGACGCGGTCCGCGCCGAGGCCCGCGACCGGGGGCTGCGGGTGTCGACCGACCTCGCGCCGGCCGCCGTCGCCGGCGACGCGGCCCTGCTCGGGCGCGTGGCCGGCAACCTCGTCGAGAACGCGGTGCGCCACAACGTCGAGGGCGGTTGGCTCGCGGTGCGCACCGGCACCGAGGACGGCCACGCTGTCCTGCGCGTGTCGTCGTCGGGTCCGGTCGTCGCGCCCGCCACCGTCGCCGAGCTGTTCGAGCCCTTCCGCCGCGGCGCCGGGCGCACGGGCAGCGGCACCGGACTGGGCCTGTCGATCGTGCGCGCCGTCGCCCGGGCGCACGCGGGTCGCGTCGCCGCCGAGCCCGTGGCGGGCGGCGGTCTCACGGTGACCGTCACCCTCCCGCTGCGGGTGGGCGTTCAGGACCCCGCGGCGTCCGGGGTCTGAACCGGCTCGGCGGGCTGGGCCGGCTGGGCGTCCATCGCCCCGGCCAGCAGCGGGGCCGTCAGCTCCGCCTGCCAGGGCCGGGCGCCGAGCGCCGTCAGCGCGGCCGCGATCCCCTCGGGGCCGGTGTCCTCGGGCGGGGACCAGCAGACGCGGCGCACGATGTCGGGCGTCACGAGGTTCTCCACGGGGGTGCCGGTGCGCTCCGAGAGCTCGGCGAGCGCGGCCCGGGCCGCCGCGAGCCGCGCCGCGGCCGCCGGGTCCTTGTCGCCCCAGCGGTGCGCGGGCGGGGGGCCGTCGGGGGCCGCCGCGCTCGCCGGCCAGCGCTCGCGCGGCAGCCCGCGGCCGCGCTCGATCGCGGACCACCAGCGTTCGGCGAGCCGGCGCTGGGCGCGGCCGCGGAACACGGGCATGGCGACGAGGTCGTCGCGGCGCGCGGGCTCGCGCAGGGCGGCGTCGACGATGGCCGCGTCGGGCAGCAGCCTCCCGGGCGCGATGTCGCGCGAGGCGGCGAGCGCGTCGCGGGACTCCCACAGCTCGCGGACCACCGCGAGCGCCCCGGGCCGACGGACCTTGTGCAGGCCGGAGGTGCGCCGCCACGGCTCGGCGCGCGGCGGCGGGGGCGGGGCGAGGCGGACCGCCTCGAACTCCTGCTCCGCCCAGGCGGTCTTGCCCTGGCGCTCGAGGTCGGCGGCCACGGCGTCGCGCAGCTCGACCAGCAGCTCGACGTCGAGGGCGGCGTAGGTGAGCCACTCGGCGGGCAGCGGGCGGCGGGACCAGTCGGCGGCACCGTGGCCCTTCTGCAACCGCACGCCCAGCAGGTGCTCGGTGAGGGGCCCGAGCCCGACGCGCGGGTAGCCCACGAGGCGCCCGGCGAGCTCGGTGTCGAAGAGGCGGTCGGGGTGCATGCCGACCTCGGCCAGGCACGCCAGGTCCTGCGACGCCGCGTGCAGCACCCACTCGACGCCGCGCAGGGCGTCGCCGAGGACGGTGAGGTCGCCGTCGCAGGCGATGGGGTCGACGAGGACGGTGCCCGCGCCCTGCCGGCGCAGCTGCACGAGGTACGCGCGGGCCGAGTACCGGTAGCCCGAGGCCCGCTCGGCGTCGACCGCGACCGGCCCGGTGCCGGCGTGCAACCGCGCGGCGGCCTCCGCCAGCGCCTCGCGGTCCTCGACCAGCGGCGGGACGCCCTCGGCGGGCACGAGCAGGTCGACGACCGTCGCGTCGTCGTTCTCGTCGGGGTCCACGTCGTCCACAGCGGTGACAGTCTGCCCGTTCGCGGCCGTGACGGCGCGCGACGCGTCCGTCGGGGTCCCCGCGGACGGTTCCGCGGACGTCTCCGCGGGTGCCGCGGGCCCCTCGGGCGGGGAGTGCCGTCCGCGGACCCCGCCGGTGACCCCGGCGGGGTCCGCGGAACGGGTGGTCGGGGCCGGCTGCGTGGCCGACCCCCGCACCCTCGCGCTCAGCGGATGACGCCGGCCCGCATGGCCAGCGCGACCATCTGCGCCCGGTCACCCGTGCCGAGCTTGCGCCCGATGCGGGAGAGGTGGCTCTTGACCGTCAACGCCGAGAGGCTCAGCGCGTCGCCGATCTCCTTGTTGGAGCGCCCGTCGGCGACCAGCTGGAGCACCTCGACCTCGCGGGCGGAGAGCTCGCGCGGCGTGTTGTCCGTGGCGGGCACGCGGGTGCCGGCCGCGAGCAGGGGCGCGACCGAGGGGTCGGCGTAGAGGCCGCCCTCGAGCACGCGACGCACGCCGTCGGTGACGACGCCCGGGGACGCCGACTTGAGGAGGTAGGCCTGGGCGCCGGCCTGGAAGGCCGCACGCACCGCCGACGGGTCGTCCGACGCCGCCAGCACCACGACCCGGTTCCAGCCCTGCGCGCGCAGCTCGGCGATCAGGTCCAGGCCGCTGCCGTCCGGCAGCCCCAGGTCGAGGATCGCGAGGTCGCACGGCCCGCTGGCCAGTGCCCGGGTGCGGGCCTCGGAGATCGAGGCCGCCTCGTGGACGGTGCCCGCGCCCATCGAGGAGAGCCGCTGCGCGATCGCCTCACGCAACAGCGGGTGGTCGTCGACCACCAGCACGGTGAACATCTCTTCCCGCGGATGCGGGACCATGGCCGGCGGCAGCAGGCCGCTCGCGACGCCGCGAAGGGCCATGCCTGGGCCCACGGTTGCCACGTCGAGTACCTCCTAGAAGTCGGTCTTGCCCCCCGACATTCCGCACCCTGGCCCCCGACCCATCGACCGCGCCGCC
>Ga0196958_10000626_pt1 | contig 11555 bp, 11 predicted proteins | sample S1v_10metaG_FD_148654 | JGI IMG/M metagenome (GOLD analysis project Ga0196958, IMG submission 148654) | Soil microbial communities from Anza Borrego desert, Southern California, United States - S1+v_10 | ecosystem: Environmental > Terrestrial > Soil > Desert | place: USA: California | collected...
CGGTCCGGGCAGCAGGGGGAGGAGCGGTCCCGTGAACCACGGTGTGATCGGTAACGACGGGACCATCCGCCCGCCGCAGAGCAAGACGGCCTACGTCGTGGACCGGCTCCGGGGGGACATCGCTTCCGGCGTGATCGTCCCTGGCACGGCCCTCCGGCAGACCGAGATCGCGGCCCGTTACGGGGTCTCGCCGACGCCGGTGCGGGAGGCGCTGCGGATCCTCGAGGCGGCGGGCACGATCGTCTACTCGCCGAACCGGGGCGCGACGGTCCGGGAGATGGACCCGACCGACGCGGACGACCTCTACCACCTGCGCGCGGAGATGGAGGGCTTCGCGTGCGAGCTGGCCGTGCGCCGCCGCGGCCCGGAACTGGTGCCGCAGCTCGAGGAGCTCGCCGACCAGCTCGAACGCCTCGATCCCGCACGGGACCACGCCGAGATGTACCGGCTGAACCGGCACCTGCACTTCGTCGTCGCCGGCGCCGGGTCCCCGGTCGTGCTCCAGCAGGTCGTGGGTGTGTGGGAGGCCTTCCCGCCTGCGCTCACCGTCTGGGGCTTCCCGGAGATCGCCACCTCGCTCAACCGCGACCACCGCACGATCATCGCCGCCGTCAAGGCCAGCGACCCCGAGCTCGCCCGCCGGCGCATGCAGGAGCACGTGCTCAACGCACGCGTCCTGCGCCGGAAGTTCGTGGGCTGAGCTTCGTGGGCTGAGCGGAACGCTCACCGCACGACCCCCTCCTCGCGCAGCGCGGCCACCGCGTCGGCGTCGATCCCCAGCTCCGCGAGGACGGCGTCGGTGTCGGCGCCGGGAGCGCGACCGGTGTGGCGGATCCGGCCGGGTGTGCGCGACATCCGCCACAGCACGTTGTGCTGGAGCATCGAGCCGAGCTCGTCGTCCTCGACCTCGACGAGCATCCCGGTGGCGCGCACGTGCGGGTCCTCGACGATGTCGCGGGCGTCGTAGACCGGGCCGACGGCCGCTCCCGCCTCGGTGAACGCCGCCACCACCTCGTCGCGGTCGCGTTCGGCGATCCAGGACCCGACCATCTCGTCGAGCTCGTCGGCGTGCTCGGCCCGTTGACGTCCCGTGGCGAACCACGGTTCGTGGACCACCTCGGGGTGCCCGACCAGCCGCATCACCCGCTCCGCGATCCGGTGCGCGCTGGTGGAGACGGCCACCCAGCGGCCGTCCCGGGTCAGGTAGGTGTTGCGCGGGGCGTTGTTGGCGGAGCGGTTGCCCTGCCGGCCGGGAACGGTGCCGAGCGCCGCGTACTCCAGGGGGGCCGGCCCGACGGCGGTCGTGATCGGCGCCCAGATGTCCAGGTCGATGACCTGGCCCTCGCCGGTCGCGTCGCGGTGCCGCAGGGCGGTGAGCACCGCGGTCGAGGCGGCGAGGCCGCAGATGCTGTCGGCCAGCCCGAAGGACGGCAGGGTGGGGGGACGGTCGGGCTCGCCGGTCAGGTGGGCGAAGCCGCTCATCGCCTCGGCGAGGGTCCCGAAGCCGGGCCGCTGCGAGTAGGGGCCCTGCTGCCCGAACCCGGTCAGTCGCAGGAGCACGAGTCCGGGGTTGTCCGCGTGCAGGACCTCCGGGCCCACCCCCCAGCGCTCGAAGGTGCCGGGACGGAAGTTCTCGAGCACGACGTCGGCCGTGGCAGCCAGCCGCCGGAAGACCTGTGCCCCGGCCGGGCGGGACAGGTCCAGCGCGAGCACCCGCTTGTTGCGGCTGATCTCCTTCCACCACAACGGCACGCCGTCCTTCTGCGGGCCGTGGCCGCGCATGCTGTCGCCGAGCCGGGGATGCTCGATCTTGACCACGTCCGCGCCGTAGTCGCCGAGCACCTGGCAGCACAAGGGGCCGGCCACGATGGTCGACACGTCCAGAACGCGCAGTCCGGCCAGTGGCAGCGGCGTCGGCCGGGGCCGGTGGGAGCCTCCTGGTTCCGGGGCGAACGAGAAGCTCACGGCCATCCTCCCGGGTCTGTATTCTATAGAGGGTATGGTGGCCGTCGAGCCGGGAGCAAGCGGTAGACGCGGCACCCGCCGAGGTGGATGGCTGACCGGCCAAGCCGGGTCGGCGTCTCAGGACGGCGGGACGCTGAGCGCTCCGCCGGCGCCGAAAGCCACCTTCGCGAACCTCTCGCCCATTCGCCGGTGCGTGGCCGCGTCCGGGTGGAGCTGGTCGGGCAGGGGCAGCTCGGCGAAGTCCGCCTCGCCGTAGAGGTCGCGCCCGTCGAGGTGGTGCAGGTTCGGGTCCTCGGCCGAGCGCTGCGCCGTGTCGAGGAAGCCGTGCACGGCCGGGGTGAAGGCGCGCAGCCGCATGAGGTCGTCGCCCACGAGGCTGATGCCGATCTTGACGATTGATGTGGTGAGCCGGCACGTACCGCTGATGTTCGCGCGCTCCATGATCCTGAGTCTGCCAGCGGCCTCCTCGCCTTGCGCCAGAGTGTTACCGGCGGTACGGTTACCGGCGGTAACGCCAGTAGTCGTCGATCCGCAGGGGAGCGACCATGGACGACACCCAGGTGCGGGACCGCATCGCGGAGGCCGGGGACGTCGCGAGCCGGCTGTTGCGCTCGTCCGAGCTCATGTCCTTCGACCCGGCACGCGAGGTGGACTGGGAGACGCCGCTGGACACAGGCTTCCACGGGGCCAGCCCGGAGTGGAGCACGCTCTACGGCACCGAGTACTGGGCCGAGCTGACCCCGGAGCAGCAGCGCGAGCTGACCCGCCAGGAGTCGGCGTCGGTGGCCAGCACGGGCATCTGGTTCGAGATGATCCTGCAGCAGATGATGCTGCGGGACTTCTACGCGAAGGACCCGACCGACCCGGCGTTCCAGTGGGCGCTGACCGAGATCGCCGACGAGTGCCGCCACTCGATCATGTTCGCCCGCGGCGTGGCGAAGCTCGGGGCGCGGCCGTACCGCCCGCGGCGCCACGTCGTCGAGCTGGGGCGGGCGTTCAAGGCGCTCGCTGCGGGGGAGGCCGCGTACGCGGCGATCCTCGTGGCCGAGGAGGTCCTCGACGTCATGCAGCGGGACTGGATGCGCGACGAGCGCGTCGTCGGGTTCGTCCGCACGATCAACAACATCCACGTGGTCGAGGAGTCCCGGCACATGGCGTTCGCCCGCGACGAGGTGCGCGAGCGGATGACGGGCGCGGGCCGGCTGCGCAGGCAGGCGAACGCGATCGTGATCGCCGCTGCCGCCTACTTCATCGTGACCAGCATGGTGAGCGCCGAGGTCTACGCCGCCGCCGGGCTCGACCGGCGGCGCGCCGTGCGGGAGGCGCGGGCCAACGAGCACCACCGCTCGATGCTGCGCTCGAGCTGCGCCGGGCTGATGGAGTTCCTCGGCTCGGCGGGGCTGCTGACCGGTCCGGCGCGAGCGATCTACCGCCGCGCGCACCTCCTGTAGACCCGCCATGGCCTTCGCGATCACCCAGACCTGCTGCACCGACGCGTCGTGCGTCGCGGCCTGCCCGGTCAACTGCATCCACCCGACGCCGGACGAGCCCGACTTCGGCACCACGGACATGCTCTACGTCGACCCGCGCACGTGCATCGACTGCGGTGCCTGCGCGGACGCGTGCCCCGTGGACGCCGTGCACCCCGTCGACGCGCTCACCGGTGCGCTGGCCGACTACGCGGCGATCAACGCGGAGCACTTCGCGGACCGGCCCACCTCGCGGGCGGAGGGCACCGGACCGGTGTTCCACGCGTGGGACCCGCCCCGCTTCGACCGCGCGGTCCCGGCCGACTTCCCGGCGCTCGACGTCGCCGTGGTCGGCACCGGCCCGGCCGGGATGTACGCGGTGCAGGACCTGCTGCTGCACACCGACGCCCGGGTCACCCTGATCGACCGGCTGCCCGTTCCGGGCGGGCTGGTGCGGTTCGGGGTGGCCCCCGACCACCCGGCCACGAAGCGCATCGGCGAGACGTTCGCCCGCCACCACGCGCACCACCGGCTGCGCCTGCGCCTGGGTGTGCAGGTCGGGCGGGACGTGACGGTCGACGAGCTCGCCGTCGCGCACGACGCCGTGATCTACGCGGTCGGCGCGTCGGAGGCCCGCGAGCTCGGGGTGCCGGGTGCGGACCTGCCGGGAAGCCTCGCCGCCACGACCGTCGTGGGCTGGTACAACGGCCACCCGGAGATCGCGGCCGACGCCGTCGACGTGTCCGGGAGCCGGGTGGTCGTCGTCGGCACCGGCAACGTCGCCCTCGACGTGGCCCGGATCCTCACCGCCGACCCGGCCGATCTGGAGGACACCCCGATCGACCGCGGCGCGCTGGAACGGCTGCGGGGCGGCGCGGTGCGCGAGGTGGTGGTGCTCGGCCGCCGTGGCCCGGAGGCCGCCGCCTACACGCGCCCGGAGCTGCACGCCCTCCTGCACCGCCACGGGGTCGAGCTGGTGGTCGACGACGCGGACCCGCGGACCGGCCGGGAGATCGACGGCGCCGGCGAGCACGCCGCGCTGCTGCGGGGGGTGCGCCGCGAGACCGTCGACTGGTCGGCACCGCCGGGGGACGGGCCGAAGCGCCTGGTCCTGCGCTTCCACTCGACGCCGGTCGCGGTGAGCGGGCCCGACCGGGTGCGCGGCGTGCGCGTGACCGGCCCCGACGGCGAGGTGGAGATCCCGGCCGGGCTGCTGGTCCGGGCCGTCGGGCACCGCGGCACCCCGCTGCCCGGGCTGCCCTTCGACGCGGCCACCGGCACCGTCCCGAACGCGGGCGGGCGCGTCGACGGGATACCCGGCAGCTACGTCGTGGGCTGGATCAAGCGCGGCTCCTCCGGCGGCATCGGGGCCAACCGCGCTTGCGCCGCGGAGACCGTCGGCGCCCTGCTCGACGACGCCGTCGCCGGACGGCTGCCGTCACGACCACGGCGCCGCGGACCGCTCGGTTTCCGCCGCGGCCGCCGGGCCCACGGTTCCCCGGCGTAGCGCGGCGGCCGGGCTTGCGCCACCCCGGCCATGGCGTGCTGCTGAGGACGATCGGGAAGCGGTGATCGATCCGGGCGGCGCGTGAGCGCGGTCGTCGCGACCGTGGTGTGCTGCTGAGCCGGATCGTGACACTGGGTGACTCCGACGCCGAGCAGCCGCAGGACATCCGGCCTGCGCATCACGGTGGCGCGCGGTCGATCCCCGCGAGGCGGGCCACCGCGGCGAAGCCGTCCTCCGTGCCCGGCCAGTGCGCGCGCACCGCCTCGAGCCCGGCCCGTCGCACGACGCTGCGCAGCACGGCGGTGGCGATGATGGCGTCCTCGGCCAGTCCCAGGACGGGGATGAAGTCGGGGACCAGGTCGATCGGCATGGCCAGGTAGGCCAGCAGCAGGCCCAGGCGGACGCGGACCCCGCGCGGCAGGCTCGGGTCTGCGGCGAGGCGACGGATCAGGCGGAGCACGTCGGGGAGCAGCCGCAGCGCCTCGCGCAGCAGGGTCCCCCGGGGGCCGACGCGCAGCAGCACGACGATCAGGGCGAGCCAGACCAGCAGCAGGGCGGCGGCGACGCCGAGGAGCAGGTCCCACCAGAAGGAGCCGGTCATGACCGGTACACCGCTCGCGATGTCGACATCTCGTCCTCCTCCGGACGGCGGGGCCCGATCCGCCTCATCCTCGCGCACGTGCCCCACTTCCACGATCCTCGTCGCGGATCTGCATCCACGAGAGCGCCGACGGCACGGGGGAGGCGTTCGAGGTCGCGATCCCGTGGGCAGGCGGATTGAAGCGCCCGGTGGCGCCCGGTGCGGACGAGACCCTCGACCTCGTGGCGTTCACGCAGTGCTGGGGCAGTGACGCTGCCGGGCCCGGACGCCGTCATGCCTGGACCCGCACGCCTGCGCTGGCGCGCACACCCTCCGCCCCTCGGACGGTGGTCGGTCCGAGCCGCACGTGCGCGTGCTCGTCGGCGCGCCCGTGTGCTGCTCGCAGCGATCGAGAAGCGTTGATCGCCACGACGAGTACCGGAGGGCCCCGTGCGTGGGCCACCGCGTCCGTCCTGCGCTGGTCACGACCGTGCTCCTCACGCCGGGCGGAGGTGCTCCTCGATGAGCTCGGCACCCCGGGCCGCTCCGCCCCCGTCGGCGATGGCCCGGCGCATGCGGTCGAGGTTCGCTCTGATCCGCGGATCGGCGGCCACGCGTGCGGCTACCTCCGCGAGGGTTCCCGGGGTCAGCCGGTCGGTGTCGAGCCGCTCGCCGAGCCCGAGCTCGACGACGCGGTCGGCGTTGGCGACCTGCTCGGGCATCTGCGGGAACGTGATCAGCGGGACGCCGTAGTGCAGCGCCTCCATGGTCGAGCCCATCCCGGCGTGGGAGACGAACGCGGACGCGTGCCGCAGCACCGCCGGTTGCGGGAACCGCGCCCGCACCTCGACGCCGGGCGGGATCGGGCCCAGCGCGGCGGGGTCGACCCCGCCCACGGTCATCGCGACCTGCCACGGGCCGCCCCCGAACGCGTCCAGGCAGGTGCGGTAGAACTCGGGCTGATCGGTGAAGATCGTGCCCAGGGAGATGTAGAGCAGCGGGCGCGCGGGATCCGGCGGCGCCCACGGCTCGCGCTGCTCGCGGCGGCCCAGCAGCGGGCCGAGGAAGTGGAAGCGGTCGTCGAAGGTCTCGCCCGCGGGCTGGAACGCCCGGGGGAGGAACACCAGGTTCAGCGCCTCGGTCACGTTCATCGTGCCCGCGACGTCGAGCTCGACCCCGAACTCCGCGGAGAAGCGGGCGCAGTCGACGGCGAGGGCGACCATCTCGGGGTGGTCGGGTGCGAGGCCCGCCGTCATCTGCTCGTCGAGGGAGTAGCTCTCGTTCTCCGCGACGTTCGGGATGCAGCGCACGGCCGGAACGCCGAGCTCACGCGCGACGAGCCGCGCCGGCCAGTTGGTCACGTCATAGCAGATCCCGTTCGGCGGGGAGGCGCGGCAGTGCTCGCGCAGCACCGGGAAGGTCGCGCGCATCGCGCGGAAGTAGTGGCGGAACCAGAAGGCGATGAGGTCGGGCCCGACCTGCGCCGGCGGGACGAACGGCTCCAGGGGCGGCAGCGGCACCCACCGGGCGCCGGCCGCGGCGACCGCATCGCCGAACTCCGCCTCGGTGGCGTAGTCGACCCGGTGCCCGCGCTCCACGAGCTCCTCGACCAGCGGCAGCGTCGGGGTGACATGCCCGTGCCCGGCCAGCGCGACGAACAGCAGGTGTCTCGGCACGGCGGACAGCGTAGGGAGTGCTCGGCTCGCGCGCAGGTGCATTGCGGCCGCCGGTTCTGCCGCGCCGGGAGGACCTGCCACCGTTCTGATCCGAGATCGAGCGCCGGCGTGGGCCCTTCCGTTCCGGCCGGCGCCTACGCCGGCGCCGGGCTCGGGGCCTGACGCGCGGGCACCAGCTTCCGCCAGAGCCCGCGGGCCGGGCGCTGCGCGAACGAGGCGGTGACGCGGTCGAGGAAGATCGCCAGGATGACGACGGCGAGGCCGCTCTCCACACCCCCGGCGATGTCGAGCTGGGTGACCGCCTGGACGACGACGCTGCCCAGCCCGCCCGCGCCCGCGAGCCCGGCGACGACCACCATCGACAGCGCCAGCATGATCACCTGGTTCACCCCGGCCATGATCGTGGGCAGGGCCATCGGCAGCTGGATCTCCCGCAGGATCTGGCGCGGGTGCGCCCCGAAGGCGTGCGCGGCCTCGACCACCTCCTCGTCCACGCCGCGGATGCCGAGCTCGGTGAGACGCACCGCCGGCGGGATCGAGAACACCGTGGTGGCGACGACGCCCGGCACCACGCCGATCCCGAAGAAGAACACCGCCGGGATCAGGTAGACGAACACCGGCGTCGTCTGCATGAAGTCCAGCATCGGCCGCAGCACGGTGCTCGCGCCGCGGCGCTGCGCCGCCCAGATGCCCAGCGGCACGCCGATCGCGGTGGCGAGCACGGCCGCGACCAGCACGACCGCGAGCGTCTCCATCGTCTCCGGCCACAGGTTCATCGACGCCACGAGCAGGAACGCGACGACCGTGTAGACCGCGAGGCCGACGCCGCGGGCGAGCAGGGCCACGAGACCGAGCACCGCGATCCACAGGTAGAACGGCGGTGCGGTCAGCGCGGCGGTGATCGCTTCGACGAGCACGGTCAGCACGGCGCTGATCGCCTCGAACAGTCCGGCCGTCACGCTCAGCAGCCAGTTGATGAAGGCCTCGACGACCGCGCCGAGCTCGATCCGGGGCACGTCAGCTCCTGTTCGGGACGGCGGAGAGGGAGGCGAGCACGGCGGCCCGGGGCACGACACCGAGCAGCCGCCGCTGGTCGTCGATCACGGCCATCGGGACGGGGAAGCGGCCGAGCCGGTCCATGAGGTCGATCAGCGGCCGATCGGGCTCGGTCGTGGCGAAGTCGTGGCCCAGCCCGTCGCGGCCCACCGTGGCCTGGCCGTTGCGCGCGGCGTGGGCGAGCCACTCGTCGTGCACTATCCCGAGGACGCGCCGCTCCGCGTCCACGACGAACGCGTCGGTCGACTCGGCGGCACCCAGCCGGCGCAGCGCGTCGGACGGCCGCTCATCGGCCTCCACGACGAGGCGGGGCTCCCGGATGACGTCCTCGGCGGTGAGGACCCGCGTGCGGTCCACGTCGGACACGAAGTCGGCGACGTAGTCGTCGGCCGGGGCGGACAGGATCTCCGGGCCGGTGCCGAGCTGCACCAGGCGCCCGTCCTTGAGCAGCAGGATGCGGTCGCCGAGGCGCATCGCCTCGTTGAGGTCGTGGGTGATGAACACGATCGTCTTGCGCAGCTCCTTCTGCAGCCGGATCAGCAGCGCCTGCATGTCGCGGCGGATCAGCGGGTCGAGCGCGGAGAACGGCTCGTCCATCAGCAGCACGTCGGTGTCGCTGGCCAGCGCCCGGGCCAGGCCGACGCGCTGCTTCATGCCGCCGGAGAGCTGGTCGGGCAGCGCGTCGCCGCGGTCGCCGAGGCCCACCTGCTCCAGCGCCCACTGCGCCCGGTCGTTGCGCTCGGCGTCGCCGACCTTGCGCACCTGCAGCGCGTAGGCGGCGTTCTGCCGCACGGTGCGGTGCGGCAGGAGCGCGAAGTGCTGGAACACCATGCTCATGTGCTGGTTGCGCAGCCGGCGCAGCTCGGCGTCGTCGAGCCCGCCGAGCTCCCGCCCGTCCACCTCGACGGTTCCGCTGCTCGGGTCGATGAGCCGGTTGAGCAGGCGGACCAGCGTCGACTTGCCGGAACCGGACAGACCCATGACGACGAACAGCTCACCGGGGTCCACGGTGAACGAGATGTCGTGCACGGCGAGGGTGGCTCCGGTGCGTTCCTGGACCTCGGCGCGGTCGGCGCCCTCGCGCGTCATCGTCAGCGCCCGCTGCACCGCCGAGCCGGTGCCGAAGACCTTCGTGAGGTCGTGGCAGCGGATCATCGGGCCGTCGGGGCTCAGCTCGCCAGCCACTGCTGCACCACCTGCGGGTTGGCCTCCACCCAGCGCTTCGCGACGTCCTCCGCCGGCTGGTTCTTGACGTCGATGTCGTGCAGCATCGTCTCGACCTCGGGCAACGGCAGCTCGAAGCGCTCCAGCATCGCGTAGAAGCGCGGGGCCTCCTGCTGGAGGTCCTTGCTGGCCGCCGTCCACGCCGCGTAGTCGGGCATGGCGCAGGCACCGTCGCCGGTCGTGAAGCAGCCCGGCTGGAACGGCGTCGGCTCCTCCAGTTGCGTCATGTCGAACTCCGCGAACACCCAGTGGGGGTGGTAGAGGTAGACCAGGATGGGCTGCTGCTGCTCGTAGGCCCGGCGCAGCTCGGCGAGCTGCGCCGCCTCGCTGGAGGTGACCTGCTCGAGGTTGATCCCGTAGCCGGCGAGCCGCTTGGCGTTGTACTCGGTGGTGAGGAAGCTCGGATCGGCGTCCACGAGCCGACCGCCGAGCTCCTCGGCGTAGTCGTTGAGCTGGGTCACGCTTGTCAGCCCTTCCAGCGGCTGCCCGGGCTGCAGGGCGTAGGTGGGCACGAACCAGCCCTGCGCCGCGCCGCCGTAGGTCTCGTGCACGAGGTTGATCCGCTCCGCCGCCTGGTCGGCCAGCGGCTGCTGGTTGGGCAGCGCGACCTCGGTGAGCAGGTCGATGTCGCCCCGCTGGGCGCCGGCCCATCCGGTGGTCGTGCTGAGCGCGGTCCATTCGATCTCGGCGACGCCCAGGTCGGGGTTCTGGGCGACCACCTGGTCGAGGATCGCGTTGGTGAGCGCGGCGGCGCTCCAGGGGAACTCGGCTCCCTGGACCGTGACGCCGTCGCCGGAGCCCGTGTCCGCAGTCTGGCCACTGCAGGCCGCGAGCAGCGCCACGGCGGCCAGGCCGGCGCAAAGGGCGCCGCTGCGGCGGCGCCGGAACGAGGCGAGCATGTCGGGTCCTTCCGTGACGGGCAGGGCCCCTACCCAAGCAGGTCCGTGGGCGGACCGCAGGGCCACGCGGGGTCCGGGTGGCGAGGCGCACGGGAGTCGTCGCCGCACCGTGACGAGGGCGTTACCTGCCGACCCGATCAGCGTCGCCGGCGGCGCGCTCGTCCGCGACGGGCGTCGGCGACCCGGGGCCAGTGCGCGGGGCGGGTGATCGGCGGGGACACCGTGGTGCGGCCGTCGCCCCGGGCCGCCGCGAGCTGTGACTGGGTGAGGAACAGCGCCCCGGTCAGGTCGGCGCCCGCGAGGTCGGCGCCGCGCAGGTCCGCCCCGATGAGATCGGCACCGCGGAGGTCGGCGTTCCGCAGGTCCGCGGCGACCAGGAGCGCGCCCCGCAGGTTCGCGCCGCGCAGGTCGCGCCCGCGCAGGGCGGCCCCGACGAGGTCGGCACCCCGGTGGTCCGGGCCGCGGCCGCGGGTGAGCTCGCTGGCCCGCAGCAGCAGGTCGCTGGCCTCCCGGCGGTGCGCCTCGACGTCCAGCTCGGCGAGGCCGGCCGCGTCGAGCCGGGTGAGCCGGTCGGTGTCGGCCAGGGCGCGGTCGAGGTCGTCGTGGAGCGGCCGCGCCTGCGGCAGCGCGCGGGCCTCCGCCAGGTACCGCAGCAGTTCGTGCAGCGTGCGCATCACCGGGAACACGGCGAACATCTGCGCCGCCTCGTCCGGGCTGCGGCGCCAGTCGCGTCCGCCGAACGTGACCTGGACGACCTGCTGGCCGGCGCCGAAGCAGTCGTAGACGGTGCAGCCCGGGAACCCGGACGCCCGCAGCTCGCCGTGGATGCCGCACCGGAAGTCGTCCTGCACGTTGTGACAGGGCGTGCCGGCGGGCTTGTCGACGGCGAAGTCGGCCGAGGCCGCGAACGGCAGGGCGACGCAGCAGAGCGCGGCGCACCGGGAGCAGTCGGCGTGCAGGCGGTCGCGGAGGGGGAGGGACATCGATCCCATTGTCCCGTGGTCGGGAGGGTGGGTCGCGCTCCGGGCCCACGGGCGTCCGGAGCGCGACCCGGGGGGAAGGTCAGTGGCCGCAGGCGGGCAGCGGGGCAGCGGTGGCGGGGCCCAGGCCGAGCGGATCGAGGTCGCGCGGGTCGGGCACGGGGCTCCAGCGGCCGTCGACCACGGCGTAGTCCCACCG
>Ga0196958_10000627_pt1 | contig 11546 bp, 10 predicted proteins | sample S1v_10metaG_FD_148654 | JGI IMG/M metagenome (GOLD analysis project Ga0196958, IMG submission 148654) | Soil microbial communities from Anza Borrego desert, Southern California, United States - S1+v_10 | ecosystem: Environmental > Terrestrial > Soil > Desert | place: USA: California | collected...
GTCGCCGGCCGTGCGGAACAGGTCAGCGCCAGCCCAGCTCCGGGGCCAGGTGGGTGAGGACGCTCTCGATGACGTGGGCGTTGTAGTCCACGCCGAGCTGGTTGGGCACGGTGAGCAGCACCGTGTCCGCGGCGGCGATCGCCTCGTCCTCGGCGAGCTCGGCGACCAGCTTGTCCGGCTCGCCCGCGTAGGTCTTCCCGAACCGGGCATCGCCGCCGTCGAGGTGGCCGACCTGGTCGGTGCTGTGGCGCTCCCGCCAGAACAACTGCCGGTCGAGGTCGCTGACGATCGGGAAGATGCTGCGGCTCACCGAGACCCGCGGCTCGCGGTCGTGCCCCGCGGCGGCCCAGGCGTCGCGGAAGCGCTGGATCTGCTCGGCCTGCAGCCGGTGGAACGGCACGCCCGTGTCCTCGGTCAGCAGCGTCGAGCTCATGAGGTTCATGCCCTGCTCACCGGCCCATTCCGCGGTCGCGCGGCTGCCGGCACCCCACCAGATGCGGTCGCGGAGCCCCGGCGAGTGCGGCTCGAGCCGCAGCAGGCCCGGCGGGTTGGCGAACATGGGCCGCGGGTTGGGTCGGGCGAAGCCCTCGCCCTTCAGCACCTCGAGGAGCACGCGGGTGTGCTCGCGCGCCATGTCGGCGTCGGTCGTGCCCTCGGCGGGGACGTACCCGAAGTAGCGGAAGCCGTCGATGACCTGCTCCGGCGAGCCCCGGCTGATGCCCAGCTGCAGACGACCGCCGGAGATCAGGTCCGCGGCGCCGGCGTCCTCGGCCATGTAGAGCGGGTTCTCGTAGCGCATGTCGATGACGCCCGTCCCCAGCTCGATCCGGCTGGTCCGGGCGGCGGCCGCGGCCAGCAGCGGGAACGGCGAGGCCAGCTGCTGGGCGAAGTGGTGCACGCGGAAGTACGCGCCGTCGGCGCCGAGCTCCTCGGCGGCCACCGCGAGCTCGATCGACTGCAGCAGCGAGTCGCCCGCCGACCGCACCTGCGAGTGCGGCGACGCCGACCAGTGCCCGAACGACAGGAACCCGATGTGCTTCACACCTCAACGAACTCCCCGGCCGCGTGGCGCATTCCGGGGAACGGCGTGCACTCAGCCCGGGGTGTCCATGTAGAAGATCTCGAGCTGCACGTTGTCGGGGTCGCGGAACACCAACGCCGAGTAGGGCATCGGGTCGTCGGTGTCGTTGACGCCCGAGTGTGCGATCCCGAGGGAGTCCAGCCAGGACGCCCAGGCGTCGAGATCGGCGCGGCTCGGCACCAGGAACGCCATGTGGTCGAGCCCGCAGCGGCGCTCGTCGGCCGGTTCGCCGGTGTTGCCGGAGTGGTGGTGCAGCCCCACGCAGATGCCGGTGCGCGGATCGAGGAGCACGACGCCGTAGCCGCTCTCGGCGTCGGCGTGGTGGGGGAACGGGGCGGGCACGCGCGTCATGCCGAAGACCCGCTCGTACCAGGCGGTGCTGGCCTCGACGTCGCTGACGGTCGCGGAGAAGTGGTGGAAGCCGCTCAGGGCGGGGCGGGTGGCGGTCGACGACGTCATCGGGCACCTTCGGGTCGCGGCGGGGCGGGCGCCAAGTGTCACGGGCCGCCACACCGACTGGCGACGAGCGCCACCCGGTCGTCGTAGTGCCGGTCGCTGTCGGCGACCGCGTGGCGCCCCGTGGTCACCGCGTCGGCGTCTGTCCCGGGCAGTCGGTGCGGGACCGCCACGGCCCGCCCTGCGCGGCGACGTACGCGTCGGCCCGCGTGCGGCCCAGGTTCCACGCGAGCGCGTCGTCGAGCTCGCGCTGGTCGAGGCGCAGCGCGCACTCGGCGAGGGGCCGGGGCAGGCCCTCGAGTGCGGGGACGATGTCGTCGGAGAGGCCGCGCAGGTAGGCCCAGTCGACGGTGCCGGTGACGGCGTAGCGCTCGAGGTTCTGTTGGGCGACCCAGGCGTCGGGGTTCGTCGCCGCGAGCCCGAGCAGCAGCACCACGCCGCTGACCAGCCCGAACCGGGGCAGCCACCGCGCCCGCAACGTCACGGCCGCCGCGATCACGGCCAGCACCAGCACCCCGAGCCAGCCCTCGAACACCGCCGCGAGCAGCCGCGCGGTGGTCAGGCCGTAGGCCTGCTCGTAGAGGTGCATCCGGTAGAGCGCCGAGGCGACGACGACCAGCGTGGCCGCGCACAGCGCCCCGAGCGCGATCCGCAGCCACGCGCGGTCGGACGGCGTCTCCCGCGGCGCCTTCCGCGACGCCGCCCACACGACCAGCAGCGTGAGCAGCGTGGCCACCGTGAGCTGCCCGAAGCCCTGGTGCACGTACTCGGCGTAGGTCAGGCCGGTGGTGCGCTCGAGGTGCTCGTGGCCGCCGAAGATCGCTGTCGCCTGCGCGGCGAGGAACAGCACGAACACGGCGTCGACGACGAGCACGGGGGCGAGCCACTCGAAGCGGTGCGCCACGGGACGGGCGACCCGCTGCACCTGCCCGGCCTGCGGCGGGTCGAGCGCGAGGTAGGCGCCGCACAGCACGACGCCCCCGACGGCCACGGCGACGAACACGCGGACGGCGACGTCCTCGGACCCGAGGTCGGGGACCACCGCGTCGACCCACTCCGCGAACAGCGCGTCGGCGGACGCGAAGAGCAGCGCGAAGACGGTGAGGCCGAGCAGCGACCAGACCGCCGTGCGCAGCAGCGCCGCGCCGCTGCCCAGCCCGGTGAGCGCGCGGGCCGTCCGCCCGAGCCACGGCAGGCCGCGCAGGGCGGCGAGCGGCCAGGCGGCCACGGCGACCAGGAACGACGGGACCCGCCGGCCGCGGACGAGTCCGACCGCGCCCAGGCCGGCCGCGGCGAGCAGGCAGAGCGCGACGATCCACTCGGCGTCGCGCAGGACGACGACGCCGGAGAGGGCCAGGCACAGGCCGGCGCAGGTCAGCGTGAACGGGTCGCGACGGTGCCGGCTCGCGGCGAGCAGGACACCGCCCGCGGCCAGGAGGACGAGGAAGGTCGCCAGCCCGGGGTCGCGGAAGGGCAGCAGCACGCCCGCGAGCACGCCCACCCCGAGCGCGCCGGCCAGGACGCGGACGTCGCCGGGGACGCCGCGGTCGGGCCACGCCTCGCCGAAGAGCGCGTCGGTGAGGGAGGGGACGGCGGGCCGGTCGGGGCCGGTCGAACCGGCGTCGGGCTCGGCGGGGTCGGGTGGCGCGACGACGGCGGCGGCCGGGGTCTCGGGCACGGGGGTCTCCTCCTGCCGGGGTCGGGTGGGCACGATCGGGAAGTCGGCCACGACGCGGGCGCCGCGCGTCCCCGGCGCGGGGTCGGCGAAGCCGATCGACCCGTCGTGCAGGTCGGTGACCCACCGGGCGATGGCGAGCCCCAGGCCGGTGCCGCCGGTGCCGCCGGCACCGGCGGCGTCGCGGAGCGTCCCGAAGCGCTCGAACGCGCGCTCGCGGTGCTCCGGGGCGACGCCGGGGCCCTCGTCGGCCACCTCCAGGCGCCAGCGGTCACCGTGGCCACGCGCCCGCACCGTGACGGTGCCGCCCGGTGGGCCGTGCCGGGACGCGTTGTCGAGCAGGTTCGCGACGAGCTGGCGCAGCCGGGCGGGGTCGCCCTCGACGGTGAGGTCGTCCGGGGCGACCTCGACGGCGTACTCGACGGCGGGGCGGACGTCGCGGCCGCCCACGCGCGCCTCGGCGACCGCGGCGTCGAGCAGCGGGCGCAGCGCGACGTCCTCGCGGGCCAGCGGCGCCTTGCCGGCGTCGACCCGGGACAGGTCGAGCAGGTCGGTGACGAGCCCCGACATCCGCTCGCCCTGCTCCAGCGCGGCGCGCAGGGTGGCCGGGTCGGGGTCGGCGACGCCGTCGGCGAGGTTCTCGAGCACGGCGCACAGGGCGGCCAGCGGCGTGCGGAGCTCGTGGCTGACGTTGGCGACGAGCTCGCGGCGCTGGCGGTCGACGCCGGCGAGCTCCTCGGCCATCGAGTTGAACGCCCGGGCCAGCTCGCCGACCTCGTCGCGCGAGGTGGCCGTGACCCGCACGGCGTGGTCACCCGTGGCCATGCGTCGGGCGGCGGCGGTCATCTCGCGCAGCGGCGAGGTCATGCCGACGGCGAGGAGCTGGGTGACCCCGAGCGCGACGGCGATCGTCACCGGGACGGACAGGGCGATCGGCACCCCGCCCGCGGAGCCGATCGTCGCGATCACCGCCGCGAGCACGACGCTGGTCGCCACGAGCAGCCCGAGCTTGACCTTGACCGAGCGGACGGGGTCCAGCGCGCGGACGCTCACCGCTCGACCTCGGTCTCCAGCGCGTAACCCACGCCGTGCACGGTGCGCACCCGCTCGGCGCCGATCTTGGCGCGCAGGGCCTTGACGTGGCTGTCGACGGTGCGGGTGCCGGACGCGCCGGGCCAGTCCCACACCTCGCTGAGCAGGCGCTCCCGGGTGAGGACGACGCCCGGGCTCGCGGCGAGGCAGAGCAGGAGGTCGAACTCGGTCGGCGTCAGGTGCACCTCGTCGTCCCCGGCCCACACGCGGCGCGCGCCCGCGTCGATGCGCAGGCCCCCGAGGTCGGTGACCGGGGAGCCGGCCAGCTCCGCCGCGCGCTCGACCCGCCGCAGCAGCGCGGCGACCCGGGCGACGAGCTCGCGCATCCGGAACGGCTTGGTCAGGTAGTCGTCGGCGCCGACGGCCAGCCCGACGAGCACGTCGGCCTCGTCGTCGGCCGCCGTGAGCATGAGGACGGGCACCGGGCGGACGGCCTGGATGCGCCGGCACACCTCGTGCCCGTCGAGGCCCGGGAGCATGACGTCGAGGACGACGACGTCGGGGTCGCTCGCGCGGAACTCCGCGACCGCGCCGGGCCCGTCGAAGGCGCGGACGACGTCGTAGCCCGCGGCGGCGAGCCGGTCGGTGACCGCGCCGTTGATCACCGGTTCGTCCTCGACCACGAGGACCCGGCGGGTGCTGCCCATGGCCACGGAGCGTAGGAGCGCCCCTGGTCGGGACCGGAGATCGTTCCGTGCAGATCCTGTGCAGATCGGGACCGGTCCCGGCCGACCCGCGACTCACTCCGTCACGGCCGGCTCCCGCGCGCGAGCACCGCGCGCGAGGACGTAGCCCGCGCCCGCGGCCAGCGGGAACATCAGGACGCCGTAGACGGCGGCCGGCACGGCGAGCCGCTCGTCGCCGAGGACCGTCAGGGCCACCGCGATCGCCAGGGTGCTGTTGTGGATGCCGACCTCGAAGGCCGACGCGACCGCCTGCCGGTACCCGACCCGGAACAGTCGCGGGACGACGAAGCCCGCGGTCAGGCTGCACAGGCAGAACAGGCTCGCCACGATCCCGACGTCGGCCAGATAGGTGCCCAGGTCCTCGCGCTCGGCGACGAGCGCCCCGGCGATCACGAGGACGAGGACCACGGCCGAGAGGATCCGCACCGGACGATCGGCGCGGTCCGCCGATGCCGGCCACACGCGGCGGACCACCATGCCGAGGACGACCGGCACCAGGACGATCGCGAACACCTGCGCGACCTTGCCGAACTGCGGCCCGACCGCGGCCTCGCCGAGCGGCGGCTCGAACCAGTCGACGGCGAGGCCGACGACCAGCGGCAGCGTCAGCACGGCGAGCACCGAGTTCACGGCCGTGAGGGTGATGTTCAGGGCCACGTCCCCGCGGAAGAGGTGGCTGAAGAGGTTCGCGGTCGTCCCGCCGGGGGAGGCCGCCAGCAACACCATGCCCACGGCGAGGACCGGGTCGAGACCGGCGGCCACGACGAGGGTGAAGCAGACCGCCGGGAGCAGGAGGATCTGCGTCGCGAGCGCGACGGCGACGGCCCGGGGCTCCCGTGCGACCCGCGCGAAGTCGCCGACGGTCAGGGACAGCCCCAGGCCGAACATCACCACGGCCAGGGCGAGGGGCAGGCCGACGCTCGTCAGCGCGGTGTCCATCGAACCTCCCACGGCGTCGGCGGTGGTCCCGCGATGATCGGACAGTCCGGACGAGGCGGACAAGCGCCCGGAGCCGGCGCACCTTGACACCCGACGCGGCGCGGGCCGACCGTGCCCGGAAGATCGTGGGCTCGAGGAGGAGCGGCCGTGGGTGAGCGGGACGTCGACGTGGTGTCGGACGGGTGGTCGTACCTGGAGTGCCCGCGATGGCACGAGGGCCGGCTGTGGGTCTCGGACTTCTACACCGAGAAGGTCGTCGCGATCGACGACGCCGGCCACCACGAGGTGATGGCCGAGGTCCCGGGCCAGCCCTCGGGCCTCGGGTTCCTGCCCGACGGGCGCGCCCTGATCGTGTCGATGCGCGACCGCCGCATCCTGCGCCGCGAGCACGACGGCGAGCTGGTCGAGCACGCCGACCTGTCCGGGCTCGTCGAGGCGCTGCTCAACGACATGGTGGTCGACGAGCGCGGCGGCGCGTTCGTCGGCAACTTCGGCTTCGACCTCATGGCCGGCGCCCCGATCGCGGCGACGACCCTGACCCACGTCGACCCCGACGGCACCCCGAGCACCGTCGCCGACGACCTCCTCTTCCCCAACGGGATGGTGCTGCGCAACGGGGTCCTCGTGGTCGCCGAGACCTTCGGGGCCCGGCTCACGGCGTTCGACGTCGCGGTGGACGGCGGTCTCGCGCATCGCCGGGAGTGGGCGCGGTTCGCGCCCGCCCCGGCCACCGACGACGTGGGCGAGGCCCTCGGCGGGCTGGCGGTCGCGCCCGACGGCATCGCCGGCGACGCCGAGGGCGCGATCTGGGTGGCCGACGCCCTGCACGCCCGCCTGCTGCGGGTGGCCGAGGGCGGCGAGGTGCTCGAGGAGCGCTCGACCGGCGGCATCGGCGTCTACGCCTGCATGCTCGGCGGCGACGACGGGTGCACGCTCTACGCCTGCGCGGCGCCGTCGTTCGCCGAGCACGAGCGCCGCGCCGCACGCGAGGCCGTCCTGCTCGCCACCCGCGTCGACGTGCCGCACGCGGGACGGCCCTGAGCGCTCACCCGCGCCCGCGGAGGCCCTCCGCCGGCAGCGCCGCGAGCCCGCCCGGCGGCGGGGTCGGTGGCGTGTCCGCCGGGAGCGTCGCGGGCAGGCCGGCCGTCCTCACGTGCTCGGCGCCGATGAACGCGGTGACCTCGGCGATCCGCCCGTCCGGGGCCAGGGCGAGCACGTCGAGCACCCGGGCGCGCCACAGCCCCTCGTCGGCGTCCCACGTGTAGCAGCCGACGGCGAGCTGGCCGTTGGCGCGCGCCGGGACGTGGCGCCACGGCACCCCCAACGGGCCCGCGTGCAGGAAGGCGGTGACCGCCTCGGTGCCGCGGAACCACGCGGCGTTCGGCGGCATCGCCCAGGTGACGTCGGCGGTGAGCATCGCGACGAGCGCGTCCGCGTCGCCCGCCTCGAGCGCCGCGGCGTAGCGCGAGACGGTCGCCGCGAGCTCCGCGTCGGGCAGCGCCCGCAGCGTGCGCTGCTGGCTCGGCGCGGTGACCTTCGCGGCCAGCGTCGCCCGGGCCCGCTGCACGGCGCTGTTCACCGACGCGGTCGTCGTCGCCATCATCGTCGCCACCTCGGCGGCCGAGAAGGCGAGGACCTCCATCAGCAGCAGCGCCGCCCGCTGGTTGCCCGGCAGGTGCTGCAGCGCGGCGACGAACGCCAGCTCCACCGACTCGCGCTCGGCGACGGTGGCGTCGGGGTCGTCGGGACAGGGCCCCAGCCAGGCCACCTCGGTGCGCGGCGGGTCGTCCACCGGCCCCTCGCTCGACGGCCCCAGGTCCATCGGCAGGGCGCGGCGCCCGCGGCGACCGATGGCGTCGAGGCTCGCGTTGGTGGCCACCGTGTAGAGCCACGAGCGCAGCGAGCCGGCCCGCTCCGCGCGGGGTTCGAACCGCCCGATCGCGCGCCACGCGCGCAGCAGCGCGTCCTGCAGCGCGTCGTCGGCGTCGTGGACCGAGCCGAGCATGCGGTAGCAGTGCGCGTGCAGCTCGCGGCGCAGCGGCGCGACGAGCCGGTCGAACGCCTGGTCGTCGCCCGCGCGGGCGCGCTCGAGGTCGTCCGCCGCGGCCGCACGCGTCGTCCCGTGCTCGGTCATGGGCGGGAGTCTGCCGTCCCGGTCCGACGGTGGGACCCCCGTCGTCGGGCTGCGCACGGGCGCGGGCGGGCCTGCACGGTGGCCGGTCCGCTCGGCCGAGGCCCCTGCCCCGAGCGGACGCACCGCTCGACGCCGGGTGCTGCCGCCGGCGGACTGCTCGCTCGGGTGGGGGACGAGCTTGCCTACGCTGTCCGCGTGCGCTCGCAGCGGTGGTCCTCGCGGACCGCGGATCTGACGCTGCCCGAACGGGTCGCGTGGGTCCTCGGTGACGACGAGGGCCGCCCGCTGTCCACGCTCACCGAGCCCGCGGGGCTGCTCGTGGCCGCGGCGATGGTGGAGCTGCTGCTCGACGCGTCGCTCCTCGACGCCGGCTGCGCCTACCGCCGCGGGCCCGTCGCGATCGACGACCCGCTGCTCGCCTGGGTGGCCGGCAGCCTCCTCGCCCACGGCGGCGCGAAGGCCGACCTGCAGCACGCGGTGACCGGCAACCGCGGCGCGCAGATGATCCGCCGGACGATGGACCGGCTCGTCGAGCGCGGGCTGGCGGGACGCGAGCCGCGGCGGGTCTTCGGCTACCTGGCCATGCCGGTGTTCGGGTCCGCGCTGCGGGTGCACGAGGTCGACGCGCTGCACCACGACCGCGCGGCCGTCCGCGCGGTGCTCGACGGCGAGGAGCCCGACGAGGCCGCGGCCATGCTCGTCGTCCTGCTGCACCACGGACGCCGCGTCCGCGAGCTGAGCCCCGCCGACCTCACCCTCGCCTCGCGGCGCGCCCGGGCGATCGCGGACGGCCGGCACGTGCCGCTCGGCGTCTCCCAGGACATCCGCCGGCTCGTCTCCCCGACGGTCAGCGCCGTGCTCGCCGCCCTCACCGCCACGACCGTCATCGGCTCGGGGCACTGACACCGGCGCTCACACCGCGTCGTCCGGCTACTCCGGTCGTCGCGCGGACGATCTGTCGATTCGCTCGACCGGACCCCCTGCCGTCACGGCCGAATCGGTCTACGGTGGAGCATCCGACCGGGCGAGAGGGCCCGGGGCCGGGGAAGGGAGCTTCCCATGACGTCCACACGCCCTCCGGAGGGCCTGCCCGTCCTCGAAGCCGGCGCCCACCGCGACGCGGAGGCCGGCAGCTGCCTCATGGAGTACGTCTCCGTGCTCGCCGGCGAACGGTTCACCGACCGCCCGCGGTGCACGCACCCCGCCCTCGCCGCCGTGGCGTGGCAGGTCAACGACGCCGTGTCGTCCACCGCGCGCCAGCAGCTCGCGACGCGCGCGGTCACGCTGATCGGGCTGGGCCGCGACACCGACGTCGAGGTGCGGCCGATCGTGCTCGCCACCATCGCGCGCACCGGGCTCGCGATCGACCCCGGCAACCGCTTCTTCCCGCGCCTGCAGCGCCGTCTGGAGCGTCGCGCGGAGGCCGGCCCGCGCCGTCCCGGACGCGGGGAGGACGGCCGCGGCGGGCGCATGGCGACGCTGCTGCACGTCGGGCCGGTGAACCACGCCTGCGCCCACCTGCTGGTGGCCGCGCGCGTGGCCGACCTCGACACCGAGGCCCGCGACCGCATGCTGGTGACGCTGCTCGACGACGCCATCGCCGCGGTGCAGGCGGCCCAGGGGACGCCGTCGTCGCCGGTGCGGGAGCCCGTCACCGTCTCCTGAACCGGGCGGGTCTCAGCCGACCCCGAGGTCCACGCACCCGAGCACCGGGTCGACGCACACGTCGACGCGGACGCCCCCGGAGTCGCTCGACGAGCCGCCGTTCGACGAGCCGCCGTTCGACGAGCCCGAGCCGCCGCCACCGGACGAGCCACCCGATCCGCCGGACGAGCCGGCTCCGCCCGAGGACCCGGAGCCGCCCGAGGACCCGGAGCCGCCGGAGCCTCCCGCGTCGTTCGACGCGCGGCCCGCCGCGCCGCCCTCGGACCCCGGCTCGCCGTCCGTCGCCGGTACGGCGTCGGCCGTGCCGCCGCCCGCGGGGCCGCCGGCCGCAGCGCCCGCCGGGCCGACCGCTCCCGGCCCGGTCGCGCCCACCGGTCCGGCGGGGGCGGGTACCGCCGCGGGTGCCGGGCCGCCGGGAAGGGGGACGACGGGGGTGACCACGCCCGACAGCGCGGGCGGCGTCGCCTGTCCCGACGGCGTCGGCAGCGTCGACGGCGTCAGGTAGCCCGCCTGGGCGGACCCCATCATCACCACCGCGCCGAACAGCGCCGAGAGCAGGACCTTCTTGGTCACACCGGCCTCCGTCACCCGGACGCCGACCCGCCCTGGGCCGGCACGCGCTCATCGCGGACGGCGGCAGGCCCGTGACCGGTGACGACGTGCTCTCGCCCGAACGCTCGTGGAGATCACTCGCGAGGACGTCCGGACACGACACATCGGTGCGGCCCACGTCCATCCGGGCGATCAGGGGCGTGCACCGACGAGTGACGCCTTGCGTGGCGGCGACGGCCCGCCGGGCCGCAGCGCGAGGTGCGTGATCCTCCACCGCGACGCTCTGCTCACCACGTCGTGCTAGATGGGGACGGTTGGTCGTCCGCCGGGTCGTGGTCGTCGTTCGGGGTCGATCCACGGGGGCGGGGTGAACCACGGGATGCCGTCGATGATGGCGAGGGTCCAGTGGCCGCGGTGGACGAGTTGGTGGTGGAACAGGCACAGCAGCACCAGGTTGTCCAGGGCGGTGGGGCCGCCGTCGATCCAGTGCTGGACGTGGTGGGCGTGGCAGCGCCGGGGTCGGCGGGGGCAGCCGGGGAACGCGCACCCGCCGTCGCGCAGGTTCAGGGCGCGGCGCAGGGCGTCGGTGACGGTGCGCGAGAGCCGGCCCACGTCCAGCGGCTCCGAGCGGGAGCCCAGGACCATGGGGACGATCTGGGCGTCGCAGGCCCACCGGCGGATCGTGGCGGGGTCGGCGAGGGCCCCGGAGTCCAGCGTGCCGTGGCCGATGGCCCGGCGCAGCCAGCGGTGGTCGATGGTGATGGTCAGCAACGCCCGCCCCGGCGCCGGAACGGCCGCCCGCACCGGCTCCCGGCTCGTCGCCCGCTCGGGGCGGCGCGGTGCGGGGATCAGCGCGTCCTCTGACGCGTCCGCGGGTTGGGGGTCGGTGTCGGGCTGGTTGTCGGTGTCGGTGTCGGTGGGCAGGCCGCCGGGGTGGTGGGCGCCGAGGACGAACTCCTGCAGTGCGGCGGCTCGGCGTGCCTCGAGGGTCCGGTCGTCGTCGGGTCCGGCGGGGGCGGAGGCGGCGTGGAAGCCTTCGCGGATCAGTTCGGCGGCGACCGCTTCCCGGATCGTGCCCTGGAGGTGCAGGGTGCCGTCGCGGCGGGTGATCAGCCGCAGCTCGTCGAAGCGGCCCTCGGTCTCGTCCGGGGCCACCCCGTCCGGATCGAGGTGGGCCAGCAGCTGCGCGGCGACCTTGGCCAACCCTCGCGGCGACAGCGTCGTCGCCGCCCGCGCCAGCGCGTCTTCGGCCTCGGCGAACGCCGC
>Ga0196958_10000628_pt1 | contig 11542 bp, 6 predicted proteins | sample S1v_10metaG_FD_148654 | JGI IMG/M metagenome (GOLD analysis project Ga0196958, IMG submission 148654) | Soil microbial communities from Anza Borrego desert, Southern California, United States - S1+v_10 | ecosystem: Environmental > Terrestrial > Soil > Desert | place: USA: California | collected...
CCGCCCGCCGACCAGGCCCGCCCGCCGACCGCGCCGCCCGCCGACCGCGCCGCCCGCCGACCAGCCCCGCCCGCCGACCGCGCCGGCCTCCGGGCACAGCCGGTCCTGGTCGTCGACCGCGCCCGCGCCGCTGCCCCTCCCGCCGCCGGACCCCGCGTGCTCCCACGACCGGATCAGCCCCGCCGGCGCGGCGCGTGTTCAGGAGCTGCGCAGGAACCGGTCGAGCACGCGGACGCCGAAGCGCAGCGCGTCGACCGGCACCCGCTCGTCCACCCCGTGGAACAGCGCGGTGAAGTCCAGGTCGGCGGGCAGCCTCAGCGGCGCGAAGCCGAAGTTGCGGATGCCCAGCTGCTGGAAGGACTTCGCGTCCGTGCCGCCCGAGAGCATGTACGGCAGCACGCGCGCGCCCGGGTCCTCGGCCGTGATCGACGCCGTCATCGCGTCCACCAGCGCGCCGTCGAAGGTCGTCTCCACCGGCGGCAGCCCCAGCCACTCCCGCTCCACGTCCGGGCCGAGCAGCTCGGCCAGCTCGCGGTCGAACGCCTCCTCCCGGCCGGGCAGGATGCGGCAGTCCACGGTGGCCTCGGCGGTCGAGGGGATGACGTTGGCCTTGTAGCCGGCCGACAGCATGGTCGGGTTGGCGGTGTCGCGGATGGTCGCCCCGATCATCCGCGACAGCGCGCCCAGCTTGCCGATCGAGCCCTCCAGGTCGTCCTCGGGGAACTCCAGCCCGGTGATCTCCGAGACGCCCGCCAGGAACTCCCGCACCGACGGCGTGAGCACGACCGGGAACCGGTGCTGCCCCAGCCTGGTCACCGCCGCGGCCAGCTTCGCCACCGCGTTGTCGCGGTGGATCATCGACCCGTGCCCGGCGGTGCCGCGCACCCGCAGCTTGAGCCACCGGATGCCCTTCTCCGCGGTCTCCACCAGGTAGGCCCGCACGTCGTCCTTCAGCGTGATGGAGAACCCGCCCACCTCGCTGACCGCCTCGGTGACCCCCTCGAACAGCTCGGGCCGGTTGTCCACCAGCCACTTGGCCCCGTGCACCCCGCCCGCCTCCTCGTCGGCGAGGAACGCGAAGACCAGGTCGCGCGGCGGCGTCACGCCGTCCCGCTTGAACCGCCGGGCCACGGCCAGCGTCATCGCGACCATGTCCTTCATGTCGACCGCGCCGCGGCCCCACACGTAGCCGTCCTGCACTGCCCCCGAGAACGGGTGCACCGACCACTCCGACGGGTCGGCCGGCACCACGTCCAGGTGACCGTGCACCAGCAGCGCGCCCCGCGAGGGGTCGGCGCCGGCCAGCCGCGCCACGACGTTGCCGCGGCCCTTGGCGCCGGACTCGACGTAGGTCGTCTCGTAGCCGACCTCGGCCAGCTTGTCCGCCACCCACTCGGCGGCGGCGCGCTCCCCGACCAGCGTCTCCGGATCCCCGGTGTTGGTCGTGTCGATCCTGATCAACTCACTGGCGAGGGCGACGACCTCGTCCTGCGCCACCTGGAGGCCCTCTTCGACGTTGCTCACCGGGCTTTCCTACCACTGCCGCCGGCCGGCGGGCCGCCCAGGCGCGCGCCGCGGCCCCCCGGGCCGCCGGCCCCGGTCATCCGTTCGATGCATCGACAACGGGGCCATTCGGACGCACAGTGTGTGTTCGTCCCATCCCGCGAGTGGCGAGGAGCCCGCCGTGGCGCGTTCGACGATCCTGGTGGCGGTGGACGACGAGGCGGACGGCTCGGTGCCGGCCGACCAGCTGCGGGCGCTGTGCGGGCGGCTGGGCGAGCAGGGGCACGCCGTGGCGCGGGCGCGCACCGCCCGCGACGCGCTCGCGCTGACCCAGTCCCGCGCCGACCTCGCCGCGGCGGTGGTCGGGTGGGACCTGGGCGCGGCCGACGGGCGCCGCCCCGCCGAGGGGGTGCTCAGGGCGCTGATGGCCCGGTTCACCCGGCTGCCGGTGTTCCTGGTGCCCACCGGCGACGCCGTGGACGAGGTGCCGCTGTGGGTCTCGGAGGTCGTCAGCGGGTACGTCTGGCTGCTGGAGGACACCCCGGACTTCATCGCGGGCCGCATCGGCTTCGCGGCCACCCGCTACCTCGACGAGGTCCTGCCGCCGTTCTTCCGGGAGCTGCGCCGCTTCGACGACACCCACGAGTACTCGTGGCACACCCCGGCGCACGCGGGCGGGGTCGCGTTCCTGAAGTCGCCGGTCGGCCGGGCCTTCTTCGACTACTACGGCGAGCGGCTGCTGCGCACCGACCTGTCGATCTCGGTCGGGGAGCTGGGCTCGCTGTTCGAGCACACCGGCCCGATCGGCGACGCCGAGCGCAACGCCGCCCGCGTCTTCGGCGCGGACGCGACCTACTTCGTGGTGCACGGCTGCTCGACGGCCGACCGGATGGTCTGCCACGCCAGCGTCGCCGCCGACGAGGTGGTGCTGGTCGACCGCAACTGCCACAAGGCGATCTACCACGGCCTGACCATCACCGGCGGCCGGCCGGTGTACCTGGTGCCCACGCGCAACGGCTACGGCCTGATGGGCCCGATCCCGCCCGCCGCCCTGGCCGCGGGCGCGGTCGCCGACGGCGTCCGCGCCAGCCCGCTGGCCCGTGGCGCGGTCGGCCCCGACCCGGTCTACGCGGTGATCACCAACTCCACCTACGACGGGCTGTGCTACGACGCCGTCCGGGTGGCCGAGCTGCTCGGCGCGAGCGTGCCGCGGCTGCACCTGGACGAGGCTTGGTTCGCCTACGCCCGGTTCAACCCGCTCTACGCGCGCCGGTACGGCATGTCGGTCGGCGAGGTGCCCGACGAGGTGCGGCCGACGGTGTTCTCCACCCAGTCCACGCACAAGCTGCTGGCCGCCCTGTCGCAGGGCTCCATGGTGCACGTCAAGAACTCGCCGCGCTCGCCGGTGGAGCACCGGCAGTTCAACGAGACGTTCATGATGCACGCGACGACCTCCCCGCTGTACCCGATGCTCGCCTCGCTCGACGTCGCGGCGGGCATGATGGACGGCCCCGCCGGGCGGTGGCTCACCGACGAGGCGATCACCGAGGCCGTCCGGTTCCGGCAGGCCGTCGCGCGGCTGGGCAGGCGGATCGCCGAGGCCGGCGACCGGCCCGACTGGTTCTTCGGCACCTGGCAGCCGGACGTGGTCACCGACCCGGCCACCGGGCGGGTCCACGCGTTCGCCGACGCGCCGCTGGACCTGCTGCGCACCGAGCCGACGTGCTGGCAGCTCGCGCCCGGCGCCGACTGGCACGGCTTCGACGGCCTGGCGGAGGGCTACTGCCTGCTCGACCCGATCAAGGTGACCATCACCTGCCCCGGCGCCGACGCCAGGGGCGCCCCGGCCGCCACCGGCATCCCGGCGCGCGTGCTGACCGCCTACCTGGAGACCCGCCGCATCGTCGTGGAGAAGACCGACGCCTACACCTGCCTGGTGCTGTTCTCGATGGGCATCACCAAGGGCAAGTGGGGCACCCTGCTGGACGCCCTGACGGACTTCAAGCTCCTCTACGACTCCGCCGCGCCGCTGGGCGAGGTGCTGCCCGCGCTGGTGCGCGCGCACCCGGACCGGTACGGGGGGCTGACCCTGCCCGAGCTGTGCGACCAGGTGCACGCCCAGCTCAGCGGCGGCGACCTGGTCCCGCTGCTGGACGAGGCGTTCACCCACCCGCCGCACCCCGCGCTGACCCCGGGCCAGACCTACCAGCGCCTGATCCGCGGCGGCGCGGAACCGGTGCGGCTGGCCGACCTCGCCGACCGCGTGGTGGCCACGATGGTCGTCACCACGCCGCCCGGCATCCCGGTCCTCATGCCCGGCGAGTCGGCCGGCGCCGCCGACAGCGCGACCCTGCGCTACCTGCGTACGCTCGAGGCGTTCGACCGGCGGTTCCCCGGTTTCGCCAGCGAGACCCACGGCGTCACCCGGGACGCCGCGGGCGACTACTGGATCACCTGCCTGCGGCGGTAGCCGGCGGCGGGCGCCCGCCGCCGACCGGGAGGGCGCCCGGCCGGGGGAGTGGAGGTGCGCGATGGCCGGCAAGCGGGTGCTCGCCGCGGCGGCGGTGGGCGCGCTGCTCGCGGCGGGGTGCTCCGCCGAGCGCGGCCGACCGTCGCCCGCCCCGCCGTCGCAGGAGATCCGGGCCACCGACTTCGCCGACGCCGAGTGGCACGACGCGGTCTTCGGGACCACCGTCCGCCTGGTCGGCGGCCGGGCCGAGGTCGACCTCGACCCGGTGTTCTACCCCGGCGGCGTCTCGTGGCGGCTGCTCGACGCGCCCGCCTACACCGACATCGACGGCGACGGCGACGAGGACGCCGCGGTCGGCCTGCGCAGCGCGGGCGGGCAGACCGCCGCCACCAGCTGGTACCTGTGGCTGTGGCAGGACGGCCGCGCGGTGCAGGTGCGCCGCCCCGCCGTCTCGGTCTCGCGGTGCGAGGGGCCCATCGAGTCGGTGACGGCGAAACCCGGCGCCATCGGCGTCCGGCTGCTCGTCGCCGGGTCCCCGCGGGACACCTGCGCCAGCGGCGGCAGCGTGCCGGTCACCTTCGAGGTGGGCCTGCGCGACGGGTGGCCGGTGCGCACCAGCCCCGCGTTCGGCCCGGTCGAGACGTGCAACCCCCGCGACCTGACCACGGAGCTGACCCCGCCCGGCGAGGTGCAGCTGCGGGTGGCGGGCGACCCGTCGGCCCCCGCGGTCGCCGACCGCACCCGCTACCCCGCGGTGCTGGTCGACGACCTCGTGGTCAACCCCTACCGGCTGCCCGGCCGCAAGCCGACCGACTGGCACCTCGTGCTGGCCCTCCTGCCCGCCGACACCGGCCCCCGCGAGGTGTGCGGCTGGGCGCACGTCGACGAGCTCCTGCCGCGCTGAGCGGTCCCGCCCCCGTGCCGCCCGGCGGCCTTTTCCCGGTCTGACAACCGGCGGTTGTGGGAAATGGGCGTGTCGGTTGTTGGACACGGCCGACCGGACTCGGGTCGAATGCCCGCGGAATCCGCGAGACCGTTCCGAGGGGAGTCGGCGATTGTCCTCGTTCGTCCACCTGCACGTCCACACCGAGTACTCGATGCTCGACGGCGCGGCCAAGGTCGCGCCGCTGTTCGCCGAGGTGGAACGCCTGGGCATGTCGGCGGTGGCGATGACCGACCACGGCAACGCGCACGGCGCGGACGATTTCTACCGGACCGCCGGGAAAACGGGCATCAAGCCGATCATCGGTATCGAGGCTTATGTCGCGCCGGGCAGCCGGACGCACCGGAAACCGGTTTTCTGGGGTCGGTCGAACCAGCGCGCGACGACCGACGAGGGAATCGGCGGGGACGTTTCCGGCGGCGGCGCGTACACCCACCTGACCATGCTCGCGCGGGACGCGACCGGCCTGCGCAACCTGTTCCGGCTGTCCTCGCTGGCCAGCCTGGAGGGCCACTACCGCAAGCCCCGGATGGACCGCGAGCTGATCGCCGCGCACGCCGGGGGCGTCATCGCCACCACCGGCTGCCCGTCCGGCGAGGTGCAGACCCGGCTGCGGCTCGGGCAGCGGGCCGAGGCGCTGCGCGCCGCCGCCGACTACCGCGACATCTTCGGCCCGGAGAACTTCTTCCTGGAGCTGATGGACCACGGCCTCGCCGTCGAGCGGTCGGTCCGCGACGGCCTGCTGGAGATCGGCGCCCGGCTGGGCCTGCGGCCGGTGGCGACCAACGACTCGCACTACGTCACCCGCGAGCAGGCCGACGCGCACGCCGCGCTGCTGTGCGTGCAGGCGGGCAAGACCCTCGACGACCCGACCCGGTTCAAGTTCGACGGCGAGGGCTACCACCTCAAGCCGGCCGAGGAGATGCGGGCCTACTGGGACGCGCAGGTGCCCGGCGCGGCGGACACGACGCTGCTGATCGCCGAGCGGGTCGAGTCCTACGCCGAGGTGTGGCGGCACCGCGACCGGATGCCGGTCCTCCGGGCGCCCGAGGGCCACGACGTGGACTCGTGGTTCCGCGAGCAGGTCCTGCGCGGCCTGGCGCGGCGGCTGCCCAACGGCGTGCCAGGGGAGTACCTGAGCCGCGCCGAGTTCGAGGTCGACGTCATCGTGCGCAAGGGCTTCCCGGCCTACTTCCTGATCACCGCCGACCTGATGGACCACGCCCGGGAGGTCGGCATCCGCGTCGGGCCGGGCCGCGGGTCGGCGGCCGGGTCGCTGGTGGCCTACGCGCTGGGCATCACCAACCTCGACCCCATCGAGCACGGCCTGCTGTTCGAGCGCTTCCTCAACCCCGAGCGGGTCTCCATGCCCGACATCGACATGGACTTCGACGACCGGCGGCGCGGCGAGATGGTCCGCTACGCCACCGAGAAGTACGGCGCGGACCGGGTCGCGCAGGTCATCACGTTCGGCCGGATCAAGACCAAGGCGGCGATCAAGGACGCCGCGCGGGTGCACTTCGGGCAGTCCGGCTACGCGCTGGCCGACCGGATCTCCAAGGCGCTGCCGCCGCCCGTCGCGGCCAAGGACATCCCGCTGGCGGGCATCACCGACCCGGCCCACGAGCGCCACCCGGAAGCCGCCGAGGTCCGCGCGCTGATCGAGGCGGACCGGGACGTCGCCACGGTCCTCGACACCGCCCGCGGGCTGGAGGGCCTGGTGCGCAACGCGGGCGTGCACGCGTGCGCGGTCATCATGTCCTCCCAGCCGCTGATCGACGTGATCCCGCTGTGGCGGCGCGACGACGGCGCGGTGATCACCGGCTGGGACTACCCGTCGTGCGAGGCCATCGGCCTGCTCAAGATGGACTTCCTGGGGCTGCGCAACCTGACCGTCATCGGCGACGCCATCGACGACATCCGCGCCAACCGCGGCGAGCGGGTCGACCTCGACGCGCTGGGCACCGACGACCCCGGGACCTACGAGCTGCTGGCGCGCGGCGACAGCCTCGGGGTGTTCCAGCTCGACGGCGGGGCCATGCGCGACCTGCTGCGCCGGATGCGCCCCACCGGCTTCGAGGACATCGTCGCGGTCAACGCGCTGTACCGGCCGGGCCCCATGGCGATGAACACCCACAACAACTACGCCGACCGCAAGAACGGCCGGCAGCCGGTCGAGCCGATCCACCCCGAGCTGGCCGAACCGCTGCGCGACATCCTGGCCGAGACCCACGGCCTGGTGGTGTACCAGGAGCAGATCATGCAGATCGCCCAGCGCGTCGCGGGCTTCTCCATGGGGCGCGCGGACGTGCTGCGCCGGGCCATGGGCAAGAAGAAGAAGGACGTGCTGGAGGAGGAGTTCGAGGGCTTCCGCGCCGGGATGCGCGCCAACGGCTTCTCCGACGGGGCCGTGCGCGCGCTGTGGGACACGGTCCTGCCGTTCGCCGGCTACGCGTTCAACAAGTCCCACGCGGCGGGCTACGCGCTGGTCGGCTACTGGACCGCCTACCTCAAGGCCAACTACCCGGCCGAGTACATGGCCGCGCTGCTGACCTCGGTGTCGGACAACAAGGACAAGTCCGCGGTGTACCTGTCCGAGTGCCGCGCGCTGGGCATCCGGGTCATGCCGCCGGACGTCAACGAGTCCTCGCTGCGGTTCTCGGCGGTCGGCGACGACATCCGCTTCGGGCTCGGCGCGGTGCGCAACGTCGGCGCGAACGTCGTCGACTCGATCATCGCGACCCGGGCGGCGAAGGGGGGCTACACCTCGTTCGCCGACTTCATCGTGAAGTCCGAGCTGGTGTGCTGCAACAAGCGCGCGGTCGAGTCGCTGATCAAGGCCGGCGCGTTCGACTCGTTCGGCCACCGCCGGCGCGCGCTGGCGGAGGTGCACGAGGAGGCCGTCGACGCGGTGGTGGGCCTCAAGCGCCGGCGGGCCACGGGCCAGTTCGACCTGTTCGGCGAGGCCGGCGACGCGTCCGCCGGCACGTCGCCGCTGGCCCACCTGCGGTTCGACGCCGAGGAGTGGCCGCGCGGGCAGCTGCTGGGGCTGGAGCGGGAGATGCTGGGCCTGTACGTGTCGGCGCACCCGCTGGACGGGGCCGACCGGCTGCTGCGCCGGCACGCGCCCAGGTCCATCGGGGCGCTGCTGGCCGACCCGCCGCGCGAGGGCGAGGTCGTGGTCGCCGGCATGGTGTCGGCGCTGGAGCGCCGGGTGAACAAGAGGGGCGAGCCCTGGGCCGTCGCGTCGGTCGAGGACCTGGACGCCTCGATCGAGGTGCTGTTCTTCCCGAAGACCTACGCGGCCCTGGCCGGCGGCCTGGCGGAGGACGCCGCGGTCGTGGTGCGCGGCCGGATCAACCGGCGGGAGGACAGGGTGTCGGTCTTCGCCGCCGACCTGACCCCGCTGGACGTGGCCGCCGCCGGGCCGGGGGAACCCCCGTTGGTGCTGGAGCTGGACGCGGCGGAGGTGGACCGGGACGTGGTGGTGGAGCTGCGCACGGCGTTGCAGGCCCACCGGGGCCCGTCGCCGGTGCGCATCGAGCTGCGCCACGGGCTGCGCCGCACCGCGCTGGCGGTGGACGACTTCCCGGTGTCGGTCACCTCGGCGCTGCTGGCCGAGCTGCGCTGGCTGCGCGGCGTGCGCGTGCTGCCGTGAGTCGGTCTTCGGTCCGAAGTGGACGGTTGTTCGGGCCGAACGCGCGGATCCGCTGCGGGAGCCCGGTTCCCCGGTCTCCCGCAGCGGATCGTCAAGGCGTCCACCACCGGACCTGCTCCGGGCCGCGACGAGGAACGATCGCGGGGGAGCCTGCCGCTGCCGGGCAACCGCTGCCGGTCAGCGGACTACGACCGGGTCCCGGCCGTCGTCCGCGCCTGGGCCGCCGTGGCGCACGGCGCCCGGTCAGGTGGACCGCCGACCCGACGGGCGATGTCAGTCGTCGTCCTCGTGGTCGCCGTGGTTGTCGCCGGCCGAGGCGTGGGTGTCGCTGGTGTAGGCGCCCTGCGGACCGGCCCAGGACAGGTTCTCATGGTAGTACGTGCCACCGTGGCCATCGGTGCCGGAGACGACGCAGTAGTTCCACGCCCCGTCAGGACCGGCAGCCGAGCTGCTGTGGTGGTAGTGGGTGTCCGCGGACGCGATGCCGGCGGCGCCGATCACGAGAGGGGCCGAAAGGGCGCCGGCGACGAGGAAACGGTACAAGGTACGCACGAGAAAACCTCCATACATAGTGGACCGTGCCATCCCATAGTCGCCATGGATCCGCGGACACGCCGCTTGGATACCGGATCGTGTGACACCGCCTGAGACGCGCCCGACGTGCCCGGAACCTCTGCCCGGAGGGTTTTCGCACGTGGCGTCCGGGTGGCGGGTCGTGCGGGGCCTTCCGGTCGGCCGTGGTCGACAGCGCGCCCCGCGCGGTGCGGGCGCGCGCCTCGCCGAGCTGCGGTCCTTTGTGGACTACTCGCGCCGAGTGGTCGGGCTGCCCACCCGTTCGAGTGGGCGGTGCGTCGCCATCGCGGTTCGACCGATCAGCGCAAATCCCGAGCGTGTCCGGCTGCCCCGGAAAAGGTCGCCCCTGACCCGATCGGCTGCATCCGAACGGCCGAGGGCCCGCGGACGGGGAACGTCCGCGGGCCCTCGGCGGTGGTGTGCCGGGTGACTAGGAAACGGTCCAGGTGAACGTGGTCTGCGCCGGCCCGGTGTGGCTGTCGCTGGCGAACACGCTGACGGTGTAGGTGCCCGCGACCACCGGGGTGCCCGAGATCTGGCCGGTGGTGCCCGAGATGCCCAGGCCCGGCGGCAGGCCGGTGGCCCAGTAGACCAGCGGGTCGTCGTTGCCGTCCCACGCCTGCATGATCAGGCCCGTCGGCACGCCCACGCTCGACTGCCGCGGCCCGGGGTAGGCGACCCGCTCCGGGAAGTTCACCCCGGCCAGGTAGTTGCCGATGGCCGTGTACAGGTTCGGCAGCGGACCGATGTGCTGCGTGCCGCTCTGCGCGGTGCCGGTGGCGATCAGGATCTCCCGGGCCTCGGCGGGCGTGAGCACCTCGCCGTCGGCCTCGGCCGCGCTGAGCAGCGACGCCAGCGCGGACGCCACGATCGGCGAGGCGCTCGACGTGCCGCTGAAGTACGCGGTGTAGTTGTCGTTCGGCCCGGTGCCGTGCAGGCCGCCGTAGCCGGTGGTGGTGACGCACTCGCCCCAGCCCTGCAGGTCGACCCGGGTGCCGTAGTTGGAGAAGCCCAGCTTGGACCGCGGGGTGCCGGTGCAGCCGGGCGCGGCGCCGGCGCCGACCAGGATCGCGCCCGAGTCGGGCTTGTCGCTCGGGAAGCGCGGGCCGAAGCACGAGGTGTCGTTGAGGTCCTGGTTGCCGTTGCCGGCGGCCTCCACGACGTGCCGACCGGACTGCACCACGGTGACGATCGCGTCGTACACCGAGTCCCAGACCTCCATGGGCGCCCAGTCGTTGCAGAACGGGACGTGCTGCTCGATCAGGAGGATGTCACCGACGTCCACGCCCGCGCCCGCCGTGAGGATCGCGTTGGCCAGGTCGTAGCCGTTCTCCTGGCTGACGACGTTGGTGTAGTGCAGACCCGCGTCGGGGACCAGGCCGGTCACGCCGAAACCGTTGTCGTCGGCGCCGATCACGCCGGTGACGGCGGTGCCGTGCTCCTTGCTGGACGCGATGATGTCCGGGGTGTCGTTGGGGATGAGCGCGCCGCTCAGCCGCAGCTTGGACAGGTCCTCGTGCTGGGTGTTCCAGCCCTGCTCGAGGTCGACGACCTTGACGTTGCCGCCCTTGCCGCCGGGGACGGTGTGCGCGTAGTCGACGTCGATGCCGCTGCTGGTCACCGAGTCGCCGTAGGTCTGCCCGGCCGACAGGTCCGGCGTGGTGGTGTCGCTGCCCACCGGCTGCGGGTAGGCGACCTCGACGTCGGGCAGCGCGGTCAGCTCCCGCGCGGCGGCCTGGGCGTCCACGCCGGGGGCGAGCCGGACGCGGTGCCACCGCTCCAGGCCCGGCGCCTGCGCCCGCGGCGCCTGGGTGCTGACCGGCCGCAGGACGTTGAGCCTGTTGCCCAGCTGCGCGAACAACGGGGTCGTTCTGGTGATCTCGCGGTCGCTCAACGCCTGCCGCACGGCGGAGATGCCGACCCCGGAGGCCAGCTTGACCTCCAGGACCGCTCCCGCGCCCGCGGGGGCCGCCGCGGCGGCGGGCGCGGACAGCGCCGCGCACCCCGTGCCCGCCAGCAGCGCGGCGGCGAGCAGCGGTAAGGACTTCCTCTTCGTCACAGAAGTTCCCCCTTCTTAGAAGGTCACCGGGAGAGGGCGAGCGGAACCGTCGAGAACTCGCACTGACGCACGGGCGAACAACGCCGTTCGCCCGGCGGTGCACGGACAAGGGCCGCCTTGGAAATCCCCCAGTGATGTCCCAGCGCCTTCACTCCAGCGCACATCGGCGTCGATGTCCAGCGCCCGGGAACAACGGCCCGTTCCGCCGTCGTGTTCAAGTACGCGTTACCGAATCCTCAAGTCAGGTCAAGGACTTGTTGTGCTGACAGGAACTCCGCGACAACCCCGTCATCCGGCCCACCACCGGGTCCACCGCCGCCAGTGGTCCTGTCCCAC
>Ga0196958_10000629_pt1 | contig 11533 bp, 12 predicted proteins | sample S1v_10metaG_FD_148654 | JGI IMG/M metagenome (GOLD analysis project Ga0196958, IMG submission 148654) | Soil microbial communities from Anza Borrego desert, Southern California, United States - S1+v_10 | ecosystem: Environmental > Terrestrial > Soil > Desert | place: USA: California | collected...
CGGTACTTGCCGTTTAGCATCGGGCCGCCGGTGAGCAGCACGGCCGGCAGGTCCGCGCTCGCGGCCCCCATCAGGTAGGCCGGGGTGGTCTTGTCGCACCCGGCGAGCAGCACCACCCCGTCGATCGGGTTGCCGCGCAGCGTCTCCTCGAGGTCCATCGCCACGAGGTTGCGCAGCAGCATCGCGGTCGGGCGGACCAGCGGCTCGCCCACCGACGTGGTCGGGAACTCGAACGGCACGCCGCCCGCCTGCCACACCCCGCGCTTGACGTGCTCGGCGAGCTCGCGCAGGTGCAGGTTGCAGGGCGTGAGCTCGGACCAGCTGTTGGCGATGCCGATGATCGGCCTGCCCTCGAACGAGTCCTGCGGCAGCCCCTCCGAGCGCAGCCAGGAGCGGTGCATGATCCCGGTCTTGCCCTCGGCGGCGAACCACCCGGCGCTGCGCAGCGGCTTCCGCTCAGGCACCGGGACCGCCGAAGGCGGGCAGGTGCCGGCGCTGCGCCTCGATCAGGTCGGTCATGAGCGCGCGGGCGGCGTCGGGGTCGGTGACCGCACCGTCGGCGATGCAGGCCTCGACGACCAGGTCGACGCTGCCGGTCATCGCCGCCTCGACCGCGAGCTCCACCGAGGCGAGCCGGCGGGCGAGGATCGCGGTCAGCGGCCTGGACAGATCGGGCACCGCGACCGGGCGCAGGCCGCGGCCGGTGGCGACGGCCGGGATCTCCAGGGCCGCGTCGTCGGCCAGGCCGGGGACGCTGCCCCGGTTGAGCACGTTGACCGAGAACATCTCGCGGCGGTCGTGCAGGATCGAGCCGATGATGCCGAGCAGCTGCTCCTGCTCCCCGGTCGACCGGTCGAAGATCGACTCGTCGAGCGGCGCCTCGCCCGTGGCCTGGGCGCGCATCGCCTGGTAGCGGTTCTCGCCCCACTCGAGGATCTCCGGCACGGAGAACGCGTCGACGCCGAGGGTCTTGCCGTAGTAGGAGCCCTTCGTGGGCCAGCGCTCCGGGAAGAACTCGGTGACGTGGCGGTCGTCGGCGGCCGGATAGGCGCCGTAGGTGCGGAAGATCTCCCAGGAGAACGGGTTGTAGCCCGCCTTCGAGCCGTCCTGGAAGATGTCGCCGAGCAACTGCGGGTCGATGTCCCCGGTGAGCTCGCGGTCGAGCTTCTCGCGCACCAGCGGCCAGGCGTCGCGGCCCTGCCAGCGGAAGTCGTAGATGAACGTCAGGTGGTTGATGCCCGCGTAGAGGGTCGAGGTCTCCTCGAAGGGCCGCTCGACGAACCGGGCGAGCTCGCGCTGCACGTGGTGCATGCCGTGGCACAGGCCCGTGACCTCGACGCCGGCGTGGCGAACCATCGCGGTGACGTTGGCCGTCATCGGGTTGCTGTAGTTGAAGAACTGCGCGTCGGGAGCCAGCTCGGCGACGTCGCGGGCGATCTCCACCAGCACCGGCACGGTGCGCAGCAGTCGGGAGATCCCGCCCGGCATCACCGAGTCGCCGACCGGCTGGAACACGCCGTGGCGCTGGCAGATCTCGTGGTCGGTCTGCCAGCCGGGACGGCCCCCCACCCCGACGCAGGTGACGACGAAGTCGGCACCGGGCAGCACCGCCCTCCGGTCGGTCGACGACGTCACGGTGATCGTGTCGTGGGCTGCGCGGGCCTCGACCATCTTCTCGGCGAGCCGGGTCGCCACCGACAGCGGCTCGGGGTCGACGTCGACCAGCCGGATCTCCCACGACCCGAGGCCGTCGGCGGAGATGAGGTCCGCGAGCAGGCCGCGGGTGAACACGGCGCTACCGGCGCCGATCAGGACCAGGCTGTGGTCAGCCGTCATCGACGGTTCCTCCAGGAGGGGTGCGGACGAGCGGGACGGTCTTCTCAGCAGGTGATGACGCGGACGCCGCGCGCGCGGAAGGCGTCGAGCGCCGGGGTGGGCGCGGCGTCGTCGGTGACGAGGCAGCTGATCCGGTCGACCGGGGCCAACCGGACCGGGCTGCGGCGGCCGAACTTGCTGGCGTCGGCCAGCACGACGAGCTCCCCGACCTGGGCCAGCAGGGCGCGGTCGGTGTCGGCCTCGGCGACGTTCGCGCCGAGCGCACCGACCTCCGGGTCGAGCCCGTAGGCACCCGCGAACGCCGTGTCGATGTGCAGGTCGCTCATCGCCTGCACCGCCCGCATGCCGAGCAGCGACATCTCGCCGGCGCGCAGGTAGCCCCCGAGGACGATCACGGGCACGCTCGACGTGGTGCCGAGCCGGTAGGCGACCGCGACCGAGTTGGTCACGACGGTCAGGCCCGGCACGTCGCGCAGGTGCGGCACCAGCTGCTCGGTGGTGCTGCCGCCGCTGACCAGCACGGTGGCGTCGGGTCGCAGCCGCGCCGCGGCAGCCGCCGCGATGCGCCGCTTCTGGTCGACGTTCTCGTCGGCGCGCTCGGCGGCGGTGCGTTCGGGAGCCGCCACGCCGCCGTCGCCGCCGGTGTCGCCGTCGCCGTCGCCGTCGGTGAGGACCGCCCCTCCGTGGACGCGGCGCAGCACGCCCTCGCTCTGCAGGGCGAGCAGGTCGCGGCGCACGGTCGAGACGCTCGATCCGGTGACCTCGGCCAGCTCCTCGACGGCGGCCGCGCCGCCCTTGCGGAGGTGCGCGACGATCCGGCCCCGGCGCTGGGTGGACAGCATCAGTACCCCCGCTCCCGGTCGGCGAGGTTGACCAGCGCGGCTCCGGACAGGAACCGCGCGAGGTTGTCGCGGAACAGGCCGCCGACGCGCTCGTGGTAGTCGGGCGCGAAGCCGGCGACGTGCGGCGACACGAGCACCCGGGGATGGCGCCACAGCGGGCTGTCCGCCGGCAGCGGCTCGGTGGCGAACACGTCCAGCGCGGCGAAGGCGATGCGCCCCTCGTCCACCGCCCTGAGCAGCGCGTCCTCGTCGACGACTCCCCCGCGCGCGGCGTTGATCAGCACGGCTGTCGGCCGCATGGTCGCGATCGCCGCGGCGTCGAGCAGGTGGTGGGTCTGCGGGGTGTACGGCACGGTCAGCACCACGTAGTCGCTCTCGGCGAGCAGCTTCGGCAGCCCCTCCGGCCCGACGACCGTGGCCGCCTCGGCCCCCGGCGCCTCCTCGCCCAGCCGCTCGCCCGCGGCGGGCCCGCCGCGGCGCATCCCGGTCACGTGCATGCCGAACGCCTCGGCGAGCCTGCCGATCTCGCGGCCGATGCGCCCGTACCCGACGATCCCGATCGTGGCCCCGGCGAGCGGGTGGGGCATGAGCCGGTCCCACCGCTCGGCGAACGACGGCCAGGTCCCCGAGCGCGCGAGCGTCTCCACCTCGCGCAGGTGGTAGGCGTGCGCGAGCACCTGCGCCATGACCCATCCGGCGAGCGGCCGCGGGGACACCCCGCCGATCGTCGTGATCGGGACCTTGGAGCGCCACAGGTCGCTGCCGCGCACGTGGTCGACGCCGGAGGTGTCGAGCTGCACCCACCCCAGCCGCGGTGCCCGGCCGGCCGACGGGAACGCCGTGCTCGTGTACATCACCCGGGCCCGCGCGAGGAGGTCGGCCGGGATCTCGTCGGCGCTCGGGGTCACCACCTTGTGCACCCGCACGCGCGGGTCGACGGCCGCGACCCGGGCCAGCCACTCGTCGTCGAAGTCGAGGGTCACCACGACGTCGACGGTCTCCTGCTCACTCACTTGATCCCCGATCTTGCCATGCCCTCGACGAAGAACCGCTGGAAGACGGCGAACACCACGAGCATCGGGATCGTGGCGAGCATCGACATCGCCATCAGCCCGCCCACATCGTTGCCGAACTGCGACTGCAGGAACAGCAGCCCGACCGGCAGCGTGTAGCTGTCGTTGTCGCGCAGCACGATCAGCGGCCACGCGAACTCGTTCCAGCGCCACATGAACGTGAAGATCACCAGGGTCGCGACGAGTGGCTTGCACAGCGGCAGCACCACCGAGACGAACCGCCGCAGCTGCCCGGCACCGTCGAGCGAGGCCGCCTCGAGGAGCTCGTCGGGCACCGCCGCCATGAACTGCCGGGACAGGAACAGCCCGAACGCCTCGGCGAGCCGGGGCAGGATGACGCCCCAGTTCGTGTTGACCAGGTCGAGTTCCACGACCACCTGGAACTGCGCCACCATGATCACCTGGACCGGCACCATCAGGGTGCTGATGATGGCCAGGAACAGCACGTTCTTGAGCGGGAACTCCAGCTTGGCGAACGCGTAGCCGGCCATCAGGTTGACCACGACGGTGGCCACCACCGACACCACGGCGATCACCGTCGAGTTGGCGAACCAGCGCGCGAAGGGGTACCGCGCGAGCGGCTCGGTGTAGTTCTCGGGATGCAGAGCCACCGGCCACAGCGGCGCGTCGCGCGCGTAGAGCTCCTCCGGCGTCGAGACCGACGTGACGAACATCCAGTAGATAGGGAAGATCACGATCGCGGCGAGCACCAGGGCGGCGGTCAGCCGCCATCCGGTGAGCCTGCGGTTGCGGGTGCCCATCACGCCTCCCTGCGCCGGTTGAGCCGGAACTGGACGACGGTCAGCACCATCACGATCACGTAGAGCACCACGCCGATGGCCGCGGCGTAGCCCTGCCTGCGCTGCGCGAACCCCTCGCTGTAGGCGTAGGTCACGAGCAGCGTGGTCGCGTTGCCCGGCCCACCCCCGGTCATCACGTAGACCAGGTCGAACACCTGGAACGAGCCGATGATCCCCCACACGACCAGGAAGAACGTCGTGGGCCTCAGCATCGGCCAGGTGATCAGCCGCACCTGCTGCCACCAGTTGGCGCCGTCGACCCGGGCGGCCTCGTGCATCTCACCGGGCACCCCCTGCAGGGCGGCGAGGTAGACGACCATGTTGTACCCGATCGTCGTCCACACGGTGACGACGATGACCGACGCCATCGCGGGCACGCCCGACGACTGCCAGGCGGGCCCCGGCAGCCCGACGGCCTCGGCCACGCGGTTGACCACCCCGAGGGTCTCGTTGAACATCCACTTCGCGATCAGGCCCGCGGACACCCCGGATATCACCACCGGGACGTAGAACAGTGCGCGCAACAGGGTCCGCGCCGGCATCGCCCGGTTGAGCAGCATCGCCAGCCCCAGTCCGCCGAACAGGCTGATCGGCACCAGGAAGATCCCGAGCACCACCGTGTTCGCGAGGGCGCGCCAGAACGTCGAGTCGGCGACGATGTCGGTGTAGTTGCGGGCACCGATCCACTCGGCCCGGCCGAACCCGCTGTACTCCTGGAAGCTGATCATGAAGGTCAGCGCGAGCGGCAGGAACATGAACGCGCCGAACACCGCGAGGGCGGGCGCGGTGAAGGCGTACCCGGCGACGGCCTCGCGCCAGCGGACCGCCCGGGGGGCGGCCGGACGCGCACGCGCCTGCGCCGGTGGCTCGGTACGAACGTCGAGCAGGGCCATCGTCCGTCCCTACCGGCCCGCGAGCTTCGTGATCTCGGCCTCCAGGTGACCGAGCGTGTCGTCGACCGACTGGCCGGCGGCGAAGCAGTTCTCCAGCTCGTTCAGCAGCGCGTCGGCGATTCCGGAGAACTGCGGCGAGGTGCAGGTCCGGACGTGGTGCTCGGGGATCGTGGTGGCCTGGGTCTGGAACACCGGCATGAGGTCGGGCCGCACCGCGTAGTCGAGCTGGGCGTCGACCAGGTCGTTGCGGACCGGCAGCACGGTGGTCTGCTCGCAGAACGCCTTCATGTTCTCGGCGCCGGCGAGGAACTTGCAGAACTCGGCGGCGGCGTCCACGTTCGGGGAGTCGGCGGTGACCACCACGGCGTTGCCGCCGAGCTCGGTGGCGTGGGCGACGTCGCGCGGCAGGAAGGTCGCGCCGAACTCGAAGTCCTTGACCGACTCGACGAGCGAGGGCAGCAGGAAGTCACCCGCGTAGATCGCCGACAGCTGCCCGCTGGGGAAGACGTCCGAGACGTAGGTCTGCGACTTCACCAGCAGGTTCGCCGGGTGCAGGCCGCGGTCGTAGAAGCTCTTGGTGAACTCCAGCGCCCTGCGCCCCGCCGGGGAGTCGATCGTCACCTGCTGCATCGACTCGTCGTAGACCGCGCCGCCGGCCTGACCGAGGAACGACAGCCACCGGTAGGCGCCGCCGAGCTGCCAGTTCACCCCGAACGCGGACGAGTCCGGGTTGGCGGCCTTGACCCGCTCCATCAGCTCGATGAACTCCTCCCAGGTCCAGGCCTCGTCGAGGGTGGCGGGCACCTCGGTGATGCCGGCGCGGGTGAAGGCGTCGACGTTGTAGACGAACGCCGAGCAGTCGGTGTGGTGAGGCACGCCGACCGGGGCGCCCTCGGCGAGCACGGCGGACCACAGCGCGGGGGTGAACGCGTCGCCGAACCCGTCGCCCAGCTGGGCGGACAGGTCGGCGAGCGCACCCGTGCTGGTGTAGGCGCCGATGTCGGTGTAGGAGACGCGGAACAGGTCGGGTGCGTCCCCGGACTGCAGGCGCGAGTCGATCGCCGGCCGCATCTGGGCGTACGCCAGGTTCTCGATCTCCACCGTGACACCGGTCTGCTGGCGGAACGCGTCCGTGATCGCGGTGAAGGCGCCGAGCTCGGCGTCGGTGTTGGCCCAGAGCGCGAATCTGAGCCGGTCCGCGCCCCCGGCGCCGGACGAGCCCGACGAGCCGCAGGCGGCGAGCCCGCCCGTCGCGGCAGCGGCGCCGAGAGCGGTGAGGAACGTGCGTCGCGACAGAGCCATCGTGGCCCTCCTGAAGGTGCTTGGTCCCGATCGGGGCGGGAGCTGCGTCACACATTCGTACCCGTTCGGCCAAGTTCGGTCAATACCTTCCAGGATCGTTCGAAATGCCCGCGTCGACTCGTTGACATGCCGGGCGGCGCTCCATACCGTGACCCCTCAGCGCACGACCGTGGAAGCAGGTGAACGAAATTGAACGACCTTCGCTCAGTGCGAGGGCCGGCCGGCCCAGGGCTGCAACCTGCCCAGCGTGTGCACCACGTCCACACCGGTGATGCCGTAGCGCGCGGCCGGTCGCGGTGCGCCGGCCCCGGCGAGCACGTCCAGGGCGGCCGCCGACACCTCCTCGGGCGTGTGCCAACGCGCTCGGGCGCCCGCGTCGTGCCACCCGAGCAGCAGCACCCGCGTGCAGGGAGGTGGCCCACCGACCGGCACGTCGAACCCCCGGCCGGACGGGTCGGCCGCGCCGCTGGTCAGCACCCCGACCACGGTTCCGGTGACCGCGGCCGCCACGGGGACCAGCGGACCTGCCGTCGGGAACGGCAGGTAGACCACCGCCTCGGTGAGCGGTGCCGCGGCCGCCTGCGCGGCGACGGCGGCGGGCCAGGCCGCCGCGTCGGCGGCGTCGACGACGCACGACGTCACCAGCGGCGAGGCGCCGATCGCGGCGTCGACGCGGGCGCGGTCGCGGGTCACCACCACGACCGGCACACCCCGCGCCACCAGCGTGCGCGCCGCAGGCGCCAGGATCCCGGTCCCGCCCACCAGCAGCACCCGGCGGTCCGCCCGATCGGACTGTCCCATGTCTGACCTCGATCTCCTCGTCGTCGGTGAGCTCAACGCCGACGTCATCGTCGACTGCGGGGACGCGGCCATCGAGACCGGGCAGGCCGAGACGCTCGTCGAGGACGGCCGGGTCGTCCTGGGCAGCTCCGGGGCGATCACCGCCTGCGGGGCGGCCCGGCTCGGGCTGCGCGTGGGCATGGTCGGGGCGGTCGGGGACGACGTGCTCGGCCGGTTCGTCCTGGACGAGCTCGCCGCCGCCGACGTCGACGTCTCCGGTTGCCAGCGCCGCTCGGGCCGCGCCACCGGCATGACGGTGGTGCTGAACCGCGGCGGCACCGACCGCTCCATGCTGACCTTCCCGGGGGAGATCGGACGCACCAGCGCGGCTGACGTTCCCGTCGCGCTGGTGCGTCGCACCAGGCACGTGCACGTCAGCTCCTGGTTCCTGCAGCGCGCCCTCTGGCCGGGCGCCGCCGCGCTGCTGCGCGAGGTCCGCGACGGCGGCGGCACCACCTCGATCGACCCGAACTTCGACCCGGCACGGACGTGGCGCTCGGGGCTCGCCGACGTGCTCGGCGCCGTCGACCTGTTCCTGCCCAACGAGACCGAGGCCCTCGCGGTGGCCACCGCGACGGCCGGCGCCGCACCCGCCGATGCCGAGCAGGCGGCCCGCGCACTGACCGCCCTCGGCCCTGCCGTCGTGGCCAAGCTCGGGGCCGCGGGCGCCTACGCCGCCGACCCCGACGGCACCGCGCTGCGGGTGGCCGCACCGGCGGTCGTCCCGGTCGAGACCACCGGCGCGGGCGACAGCTTCGACGCGGGTCTGCTCGCCGGGCTCCTCGACGGGCAACCGCTCGCCGAGGCGCTGCGGCTCGCCAGTGCCTGCGGCGCGCTGGCCACGCAGGCCGTAGGCGGCACCGCGGGCCAGCCGCACCGGGCCGACGCCGACCGGCTCGCCTCGACCCTCCCCCAGCCCGCACCTGCATCCGCGCCGCTCCACCACCCTCCCCGGCCCCACGAAAGGCAGATCGATGACCAGTGACGTGGCCCAGACCCTGGGCGCACTGACCGAGGCCGAGGTGGCGGACCAGCCGCGCTCCTGGCGCACCGCGCTGGGGCTTCCCGACCAGGTGCTGTCGCTGCTGCCCGCACCGGACGAGCGGGTGCTCGGGATCGGCTGCGGCACCTCGTACTACGCGATGGAGGCCTACGCCCGCACCCGCGAACAGCTCGGCGCGGGCTGGACGCGGGCGGCGTTCGCCAGCGAGCTGCCCGCCGACTACGACGACTACGACGTGGTCCTGCTGCTGTCCCGGTCGGGCACGACGAGCGACCTGCTGCGCGCCGGTGCCACCTACCGTTCACGGGCGCGGCTCGTGGCGCTCCTGGGCACCCCCGGCTCCCCCGCCGAGGAGCTCGCCGACGACGTCGTCGACCTGTCCTTCGCCGACGACCGGTCCGTCGTGCAGACGCGGTTCCCCACCACCGTGCTCGCCCTGCTGCGGCGCGGCCTCGGTGACCCGTCGGTCGCCGCGCTCCCGGACGCCGCGCAGGACGCGCTCGACGAGCAGCCCGTCATCGGACCGGGCGCGTTCGACCACGTCGTGTTCCTCGGCACCGGCGCGAGCTACCCGCTCGCGCACGAGGCCGCGCTGAAGCTGCGCGAGTCCGCCGCCCTCTGGACCGAGGCCTATCCCGTCGGCGAGTACCTGCACGGGCCGGTGGCCTGCGCCGGCTCGCGATCGCTGGTCTGGTCGTTGGCCCCCGTGCCGGAGGCGGTGGCCCGGACGATCCGGGCGACGGGGGCCGCGCTGCGGATCGCATCCGCCGACCCGCTGGTCGAGCTGGTCCGGGTGCACCGCATGGCGATCGCCTACGCCCGCGCCCGCGGGATCGACTGCGACGACCCGCCGTTCCTGTCCCGTTCCGTGACCGACGGGGAGTGAGGCCGTGCCGTTCCTGCAGGTGACCAGCCCCTCGCCGGCGACCCCCGCCGCGATCGCCGACCTCGCCGCCACGCTCGCGCGCGAGCTCGGGCTGCCGCCGGACGCCGTGGTGGCTCAGTGGATCACGACCACGGGCACCGGCGGCGGCACCGGCACCGCGGAGGTCCGCGGCACCACCCGCGGCCGCGACGCCACGAGCCGAGCGCTGGCCGCGCTGGCCCGCCGTCTCGCCGAGACGACCGGCGCGCCCCCCGGCCACGTACTGGCGACGTGGCCGACCACCGAACCCGGCCGCAGCATCACCGGAACCGGCACGGACCTGCACCCCGCCGAACCCGCAACCCACCCCGGAGGGACAGCGTGAGACCCCCTGTCGACATGACCCCGGTCGCCGACCCGCGCGCCGCGGCCGCCGAGTGCGAGCGCCGGGCGCTGGAGCGCGAGGGCATCCCCGTCGTGCTCGCGCTCGTCGACGAGCGCCCGCAACCGGTGCGGTGCACGGACGAGCCCGCGCAGGCCGAGGGAGCGCAGTTCGCCGCCCTGTTCGAGACCTACCGCGCCGCGCTCGCACCCGGCGCCGACGAGCACGACGCCGCCGCCGTCTACTCCGTGGTCGCCCTCATCGGGCAGGCCCACGTCCGGGAAGGGGACCACGCGTGAGCGGCCCGTCGTTCACCGAACAGGCCCAGGCCTTCCGCGATGGCAGGCTGCTGCGCGTCGTCAACTACCACAACACGCCGGCGGCCCAGCGCGAGGAGATCCGCCGCGAGCTCACCGGCTACGCCGAGCGCTACGCCTGCGTGCTGCCCGAGCACCTGGACGCGTTCTACGCCACCGGACGCTGGCCGCTGGACCGCCCGGGGTTCATCCCGGTCTTCTACGACGGCTACCGCAACAACGCCACGGTGGCCGCGCCGCTCTGCGACGAGCTGGGCATCACCGCCTGGTTCTTCCCGCCGACCGGTTTCATCGACACTCCCGTCGCGGAGCAGCGCGCCTACGCCGAGGCGCACCACATCACGCTCGTCGAGTCCGAGCACTCCCAGGACCAGCTGGCGATGACCTGGGACGACCTGACGCGGATCGGCGAGCGGCACGTCGTCGCCGCGCACACCTCCTCGCACGCCCGTGCGGCGCACCTGGTCACCCGCGAGGCGATCCAGGAGGAGGCGGTCGGGCCGGCGCAGAAGATCGAGAAGGTGACCGGACGTCCCGCAGCGGCCTTCGCCTGGCTCGGCGGAACACCGTTCGATCCCGCGTCGCCCGCCAACGCGGCGCTGCGCGACCTCGGCATCCGCTACTGCTTCTCCAACACCAAGATCCAGCGCATCCAGTAGGCCGTCGTGATCCTCACCGTCACGCCGAACCCGGCGCTGGACGTCACCTACCGGGTACCCGCCCTCACACCCGGCGCCGTGCACCGCGTGACCGAGGTCGCGGTCCGGGCGGGCGGCAAGGGGATCAACGTCGCGCGGGTGCTGCACCGGCTCGGCGCGCGAGCCGCCGTGCTCGGTCTCGGGGGCGGGGACGGCGGCCACCGGATCCGCGCCGAGCTGATCGCGGCGGACCTCGACGTGGAGCTGATCGACGCGCTGCCGGACGTGCGCCGCACCCTCGTCGTGCACGGCGGCGACGGGGTGACGACGTCGCTGTGGGAACCGGGCCCGGCCCCCGTGGACCCGGCCGCCGCGGCGGACGCGCTGCTCACCGCCGTCCGCGACCGCCTGGACGCGGTGCGCGTCGTGACCGTGTCCGGGAGCCTTCCCGCCGGCCTCGACCCGGCGCTGCCGGCCCGGATCTCGGCCGCCTGCGCGGAGCACGGCACGCCGGCCGTGCTCGATCTGGACGGCGCACCGCTGCGATCCGCCGCGGCGACCGTCGGCGCCGTGCTGATGCCCAACACCGAGGAGCTCGCGGCGCTCACCGGACGGCACCCGGCCGACGCGGCCGATGCCGCCGGGCTCGCCCGCGAGCTCGTCGGGCCCGGCGGGGCGAGCGCGGTCGTGGCCACGTTGGGTGCCGGCGGCCTGGTGGTGGTCACCCCCACCGCGGCGGTGC
>Ga0196958_10000630_pt1 | contig 11522 bp, 10 predicted proteins | sample S1v_10metaG_FD_148654 | JGI IMG/M metagenome (GOLD analysis project Ga0196958, IMG submission 148654) | Soil microbial communities from Anza Borrego desert, Southern California, United States - S1+v_10 | ecosystem: Environmental > Terrestrial > Soil > Desert | place: USA: California | collected...
ACGTCGCGTGGGCGAGTTACGAGCGTGCGCTGTGAGTGGCCTGCACGTCGTCCTGCCCAACGACATCGACGACGTGGGCGCGCCCAGCGGCGGCAACGTCTACGACCGCCGCCTGTGTGACGGCCTCGTCGCGGCGGGTGTGGAGGTCCACGAGATCGCCGTGCGCGGGAACTGGCCGCGGCCGGACACCGAGGCGCGCAAGGTCTTGGCGCGCAAGCTCGCCGCACTGCCGGACGGTTCGGCGGTCCTGCTCGACGGGCTGGTCGCCTGCGGCGTGCCCGAGGTGATCGTGCCGTCGGCGCGACGGCTCTCGATCGCCGTGCTGGTGCATCTGCCGCTGGCCGACGAGACGGGACTTTCACCTTCGCTCGCCGCCGAACTGGACCGGCTGGAGGCCAGGACACTCGGCTCGGTCGAGGCCGTGGTCACGACCAGCGAGTGGGCGGCGCGACGGCTGATCGAGCACCACGACCTCGCCTCGCACCGCGTGCACGCGGTGCCGCCCGGCGTCGACAAGGCCGACGGCGTGGCCGGGAGCCTGGACGGCACGCGGCTGGTCTGCGTCGCCAACGTGACGCCGCGCAAGGGGCAAGGCCTGCTCGCGGACGCGTTGAAGTCGCTCAAGGATCTCCCGTGGACCTGCGAATGCGTCGGCGCCATCCGCCGCGAGACCCGCTACGTCGAACGCCTGCGGCGACACTCTCTCGGCGATCGGTTCACCCTGACCGGCCCGCGGTCCGGCGAAGCGCTCGAAGCGACGTATGCGGCCGCAGACCTTCTCGTGCTTCCTTCGCGCGCGGAGACCTACGGCATGGTCGTCACCGAGGCTCTCGCGCACGGCGTTCCCGTGCTGGCGACCGCCGTCGACGCCCTGCCGGACACCCTCGGCCGAGCCCTCGACGGCAGTGTGCCCGGAATGCTCGTCCCTGGTGAGGACGTCAACGCGTTGGCCACGGCGCTCCGCCGCTGGCTCACCGAGCCCGATCTGCGTGACCGCCTTCGCGCCTCTGCCCGCCTTCGCCGTGAGACGTTGCCCGGCTGGGACGAGACGGCTCGCGGTGTCGCCGCCGTGCTGTTGAACGAAAGGACGGCGGCATGACCAAGTACGCCCCCGGCTGGCTTCAGCTGCGTGAAGACGCCGACGCCGCGGCCCGTTCGACCGAATTGATCGAGCCCGTGCGGGCGTTCCTGCGCGGACCGGACGAGGTCGTCATCCGGGATCTCGGCTGCGGCACCGGTTCACTCGGCCGCTGGCTGGCCAGGCGGCTGCCCGGCCGCCAGCGCTGGATCCTGTACGACCGCGATCCCGAACTGCTCACCCACGCGCTGGCCCGCACCAGCCGTCCGGAGCACGCGGTGGACGGCAGCGAAGTCACCGTCGCCACCGAACAGCGTGACATCACCGAATTACGCGCCGAGGACCTCGCCGGGACCTCGCTCGTGGCGGCGTCGGCGCTGCTCGATCTGCTCACCGCCGAGGAGATGTCCCGGTTGGCGGAGGCGTGCGTCGAGGCGGGCTGCGCGGTCCTGTTCACGTTGAGCGTCTCGGGCCGGGTGGTGCTGTCGCCCAAGGACAAGTTCGACATCGAGATCTCCGACGCCTTCAACGCGCACCAGCGCCGGGTGACCGACGGCCGATGGCTGCTCGGTCCGGACGCGGTGGACGTCGCCTTCGGGGTGTTCGAACGGCTCGGCGCCACCGTGCGGCGCGCGCCGAGCCCGTGGTGGCTCGGGGCGGATCAGGCCGCGCTGACCGCGGAATGGCTCACCGGCTGGGTCGGCGCCGCCTGCGAGCAGCGGCCGGAGCTGGCGGCGGACGGTGACGCGTATTTGCGGTGGCGGCTCGCGCAGTGCGCGGCGGGTGAGCTGAACGCGATGATCCAGCACGAAGATCTCCTGATGGTGCCGTCGTGAAACGGTGCTGGCCCTGGCTTCGGATTCTCGGCGCGCTCGGCATCCTCGGCGTGCTCGTCCGGCAACTGGGCACGGGGGCGTTCCTGGACGGGCTGCGTGCGGTCGACGCCGGCGTCGTCGCCGCCGCGCTCGGAATCGGTTTCGCCACCACGGTTTTCAGCGCGTGGCGGTGGTGCCTGGTCGCGCGCCGGCTCAGTCTCCGGTTGTCACTGCCGAGCGCCGTCGGCGAGTACTACCGCGCGTTGTTCCTCAACGGTGTCCTGCCGTCGGGGATACTCGGCGACGTCGACCGCGCCGTGCAGCACGGCCGCGAGTCCGGTGACGTCCTGCGCGGCGTCCGCGCGGTGGTGCTGGAGCGGGCGGCCGGGCAGATCGCGGTGATCGGCGCTTCGGTCGTTGTCGTGCTCGGCGTGCCTTCGGTGGTGCCGCCGCCGATCGGCGAGGCCGTCACGGTCGCCGGGATCGTGGTCGTCGTGCTCGCTTTCGCGGCCGTCGTCACCGGGATGACGGCCGGGAAGCGGTGGATCCACAGTGGATCGAAAGGGCGTCGCGGATTCGCCGTCACCCTCGCCGACGTCCGGCTGGGCCTGCTGACCAAGGAGACCTGGCCCGGCGTGAGCCTGCTTTCGGCCGCCACCCTGGCCGGACATCTCGCCTTGTTCGTCGTCGCCGCACGCGCGGCCGGGGTCACCGCACCGATCGGCGACCTGCTGCCGCTGTTGGTCCTCGCCCTGCTCGCGATGGGGTTGCCGCTGAACATCGGCGGCTGGGGCCCGCGCGAAGGCGTTTGCGCGCTGCTGTTCGGCGCGGCTGGTCTCGGTTCGGCGCAGGGTGTCACCGTCGCCGTCGTCTACGGCGTACTCGCGCTCGTCTCCAGCCTTCCCGGTGCGGGCGTTCTGCTCGCGCGTTCTGCCAGGAGTCACCGAACAGACAGGAGAAACCCCGATGACCGTCGAGAGGGTCGTGGAGACCAGACTGACCACTCGTTACGGCCCTTTTCGCGCGATCGGTTACCTGGACGCCGACGGCACCGAGCAGATGGCATTGGTGCACGGCGACGTCGCGGCCTTCGACACGCTGGCGCGCGTCCATTCGGAATGTCTCACCGGTGACGTGTTCGGCTCGATGCATTGCGAATGCGGCGACCAGCTGGCCGCCGCGCTGCGGGCGATCGTCGAGGAGGGCGCCGGAGTCCTCGTGTACGCCCAAGGACACGAAGGACGCGGAATCGGCCTGCTCGCGAAGCTGAAAGCGATGCGCTTACAGGATGACGGGCTCGACACCGTCGAGGCGAACATCGCGCTCGGGCTGCCGGTGGACGCGCGCGACTACCGCGCGGCGGCGGAGATCCTGACCGACCTGGGGGCGCGATCGGTGCGGTTGCTGTCCAACAACCCGGCGAAGGTCGACCAGCTGGAACTGCACGGGGTGGCGATCAACGAGCGGGTGCCGCTGCTCGTCACGCCGAATGACGAGAACCTGCGCTACCTGCGGACGAAACAGGAGCGGATGCACCACTTCCTGCCGCATCTGGACGCGATCGAGTCGGTGGGCTCGGCGGGGAGCTGAAGGGGACTTTACCCGCGTCTTACGCGGTGAAGGGCGCTTTCGTCGCATGGCATGCTGGGGAGCTCCCCTTCAGCCCAGCGCGGCAAGGGTCTCCCCGAAGCTCTCCACCAGCGACTCCAGCACCAGCCGTCCCTTTTCCGCCGTCGCCAGCGAAGGGCGTCCCACCACGCCGGACTCCGAATACGGCCGCAACCCCACCGTCAGCAGGTGCCGCCTGTCGTCGGCGAGGTGGTCCGCCTCCGCGAAACCGGGCCGGACCAGCGACGGATGGGCGTGCAGCAGCAGGGAGGTCTCCAGCTCCCCGGCGTGCATGTCGCGGTCCAGCGACGTTTCCAGCCCGGCCGCGTCGTGTGCCGCCTGCCAGCCCTCGACACCGGGGAAGAGCGCCATCGGCGTCGTCGACTCCTGGACCACGTTGGACAGGACGTAGTTGCCGCCGTGCGCGTTCACCAGCACCAGTTTCGGTACCCCGGACCGGCGCAGCGAGGCGGCGACGTCGTTCACCACGGCGTACAGCGTCGCGGCCGAAAGGCTGACCGTGCCCGGCCAGTCCGCGTGTTCGTGCGAGCAGCCGATCGTGATCGGCGGGAGCCGGAGCACCGGGTACGCGGAGGCGACGGCGTCGGCGATCGTCGTCGCGATCACCGTGTCGGTGGTCAGCGGGAGGTGCGCGCCGTGTTGTTCGAAAGCGCCGATCGGCAGCACCGCGACGTCGGCGTCTCGTGCGCGTTCGTCGGCCGTCGTGGCGGTCGGGAACAGATCCATTCCGGTTACGGTACCCAGATGACCGATCACGCCGCATTGTTGTCCGTCGCCGTCGAGGCCGTCGCCAAGGCGACCGGCCTCATTCGTTCGATGACGTCGTTTTCCGTTGCCGCCAAAGGTGATCGAGATATGGTGACCGACGTCGACCTCGCCGTCGAGGACGCCGTCCGTGCCTTCCTGGCGCGGGAGACGCCGGAGATCGGCATCCTCGGCGAGGAGCGCGGGCACCAAGGTGACGAGAACCTGTGGTGGGCCCTCGATCCTGTCGACGGCACGGCGAACTTCGCGCGCGGGATCCCGCTGTGCGGCGTTTCCCTCGGGCTCGTCGACGGGCTGAAGAGCACTGTCGCGGCGATTTCCCTGCCGTTCCTCGATGTCACCTACACCGCTGTGGAAGGCCAGGGCGCGTACGCGGACGGTGAACGTCTCGTGGCCTCGAAGGCGACGAAGCTGTCCGACGCGATCTTGTCGATCGGCGACTTCGCGGTCGGCGAGGGCGCGGAGGTCAAGAACCGCGTCCGGATGGCGTTGCTGGCCGAACTCGGCGGCCGTGTGCAGCGTGTCCGCTTCCTCGGCTCGGCGGCGATCGACCTCGCCTGGGTCGCGCACGGCAAACTCGACGCGAGCGTCATCCTCGCCAACAAACCGTGGGACACGATGGCGGGTGTCCTGCTGGTGCGCGAGGCCGGGGGCGTGGTGGTCGACATCGACGGCGGTGAGCACACGGTGCGCTCGGCGGCCACCATCGCGGTCGGCGCCGGGCTGCGCGACGATCTCGTGGCCGCGCTCGTGCGGGTGGACGGATGAGATTCCCCGGCCGGCGAAGGTGAACCGATCGGGCGCCGCGTCCGTGTCTCCGGACAAGGCGCCCGCGTCTGGAGGTGAACCGTGTACACCTCGCCCGTTCGTGACATCGCCCGGAAGCAGCTATCGAGGGAGATGATCGGCTCGGTTGACTGACGGCATGCGAATCGTCGATCTTGCGTCCCGCCCCGATCTCCTCGATCCCGCGCTGAACCTCGGTGACGTCGGCGGTGAGTTCATCTACGCCGGGTTCAGCGGCAAGATGATCACGCCGGAACGGTTCCTGCGCCATTGGGCCCGGTACTTCCTGATCGCGCTGGACGACGGCGGCGAACCGATCGCGCGGGCGCTGTCGGTCCCGCTGACCTATCCCGCCGAAGACCGCCGAGAGCTGCCGGCGCACGGCTGGGACGAGGCGATCCAGTGGGCCGCGCAGGACCTCATGGACGGCCGGGCCCCGGACACCCTGTGCGCCCTCGAAGTCGTCGTGGCGCCGCGAATGCGCGGGACCGGCCTGTCCACGCCGATGCTCAAGGCGCTCAAGGCGCGCGCGGCCGAGACGGGGCTGAAACGGCTGATCGTGTCCGTGCGCCCGATCGGCAAGGAGGACGAACCGGACGTCCCGATGGAGTCCTACGCCGTCCGGCGCCGCGAGGACGGGCTGTTCGCCGACCGCTGGCTGCGCACCCACGAACGGCTCGGCGCGCGGATGCTCAAGGTGTGCCCGTTCGCCGTGACCGTTTCGGGTTCGATCGCGGACTGGCACGAGTGGACCGGTGTCGAACTCGCCGACGGCGACAACGTGATCCCCGGTGGGATCGCGCCGGTGCACGCGAACGTCGAGCGGGACTGCGGGGTGTACGTGGAGGCGAACGTGTGGATGGAGCACCCCTTCTGAGCGAGGTCTCTCGAGCGGGAAGGCGAAGCGGCCGTGGTGACGGTGAGTGTCCCCGGGCCCGCCTGCCACTTCACGGCCGACAGGGGCATTCCTCGCGACTTCCGGCAGGAACGTCGCAACGGCCGCGTCCGCGCCCGGTCAGGCCGCACAGTGGGGCCATGAGTACTTCGCGAGTCGGTTTCGCCGGGTTGGGCAGTATGGGCGCGCCGATGGCGCTGAACCTGGCGCGGGCCGGGATCCCGTTGCTCGTGTGGAATCGCACCCCGGGCAAGGCGGAAGAAGTGGCCGAGGCCGTCGACGACGTGGCCGAACTCTTCGCACGGTGCGAGGTCGTGTTCCTGATGCTGAAGGACGCGGACGCCGTCGACGCCGTGCTCGATCGTGGACGGCCCGCGTTCGCCGGGCGGGTGGCGGGCCGCACGATCGTCCACATGGGGACGACGGCGCCGGAACATTCCCGCGGCCTCGAGTCCGACCTCGTCGCGGCCGGGGCGAAGTACGTGGAAGCGCCGGTCTCCGGGTCGCGGATCCCGGCGGAGGCGGGTGAGCTGGTGGCCATGCTCGCGGGTGATCCCGGCGCGATCGACGAGATCCGGGAGCTGCTCGGGCCGATGTGCCGGCGAACCGTGCGCTGCGGGCCGGTGCCGAACGGGCTGCTGATGAAGCTGGCGGTCAACGTGCACTTGACCGCCGTCGTGACCGGGCTGGCCGAAACCTTCCACTTCGCCCGTGCGCACGGGCTCGAACCGGGTCTGCTCGCCGAGGTCCTCGGCGCCGGGCAGCTGGCCAGCCCGATCCTGCGGGTGAAGGCGCCCAAACTCGTCGAGGAGGATTTCGCGCCGCAGGCTTCGATCGCGAACGTCCTGGCCAACGTCGAGCTGATCGCGGCGGCCGCCGCGGAAGCGGGCCTCGCGTTGCCGCTGATCGAGGCGTCCCGTGCCCTCTACACCGAGACCGCGCGGCTCGGTTTCGGCGAAGAGGACATGGTCGCCGTCGTCAAGGCACTCAAGGCACCGTGATCAGGGGACCGAACGCGGTGAGTCAGCCGCGCAGGGCCGAGGCGATCCGGCCGGCCGCGGCGAAGGACTCCTCCTCGGGCTCGCCGAGCAGGGGGAGCAGGATGACGGATTCGGTCCCGGCCGCGTACAGCGCGCGGATCTGTTCGACACAACGGTCGAGCGGTCCGCTGATGCTCAGCCTGTCGATCCACTCCGGACGCAACCGCCGGGCCAGGTCCTCCCGGTCGGTGGCGGCCTTGACCTCGGCCAGCAGTTCGGCGCCGAAGTCCAGCGGTTCCAGCGCCGGTCCCGAGTTCGGCCCGATCGCGGAAGCGACGTCGGATCGGGCGCGCTCACGCGCCCGATCGGGATCGGCGTCGAGCGCCAGCCAGTTGTAGACGGCCATCGAATGGTTTTCGACGCCGACGAAGTCCCGCGTCGCGCGGACGTACTCCGGGGTCGCCGGTTCGGCGAGCAGCGTCCCGTCGGCCACCCGGCCCGCCGCCGCGAGCGACTTCGGGCCTCGGACACCGGCGATGAGCTTCGGCGGCAGCGCGGGCGGGAACTCCAGCTCGACCTCGTCCAGCCGGACATGCTTGCCCTCGAAGGAAACCCGCTCACCCGCGAGCAGTCGACGGATGACCGTCAGCGTCTCCTCGAAGGCCGCCAGCGCCGACTTCGGCCACGCATCGATCTGCCGCATCCAGCTCGGCACGCCGTGCCCGAACCCGACGATCAAGCGCCCCGGGTACAGCTCCGCCAGCGCCGCGATCTCCATCGCCGCGATGGCCGGGTTCCTGGCCACGGCGGGCATGATGCCGATGCCGAGGGTGATCTTCTCGGTCGCCGCCAGCACCGCCGACGCCGTCGCGATCCCGCCCGCGTAGAAGCAGTCCTCGACGATCCAGACCTCGTCCAATCCCTCCTGCTCCGCTCGCCGGGCCAGGTTCTTCAGCCGGGCGGCGGGCAGTTCGCGCGGGATCCTGACTCCGAGCCGTGAAACCAAGACGATCATCTCCTAGGCCGGGAATCGATCTTCCCGACTACAGCACCTCCGCCCCGGTGCCGCAATCGAATAACGCGATTCGGCACCTGCTTGCGGTCCTTGCGCGTGCAAGTACCGCAGCCAGGTGCCGAATCGCGTCAAGGGGCAGGGTCAGGCCAGGTACTCCGCGGCGGCGCGGAGGCTGACGTAGGAGCCGCTGAACGTGTCGATCCGCGGCCCGGTGCCGGTGTCCGGCCCCGGCACGCCGGTCTCGACCCGGATGTAGTCCACGCCTGCCTCCCGGAGCCAGCTCAGGAACTCGCGGACCTCGGGGTGCCGGTGCGCCTCGCGCGTCACGATCACGAGGTCGCGGGCACCGTGGACGGCGTCGATCGCGGTCGCGATCTCGTCCCCGGTGACCTTGAGCGCGCGCGTGCCGGGCACGAGCTCGGTCAGCTGCGAGCCGAGTCCCCACGGCATCGGGCCTGCCGCGACGATCGGCTCGGTCTCGATGTCGATCACCAGCGGCGGCCCGGCCAGCTTCGGCGAGCCCTGGATCCGCAACGCCTTGCGCGCCGCCTCCAGGCCGAGCCGGTGGTCGACCGGCGAGATCGGTGTCGACACCGGGGGAGCGCCGAGCGCGGCGACCCGCTCCGCAGCCTCGGCCAACCGCTCCAGCGGCAGCTCACCCGCCTCGACCGCCGCCGCGATGACCGCCGCGATCCGGTTCAGCTCGTCCTCTTCGAACGACACGCCACCCAGGCAGAGCGCGTCGGCACCGGCGATCAGCGCCCGCACCGCCGCCCGGCCGACCCCCTCGGTCTTGCCGAGTTCGCCCGCGATCGCCCCCATGTCGAGCGCGTCGGTGATCACCGCGCCGGTGAAGCCGAGCTCACCACGCAGCACGTCGGTGAGCGCCTTCGGGTTGAGCGTCGCGGGCAGGTCGCCCCACGCGGGCACGACGAGGTGTCCGGTCATCACCGCGCGCACGCCCGCCGCGATCGCCGCCTTGAACGGGACGAGTTCGAGCTCGTGCAGTTCCGCCTCGGTCCGGGGCAGCACCGGCAGCGCGTGATGCGAATCGTCGGTCGCCGCCCCGTGCCCGGGGAAATGCTTGGCCGACGCGGCGACGCCGTACTTCTGCAGGCCGGTGATGTACGCCGCCACATGCGGCGACGCCTTCACCGGGTCCGAACCGAACGCCCGGACCCCGATCGAGGGATCCTCCGCCGCCAGGGTCAGATCCGCGCACGGGGCGAAGTTGATCGTCACCCCGCAGGCGGCCAGCCGCTCGCCGAGCGCCGCGGCGACCGACGCCGTCAGCTCGACGTCGTCCGCGGCGCCGAGTGCGAGCGGTCCCGGGACGAACGAGCCGGTGGCGACGTCGAGCCGGGTGACGTCACCGCCCTCCTCGTCGATGCCGATGAGCACGTCGGGCCGTTCCGCCCGCAGCTGCGCGCTGAGGGCGGCCACCTGCTCATCGTCGACCACGTTGCGGCCGAACAGGATCGCGCCGCCGAGGCCGTCGGCGACCTTGCGCCGCAGCCAATCCGGCGCCGTCGTGCCGTCGAAGCCCGATACGAGAACGGATCCGGCCAACTTTTCCGGTGAGGACAACGCTTATCCCTTCACTGCGCCTGCGGTCAGGTTGGACACGAGCTTGCGCTGGACGAGGATGAAGAACACCAGCGCGGGTACGGCGTAGATCACCGACGCCGCCATGATGCCGCCCCAGTCCACGGAAAACGCCGTCCGGAACGACGAAAGCCACACCGGCAGCGTCTGCTTGCTCTGGTCGCGCATGAACACGAACGCGAACAGGAACTCGTTCCACGCGGTGATGAAGCTGAACACCGACGTGGTCACCAGTCCCGGTGCGAGCAGCGGCAGCGTCACCCGGCGGAACGCGCCCGCCCGGCTGCATCCGTCGATCATCGCGGCCTCTTCGAGGTCGTACGGGATGCCGTTGACGAAGCCGTAAAGCATCCAGCACGTGAAGGGCAGCGTCGCCGCGAAGTACACCAGTAGCAGCGACGGCAGCTGGTTGAGCAGCCCAGCATCTCGCATCAGCAGGTACATCGGGATCAGCAGCGCCTCGAACGGTGCGAGCTGCGCGACCAGCACCAGCATCAGGAAACCCTTGCGCCCGCGGAAGCGCATCCGGGACAAGGTGACCGCGGCCAGCACACCCGCGACGAGCGAGCACAGCACCGCGCCGATCGTGACGATCAGGCTGTTGGCGAGGTAGGTGGTGAACCCCGGTTTCGTCAGTGCCGTGACGAAGTTTTCGAACGTCACCGACAGCGGGATCAGGTCGTAGTTCGGTGACAGGACCTCGCCCGGCGTCTTCAGCGAGGACGTGATCATCCAGTACGTCGGGAAGACGAACAGGATGGCCACGATCACCCCGAAGGTGCCGAGGCCGATCCGCTGGATCAGGGACTTCTTCATGACAGATCGGCCTCCTTCGTGCGCACCAGCAGCTGGACGTACCGGGCGGTGAGCAGGATCAGCACGAGCATCATCAGCAGGGCGGCGGTCGCCGCCAGGCCGAAGTGGTTGCCCGCGAGGCCCTTGAGGTACATGTAGACCGGCAGTGTCGTGCTGGCGCCGTCCGGTCCGCCCTGGCGGATCGCCCACACCTGGGCGAACAGCTTGAAGTCCCACAGGACCGACAGGAACGTGACCATGGTCAGGATCGGCCGGATGGCGGGCCAGCTGACCGCCCAGAAAGCCTGCCAGGCGTTCGCGCCGTCGATGCCCGCGGCCTCGTACTGCTCCTTCGGGACGCCGAGAAGCCCGGCGTACAGGGTGAACGCCACGAACGGCACGGCCTGCCAGACGACCAGGAGGCCGATGACGGTCAGCGTGCTCGGCCCGGTGGAGAACCAGGAATGCCCGATGAACCCGTCGAAGCCGAATTTCGCGAGCGTCTTGTTCAGGATCCCGTACTGCTGATCGAAAATCCACTGGAAGACCGTGGTCGTCGCGAGCACCGGGGTCGCCCACGCGAGGATCAGCGCGACCTGCAGGATCACCCGGACGACCGGATTGAGATGCCGCATCAGCAGCGCCATGAACAACGCGAGCAGCAGGGTGGTGAGCACGACCGCGGCGGTGAACACCAGCGTGCGGACGGTGATCTCCCAGAATTGGGGGTCGGAAAGGATCTCGGAGAAGTTCTCGAACCCGACCCAGACCATTTCTCCGGAGACCAGCTCACGGAGGTCGAGCTTGCGGAAACTGATCCCGATGAGCTGCAGTGTCGGCCAGCCCAGCAGAACCAGGATCGCGACCAGCGCGGGAAGAATCAGCAGATACGGCGCCGTCCGCTCGCCGAGACGGAGGCGCCGATTGGACTTCGGCGGCTTGATGCGCGGCGAAGCCGGCGGGGAGGACCCCGCCGGCGTCGTCACATCTTTGGTCGTGGTCATCCGCCGATGAGCTTGTCGAGCGCTGCGTTGGCGTCGGCGGTCGCCTGGTCGAGCGATTTCGTTCCGGTCAGGTACGCGGTCAGCATGTCCTTGATCGGGTTCTGGCCCGATTCGACGTCACCCCACTTGGGGCTGGCCGGCACGGCGCGGCCGTT
>Ga0196958_10000631_pt1 | contig 11505 bp, 11 predicted proteins | sample S1v_10metaG_FD_148654 | JGI IMG/M metagenome (GOLD analysis project Ga0196958, IMG submission 148654) | Soil microbial communities from Anza Borrego desert, Southern California, United States - S1+v_10 | ecosystem: Environmental > Terrestrial > Soil > Desert | place: USA: California | collected...
CCCCTGGAACTGGCCGAAGAAGTCGTCGCCGAAGAACACCACGTAGACGGTGCCCACGACCATGATCCCGCCGTCGATCAGCGCGGCGACGTAGCGGGGCACCCGGATGCCCATCGCCAGCATCGCGAGTCCCGACGAGTAGATGTCCAGGACCGCGCCGCCGACCAGCCCGAGCACCGCCACCAGGGCGAACGGCACGAGGAACCACGTGGGCAGCGCGGCGGCGAGCGCACCGATCGGGTCGGCGGCGATCGCTTCGGAGAGCTCCGCCGACGAGCCCGCGAGCAGGAGCCCGAACGCGAACAGCAGCACCGGCGCCAGCGCCGAGGCGAACGTCGTCCAGGCCACCACGCCGCCACCCGACGTGCTGCGCGGCAGGTAGCGGGAGTAGTCGGCGGCCATGTTCACCCAGCCCAGGCCGAACCCGGTCATGAGGAACACGAGCGCGCCGATGACCTGCTGCGCCGAACCGGACGGCAGCGCCGCGACGGCGCCGAAGTCGATCTGCGGGGTCACGAGCACCACGTAGACCACCGTGAGCACCGCGGTGACGATCGTGATGACGGTCTGCAGGCGCATGATCAGCGGGAAGCCCAGCACCCCGGCCACCACGACCAGCGCGGCCACCACGATGAGCGCCACCAGCAGCGTGCCCGTGCCGCCGCCCCAGCCGAGCCGGCTGAACACCGTGGCCGTGGCGAGCGTGGCGACGATCGTCAGGACGGTCTCCCACCCGACGGTCAGCAGCCAGGAGATCACCGCGGGCAGCCGGTTGCCGCGGACGCCGAACGCCGCTCGGGAGAGCACCATCGTCGGCGCCGAGCCCCGCTTGCCCGCGATCGCGATGAACCCGCAGAGCAGGAACGAGAACACGATGCCGAACAGCCCGGCCACCAGCGCCTGGGCGAACGAGATCTCGAAGCCGAAGGCGAACGCGCCGTAGCTCAGCCCGAGCACGGAGATGTTCGCGGCGAACCACGGCCAGAACAGCTGGCGCGGCGTGCCGTGGCGCTCGGCGTCGGAGATGACGTTGATGCCGTTCTCCTCGACGCGCAGCGCCGACTGCCGCACCTCCTCCGGCGTGCCCCTCGCCCCCACCAACTAGCTCCGCTCAGTTCCGACGCTCGCTCCGCAAGCTCCGCTCAGTCCCGACGCTCGCTCCGCAAGCTCCGCTCAGTCCCGACGCTCGCTCCGCAAGCTCCGCTCAGTCCCGAGGCTCGCTCCGCAAGCTCCGCTCAGTCCCGACGCTCGCTCCGCAAGCTCCGCTCAGTCCCGACGCTCGCTCCGCAAGCTCCGCTCAGTGCTCCGACGGCCGGATGTGGTACTCGAAGACCAGCCCGCCGACGGTGAGCAGCAGCAGCACGCCCGCGATGATCATCAGCCACACGTAGAAGAACGCCAGTGCGACCCCCATCAGCGCCGCGGAGGCCGCGACGCCGATCGGCCAGTAGCTGCCCGGCGAGAAGAAGCCGACGTCACCCGCGCCGTCGGACACCTCCGCCTCGGGGTTGTCCTCCGGCCGCTCCTCCAGCCGCCGCGAGACGAACCGGAAGTACCCGCCGATGATCAGCGCGAGGCCGCCGGTGAGGAACAGGCCCGCGATGCCGACGGGCTCGTGCGTCAGCACGGCGTAGACGATCGCGGCGAGGAAGAAGAACGCCATGATGATCTCGAAGATGCGCGATTCGACCTTCATGGCGCGCCTCAGCTCCCGGAGGTGACCGGCAGCGACGCGGAGCGCTGCGTGCGGTCGGTCGTGAACGGGTAGGTCGTGTACGCCTCGGGCGTGCAGAGCTGGCCGCAGCCGAGCTCCTGCAGCGCCTCACCGGCGGTGTACGGGGCGTTCGTCGCCGGGTTGACCTGCTGGCGCAGCCCGATCCACCGGTCGTACAGCTCCGGAGACAGGGCCCTGACCTCGAAGTTCATCATCGAGTGGTACGCGCCGCACAACTCGGCGCAACGCCCCACGAAGGCGCCCTCCCGCTCGATCTGGTCGATCTGCCACACGTTGTCCTGGTCGTTGACCTCGGGCATCGGGAAGACGTCGCGCTTGAACAGGAACTCGGGCACGAAGAAGCTGTGGATCACGTCGTTGGAGTGCTGCGTGAACTCGATGCTCCGCCCGGTGGGCAGCACCAGCAGCGGGATCGTGTCGCTGGTGCCGAGCGTGCTCACCGGCTGCCCGTCCGGGGCCTGCACGTCGGGGTACTGGAACTCCCAGTTCCACTGGAACGCGGTGACGTCCACCCGCACGTCCGGCTCCGGCGCGTCGGTGTCGACGTAGTTCTGCACGTTGACGGTGAACGCGAACAGCACCGCCACGATGATCGTCGGGATCACCGTGAAGGTGATCTCGAGCGGCAGGTTGTACTGGGTCTGGCGGGGGACGGTGTCGTCACCCTTGCGCTTGCGGTGGAAGGCGATCGCCCAGAACATCGCGCCCCAGGTGATCGCCCCCACGATCAGGGCCGCGATGGCCGACCACGTCCACAGCTCGCGCATCGCCTCGGCCTGCGGGGTGACGCCGACCGGCCAGCCGAAGCGCAGGACCTCCTCCACCGAGCAGCCGGTGGTGAGCGGCACGACCAGCAACGCCAGACCGGCCAGCTGGGCCGCGCGCCTCGCCGGGCCCCGCCTCGCCGGGCCGGGCCTCGTCGGAACGGGGCGGTGTCCCCCGCGCTGTGCTCGGCCCACTGCTCGCCGCCTCCCACACGTCGTCTACGTCGTATCGGCCGCCGGATACCCGCCTTCGACCTCGCGTAGAGACTAGCCGAGCAAGCCGCCGTCGCCCGGGCAGGGTGGGGGCGAAATCCGCTGGCGTCCCGCGAACGGCGCATGCCGCAATGGGCTCGTGGCCGAACCCGCCCCGGACCTCAGCGCCCACATCAGCACCCGCATCAGCACCCACGTCACCCTCGACGCGGTCGCTCCCGACGACGAGGCGGCGCTGCGCGACTGGTTCGCGCTCGTCACCGCGGCCCGGTCGCACGACGCGCCGAGCGACCCGCCGCCCTGCTGGGTCGGGCACCGCGCCCGGCTCGTGGCCGGCAGACCCGGCCGCGCCGATCGCGCCTGGCTCGCCCGGGCCGGGCACGAGGTCGTCGGCGTGGCGGAGCTCTCGCTGCCGACGACGGACAACCTCGACAACGCGTTCGGCGACCTCACCGTCGCCCCGCGGCACCGCAGGCGCGGCGTCGGCCGCCTGCTGCTGACCCGGCTCGCCGAGCAGGCCCGCACCGCCGGCCGGACGCGGCTGATCGTCGAGGCTCCGGGGCCGCTGGACGAGCCGGGTCCCGCCGCGGCGTTCCTCGCCGCGACCGGCGCCACCCGGGCGCTCACCGAGCAGCGCAGGCGCCTGCCGCTCCCCCCGGCCGACCCCGCAGGTCTCGACGCGCTCGCGGAGGAGGCCCGCGCGGCTGCCACCGGCTACGAACTCGTGCAGTGGGTCGGCGACACCCCGCAGGAGTGGCGCGAGGACATCGCCGTGCTCACGGCGCGGATGTCCACCGATGTGCCGCACGGCGACCTGCACATCACGCCCGAGCACTACGACGCCGCACGCGTCGCGGCGCTGGACGCGGCACGCCGGGCCCGCGGCCTGCGGTGCACCGTGACGGCCGCACGGGGCCCGGACGGCAGGCTCGCCGCCTACACCATGATCCTCCAGACCAGCAGCGTGGCCTGGCACGCCGACCAGGGCGACACGCTGGTCGCCCCCGAGCACCGCGGCCGCCGGCTCGGGATGCGGGTGAAGCTCGCCAACCTGGAGCGCGTGCGGCGCGACAGCCCGCGGCTCACCGTGGTCGACACCTACAACGCCGACGCGAACCCGTGGATGGTCTCGATCAACGAGGCGATGGGCTTCCGCCCGTACGACCGGCTCGGCGAGTGGGAGCTCGACCTCTGACCCCCGGCCTCGACGGACCGCCTCAGCCCGGCAGGACCGGCTCGATCGCGGTCGCGGCGTCCGGGCCGTAGGCCTCGCGCAGGCGGGCCAGCGCCGTCCCGCGGTCCCACGTCCACTCCTGCGGGCCGTCGGTCTCCAGCACCTGCACGGCGATCAGCGAGCCCAGCTGCGCCGCGTGCTCCAGCGAGAGCCCGCCGGAGACGGCGGCGAGGAACCCCGCGCGGAACGCGTCGCCGACGCCGGTGGGGTCGACCTTGCCGGTCTCGGGCACCACGCCGACCTTGAGCGTCTCGGGCCCGTGGATCTCCACGCCCTTCTCGCCGTGGGTGGTGATCCGGATGTCGATGCGGGAGGCGACGTCCTGCTCGGTCCAGCCCGTCTTCTGCAGCAGCAGCTCCCACTCGTAGTCGTTGGTGAGCAGGTAGCGGGCGCCCTCGACCAGCTTGCGGATCTCCGGACCCTCCATGCGCGCCAGCTGCTGGGAGGGGTCGGCGGCGAACGGGATCCCCAGCTCGCGGGCCTCGTCGGTGTGGCGCAGCATCGCCTCGGGGTCGTCCGCGCCGATCAGCACGATGTCGATCCCGCGCTCGACGAGCGGGGCGAGCGGGATCTCCCGGGAGCGCGCCATCGCGCCGGTGTAGAACGACGCGATCTGACGCATGTCGTCGTCGGTGGTGCACACGAAGCGGGCGGTGTTGACGTCCTCGCACACGAGCACGGTCGAGCAGTCGACCCCGTTGGCCTCGAGGCGCGCGCGGTACTCGCCGAAGTCGGCACCGACGGCGCCCACGAGCAGCGGGGACTGGCCGAGCACGCCGAGCGCGAAGGCGATGTTCCCCGCCACGCCACCGGGCCGGATGACCATGTCATCGACGAGGAAGCTGAGCGAGAGCCGGTCCAGCTGGTCCATGACCAGCTGGTCGACGAACCTGCCCGGGAAGTGCATGAGCTGGTCGGTGGCGATGGACCCCGTCACGGCGATAGGCACGGGCGGTCACCCTACCCGTCGTGGGACGCGACGAACCCCGGCCACACGGTGGCGGCCGGGGTTCGTGGACCGAGCGCTCAGTTGAACGAGTCGCCGCAGGCGCAGGACCCGCCCGCGTTCGGGTTGTCGATCGTGAAGCCCTGCTTCTCGATGCTGTCGACGAAGTCGATGACGGCGCCCTGCAGGTACGGGGCGCTCATCCGGTCGACACCCACCTTCAGTCCGTGGTACTCGCGGAACAGGTCGCCGTCCAGCGAGCGGTCGTCGAAGAACAGCTGGTAGCGCAGGCCGGCGCAGCCACCGGGCTGGACGGCGATGCGCAGGTGCATGTCGTCGCGCCCCTCCTGGTCGAGCAGCGCCTTGGCCTTGAGGGCGGCGGCGTCGGTGAGCTCGACACCGTGCGTCTCGGTCTCGACGGCGGTGGTGTTGTCGACAGTCATGACTCTCCCAACAGCGTGCGGGGCGGTGCTGTTCCCAGCCTACCTCCTGCGGTGGTCGTCACCGGCCGCTCCACTGCCGCGCGACGTGTTCCGCGAGTGCGGCCAGGGTGCCCGCTGGGTCGGCCATCGATGCCTCGACACCGCCGGCGTGATCCGCGACACCGTATGCGGAGTCGACGCCCACCGCAGCGGCCTCCCGCCGACCGACCGACACCTGGCCGGCGAGCACGACGCACGGCAGGCCCCGGTCCGCGGCACCGCGCGCCACCGCGGTGATGAGCTTCCCGCGCAGCGACTGCCAGTCGAAGCTGCCCTCCCCGGTGACCGCCAGCTGGGCCTTGTCCAGCTCGGCGTCCAGCCCGACCAGCTCGCGGACCAGACCCGCCCCGGACACCCGGCGCGCCCCGCAGGCGAGCAGCGCCGCACCGAGACCGCCGGCAGCGCCCGCTCCCGGCTCGTCCCGCACGTCCGCCCCGAACGCCGCGGCCAGCACATCGGCGAACCGGGCGAGCGCGGCGTCCAGCCGGGCGACGGCGGCGTCGTCGGCGCCCTTCTGCGGGCCGAAGACGGCCGCCGCGCCGTGCGTGCCCAGCAGCGGGTTGTCCACGTCGGCGGCCGCGACCAGGCGCACGCCGCCGAGCCGGGCCGTCCCGTCCAGCCGCGCTGCGCGGGCGAGCGCGCCGCCTCCGCCGGACAGCGGCGCCCCGTCGTCGTCGACGGCCACGGCGTCGAGCGCGGCGAGCATCCCGGCGCCGCCGTCGGTGGTGGCCGAACCGCCCAGCCCGACGACGACCTCGGCGACACCCGCGTCCCGCGCGTCCGCGATCAGTTCCCCGACGCCGCGCGAGGTGACCCCGACCGCGACCTCGGGCACGCGGCGTTCCCGCGGCACGAGGTGCAGGCCGCACGCCGCCGCCGACTCCAGGTACGCGGTGTCGCCGATGCGCAGCCACCGCGCGCGCACCGGGTCGCCGAACGGACCCGTGACCTCGCGTTCGTGCCACTCACCGCCGAGCGCGGCGTGCAGCACCTCGGCGAAGCCGGTGCCGCCGTCGGCGAGCGGGAGCAGCCGCAGCTCGTCGTCCGGGGCGGCCCGGCGCCAGCCGGTCGCGATCGACTCGGCCGCCGCAGGGGCGCTCAGGGTGCCGCCGAAGGAGTCAGGTGCCACGACCACGCGCATGACGCGAACCTATCGCCCGTAAGGTGGGATGTGTGAGGTTCCTGCGCCGTTCCACGCCGTCGACCGTCGGCGCCGACTCGTCCGAGTCCGCGGCGCCGGCACCCCCCGAGTCCACCCGCCCCGGCGGGAAGGGCCGACCGACCCCGAAGCGCCGCGACGCCGAGGGCCGCCGCCGCGGCCCGGCCCCGGCGCCCCCGCGCACCCAGCGCGAGGCCGCGCGGCTCGCCAAGGCGAACCGGCCGAGCAAGGAGCAGCGCCGCGCGCAGGCGATCGAGCGGCGGGAGCGGATGGCCGCGGGCGACGAGCGCTACCTCATGCCGCGCGACCGCGGGCCGGTCAAGGCCTACGTGCGCGACGTCGTCGACTCCCGGCCCCACCTCATGGGCCTGTTCATGCCGCTCGCGCTGGTGGTGGTGCTGTCGCTGCTGGTGCCGGTGCCCGCCGCGCAGCAGTACCTGAGCCTGTTCAGCCTCGTCGCGCTCAGCACGATGATCATCGAGGGTGTCTTCCTCGGCTCCTCGATCGCGCGCAAGGCGCGCGCGAAGTTCCCGGAGGAGAACGTCGGCGCCCTGTCCACCGGCTGGTACGCCTTCACCCGCGCCACCCAGCTGCGCAAGATGCGCGTGCCGAAGCCGCGGGTGGCGCGGGGCGCGAACCCCTGAGCAGGCGCACGCTCGTCCTCGGCGGCACCCGCTCCGGGAAGTCGCGGCACGCGGAGGACCTCCTGCCCGCGGACGAGCCCGTCCGCTACCTCGCCACCGCCCGGCGCCGGACCGACGACCCGGAGTGGTCCGCGCGCATCGACACGCACCGCGGCCGCAGGCCGGCGGCGTGGACCACGCTGGAGGACGCCGACGCGGCCGCCGTCGTGCGCGCGGGCGGCGGGCCGTTGCTCGTCGACGACCTCGCGACCTGGCTCACCGGCGTGCTGGACGACGCCGCGGCCTGGGACGCGCCCGTCCTCCCGGCCGCCGTCGGGACCGCGGTGGACGGGCTGGTCGTCGCCGTCGCCGCCGCCCCGGACCGGGTCGTGCTGGTGTCCGCGGAGGTGGGCCTCGGCGTCGTTCCGGAGACCCGCGCCGGGCGACTCTTCCGCGACGAGCTCGGTGCGCTCAACGCGGCGCTCGCGGCCGTCTGCGACGAGGTCGTGCTCCTGGTCGCGGGCCTCCCCCTGCGCCTCAAGCACCCGTGAGTGGACACGGGTGCTGTAGCACTCGTATCCACTCACGACCCGCTGGTTGGCCGCGCAGGTTCTCGCTGTAGGAACTCCCTGTGGATCTGCCTGCCGTCACCGCCCCCGACGTCGACGCTCGGCGCGCCGCCGTCGCCCGGCACGCCGAGCTCGCGGTGCCCGACGGGGCGCTCGGGCGCCTCGCCGAGCTCGGGGTGTGGCTCGCCGCCGCGCAGGGGACGTGCCCGCCCCGCCCACCGGCGCGCCCGCGCGTGGTCGTCATCGCGGCCGACCACGGGATCGCCGCCGCGGACGTCTCCACCCACCCGGCCGGGAGCACCTGGCGGCAGGTCGAGGCCGTCCGTGAGCAGACCGCGCCGGTCGGCGTACTCGCGCCGGTCGCGGGCGTGTCGGTCCGGGTGGTGGACGTCGCGCTCGACACGGACCCGGACGGCACCGAGCCCCACCGCGTCCGGCGCGGCAGCGGCCGCATCGACCGCGAGGACGCCCTGACCGCCGACGAGGTCGAGCGCGCCGTCGCCGTCGGGCGGGCGCTCGCGGACGAGGAGGTGGACGCGGGCGCCGACCTGCTCGTCCCCGCCTCGCTCGGGGTCGGGGCCACGACGCCGGCCGCCACGCTGGTCGCGACGCTCACCGGCACCGAGCCGGTGGCCGTGATCGGGCGCGGCAGCGGCATCGACGACGCCGGCTGGATGCGCAAGGCCGCCGCCGTCCGGGACGCGCTGCGCCGGGCCCGCCCGCACGCCCGCGACCCGCTGGCGCTGCTGCGGGTGGCCGGCGGCGCCGACCTCGCCGCGCTCGCCGGGTTCTGCGTGCAGGCCGCCCTGCGCCGCACACCGGTGCTGCTCGACGGGCTCGTGGTGGGCGCCGCGGCCATGGTGGCCGACGAGCTGGCCGCCGGCGCCCGCGAGTGGTGGCTGGTGGCGCAGCGCTCGCCGGACCCCGCGATGGCCCTCGTGGAGGGGCACCTGCGCACGGCGCCGGCGCTCGACCTCGGTGTCCGGCTCGGCGACGGGACCGGGGCGGTCGCGGCCGTCCCGCTGATGCAGATGGCCGCGCGCCTGCTCGCGGAGACCGGCTCAGCGTGAGATCGCTCGCGTTCGCGCTGAGCCTGCTCACCGTGCTGCCGGTGCCGTCGGCTCCGCCGGACGCGCGGACCGCCGCCGGCGCGCTGCGCTGGGCCCCGCTCGTCGGCGCGCTGCTCGGGGCGGCGGCGGGCGGGTCGCTGGTCGGGCTGACCGCGCTCGGGGTGCCCGCGCTCGGCGCCGGCCTGCTGGCCGTCGGCTTCCTGGCGCTCGCGACCCGCGGCATGCACGTCGACGGTCTCGCCGACACCGCCGACGGGCTGGGCTGCTTCGGCCCGCCGCAGCGCGCGCTCGCCGTGATGCGCGAGGGCGGGGTGGGCGCGTTCGCGGTGGTGACCCTCGTGGTGCTGCTCGGCGTCCAGGCCGCGGCGCTCGCCGCGCTGGCGGGCACGGGCCCGGCGGCGGTGGCGGCCGTGGCGCTGGCCGCCGCGACCGGCCGGGCGGGGTTCGGCTGGGTGGCCCGCCGCGGGGTCCCCGCGGCCCGGGAGGGCGGTCTGGGCGCCCTGGTCGCCGGGTCGCAGCCCTGGTGGGTCCCGGCCGCCTGGTGGGCCGCCCTGGCCGGGGCCGGGCTCGCGCTCGGACCACGTGCGGCCGTCGGCGTCGGGCTCGGGGCCGCGCTCGTGGTGGCCCTGTCCTGGCACACCACCCGCCGCTTCGGCGGCATGACCGGCGACGTCCTGGGCGCGGCGAACGAGCTGGCGACGACGGCCGCGCTGCTGGCCCTGTCGCTCCGCTGACCCGGCGGACGCACTCTTCTCCGCCCGCTGCAAGGGCCGCGATCGTGATCGCCGCGTGCGGTGCTGCAGCCGCAGCCGTGCGGTCCTGCGACCGCACCCGTCGATCACCGGCGCGAGACGGGCCGCCGTCCCGCAGGCTCTCCGGTCAGGCCGGGACGAGCGTGCGCATCCAGGAGTGGGTGTCGGGGGCGGCGCCCCGCTGGATGTCCGTCAGCAGGGCGCGCAGCTTCAGCGTGACCGGGCCGGGCTCGCCGCCGCCGATCTCCACCTCGCCCTCGTTGTGCTTGACCCGCCCGATCGGCGTGATGACCGCCGCGGTGCCGCAGCCGAAGACCTCGGTGATCCGCCCGTCCGCGGCGCCCTCGAGCCACTCCTGTCCGGAGACCCGCCGCTCGGTGACCTGGCAGCCGAGCTCCTTGGCGAGCACGAGCAGCGAGTCGCGGGTGACGCCCGCGAGGATGCTGCCGGTGAGCGAGGGCGTGACGACCTCGGCGTCGTCACCGGAGCCGTACACGAAGAAGAGGTTGTTCGAGCCCATCTCGTCGATCCAGGTCCGCTCCTCGGCGTCGAGGTAGGCGACCTGCGCGCACCCGTGCTCGGCGCCCTGGGCCTGCGGCAGCAGCGAGGCGGCGTAGTTGCCGCCGCACTTGGCGGTGCCCGTGCCGCCGAGGGCGGAGCGGGTGTAGTCGGTGGACAGCCACACGTCCATCGGCTTCACGCCGCCCGCGAAGTACGGGCCCGCGGGCGAGGCGATCACCGCGTACAGGTACTCCGCGGCCGGGCGCACCCCGAGCCCGACCTCCGTGGAGATCATGAACGGGCGCAGGTACAGCGACTCCTCGCCACCGGCCGGCGGCACCCACTCGCGGTCGGCGGCCACGAGCTCCGACAGCGAGGCGAGGAACAGCTCGTCGGGCAGCTCCGCCATCGCCATCCGGGCGGCGGAGGCCCGGAAGCGGGCCGCGTTGGCCTCCGGGCGGAAGCTGGCGACCGACCCGTCCGGCTGCCGGTAGGCCTTGAGCCCCTCGAAGATCTCCTGCCCGTAGTGCAGCACCATCGTGGCCGGGTCGAACGTGAGCGGGCCGTAGGGCACCACGGCCGCGTCGTGCCACCCGGTCCCCGCCTTCCACCGGATCGTCACCATGTGGTCGGTGAAGTACCGGCCGAACCCGGGATCAGCGACGATCTCCGCCCGCCGGTCGGCCGGCGCCGGCGCGGGGTGGGGGGTGCGGGTGAACTGCGCGCTCATAGCGCAGACGGTACTAGGCGGGGCAACGGTCGGACGTCCGAGCATCGCCGTCCGGGAAACGCCCCGCTACCGCACGTGCGACTCGACGAACGGGGGCTTCACCACCGTGCAGTCCAGGGCCCGGCCGCGGACGTCGACCGTCACGGCGTCGTCGAGCTTCACCCCGGCCGCGGTGTCGATCAGCGCGAGCGCGACGCCCGTCTTCAGCGTCGGGGAGAACGTGCCCGACGTGGTGGTGCCGACGCGCTCGCCGTCGACGAGGACCGCCATGCCGGCGCGCGGCACGCCGCGCCCGGTGGCCCGCAGGCCGCGCAGCCGCCGCGCGGGCTTGGTCTCCTTCTCGGCGAGCAGCGCCTCCCGGCCCCAGAACTCCGGCTTGGACCACCCGACCGCCCAGCTGCTCCCGGCCTGCACCGGGGTGATGTCCTCGGACAGGTCCTGCCCGTGCAGCGGGTAGCCCATCTCGGTGCGCAGGGTGTCGCGGGCCGCGAGGCCGGCGGGTCCGCCGCCGAGCGGTTCGGCCGCGGCGAGCAGCGCGTCCCACACGTCGGGGGCGTCGTCGGCGGGCACGAGCAGCTCGTAGCCGCGCTCGCCGGTGTAGCCGGTACGGCACACACGGATGCCGGCGACGTCGGAGAAGGCCATGTAGTCCATGCCCGCGAGGTCGGCGGCGCCCGGCAGCACGGTGACGAGCACATCGGCCGCCCTCGGCCCCTGCACGGCGAGC
>Ga0196958_10000632_pt1 | contig 11502 bp, 11 predicted proteins | sample S1v_10metaG_FD_148654 | JGI IMG/M metagenome (GOLD analysis project Ga0196958, IMG submission 148654) | Soil microbial communities from Anza Borrego desert, Southern California, United States - S1+v_10 | ecosystem: Environmental > Terrestrial > Soil > Desert | place: USA: California | collected...
GCTGAAGAACCAGGCGCTGCGCGGCGACATGATGCGCGGCCATGCGCAGACGATCGAGGTGGAGATCCGCCGGATGGTCGCCGACTGGGACGACGAGGGTGAGATCGACCTGCTCGACTTCTTCGCGGAGCTGACGATCTACACGACCAGCTCCTGCCTGGTCGGCAAGCCGTTCCGCGACCAGCTCGACGGGTCCTTCGCCGAGCTCTACCACCGTCTGGAGCGCGGCACCGACGCGATCGCGTACGTCGACGCCTACGCCGACATCGAGAGCTTCCGGATCCGTGACGCCGCCCGCGAGGAGCTGGTCGCGAAGGTGCAGGCGATCATCGGCTCCCGGAAGGTCCTGGGCGAGGTCCCGAAGGAGGACCGCGACCTGCTCGACGTGCTGATCTCCATCGACATGGACGCCGACACGATCACCGGCATCTTCATCTCGATGATGTTCGCCGGCCACCACACCAGCAGCGGCACGGCGTCGTGGGCGATGATCGAGCTGCTGCGGCACCCGGACGTCATGGCCGACGTGGTCGCCGAGCTCGACGCCCTCTACGCGGACGGGTCCGAGGTCTCGTTCCAGGCGCTGCGGTCCATCCCCGTGCTCGAGTCGGCCCTCAAGGAGACGCTGCGGCTGCACCCGCCGCTGGTGATCCTGATGCGGCTGGTCCAGGAGGACTTCGAGCTGCTCGGCCACACCATCCCCAAGGGGACGCTGATCGCGGCCTCGCCCCGGGTGTCGAACCGGATCGAGGACGACTTCCCCCGGGCCGACGAGTTCGAACCCGGCCGCTACATCGACCCACGGCAGGAGGACCTCCAGAACCGCTGGACCTGGATCCCGTTCGGGGCCGGCAAGCACCGCTGCGTCGGCAACGCGTTCGCGATGATGCAGATGAAGGCGATCTTCTCGGTCATCCTGCGCGACTTCGAGTTCGAGCCGGCTCAGCCCCTCGACTCCTACCGCGACGACTTCACCAAGATGGTGATCCAGCTCGCCCAGCCGGCACGGGTCCGCTACCGGCGGCGGTGGCGATGAGCTACCGGGTCGTCGCCGACGCCGACGTCTGCCAGGGCCACCAGCTCTGCCAGGGCGAGGCCCCCACCGTCTTCGGGTTCGACGAGGCGGCCGACGTGGTCGTCCTCCTCGACGAGCGCCCCGACGAGTCGCTGCGCGCCGACGTGCGGACGGCCGTGAAGTACTGCCCCGCCTTCGCCCTTTCCATCGAGGAGGACCAATGAGCACCGACCGCGACGAGATCGACGCCTTCTGGGAGTCGTGGCTGGCCGCCAATCGCGAGGCGGAGCGCAGCAACGACTGGGGCCTGCTCGCCGACCACTACGCCGAGGACGCGACGTACGGCTGGATGTACACGCCCGACGAGCACTTCATGGCCGTCGGCCGGGAGGAGATCCGGAAGTACGCCCTCGGCTCCGAGATGGCCGGGCTCGACGGCTGGCACTACGACTACATGGCCACCGTCGTCGACGACCGCACCGGCATGATCGTCGGCTTCTGGAAGCAGCGCGCCGGGATCGTCGACGACGAGACCGGCGAGGAGTACGAGATCCTGGGCATCGGTGGCTCGTGGTTCGGCGTCGAGCGGCAGGCGGACGGGACGCTGAAGTTCGGCTGGCAGCGCGACTGGTTCGACCTCGGCTCGACCGCGCACACCTTCCTCGCGCTCGCAGCGTCCGGGAAGGCCCCGCAGGGCCTGCTCGACCGGATGAGCCTCAACGGCATCGAGCAGCCCGGGCACTACCGGCTGACGGACCTGCCCAGCAGCGTCTGGCCGCCGCCGGTGGAGGCAGGGGAGTTCCTCACCCAGGAGCCGGCCCGGTGACACCGGCGGCACAGCAGCTGGTCGACGGCAAGCTCACGGGAGCGAGCGACGGGGAGTCGTACCCGGTCCTGAACCCGGCCACGGGCGAGGAGATCGGGCGTGCGCCCGACAGCACCGCCGCCGACGTCGACGCCGCGATCGCCGCGGCGCGCCAGGCCTTCGACGAGAGCGACTGGTCGACGAACACCGAGCTGAGGGTGCGCTGCCTGCGACAGCTCCACCAGGCTCTCCTGGACCACGCCGAGGACTTCCGCGCGCTGACCACCGCCGAGGTCGGCATGCCGAGCTTCATGATGGGCGCCGCGGGATTCGACGTGCCGGTCGAGGGGCTGAGGTGGGTCACCGACCTCGCCGAGACCTACGAGTGGGAGTCCGACCTCGGTGAGGCCCGGCCGATGGGGATCCCGACCCGCCGGACCGTCCGGAGGGAGCCGGTGGGCGTGGTCGCGGCGATCACTCCCTGGAACGTGCCGAACCAGATCAACCTGGCGAAGGTCGGGCCGGCCCTCGCCGCGGGCTGCACGGTCGTGCTCAAGCCGGCGCCGGACACCCCCTGGGTCGCCTGCGAGCTCGGACGCATCGCCGCCGAGCACACCGACCTCCCCGCAGGCGTCCTCAACGTGGTCACGCCCCGGTCGAACGAGGTGGCCGCCCGCCTGAGCACGGACCCGCGGGTCGACATGGTCTCGTTCACGGGGTCGACCGCGACCGGGCGGGCGATCATGGCCGCGGCCGCGCCCACCTTGAAGAAGGTCTTCCTCGAGCTCGGCGGCAAGTCCGCCGCGGTCGTCCTCGACGACGCCGACGTCGCCGCTTCGGCGGGTGCCACCGCCTTCACCGCCTGCATCCACGCAGGCCAGGGGTGCGCGCTGACGACCAGGCTGGTCGTGCCGCGCAGCCGGTACGAGGAAGCGGTCGAGGTCGCGGCGGCCACGATGGCCTCGATCGGCGTCAAGGACCCGGCCGACCCCGGTGCGATCTGCGGGCCGGTGATCTCCTCCGCCCAGCGGGACCGGGTCGCGGGCTACCTCCGGCTCGCCGAGGAGGAGGGCGGCCGGATCGTCACGGGCGGCCACGTGATCGACCGCCCCGGCTTCTGGGTGGAGCCGACGGTGGTCGCCGGTCTCGACAACTCCTCGAGCCTCGCGCAGGAGGAGATCTTCGGGCCGGTGCTCGTGGTGATCCCGCACGACGGCGACGACGACGCCGTGCGGATCGCCAACGACTCCGCCTACGGCCTTTCCGGGTCGGTCGACTCCGGCGACCTCGAGCGCGCCCGGTCGGTCGCCCGTCGGATCCGCACCGGCACCCTCGCCGTGAACGGGGGAGTGTGGTTCAGCCCCGACGTCCCGTTCGGCGGCTACAAGCAGTCGGGCCTGGGCCGGGAGATGGGTGTGGCCGGGTTCGAGGAGTATCTCGAGGTGAAGGTGATCGCGGAGGGCGTGCGAGGGTCGTGAGCAAGGAGCAGCCCATGAGGTTCGACAACAAGACCGTGGTGGTCACCGGCGCCGCGCAGGGCATCGGCGAGGCGTACGCACGCGCGCTCGCCCAGGAGGGCGCGGCGGTGGTGGTCGCCGACCTGAACGCCGACGCGGGGGAGCGGGTGGCGAAGGAGATCGAGGCGGACGGCGGCCGTGCATTCTTCGTTCCCTGCGACGTCTCGTCCCTCGACTCGGCGGCGGCGCTCGTCGAGCGGGTCGACGGTGAGCTGGGGGGCATCGACGGCCTCGTGAACAACGCCGCGATCTACGGCGACATGCAGTTCGACCTGCTGGTCACCGTCGACTGGGAGTACTACCGGAAGTTCATGAGCGTGAACATGGACGGCGCGCTGGTGATGACCCGCGCGGTCTACCCGTCGATGCAGAAGCGCGGGGGTGGCGCGATCGTCAACCAGTCCAGCACCGCCGCCTACCTGTACTCCGGCTTCTACGGCCTGGCGAAGGTCGGCGTGAACGGGCTCACCCAGCAGCTCGCGCACGAGCTCGGCGGGATGGGCATCCGGGTCAACGCGATCGCGCCGGGACCCACCGACACCGAGGCGACCCGCATGCAGGCGGGCGACGCGGCGAAGGAGCTGGTCAAGGGGATGGCCCTGAAGCGGATGGGGCAACCGACCGACATGGTCGGCGCCTGCCTGTTCCTGCTCTCCGACGAGGCCTCGTGGATCAGCGGCCAGATCCTGGCCGTCGACGGCGGCCAGACCTTCCGGCTGTGAGCGCGGTGACCGCGCATCGGATCCTGGTGGGGTTCGTCGGGCTCGGGAACATCGGCAAGCCGATGGCCCTCCACCTGGCGTCGGCAGAGGACGTCGAGCTCTGGGTGTACGACGTCGCGGCCGGCCCGGTCGCGGAGCTGACCGCCGCCGGGGCCACGGCCGGCCGCTCGGTGGCGGAGCTCGCGGAGACGGTCGACACGCTGTGCCTGATGGTGCGTGACGACGACCAGGTCCGCGAGGTGCTCGGGGAGGTCCTCGGCGTCGTCGACCGGCGTGCGGAGGAGCGGCCGCTCACCGTGGTCGTGCACTCGACGGTCGCGCCGGACACCCCGGAGTCGCTGGCGGAGACCGCTGCACCGTACGGCGTCCGCCTCGTGGACGCGCCGGTCTCGGGGGGACCGATGGGGGCCTCGGACGGCACGCTCGCCATCCTGGTCGGCGGCTCCGAGGAGGCGTTCGCAGCGGTCCGCCCCACGCTGGAGCGGATGGGGAGCAAGGTCGTGCACGCCGGCCCGATCGGCGCGGGCACCCGGTTCAAGCTGGCACGCAACCTCCTCCACTTCGTCGCGTTCACCGCCGCCACCGAGGCCCAGCGGCTGGCAGAGGCGGCCGGTCTCGACCTGGTCGCGCTCGGTGAGGTGGTCCGTCACACCGACGCGATCACCGGCGGGCCCGGCGCGATCCTGCACCGCGCCACCGCCGCGCCGATCCCGGAGGGCGACTTCTGGTACGGCGTGTTCGAGCACGTCCGCGCTCTCGGTGAGAAGGACCTCCGCTTCGCGACCGCGCTGGCCGACCAGCTCGAGGTCGACGTACCCCTGACCCGGCTCGCCCTGGACCGCCTCGGTCCCGGGCTCGGCCTGCCACCCACCGGTGGTTGAGGTGCGAAGGCCGTCAAGGCCTGAGCCTCGAAACCCCGCAACCAGGAGACCCTGATGACCGACAAGTTCGCCGACCTTCCCGAGACCCGCCGCAAGGGCCTGGAGAAGATGGAGCAGGTCTACGGCTTCGACATGACCGACGGCGAGGGCGACTTCTTCGGCTACACAGCCGACCACCTGTTCGCCGAGATCTGGCACCGGCCCGGCCTCTCCGACAGGGACCGCCGGCTGTTGCTGATCGGGATGCTCGCCGGGCAGGGCGCCGCCGACGTCCTCGGCATCCAGGTCCCCGCCGCCTACGCCAACGGCGAGCTCGACGACGAGGCGCTGCGGGAGATCGTGATCTTCCTCTGCCACTACGCCGGCTGGCCCAGCGGCGCCCGCCTGAGCTCGATCGTCGAGGAGACGATCGCGAAGGCGAAGCAGAACCGCGTCGGGTTCTGAGGTGTCAGCCCCGCAGGATCAGCGAGACCGCCGTGTCCATGTGCTGCGCGGTCTCCGCGGCCGAGGAGCGGCCGGTCACCCAGCTGACGAGCGCGGAGAGCCAGACGTCACCGATCACGCGGGCGATGGTGACGTCCTCCTCGGTGATGTCCGCCTCGTCCGGCGTGGTGCCGTGCATCGCGTGGGTGACGATCGAGGTCATCGCCATGCCGACGTGGTGGATCTCGGCGGCGACGCTGCTGTCGGCGAACATGAACGCACGGGTCAGCGCCTCGGTGAGCTTGGGGTCGCCCTGCATGCCGCGGGTGAGCCGCTTCAGCACGTAGAGGACCCGCTCGGCCTGGGTGTCGCCGGGGATCTCGCGGCTGTTGAGCCGGTCCCGCGCCTCGTCGAACTGCCGGGCGAGAGCGGACACCAGCAGGTGCACCTTCGACGGGAAGTAGCGGTAGAGCGTCCCCAGCGCGACCTCGGCCTGCTCGGCGACGGCGCGCATCTGGACGGCGTCGTAGCCGCCGTCGGCAGCGAGCTGGTAGGTCGCGTCGAGGATCCGCTTGCGGCGGTCCCGCTGGGCCGCGGAGCCCTGGTCGTCCGTCGTCAGGGAGTTGGCGAGGGTCACTCGGATAGGCTACCGACAGGTAGCGCATAATAGAAACACGTTCCAGTTCGTTCGGCCCTGCTCCACGGAGCTCGGCGCCGCGACTCAAGCGCCATGAGCCAGCGCCGGGAGGAGAAGGAGTCGAGCATGCGCATCGCGTTGCTTTCCTATCGGAGCAAGCCTCACGTCGGCGGCCAGGGCGTCTACCTGCGCCACCTGAGCCGGGAGCTGGTCCACCTCGGGCACGAGGTCGAGGTGTTCTCCGGACAGCCGTACCCGGTCCTCGACGAGGGCGTCCGGCTGACCGAGGTCCCCAGCCTGGACCTGTACCCGGACGACAACCCGTTCCGGAACCCCCGGCCCTCGGAGTTCCGCGACCGGATCGACGTGGAGGAGTGGCTGCGGATGCGCAGCGGCGCGTTCCCCGAGCCGCTCACGTTCTCCAAGCGGATCGTGAAGGTGCTCGCCGAGCGGGTCGACGACTTCGACATCGTCCACGACAACCAGGTGCTCGGCACCGGCATGCTCGAGATCGAGAAGCTCGGGCTGCCGCTGATCACGACCCTGCACCACCCGATCAGCTTCGACCGGCGGATCGACCTCGAGGCCGCGCCCTCGGTCCGCAAACGGTTCGGCGTCTGGCGGTGGTACTCCTTCGTGCGGATGCAGGCGAAGGTCGCCCGCCGGATGCGGCTGATCCTGACCCCCTCCGAAGCCTCGAAGCGCGACATCGCCACCGACTTCGGCGTCGACCCCGCCCGGATGCGGGTGATCCTGCTCGGGGTCGAGGACCGGTTCCAGCCGCCGACCACGCCGAGGGTCCCCGGCCGGATCCTCGCGATGGCGAGCGCCGACGCGCCGATGAAGGGCATCGCGACCCTCCTCGAGGCCTTCGCCAAGCTCCGCACCGAGCGCGACGTCGAGCTGATCCTGGTGACCCGGCCCAAGCCGGGCGGCGTGACGGAGCGGCTGATCGACCGGCTCGGGATCGCCGAGCACGTGCGGTTCGTCAACGGCGTCTCCGACGACGAGCTGGTCGAGCTGATGGGCTCCGCCGAGGTGGCGTGCGTGCCGTCGCTCTACGAGGGCTTCTCGCTCCCCACCGCCGAGCTGATGGCGTGCGCCACCCCGCTCGTGGTGTCCCGGGCCGGTGCGATCCCCGAGGTCGTCGGCCCCGACGGCCACTGCGCGGACGTGGTCACGCCCGGGGACGTCGGCGAGCTCACCGCGGCGATCAGGGGCCTGCTCGACGACCCCGCCAGGCGGGAGGAGTACGGCGCACGCGGCCGGGCGCGCGTCGACGAGCTCTTCAGCTGGCGGGCGGTGGCCGAGCAGGTGGTCACCGCCTACGAGGACGTGATCCGCAGCTACGAAGGAGAGCAAGTTGCTGACCGTTGACTTCGACCGGCTTGGCCTCCAGCCAGGTGACCGGGTCCTCGACATGGGCGCCGGCGCCGGCCGCCACAGCTTCGAGATGTACCGCCGCGGCGCCGACGTGATCGCGCTCGACCAGGACGCCGACGAGCTTGCCGGCGTCCTCGAGCTGTTCGCCGCGATGAAGGAGGCCGGGGAGGTGCCGGAGGGCGCCGAGGCCGACATCAAGCAGGGCGACGCGCTGGCGCTGCCCTTCGCCGACGGTGAGTTCGACCGGGTCGTCGCCGCCGAGGTGCTCGAGCACATCCCGGCCGACATCCAGGCGATCGAGGAGCTGGCGCGGGTGCTGCGCCCCGGCGGCACCCTTGCGGTGTCCGTGCCGCGGTGGTTCCCCGAGGTCGTCAACTGGAAGCTCTCCGCGGACTACCACAACACCCCCGGTGGTCACATCCGCATCTACACGAAGGAAGAGCTGGTCGACAAGGTCACCAAGCGGGGCCTCGAGCACACCGGCGTCGACTACGCGCACGGGCTGCACTCGCCGTACTGGTGGATCAAGTGCGCCGTCGGCGTCGACAACGACGGTCACCCGCTCGCCAAGGCGTACCACCGGCTGCTGGTCTGGGAGATCATGAAGCAGCCCAAGGTCCTGCAGCTGGCCGGCAAGGTGCTCGACCCGCTGATCGGCAAGAGCATGGTGCTCTACTTCCGCAAGCCGGTCACCGCCGCGGAGACCGATGACTGAGCACTGCGAGGTCCCGCTCTCGCGGCTGCCGTACGTCGACGGCGTCCTGAACGCGGTCGAGGTCGCGGACACCGCGGCGTCGATCGCCGCGATGCAGGAGCCGTGCGGTGCCGTCCCGTGGACCGTCGGCGAGCACGTCGACATCTGGAACCACGTCGAGGCCGCGATGGCGATGCTCGTCGGTGGTCAGGTCGCGGCGGCGGAGAAGGCCTACGCCTGGATTCCCACCATGCAGCGCGAGGACGGCTCGTTCCCGATGAAGATCGTCGGCGGCGAGGTCGAGGACCCCCGCGGCGAGGTCAACATGTCGGCGTACTTCGCCGTCGGGCTCTGGCACCACTGGCTGGTGCGGCGTGACATCAGGTTCGTCGAGCGCTACTGGCCGACGGTGCGAGCGGCGCTGGACTGGGTGGTCTCGCTCCAGGAGCCCTTCGGAGGCATCCGCTGGACGCCGGTCGACGACTTCTGCCTCCTGACCGGCAATGCGAGCGTCTACCACTCGCTGCGCGCCGGCGTCGCGCTCGCCGACCTGATGGACGACCCACAGCCGGAGTGGGAGCTCGCGGGCGGCCGGCTCGGCCATGCCGTCCGGGTGCACCGCGACCGGTTCGCCGACAAGAGCACGTTCTCGATGGACTGGTACTACCCGGTGCTCGGCGGTCCGGTCCGCGGCCGGGACGCCTTCGAGCTGCTCGAGTCCCGCTGGAAGGACTTCGTGGTCCCGCGGCTCGGCATCCACTGCGTCGACACCAACCCGTGGGTCACCGGCGCGGAGACCTGCGAGCTGGCGATGGCGCTCGACGTCCTCGGCGACCACCGCCGTGCGCTGGGGCTGTTCCGGGACGTGCAGCACCTGCGCGAGGAGGACGGCCGGTACTGGACCGGCTGGGTGTACGACGACCCGGCGCGCCCCGCGCCCGACGGCGAGCTGCGCGACGTCCACTGGCCGCACGAGCACACCACGTACACGGCGGCCGCGGTGATCCTCGCCGCCGACGCACTGGGGGAGACCTACGGCCACAGCACGCCCGGATCCGGGATCATGCGTGGCACCTCGCTGGCACCGCACTTCGAGGAGCTCGCGCTCGAGTGCGACTGCCCCTCAGCCGACCGGGTCGCCGGCCGCTCCTGAGGTGCGGCGGAGGATCCGCATCGAACCGACGGCCTCGACCTCCTCGAACCGGCCGCTCTCGAGCGCGGGCAGGTAGATCTGCTCGTACGGCGGCCGTCCGCCGTCCGCCGGGTCCGGGAACACGTCGTGGATCGCCAGGTGGCCGCCCGGCATCACCCACGGGCTCCAGGCCCGGTAGTCGTCGCGCGCCGGCTCCTCGCCGTGGCCGCCGTCGATGAACAGGAGGCTGAGCGGCGTCCGCCAGTGCGCGGCGACGGTGGTGCTCCTGCCGACGATGGCGACCACGTGCTCCTCGAGCCCTGCCTGCGCGATGTTCCTGCGGAACGTCGGCAGCGTGTCCATCAACCCCAGCTCCGGGTCGACCACCGTCGGGTCGTGGTGCTCCCAGCCCGCCTGGTTCTCCTCCGAGCCGCGGTGGTGGTCGACGGTGAACACCACGGCGCCCGGCCCGCTTGCGCGGGCTGCGGCGCCCAGGTAGATCGCGGACTTGCCGCAGTAGGTGCCGACCTCCAGCGCCGGGCCATCAGCCAGCCGCCGGCGTGCGACGCGGAACAGGAGCTCGCCCTCGTCGGCCGGCATGAACCCCTTCGCCGCCTCGGCGTGGGCGAGCAGGTCCGGCGGCATCCGGTCATCGGCGTCAGGCACACGAGGACTCTAGTAAACTGGAACCTGTTCTACTTCGGGTGCTCCGCCGCCGGTTGCGCTGCGGGACGCCGGAGGGCCGCGCCTCGAGATCAAGGAGCCCCATGTCGATCGGCATCACCGACGAGCAGGTCGAGCTGGCGACCAGCCTGCGGAAGTGGGCGGCGAGCCTTGCGCCGATCGATGCCGTGCGCGCCGCCGAGGGCGACGCGGGCGCCCGGTTCGACGACGTGTGGCAAGCGATCGAGGAGATGGGCGTCCATGCGATCGCGCTCCCCGAGGCCGACGGGGGCGGCGGAGGCACGGTGCTCGACCAGGCCGTGGCCCTCGAGGCGTGCGCCCACGAGCTGCTGCCCGGAGGTCTGCTCGGGGCTGCGGTGGGCTCGGTGCTCCAGGGAGCGCCGGCGCGGCACGCGGTGCAGGTCCACCCGGGCGGGGTCGTCTGGGACGGCGGCGGCACCCTCGGGATCGACCTCAGCACGCGGCACGGCGCGGCCGTCCCTGGCGACGGGCTCGACGCGCGCGGCCGTCGTACGGCCGTGACCCTCGCGGCCGCCGAGGCGGCGGGAGTCGCCCGGTGGTGCCTGGAGACGGCGGTCGAGTACGCGAAGGTGCGCGAGCAGTTCGGGCAGAGGATCGGGGCGTTCCAGGCGGTCAAGCACCTGTGCGCGGAGATGCTCGAGCACGCCGAGGCGGTCACCGCGGCGGCGTGGGACGCGGCGTCGGCGGCCGACGCGGGCGACGACGACCAGTGGGCGTTCGCGGTCGACGTCGCGCACGCGACCTGCTTCGACGGTGCGGTCGAGGTCGCGAAGTCGTGTGTCCAGGTGCTCGGCGGGATCGGCTTCACGTACGAGCACGACGCTCACCTCTACCTCCGGCGCGCCCTCTCCCTCCGCGCACTGGTCGGGTCGGCGGACGACGCGGCCGAGCGGCTCACGGCCGCCGCCGTCGAAGGAGTACGACGCCGCGTGCTGGTCGACCTCGGCGGGCGCGACGAGCCGGTGCGACCCGAGGTGCGGGCCGAGGCCGAGCGGATCGCCGCCCTCCCGGAGGGCCGGCGCAGGGGCGCGCTGGTCGAGAGCGGCTACCTGACCCCGCACTGGCCGGCGCCGTACGGTCTCGGCGCCGACCCCGTCCTCCAGGTGGTGATCGACCAGGAGCTCGCGCGCGCCGGCGTCACCCGCCCGGACCTCGTCATCGCCGGTTGGGCGCTCCCGACGATCGTCCAGCACGGGAGCGACGCGCAGCGGGAGCGGTTCGTGCGCCCCTCGCTGCTCGGCGACCTGGTGTGGTGCCAGCTGTTCAGCGAGCCCGGCTCCGGGTCGGACCTGGCGTCGCTGCGGACCCGAGCCGTCAAGGTCGAAGGCGGCTGGAAGCTCACCGGTCAGAAGGTGTGGACCTCGGTCGCCGAGCGCGCGGACTTCGGGATCTGCCTCGCTCGGACCGACCCTGACCTCCCGCAGCACAAGGGCATCACCTACTTCGTGGTCGACATGGAGGCGCCGGGCATCGAGGTCCGGCCGTTGCGCGAGATCACGGGTGAGGCGCTCTTCAACGAGGTGTTCCTCGACGAGGTGTTCGTGCCGGACGACTGCGTCGTCGGAGAGCCAGGCGACGGCTGGCGACT
>Ga0196958_10000633_pt1 | contig 11481 bp, 7 predicted proteins | sample S1v_10metaG_FD_148654 | JGI IMG/M metagenome (GOLD analysis project Ga0196958, IMG submission 148654) | Soil microbial communities from Anza Borrego desert, Southern California, United States - S1+v_10 | ecosystem: Environmental > Terrestrial > Soil > Desert | place: USA: California | collected...
CGCCCATGTTGGCGTGCAACGTCTTCTCCTTGGAGCCGAAGGCGTCGAACAGGTCAAGGGCGTGCTGCCGGTCGTTTCCTTCGTCGTCCCACTGCAGCATGACGTGCAGTGGGATGGTCACCCGCCGCGCCTCCTCGACCATGTCGCGAGGCACGTAACTTCCGGCGAACAGCACGGCGGCCGAGATCCGCGGTTCGGCGACCGCCAGCCGGGTGCCGATGGCGATCACCCCACCCGAATAGCCGACCGGGCCGCCGATGCCGGGCAGCGCGAGAAGGGCGTCCAGGGTGGCGCGCCATTCCGGGACCGCCTGTTCGACCAGGGGGAGGACGAGCCGATCGACGATGTCGTCGGAGACCGGCCCGCCGGCTTCCAGTGCCCGCCGCAGGTCGGCGCGGGCCTCGTCGACGGAGACGAGAGGGGGCCGGTCACCGGCTCCGGGAAGCTCGATGGTGGCCGCGGCGTAACCCTCCGCCGCGCAGCTTCGCGCCCGGCCCAGGAGCCGCGGGTACATCCTGTCCAGCCCGCCGGGGTGGCCGTTCAGGATCAAGGGGACCGGGGTGGACACGGGCTCGGGCGTCCACAGGACACCGGGGACCTCGCCGAGGGTGAATTCGCGTTCGAGGACGCCGTCGTCGAGGAGTTTTTCGGAAGTGAAGTGCATGGTCGTGCCTTTCGGGAGTGCGCAGGAACGGCGCTCCCGGACGACCTATCGCCCGACCGTGACCCCGGAGGAGAGCACCCATGTCGAAATGTTCACGGGTACCACCTCCTCGTTCGCTCGCACGGCCTCCGGCAAGGTAGCAGCAGCCGGGCCCGGCCGCCAACGGGTTTGGACAGGAGTAAGGCAGATGGGGTCGAGAGCCGCTTTCGCGACGCTTGATGACGCTGTTGCCCGGATCACGCGTGTTTCCAGCCGGAAGACACGGTGCGGGTCCGGCAGCGCTTCACCCGAGCACCGAAAGCCCGACCCCCACGACGACGCCGTCGCGCAGAACCATGCGGTCCATCACCGCGTTCGTCGGGGTTTCGCCGTCCACCGGCACCAGGTCGGCGCGGTCGCCGACGGCGGCGCCGGATGTTTCACTGGGTGTGCCGGTACGGGCGGGTGTGCCCGGTTTCCGCGTTGTGCTTGGTGATGTGGTCGATCCCCATCTTTTCGAGCCTCGGGTACTCGGTCACCTTGAACACGTTGTCCTCGCGACGGTGCGGGTAGATGTCGTGTCCCTTGCCCGGCCAGCTCGGGAAGACCACGTGCGTGTCCTTGTTGGAGTTCTTCGCGAAGGTGTCGGAGACGTAGTCCCACTTCTCCTGGACGAGCGGTTTCCTCGGGTCCTTAGGATCGTTGATCCACCCGGGCATCTTGACGTTGTTGTCCTTGAGGGTGCCTTCGAGAGTGTTGCCACCGTTCTGCTTCGCGATCTTGGTGGCCTTCTCCTCGACTGAACCGAGGTACTCGTCCTCGTCCCCGCGCTTGCGCTTCTTGTGGCCGCCGGACCAGAAGAAGTGCTTGTCGGCCTTCAGGATCTCGTCGAGTTTCGGCTTGAACCTGTCGAACTCCTCCTTCGTCATCTTGTCGACGTCGATGGGAGGTTTCCTCGGGCTCCTGCGCAGCGGCGGCGGCTGTCCGCCGACGCCGACGGGCTGGGGCCGCTGCTGTTTGCCCGGCCCGGTCTTGCCGCAGGAACCGGCCAGGCCGAGCGGGTCGCCGATGAGCAGCGGCTGTTCGACATAGCCGACGGGGTTGGCCGCGGCGGCGAGTCCGAGCGGGTCCTGGCTGAGGTAACGCGAGGTTCGCGGGTCGTAGTACCGGAAAACGTTGTAGTGCAGTCCCGTTTCCTCGTCGCGGTGCTGGCCGGGGAACGCCAGCGGCATCGCCGCGGGGTCGGCGTCGGGCAAGGGCACGCCCCAGAAACTGCTGCGGTCCTGCCAGACCAGCGCGCCGTGCTCGTCGAGCAACTCGGTCGGGGTTCCCGCGGGCGAGGTGAGCACGGCACGGAAGACGGCGTCTTCGAGGGCGCCGGTGCGCTCGACCTGGACGACGGGACGGTCGTCGTCGAAGCGCTCCCAGGTGAGGAGCCGATAGGACTCGTCGGCGGGGTCGTAATCCATTCGCTCGACGACGTTCATCCCGCTCCACAGGAACCGGACGTCGAAGGTGAGTTCGGCTTCCCCGTCCGGACCGAGCAGCCAGCGGCGTTTGGCGAACCGCCGCCCGAGCGGGTCGTAGTGATAGGTCCAGAACGCGCCGTCGGGTGTGCGCGCGGAACGCAGCCGGTCGAGGTGGTCCCATTCGTAGGCGCACGACCGATCGGCGGTGACCCTGCCCCGCTCGTCATCGCTGTAGTGGGTCTCGTCGAGGGCGAGATTGCCCGCCGCGTCGTGGGTGAACCGTTCGACGCCGGCGGGTCCGCGCGCCTCGCTGACCCGGCCCGCGGGGTCGAAGGAGAGCCGCCAGGGCCGGATCGCGTCGTCGACGGCGGCGAGCCTGCCGTCCGGGCGGTAGCGGTAGACGCGCCGCCCGACACCCGCGATGTCCTCTTCGGCGAGCCGGTCTTCCGCGTCGAATCGGCGCCGGAGCACCACGGTGCCGTCGACGCTGCGCGTGGTCTCCCGTCCGGCGGCGTCGTAGGCGAAGCCGATCTCGTGGCCGGCGATCCGCAGGGAACTCGGCAGTCCCGCTTCGGTGAAGCGCCACTCACTGTCCACACCGGACGAAGTGCGGCGGATCAGCGTTTCACCGTCGTGGCGCAGGCACACGCCGAGCCCGTTGATCGTGTCGACGACGACCTCATCGCCGTCGTGGACGAGTTCGACCCGCGACTCGGCGTTCTCGGCGACGGTCATCCTGCCGAGCGCGTCGTATGCGTACCGCGTGACGTCGTCCGGAGTCCGCCGAGCGACGATGTTGCCCTGGAGGTCGTAGTCGTACTCGGTGGCGTCACCCGTGCCGTTGGTCATGCGGAGCAGCTGGCCGGCCGCGTCGTAGGTGTAACCGATCCGGCGGCCGTCGTAGTCGACCTCCTCGACGAGCCTGCCCGCGGCGTCGCGGACGTACCGCCAAGTGCGGCCGTTCGGGTTGGTCACCGAGGTGAGCCGCAGCTCACCGTCGTAGGTGTACAGCGTGCGCGCGCCCGCGGTGTCGGTCTCCTCCATGACGAGACCGAACGGGCCGTACTCGCGGCGCCGCGCGGCACCCGCCGCGTCACGGTGCTCGACGACGTGGCCTTCCGCGTCGTGCACCCACGTCTCGCGACCACCATGCGGGCCGAGCCGCCAGGCGCGGCGGCCGTCGGCCGTCCAACCGAGCCTCGCTTCGCCGCCGGAAGCCGTGTACGCGAGCCGCGGGCGGCCGAACAGGTCGCGATCTCCGGGGCGGTCGGTCACGGGTTCGTCGTCGAGCGGATTCGGCGCGTCCGGGATGTGCACCGGCAATCCGGTGCCCGCCAGGGTGGTGGCCGGATCGAAAACGGGGACCACCCGCTCGATCTCCCCCGCCGACAGCCGGACCTCGCCGTCGGCGGCGGGCGTCAGCCGGACCGTGGACCCCGCGGGGCGGTGGACGGCCACCAGTTCGCCGTCGTCGCCGTACTCGTAGCCGGTCTCGCGGCCGAGTTCGTCCACTTGGGACAGCAGTTCGTCGCGCCGGTTCCAGGTGTAGCGCCGGGAGTTGCCCAGCGGGTCGACGCGTTCGATCAGCTGCTTGGCGTCATTGAGGCGATACGTCCACGTGTGGCCGAGGGCGTCGGTGTGCCGGGTCGCACCGGGCTCGTAGGCGAACGTCGCGTTGTAGTAGCCGTTCGCCCCCACGGCGCGGACGCAGCGGCCGGCGTCGTCGTAGACGTAGCGATACCAAGTGCCCGTGCGGTCACGCCAGCCGACGAGGCGGTGGCCGAAGTCGTAGTCGAGTGCCATCGGGCGACCGGCGTAGTCGGTGACCGTGCTCAGCTGGCCGAGCCGGTTGTACGAGAAACCCACCAGCGGTGGCTGCCCCGGGGCCCCGAGCGCGACGATCCGCCCCTTCATCGTGCTGATCGCGAGTTCGACACCGTCGTCACGGCGGATGCCCGCGGGCGTGCCATCGGCCGCGTAGCCGAACTCCGTGCGGCTTCCGTTCTGTTCGATGGCCCTGAGCGGCAGGACACCGCGGTCGCCGGTGAAGAGCAGCTCGCGATCGCCGATCGACAGCCGGTAGCCGTCCGGAGCGCGGCGCAGCCGGTGGCGCGGACCCTGCCGCGGCAGAACGGGCTCGTGGGCCGGGACGGGGTAGTCCAGCACCATCCCGTCTTCGGCGTGGAACCGGATCCGGCCGCCCGCGAAGACCAGCCGCTGATCCATTGTGGACGTCCAAGATGGACCGAACCACCGGCCGGCGCCGTAGGACGACAGGTGCGTGCGGGAGAGTTCCAGATTCCCCGCGTCACCAGGCAGGGTCACGTCGACCTGGGTCATGACGACCTCGCCGGTCGCGACGTCGACCGGGTCACCGCAGTAGCTCTTGGCATCCGACGGCGTCGACCGGTCGCCGTTGCCGTCCTTCTTGGCGGAGTCGTTGTCGCCACCCCGGTCGCGAGTGCCGCCGTTGCCGGTGCCGCTGGTGTTCGTCTGGTCGTTGTCGCTCTTGGTGTTGCCGCTCTTGTCGTTGGTGTTGGTGTCGCCACCGTTCCCGCGGCCGCCGCCACCACCGTTGCCGTCGGCGCTGGAACTGGTGGTGCTCTCGTCGTCCTTGTCCTTCTTGGAGTCGATCCCGCGGTCGTTCCCGCCCTTGGTCTTGGGTGGCGGCGGGGCGTCCACCTTGCCGCTCGAGAGTTCGCGCAGCGCTTTGGCGGCGTCGTCGAAGAGCGTGTCGGCCTTCTTGAGCAGTGGCATCAGGCCCTTGAGCGCCTTGACGAGTTTGGTGGTGAGGCCGGTGATCTTCGAGGCGGTCTTGGCGACCGCGGTCACGACCTGCGGTACCACCCAGGTCAGGCCGATGCCGAGGGTGAACAGCACCTGAAGCGCCCAGCTGATGAGGTGGCCGACGAGTTCGGCGATGATGTCGCGGACGAGCGTGCGGACGGCGGCGACGACCTCGCCCGCGGTCTTGACCCCGCTCGAGGCGCCTTCGCAGCCCTTCTGCGCGGCGGTGAGCACGGTGACCGTGTCCTGGGACCGTTCCCGGTAACGGTCGGCGGCATCGCCCGCCCACGTCTGCAGGTCCGCCTCGACCAGGTCGGACAGCTCCGTGCCGATGGCGCCGAGTTCCTTGGCGATGTTGGACCACGTCTCGGCCTGCGCCTTGATCTGGTCCGCGTCGCCGGTCAAGGCGTCGAGCGCGTCGGAGAGCGGGCCGACGTGTTCGAGCAGCCAGCCGACTCCCGCGGCGAGGATCGAACCGAACGGGTCCATGGCCATCGACAGCGCGTCGAGAGCGGTCCCGACGGCACCCATCGCGACCGCGGCCCAGTCGCCCTTCTCGATGCCCTCTTTGAGGTCGATCGCCGATTCCAGCAGCGGGACACCGGAGTGGCCCTTGGTGGAGTCCTGACGCTCAGCGACCAGCGGATTCGCCATGTGTGCCGTCTTCCTGCCTCGGGATCTTCACCGACTGGGCGAGCAATTTCTACCATCGCCGCACTGTGGTGCCCCGGTGCGGAAAGGATCTTTGTCCGCTCGCCGGGAGAACGACCCGTACGGGCAGGGCCTTGCAAGTTCTGCGATGTGGAAGTTAACCTCCGCAGATTGAAACTGCCCCGCATCGCTCGCTTCGACGGAGAGGCGGATCCATGGTGAAGAGGACGCAGGCCGAAGCGGCGGCCGGCGGCAGGCCCGAGGACGAACGGCTCGGGATCGGCAAGAGTTTCACTTACGGCATCCAGCACGTCCTGACGATGTACGGCGGGATCATCGCGCCGCCGCTGATCATCGGCGGCGCCGCGGGTGTTTCGACGGCCGAGATCGGGCTGCTCGTCGCGTCGTGCCTGTTCATCGGTGGCTTGGCGACGATCCTGCAGTCGTTCGGCGTGCCCTTCTTCGGCTCCCGGCTGCCGTTGGTCCAGGGCACTTCCTTCGCGGGCGTGGCGACCATGACCGCGATCGTGGCCGACGGCGGGCTCCCCGCCGTGTTCGGTTCCGTGATCGCGTCCGCGATGCTCGGGCTGCTCGTCACGCCGGTGTTCTCCCGGCTGGTGAGGTACTTCCCGCCGGTCGTCACCGGGACGGTGATCACGGTGATCGGGCTCAGCCTGATGCCGGTCGCGGCCCAATGGGCGATGGGCGGCAACACCAAGGCGCCGGAGTTCGGTTCGGTCTCCGACATCGGGCTGGCCGCGATGACGCTGGCGATCGTGCTGCTGCTCAGCAAGGTCGCCGTCCCGGCCATTTCGCGGCTCTCGATCCTCCTGTCGATCGTGGTGGGCACCGTGCTGGCCGCCGTGCTGGGCAAGGCCGATTTCTCCCAGGTCTGGGCCGGCCCGATCTTCGCGGTGCCGACCCCGTTCGGGTTCGGCGCGCCGACCTTCGACGTCGCCGCCATCGTGTCGATGTTCATCGTCGTGCTCGTGACCCTCACGGAGACCACGGCCGACATGCTCGCGGTGGGGGAGATCGTCGGCACGCGGGTCGGCAGACGCCGGATCGGCGACGGGCTGCGCGCCGACATGGCGTCCTCGGCGATCGCGCCGGTCTTCAACGGCTTCATGCAGAGCGCGTTCGCCCAGAACGTCGGCCTCGTCGCGATCACCGGGGTGCGGAGCCGGTTCGTGGTGACCGCGGGCGGGGTGATCCTGCTGGTCCTCGGCATGCTCCCGGTCCTCGGGAGGGTGGTCGCCGCGATCCCGTACCCGGTGCTGGGTGGTGCCGGTCTCGTGCTGTTCGGCACCGTCGCGGCATCCGGGATCAAGACCCTGTCCAAAGTGGACTACAACGGGAACATGAACCTGGTGATCGTCGCGGCCTCCGTCGGGCTGGGCATGGTCCCGATCGCGGCGCCGGAGTTCTACCACCACTTCCCGGCGTGGGTCGGCACGATCTTCCACTCGGGGATCAGCTCCGCCGCGCTCATGGCCGTCTTGCTGAACCTGCTGTTCAACCACCTGAAGCCGGGCAAGGCGGGCGGCGATCCGTCGGTGTTCGCTACGGCGACCAGGGTGATCGACTACGCCGACCTCAAGGCCCTCTCGCGGCTCCAGGACGGCGACCGGATCGTCGACGGCAGGATCGTGGACGCCGACGGCCATCCGGTCCCGGTGCGGGACGCGGACGGCAAGCCCGTGCCCTACCGGATCGGCTCCGAACCGGAAGAGCATTGACGCAGCCGAGCACGATGGGCGAGTTCGCCGACGATGCGCTGCCACGCCGGTGACGACTCGGAAATCCGGGAAACCACCAGCTCGCGGTGTCCAGGCCGCCCGCCGTCCCGTTCGTGCTCGATCGCCCAGGCGTCCAGGTCGTCGATGAGCCGGTCGAGACGGGGATCGCGGGGATCCCAGCCGATGGCCTGATCGCAGGCCAGGTAGACACGCAGCGTCTCGGGATCGTCGAAGGCGGCGTTCTTGTCCCGCAGCCGGTCCGGCATCGCACGCGGCTCCAGTGCCTGCATCAGGATCCACGCGTCCCGTTCGAGCAGCACCCGCTGTTCGCTGACGCCGAGGCCGCGCATCCGCTCCAGGAGGGCGACCACGCCGGGAGGCAGGACGAGCCGTTCACCGCCGGTCAGTTCGGCGATCCGATGGCGGTTCTCGGTGAGCCGGTCGATCTGGCACCGCAGCTCGGCGTCGATGTCGGAGATGGCGGCGGCGAACTCGGCAGGCTCCGCGTGCAGCAGTGCGTCGATGCGGGCCAAGGGGACGCCCGCGTCCGCGAGGGTCTTGATCCGGATGAGGTCCACCGCCGCCTGCGCGCCGTAGCGGCGGTAACCGGAGGCGTCGCGTTCGGGCTCGGGCAGCAGACCGATGTGGTGGTAGTGACGAACGGCACGCACGGTCACGCCGGCGGTCGCCGCGAGCCTGCCGATCGTGAGCACCCGTCCTCCTGTCCGTGGACCCCCCGGCCCCTCTCGGTACCGCACGCTGGTCGTCTCAAGTACATGAAAGCCCCCTTCCTTGCGTCTAGGTACAGGAAGGGGGCCTTCATGTGACGGGAAGGGGGCCGAATCACCACTCACGAACCCCTGGTCCAGCACGCTACGGTGGCGCTTCCCCTCAGCGGGACCAAGCGACGACGTCGCGGATCGCCTGCACCACGGCGTCGGGGCGGTCGAAGCAGAGCCGGTGGTGGAGCGTGTCGAAGATCACCCGCTGTTCCCCGCGCGAGAACCCGCTCACCCGCGCGGCGTCCATCTTCGTCTTGGCCTCATCGATCCGCGTCGGGTCGATGCCGACGACGGTGAGCGCGATCGCCGGGACGTCGGGAAGGTCCGGTCCACCCCGCAGTTCTTCGGCGAGCGCGACCAGCCCGGTGCGTTCCGCGGCGCCGGCACGGAGCCATTCGTCGCTCATCTTGGCCTCGATCAGCGGCGGGCCCACCGCCTCCGGATAGCCCGCACACAGTTCGGCGTGCATCGCGCGAAGGGCCTGGCGGTCCGGCTCGGGCCCCGGCCGCTCGGCCTCGGCCAGACTCGCCGCGGGCGGCATGAAGTCGTCCCAGCCGGGGTGGAGGGCGTCCAAGAAGACCAGGCCGGCCACCTCTCGCGGGTACAGCTGCGCGAACCGATGCGCGTAGAGGCCGCCGAGAGAGTGCGCCGCCAGCACATACGGGGCGGCGATGCCCTGGGCGAGGAGTAGCTCCCGCAGCTCGGTGGCGACCGCGGTGGCCCCACGGGGCAAGGGGAGGGCGTCGCTGTAGCCCGTGCCACCGCGGTCGTACAGCACGGCGGTGGTGAACCGCGCGACCTCCTGCTGGACACCGAAGTAGTCCAGGCCGACCGCACTCGCCCCCGGCAAGAACACGACGGCGGGTCCGCCGCCACCCGATCGGTGTACGAAAAGGCGGTGGCCGTCGATCTCCTGGAACTCTCCGAGTGGGGGTGGGTTCGTCATGCGGCAAGGCTCCGACCCTGACGCAGGGTCAAGGTCAAGGCCGGAGCGGGACGAAAACGTCGAAACCGGCGATCCGGCCGCCCGGCCGACCCGCCGAGGGTACCGCTGACCTGGCAATCTGTACGAATTTGGGACGGCGACGTGTGCGACGCGGCAAGATCTGCGACAATGGATGGCGAGATCGGGGCATCGAATGGGCTCAGACTCGCTATGAAGAGCAGGTAGAAAAGTATGGCTCAGGGCAGCGTTAAGTGGTTCAACGGCGAAAAGGGCTTCGGCTTCATCGCTCAGGACGACGGCGGACCGGACGTTTTCGTGCACTACTCGGAGATCCAGGGCAGCGGTTTCAAGTCCCTGGACGAAGGGCAGCGCGTCGAGTTCGAGATCGGCCAAGGTCAGAAGGGCCCGCAGGCCCAGCGCGTCGTCGCCATCTGACTTTTCTTTACCCCGAAGGCCTCCACCCGTACCGGGTGGGGGCCTTCGGGCGTTTCGGGTACCGATATCGTCGAAGCATGCTTGTGATCGTTCGTGAGCAGCCGTGCGGCCGGACGCGGTGAGCCGCTCTGCCCTGGAGCCCGAGCAGGTCGGGCGGAAGGTGCGGTTGCGCGAGGTCGGCCTCCGCGACCGCCGGGTCCTGATGGGTTTCGACCGTGACATGGCCCGCGAGGCGACGCCGCTGATCGGCGGCGGACATCGGCACTGGGCCTCGCATCGCTCGGGGTCCTCCGGTGACGACATCCACTTCGGCATCGAGACGGTGCGCGGCCGGATGCTGGTCGGGTCGGTCTGCACCATCGGCGCCGACCCGGTGACCGGCCGGTTCGGCTACGGCATCGGGATCGCCCCTCGTCACCAGCGCTGCGGCTATGCCACCGACGCCATCACCGTCCTCCTGGCGCATATGTTCGGCCAGCGCGGCTTCGGCAAATGCGAGGTCACCGTGTACGGCGGCAACCTCGCGTCGCTCTCGCTGCACGGCGGGCTCGGCTTCCGCGAGGAGGGCAGGCTGCGCGACACCGAGGTGGTGCGCGGGGAGATCAAGTACCTCGTGCGGATGGGCATCACGGCCGAGGAGTTCGCCGCTCGCCCTTCGGACGACCCGCGTGACCTCGGCAGGCGCGGCCAGCACCGGCGGCCCCGGCGCGGCAAGCACTGGCGCACCCCCGCCGCGGTCAGCGGCTGAGCATCCCGGACTCGTAGGCGAAGACGACGGCCTGGACGCGGTCGCGAAGACCGAGTTTCGTCAGGATCCGGCCGACGTGGGTCTTCACCGTCCCCGGCGAGAGGTACAGCAGGCCGGCGATCTCGGCGTTGGACAGGCCCCGCGCCAGCTGCTGGAGCACCTCGTGTTCGCGCCCGGTGAGCAGCGCGAGCCTGCCGTCCGGTGCCGGCGTGGGCAGACCGGTGACGACGCGGTCGAGCAGCCGCCGGGTGACGGTGGGCGCGAGGGTGGCCTCCCCGGCGGCGACCACGCGGACGCCGGCGAGGAGATCCGGTGCCAGCGAGTCCTTGAGCAGGAATCCGCTCGCCCCCGCCTGGAGCGCGGCGTAGACGTATTCGTCCAGGTCGAAGGTGGTCAGCACCAGCACGCGGGCTCGATGAGCCTTGGCGATCGCGGCGGTGGCCTCGACCCCGTCCATTTCGGGCATCCGGATGTCCATGAGCACGACGTCGGGATCGAGCTCCGCCACCAGCGTGACGGCCTCCGCACCGTCACCCGCTTCGCCGACGACGTCGATGTCGTCCGCGTTGTCCAGGATCATCCGCAGACCGGTGCGCACGAGCGCCTGGTCGTCGGCGATGACCACCCGGATCGTCATGACGGCAGGGAGGCGCGGACGGCGAAGCCGCGGTCCGGCCGTGGTCCCGCGTCGAAGGCGCCGCCCAGTACGTTCACTCGCTCCCGCATCCCTTCGAGGCCGTGCCCGGTGCCGGACGGCGCTTCCGCCGCGATGCCGTCGTCGGTCACCTCGATCTCCAGTGTTCCGGGCCCGTACCGCAGCACGATAGTCACCGACGCGTCCGGACCGGCGTGTTTCAGCACGTTCGTCAGCGACTCCTGCACGATCCGGTAGGCCGCCAAGTCCACTGTGGACGACAGCGGCCGAGGCTCCCCTTCGACGCGGAACTCGACCGGTGTGCCCGCCGACCGGATATCGGCGGCCAGCCGCGGCAGGCGTTCCGCGCCCGGCTGGGGCGCCCAGTCCGGCTCGCCCTGGCCGAGCGCGCCGAGCAGCCGCCGGATCTCACTCAACGCGGTCCGCCCGGTGTCGACGATGGCGTCCAGCGCCTCCCGTGATCGCTCGGGCCGCCGCTCCAGTTCCGCCTGGGCGCCCTGCGCCTGCAGGACCACCACGGAAAGCGCGTGCGCGACGACGTCGTGCAGTTCGCGGCTGATCCGGCCGCGTTCGGCCGCCACGGCCAGTGCGGCCTGGGTGTCGCGCTCGCGTTCGAGATCGGTGGC
>Ga0196958_10000634_pt1 | contig 11478 bp, 10 predicted proteins | sample S1v_10metaG_FD_148654 | JGI IMG/M metagenome (GOLD analysis project Ga0196958, IMG submission 148654) | Soil microbial communities from Anza Borrego desert, Southern California, United States - S1+v_10 | ecosystem: Environmental > Terrestrial > Soil > Desert | place: USA: California | collected...
GGGCTCCCGGATCGAGGGGTGGTACGACCCCGATCGTAGATGCGCTGCTCGCCCGCGTCCCCGGCGCGTGGCGGCCCGACACGCGATTCCGGCGAACGGCGCACCGGTGCGAGCGGTGCTCTGCTCCGACCGCGACGAGGGCCCGCGACGAGGGCCCGCGACGGTACCGGCCTCGGCGAGGCGCGGGTCAGACCGCCGCGGGGCGCACCTGCCCGGCGAGCAGCTCGAACGAGCGGAACCAGGCCGCGCGGTCGACGACCGGGAACGTCACGATCAGCTCGTCGGCGTCGGCGTGGCGCGCGAAGTCCTCCAGGTAGGAGACGACGACGTCGGGCGTGCCCGCTGCCGTGTAGCGGGTCATCGAGCGGACCTGCTCCCCCGCGGGCGCGTCGAGGACGGCCTCGGCTTCGGCGTCGGTGAGCTCGTGGCCGCCGCGCGAGAGGAACCGCTTCACCCGGTCGCGCTGCACGGCGTGCAGCCGCTGCGCGGCCTCGTCGGCGGAGTCGGCGGCGACGACGTTCACGGCCGCCAGCACCCGCGGCGCCGCGAGCTGCGCCGACGGCCGGAACTCGCGGCGGTAGACCGCGACGGCCTGCTCGAGCGCGTCCGGCGCGAAGTGCGAGGCGAAGGCGTACGGCAGGCCGAGCGCCGCCGCCACCCGGGCGCCGTAGAGCGACGAGCCCAGGATTGTGAGCGGCACGGCCGTGCCGCGGCCGGGGTAGGCGTGCACCCCCGGCACGAGGCTCTCGTCGGACAGGAAGGCCTGCAGCTCCTGGACGTCCTGCGGGAACCGGTCGGCGGCGCTCGGGTCGCGGCGCAGCGCGGCGACGGTCTGCTGGTCGGTGCCCGGCGCGCGGCCCAGGCCGAGCTCGATGCGGCCGGGGTGCAGGGTCGCGAGCGTGCCGAACTGCTCGGCGATCACCAGCGGGGAGTGGTTGGGCAGCATGACGCCCCCGGAGCCGAGCGCGATCCGCTCGGTGTGCGCGGCGACGTGCGCGATGAGCACGCTCGTGGCCGACGAGGCGATCGCCCGCATGTTGTGGTGCTCGGCGTACCAGATCCGCCGGAACCCGTGCTCCTCCGCGCGCTGTGCGAGCGCGACGCTCGCGTCGAGGCCTTCGCGGATCGTCTCGCCGTCGCCGACTGTGGCGAGGTCGAGAATGGACAACGGCAGCGGCAGGGACACAGCGCAAGCCTTCCGGTCTCGGGGACGTCCATGACAACCGTGTGGCGCCGCAGGATCTTCCCCGTGTGCTCAGTCGCCGACCATCACGCCGCCGCGCTTCAGCAGCCGGTCCCCCACCATTGGGACGAGTGCCCAGACGGCGAACGCCCAGCTCCCCACGAGGGGGAAGAAGGGCAGGGAGATCAGGAAGCCGCTCGCTGCCACCATCGAGTTCACCCACCCGCGGGTCGTGAGGGAGCGCGGCGCATCGGGCGCGAGCCACCCCCGCCGGTTGAGCACGACGATCATCAGGGCGAACGTCGTCATCTGCACCGCCTGTGCCACGGCGTACATCCCGAACTGGACGAAGCCGACGTCGCCTTCGGTGAGGATCCGGGTCAGGAACGGCGTGAGGACGATCAGCAGCAGCCAGAACAGGTTCAGCGCGACCAGCGGGCCGTCCGCCTTCCGGACGTACCGGAACACCCGGTGGTGCGCCACCCAGTGGTTCGCGATCACCGCGAAGCTGATGAGGAATGCCAGGTACTCGAACGAGCCCGCCCCGAGCGAGGCGACGAACTCCGCGGTCGTCGCGCCGGACGGCACCGGGAGCTCGATCGCGAGCAGGGTGATCGCGATCGCGACCACGGCGTCGGAGAAGAACGTCAACCGCTCCGCGGCGGCGACGTCGACCTCGGTGGCCTCGCCCACCGCGGGAGCGTAGCGCCGGGTCGAACGCACGGACGGCCCTTTCGTCCGATGGCGCCGGACGAAAGGGCCGTTCGTACGACCGCAGCTCAGGTGGCCTTGCTGCCCACCCAGCTCATCAGGCCGCGCAGCTTGTCCCCGACCTGCTCGATCGGGTGCTGCTGGCCCTCCTGCTGCAGCTTGGTGAAGTTCGGGCGGCCGTTGTCGTCCTCGGCCACCCACTCGCGCGCGAACGTGCCGTCCTGCACCTCGGCGAGGATCTTCTTCATCTCCTCCTTCACCGCCGGCGTGATCACGCGCGGGCCGCGGGTGAGGTCGCCGTACTCGGCGGTGTCGGAGATCGAGAAGCGCTCGTTGGCGATGCCGCCCTCGTACATGAGGTCGACGATCAGCTTGAGCTCGTGCAGGCACTCGAAGTAGGCGATCTCCGGGGCGTAGCCGGCCTCGGTGAGCACCTCGAACCCGGTCTGGACGAGCGCGGCGGCGCCACCGCAGAGCACGGCCTGCTCACCGAACAGGTCGGTCTCGGTCTCCTCCTTGAACGTGGTCTCGATGACGCCGGCGCGGGCGCCGCCGATGGCCGCGGCGTAGGAGAGGGCGAGCGCCTTGGCGCCCCCGCTCGCGTCCTGCTCGACGGCGATGAGCGCGGGCACGCCCTTGCCGTCGACGAACTGGCGGCGCACGAGGTGGCCGGGGCCCTTGGGGGCGACCATCGCGACGTCGACGTTCGACGGCGGCTGGATCAGCTCGTAGCGGATGTTGAAGCCGTGGCCGAAGAAGATCGCGTCGCCGTCCTTCAGGTTCGGCGCGATGTCGTCGGCGTAGATGAAGCGCTGCTTGGTGTCCGGCGCGAGGATCATGATCACGTCGGCCCAGGCGGAGACCTCCGCCGGCGTGCCGACCTGCAGGCCCTCGTCCTGCGCCTTCTGCCGCGACTTGGAACCCTCCGGCAGGCCGATCCGCACGTCGACGCCGGAGTCGCGCAGCGACAGCGAGTGGGCGTGGCCCTGGCTGCCGTAGCCGATCACCGCGACCTTGCGGCCCTGGATGATCGACAGGTCGGCGTCGTCGTCGTAGTAGATGTTCACGCTCATGACGGGTGTGGGTCGTCCTTCCGAAAGGGTTTACTGGCGAACAGCTGCGGCGGTGATGGAGCGGGGACCGCGGCCGACGGCCACCATCCCGGACTGCACCATCTCGCGGATCCCGAAGGGTTCGAGGTTCTTCAGCAGCGCGCCGAGCTTGTCGGCGGTGCCGGTGGCCTCGATGGTGAGCGCCTCCGGCGTCACGTCGACGGCCTTGGCGCGGAACAGGTTCACGATCTCGAGCACCTGGCTGCGCACGCCAGGGTCGGCGCGCACCTTCACCAGCAGCAGCTCGCGCTGGACCGAGGCGGCCGGCTCGAGCTCGACGATCTTGATGACGTGCACGAGCTTGTTGAGCTGCTTCGTGACCTGCTCGAGCGGGAACTCGTCGACGGCCACGACGATCGTCATCCGCGACACGTCGGGGTGCTCGGTGGGTCCGACGGCGAGGGACTCGATGTTGAACCCGCGGCGCGAGAACAGGCCCGACACGCGGGCGAGCACGCCCGGCTTGTCCTCGACCAGCACCGACAGGGTGTGCCTCTGGATCATGCTTCCCTCGTCATCTGCGTGCTGGCCGTCGCGTCGTCGGCGACGATCTCGTCCGCGTCGAACAGCGGCCGGATGTCCCGGGCCGCCATGATCTGGTCGTTGCCGGTGCCGGCCGCGACCATCGGCCAGACCTGGGCGTCGGCGCCGACCACGAAGTCGATCACGACCGGCCGGTCGTCGATCTCCATCGCCTGCTGGATGACCTTGTCGACCTCGTCCTCGGTCTCCGCGCGCAGCCCCACGCAGCCCATCGCCTCGGCGAGCAACGCGAAGTCCGGGATGCGGCGGGAGTGCGTGCCGAGGTCGGTGTTGGAGTAGCGCTCCGAGTAGAACAGGTTCTGCCACTGCCGGACCATGCCCAGGTTGCCGTTGTTGATGATGGCGACCTTGATCGGGATGTTCTCGATCGCGCAGGTGGCGAGCTCCTGGTTGGTCATCTGGAAGCAGCCGTCACCGTCGATGCACCAGACCACGGCGTCCGGCCGGGCCATCTTGGCGCCCATCGCGGCCGGCACGGCGAAGCCCATCGTCCCCAGGCCACCGGAGTTGAGCCACGACCGCGGCTTCTCGTACTTGATGAACTGCGCCGCCCACATCTGGTGCTGCCCGACGCCCGCCGCGTACACGGCGTCGGGGCCGGCGATCTGGCCGATGCGCTCGATGACGTACTCCGGCGACAGCGAGCCGTCGGCGGGCCAGTCGTAGCCCAGCGGGTACGTCGAGCGGTACTCGTCGAGCTGCGTCCACCAGGCGGCCAGGTCCGCGCTGCCGTTCGCCCGCTCGGCGCCGACGGCGTCGATCAGCTCGGTGATGACCTCCTTGCAGTCGCCCACGATCGGGACGTCCGCGCGGCGGTTCTTCGAGATCTCGGCCGGGTCGACGTCGGCGTGGACGACCGCGGCGTTCGGCGCGAACGTCGCGAGCTGACCGGTGACCCGGTCGTCGAACCGGGCACCCAGCGCGACCAGCAGGTCCGCCTTCTGCATCGCGGCCACCGCGGCGACCGTGCCGTGCATCCCCGGCATGCCGACGTGCTGCGGGTGGCTGTCCGGGAACGCCCCGCGCGCCATCAGCGTGGTGACGACCGGGGCGCCGCTGAGCTCGACCAGCTCGCGCAGCTGCTCCGTGGCCTCGGCCTTGAGCACGCCGCCACCCACGTAGAAGACGGGCTGCTTGGCCGCGCAGATCAGCTTGGCGGCCTCCCGGATCTGCTTGCCGTGCGGCCGGGTCGTCGGCCGGTAACCGGGCAGCTTCAGCTCCGGCGGCCAGGAGAAGGTCGTCTGCTCCTGCAGCACGTCCTTCGGGATGTCCACCAGCACCGGGCCGGGTCGCCCCGTGGACGCCAGGTGGAACGCCTCCGCGACCGCGCGCGGGATCTCCGTCGCGTCGGTCACGAGCATGTTGTGCTTGGTCACGGGCATGGTGATGCCGGTGATGTCGGCTTCCTGGAACGCGTCGGTGCCGATCAGCGGCCTGCTCTGCTGACCGGTGATCGCGACCATCGGGATCGAGTCCATGTGCGCGTCGGCGATCGGGGTGACGAGGTTCGTCGCCCCCGGCCCCGACGTCGCCATGCAGACGCCGACCTTGCCGGTGGCCTGCGCGTAGCCGGTGGCGGCGTGACCCGCGCCCTGCTCGTGGCGCACGAGGACGTGCCGGACCTTCGTGGAGTCGAGCAGCGGGTCGTACGCGGGGAGGATCGTGCCGCCCGGGATCCCGAAGACGACCTCGCAGCCCACCTCCTCGAGCGAGCGCACGAGCGACTGGGCCCCGGTCATCGGCACCTCGTCGAAGCGCCGTACGGGGGCGGCCTGACCCGCGGCCGGGGGCTGGCCCTGGCGGCCGGGAGGTGGACCCGGTTTCGGGGCCGACGGCCCGGGGACCGGGCCGGATCGGGGCGTTGCGGTGGTCATCTGCTGATCGCTCCGCATGGGGTTCGGGATCCGGACAGAAAAAAACCCCCGACCGTCACGCGGGACGGAACGAGGGTGGCGCGTCGACGACCGAGTGGTTCGCTCAGGCGGCGGCGCGCCAGCGAAGTACGAGAACCAGGTCGGCGGACATGGACGCGACGCTAGCCGCCGGGCCGCCTGCGCGTCAATTCCGTGGGAAGCGCGTCCCAGATGGTGGGACGAGCGTGCTGCCACACGGCGCCGGGGTGCGTAGTCCTGCGGACGCGCCGGGACCCGGATGCGGATGATCCTGCCCGGGTGAGCTCCGGCCTGTACGCCCTCAAGCCCTGGTACGCCGACCGCCTGGCGGGCCTGCGCCGCCGGTTGGCGGAGCACGCGGTCTCCCCCGGCGCGGTCACCGCCGCCGGGGTGGCGTTCGGTGCGCTGGCCGGCCTCGTACTGGCCACGGTCCGCAGCCCGCTGGTGGCGGCGGTGCTGGTCGGCGTCTTGCTGGCGCTGCGGCTGGCCGCCGCGAACCTCGACGGCGCGCTCGCCCGGGAGACCGGGACGAGCACCTGCTGGGGCGCCGTCGTCAACGAGCTCGGCGACCGCGCCGCCGAACTCGCCGTGCTGGCCGGCTGCCTCGCGCTCGCGCCGCCGTGGCTGGTGCTGCTCGCGATGCTGGCCGCGAGCGCCCCGTCCTGGGTCGCGCTGGCCGGTGCCGTCGCCGGAGCGCCGAGGATCAACGGCGGTCCGGTGGGCAAGACCGAACGTTGCCTGCTGCTCGTCGTGCTGGCCGCGGTGCCCGCGTACGCCGCGGTGCTGCTCGCGGTGCTGGCCGCCGGCTCGGCCGTGACAGCGGGGGTGCGGCTGCGGGCCCTGCACCGCTCCCCCGCGTGATCCGGGGCCGTGATCGGTCCGAGAAGACCGCCAGCGCGACGCCCACAAAGTCGCCGTACTGCTGACCATGCGAATCACACACGAGAAGCACAGCAGCGCTGCGGCCACCGCACTGCTGTGCGAATCGGACTGATCAGCGGGGCTGCTGCCACGACCGCTTGGACGCCAACGCCTCGGGGACAGCGCCGGTATGCTGCCGACTTCGGTCTCTGCGCGTAGGACTACGCAGCTCGGTCGCGTGGTCTCGCGGATGGATCACGGGTCGGCCCGCGACAGGCTCGCGGCATGGACCCGGTGACCCTCACCCTCGGCGCCCTCGGCCTCGGCGGAGCGGCGGTCGGCGCCGCCCGTCGCGCCGAGCTCACGGACCGGTGGCGAACCTGGCTGATCGCCGCGCCGCTGGTGCTCGGCCCGCTGCTGCTGGGCGGCCGGGTCGGTGGGGCGGTGCTCGCGGCCGCACTGGGCGCCGTGGCCGCGGTCGAGTTCGCGCGGCTGGCCGCGCTCCCCCGCACCGACGCGGTCGCGCTCGTGCTGCGGGTCGTCGGCGTCCCGGCCGTGGCGCTGGCCCGGCCGGACCTGCTCGGGCTGCTGCTGCCGGTGCTCGCGGTCTCCGCGGCGCTGCCCGCGCTGTGGGACGGCGACACCGCGACCGGTGGGCGGCGGGCGGCGTACGGGGCGTTCGGCACGGTCTGGATCGGCGGCGGGCTCGCGGGCCTCGCCGTCCTCGAACCGGGCGTCGCGGTCGCGGTCTGCCTCGCCGTGGCCGTCGCCGACGTCGGCGCGTGGTGCGGCGGGCGGCTGCTGGGCAGGCGCGGGCCGGGCGCCCGTCCGCTCTCGCCGCTCTCGCCGGCGAAGACCTGGGGCGGCGTCGTCGGCGCCGTGCTCGCCGCGGGTGCGGCGCTGCTCGCGCTGGGCGCACCCTCGGCCGGGTTGCTGGTCGCGGTCGTCGCCGGCGGGGTGCTGGGCGACCTGCTGGAGTCGATGCTCAAGCGGGAGGCCGGGCGCAAGGACGCGGGCGAGTGGCTGCCCGGGTTCGGCGGCCTGCTCGACCGGATCGACTCGCTGCTGGTCGCGCTACCGCTCGCGGTGCTGGTCACGGCCGTGCCGGGGATGTGGTGAACGGGCGGGCGGCGGCGGCGCTGCGGCATCGGCTGTGGCGGCTGGTGCTGACGCTGACCGGCGGGCTCCGCGTCGCCGGGACGCTGCCCCGCGGCGGGTGCGTGGTCGTCGCCAACCACAGCTCGCACGCCGACACCGCGGCCCTGCTCGCCGCGCTCGACCCCCGGCACGCGCCGCGCGTCGCGGCCGCCGCCGACTACTGGTTCGCGGGTGGCTGGCGTTCCGCGGTCTGCCGCACGCTGGCCGCCGCCTTCCCGGTCCGGCGGACGGGCGGCGGCAGCGTCGACATCGCCGCCGCCGTCACCCTGCTGCGCGCCGGGCGGGCGGTGATCGTCTACCCCGAGGGGACGCGCGGGTGCGGCGAGCCCGGGCGCTTCCACGCCGGCGCCTTCCGGCTCGCCGCGGCGGCCGGCGTTCCGGTGGTGCCGGTCGGCATCGCCGGTACCGCGCGGCTGCTGCCCAAGCACGGACGGCTGCGGCGTACCCGGGTGACGGTCCGCATCGGCGCCCCGCTGCGCGCCGACCCGGACGCGGCCCGCGCGGCGGTGGCCCGTCTCGCCCGGACCCGGCTCGCGCTCGTCGCTGCCGTTCCTCGCGGCGGCGATCAGCCACCGGGGTGCGCGCATCGCCTCGGTCGGCGCGGCGTGCACCCTGCTCGGCGTCGCCCTGCGCCGGCGGCCGCCGCGGTACGCGCCGGTCGTGCCCGGTGGCTACGGCCTGTTCACCGTCGGGTTCACGCTGGTCGTCCTCGGTTGGTCGTGAGGAGGCCGATCACGGCGGGTGCGAGGATGGTCCCGTGGGGACCACGTCGGACGAACCAGCTGCCGCGCCGCGGGCGGTCTTCCGCATCTCCCCGCTCGTCGTGCTGGTGGCCCTCACGCTGGCCGTCTGCGCCACGCCCGTCGCCCTCACCGTGCCGTACCTGTGGCTGCTCTACCTGATCCCGGTCGGGATCATCGTGTGGACGCTGCGCACCCGCACCGTCGCCGACCCCGAGACGGTCGCGGTGCGCCGCGTCGTCGGCGGCCGCCGGGTGCCGTGGAGCGAGATCACGTCCATGCACCTCGGCCGGGCCCGGCACCCGGGCAACGCGCGGGTGAGCGCCGTCCTGGACGACGGCTCGGAGCTGGCCCTGCCGGCCGTGCACGTCCGCGACCTGCCCCGGCTCGCCGCGGTGAGCGGCGGCCGCCTGCCCGACCCGTCGGTGACGACCGACGAGACGACCGACGAGACCCCTCCGGAGAAGACCGGGGAGACGAGCGGCGACGCGTGAGCCGGCGCGGGCGACGGCTGACGGGCTCAGAACGGCACCTGCACCCCGAGCAGGCCCTCCCCGGACCCGCGACCGGACAGGACGCGGCAGAACTCGACCGCGTCCAGCTCCAGCCCCGGGCCGCCGGAGTCCCACCGGCCGCCGGCGGGGCCGGTCAGCGTGAGCGCGTACGGCTGCCCGTGCCGGCCCGCCCACTCGGCCACGACGTCGGCGACGAGCACGCCGTCGTGCTCGGGGGTGAGGACCAGGTCGCGACCCGTGGCGCGGGCGGTGTCGACGCGGTGCATCCAGGTGTCGCGGGTGAGGATCGTGGCGAACAGGTACCCGAAGGTCCACGGGTCGGCGACCCCGTTCACGGTCTCGGTGCCCGGCATCCGCACGTGGCCGAGCACGGCCGAGCGCCGGCGCCTGCCCCGCACGGCCCGCGGCGCGACCTCGGCGTAGCACGCCACCAGCTCGGCCGTCGTGAGAGCGGCCTGCTCCTGCACCTGCAGTGCGGTGAGCGCGTCGATGAACACCCCGCCGCGCCGGCTCGCCACCGCGTTCTGCCGGGCCATGGTCGGCAGCGAGGCCGCGAACTCGGCCATGCCGAGGCAGTGGCCCGCCACCGCGCGCACGTCCCACGCCGGGCACTCGGTCGGGCGGGCCCAGTCGTCCGCGTCGAGGGCGCGCAGCTGGTCGAGGTAGCGGCCGTACTCCGTGGCGGCGAGCCGCATTGCGGTATCCCTGTCGAGGGCGGACCGGCGGGGCCGGGGCGTCGGGCGGGCGTCGGTGGTGGTCATGGTTCCTCCTGGTCGGCGTGGACCTGTGGCAGCTGGAGCGCGTCGGCGTACATGTCGACGGCCCGGTCGAGCAGCCGGGCGTAACGGGTGCCGCCCGGATCGTTGGCCCACTGCGCGTCGACCAGGCCGCCGACGAGCGCGACGAAGAGGTCGAGGTCCTCGTCGGCGGTGATGCCGATGGCGGCCATCACGGCGCGGTACCGGTCGAACACGCGCACGGCCTCGGCGTAGCTCCGCGCGCTCGGGGTGAAGTCGGGGATGGTGCGCACGTTCATCAGCTGGTGGCGGGGCAGGTCGGCCACAGCGAAGTCGAAGAACCGCCGGGCGACCTCGCGGAGCGCCGTGCGCGGTTCGGAGGGGAGCTCGTGGGCCTCGGCGACGGCGTCGTACTCCTGCCACGCCTGGGCGAACATCGCGTCGTAGATCGCGTGCTTCGAAGTGAAGTGCGAGTACAGCGACGGGGCGCGCATGCCGACCCGGGCAGCGACCTGACGCAGCGTCAGCGCCGCGAGTCCGCTCTCCCGCGCGGCGGCCCACGCGGCCGCGAGGATCTCCTGTCGGGTCGCCTCACGTCGTTTGCTCTGCCAATCAACAGTAGCTTCACCTAACACAATTAGGTAGGGTCCTCCTCGCCGGAGCGGGCGTCAAGCCGCGTACCGTGGGCCGTAACCGCAGCGACCCCAGGGACGACCGGTCCAGCCCGGGGCTCGCGCGAGCACCGCGACGGCGACGAGCCACCGCTCCCGGCCGCCTGCGCGCAGTTTTCCGGCCCAGCGAGAGGAAGAACCGTGCCGGCACTCCGGTCCCGCGTCACCACCCACGGCCGCAACGCCGCCGGAGCGCGCTCGCTCTGGCGCGCCACCGGCATGGGCGACGACGACTTCGGCAAGCCGATCGTCGCGATCGCCAACTCCTACACGCAGTTCGTGCCCGGCCACGTGCACCTCAAGGACCTGGGCGACCTCGTCGCCGGGGCGATCCGGGAGGCGGGCGGCGTGCCGCGCGAGTTCCACACGATCGCGGTGGACGACGGCATCGCGATGGGGCACGGCGGGATGCTGTACTCGCTGCCCTCGCGCGAGGTGATCGCCGACGCCGTCGAGTACATGGTCAACGGCCACGCCGCCGATGCGCTCGTCTGCATCTCGAACTGCGACAAGATCACGCCCGGCATGCTCGACGCCGCGATGCGGCTCGACATCCCCACCGTGTTCGTCTCCGGCGGGCCGATGGAGGCGGGCAAGGCCGTCGTGGTCGACGGGGTGGCGCACGCGCCGACGGACCTCATCACCGCGATCTCCGCGTCGGCATCCACGACGGTCGACGACGCCGGGCTGAGCCTGGTCGAGCAGTCCGCGTGCCCGACGTGCGGCTCGTGCTCGGGCATGTTCACCGCCAACTCGATGAACTGCCTCACCGAGGCGCTCGGGCTCGCGCTGCCCGGCAACGGCTCCACGCTCGCCACCCACGCCGCCCGCCGCGACCTGTTCCTCGAGGCAGGCCGCACCGTGATGGCGCTCGCGAAGCGCTGGTACGGCGAGGACGACGCGTCCGTGCTGCCCCGGCAGATCGCGAACAAGCGGGCGTTCGAGAACGCGATGGCGCTGGACGTCGCGATGGGTGGCTCCACCAACACGGTGCTGCACATCCTCGCCGCGGCGCAGGAGGGCGAGATCGACTTCACGCTCGCCGACATCGACGCGCTGTCGCGGCGCGTCGCGTGCCTGGCCAAGGTCTCGCCGAACTCCGACTACCACATGGAGGACGTGCACCGGGCCGGCGGCATCCCGGCGATCCTCGGCGAGCTGTGGCGGGCCGGCCTGCTGAACGAGGACGTGCACTCGGTCCACTCGCCGTCGCTGGCGCAGTGGCTCTCGGAGTGGGACGTCCGCGGCGGGTCGCCGTCGGACAAGGCCGTGGAGCTCTACCACGCCGCACCCGGCGGGGTACGCACCACGGAGGCGTTCTCCACCGAGAACCGCTGGTCGTCGCTGGACACCGA
>Ga0196958_10000635_pt1 | contig 11478 bp, 7 predicted proteins | sample S1v_10metaG_FD_148654 | JGI IMG/M metagenome (GOLD analysis project Ga0196958, IMG submission 148654) | Soil microbial communities from Anza Borrego desert, Southern California, United States - S1+v_10 | ecosystem: Environmental > Terrestrial > Soil > Desert | place: USA: California | collected...
TACGCCGTCTTCGCCAGTGACTCCGGACATCAAGCCACGCCCGGATTCCCGCCGAGCACCACGCTCGACGGATCCTTCGGTCTCAACGACGAAGCGGTGCGGAACTTCGCAGGCGACGCGTTGAAGAAGACCAGGGACACGGCCGTGCACCTCATCGGCAAGCGCTACGCGGGCACGCTGCCGGAACACAGCTATTTCGCCGGAGGATCCACCGGCGGCAGGGAAGCACTCGCCGTCGCCCAACGCTGGCCCACCGCGTTCGACGGGGTCATCGCGGTCTATCCCGCGTGGAACGCCGCCAGCCTCGACCTGTTCTTCGGCTACGAGACGCAGATCCTGTCCCAGCCGGGTGCCTTTCTCAACCCGGCCGAACAAGCCCTGCTCCACCGCGGCGTCCTCGCCGCTTGTGACCGCCGTGACGGCCTCACCGACGGCGTCGTGTCCGATCCGGACGGCTGCCACTACCACCCGTGGGGCCTGCGCTGTCCCCGCGGGAAGGATGTCGCGGACACCTGTCTGTCCGACACCCAGATCAACGCCGTCGTGCGAATCTCCTCGCCGTTGTACTGGAACTACCGCCTCGGTAGCGGAGAACGCGGTTACCCGGGATTCCCGTTCCTGTCCGGAGCGAAGATGAGCACGCCACTGCTCGGCATGGGAACTCAGGCACCGGCCCACCCGATGCCGACGACAGCCGGGTACGGGCCGCAGTTCTGGGACCAGTGGGCGCGGTACTTCGTCACCCGGGACCCGTCCTTCAACTCCCTCACCCTCGACCCGCGTGCCCCCGGCAGGTGGAAACAGCGAATCAGCGACCTGTCGAAACTGCAGGACGTCAACGATCCCGACCTGCGGCCCTTCGCGCGGGCGGGCGGCAAGCTGCTGATGCTGCATGGCGCCGCCGACGAACTGGTCAGCTCTCGTTCCACGGCCGAGTACTTCGAACGTGTGCAACGGACTGTCGGACGTGCGGCCACCGACCGGTTCGCCAGGTTCTACGTCGTGCCGGGCGCCAATCATGTCAACGTCGGGGCGGCCTTCGCCGCCGGCTGGGACTCGCTCAGCGCACTGGAAAACTGGACGAGGCAAGGGAAAGCGCCCGCCGACCCGGTCGTCACCGACGTCAACCCCGCGGCCGGACAGCGCACTCGCCCCCTGTGCCAGTACCCGACGTGGCCCCGCTACACCGGTGGAGACCCGAACGACGCCCGCAGCTTCACCTGCCGCCTGTTCTGAGATTCGCGCTGCCCCGCCCACCTCATCCTTGGAGTCTCAATGACGAGAACGAACGAATCCACCACGCCTCGGACCAGTATGGGCCGGGTCGTCGCCGCCAGCCTGGTCGGCACCGCCGTCGAGTGGTACGACTTCTTCCTCTACGGCTCCGCCGCCGCCCTGGTGTTCAACAAACTGTTCTTCCCCAACAGTGATCCGCTCGTCGGCGTGATGCTCGCGTTCCTGACCTACGCGCTCGGCTTCGTCGCCCGCCCCATCGGCGGCCTGGTCTTCGGGCACTTCGGTGACCGCATCGGCCGCAAGAAGCTCCTCATGGTCAGCCTCATGCTCATGGGCGCGTCCACCGCCGCCATCGGCCTGCTTCCCACCTACGGGTCGATCGGCATCTGGGCGGCCGTACTGCTGACCACCTTGCGGCTGGTGCAAGGCTTCGCCGTCGGCGGCGAATGGGGCGGCGCCGTGCTGCTGGTCAGCGAACACGGCTCCGACGCACGCAGAGGATTCTGGGCCAGCTGGCCACAGGCGGGCGTTCCGATCGGCAACCTGCTGGCCACCGCCGTCCTCGCGATACTCGCCGGGACGATGGACGAGGCGGCCTTCCTCGGCTGGGGCTGGCGCATTCCCTTCCTGCTCTCCGCCGCGCTCGTCGTCCTCGGGTTCTGGATCCGCACGGCGGTCGAAGACGCCCCGTCGTTCATCAAAGCGAAAGCGCTGGCGGACGCCGGCGAAGCCCCGCGCCGGGCGCCCGCACTGGAAGCATTACGCCGCCACCCGAAGGAAATCGCGATCTGCATGGCCGCCCGGGTGGGGGAGAACGTCTCCTACTACGTCATCACCGCGTTCGTGCTCACCTACGTCACGACCCACCTCAAGCTTTCCAGCGGCGTCGTCCTCACCGCACTGCTGGTCGCCAACGCCGTCCACCTGGTGGCGATCCCGCTGTTCGGCGCGCTGTCCGACCGAATCGGCAGGCGGCCGGTGTATCTGGCGGGCGCGATCGGGACGGCCGTGTGGGCGCCGGTGTTCTTCCACCTGCTCGACACCCGCCAACCGGCACTCATCATCGTGGCGGTGACCGGTGGCCTGTTCATGCACGCGGCCATGTACGGCCCCCAGGCGGCGTTCTTCGCCGAACAATTCGACATCGACGTCCGCTACAGCGCCACCTCCATCGGCTACCAGGTCACCTCGATCTTCGCCGGCTCCCTCGCCCCGATCATCGCCGTTGCCCTGCTGCGGAACTACGGCAGCGGTACCCCGATCGCCATCTACATCGCCATCGCCGCCGCCATCTCGGTCCTCGGCATCCTGGCAGCAAAAGAAACTCGCCGACGCGACATTTCAGAACTCGCGGCCCGCTGATTCGCGGTCTACTTTCCTCGCCACGCTCGAAAGATCCCATGTCTGAGTACGCCACTGTGCTCACCCGGGCTATTCCAGGCTGACCGAAACGCTGGATATAGCCCATCTCGGCAAGGAGGCAGACCACCTATGACGGACGCGGTTACCGTCGACGCGGTACGAACCCCCATCGGCAAAGGGAAGTTTCACGGCGCACTCGCCGGGATGCACCCGGTCGATCTGCACGCCCACGCGATCCGATCACTCGTCGAGCGCACCGGTATCGACCCCGCGCATCTCCGACGTGATCAGCGGCGCGGTCGGTCAGGTCGGCGAGCAAAGCATGAACACCGCCCGCTGGGCCGCACTCGCCGCAGGCCTGCCGGAGTCGGTTCCCGCGGTCACCGTGGACCGGCAATGCGGCAGCAGCCAGCAAGCAGTCCACTTCGCCGCACAGGGCGTCGTCGCCGGTCCATCATCGCCTCCGGGGTCGAGTCCATGAGCCGCGTGCCCATGGGCAGCCAGGCCACCGGTCACGACCCGTACGGCCCGCTACCCGGATGGCCTCGTTCCGCAGGGCATCAGCGCCGAACTCATCGCCGACGAATGGGGCCTGACCCGGTCGCAGCCGGACACCTACTCGGCGGAAAGCCACGCGCGGGCGGCAAAGGCTTGGACCGACGGCAAGTTCGCCCAAGAGGTCTCCCCGTTCAAAGCTCCCGGACCCTCTGGTGCGCTGCTCGAGGTCGCCACCGACGAATTCATTCGGCCCGGCACCACCACGAAGATCCTCACCGGTCTGAAGCCCGCCTTCCGTACCGCCGCTTGGGAACAGCGGTTCCCGCAGCTTGGCTGGCAAGTCTCCGCAGGCAACTCGTCGCCGATCACCAGCTCCGAGACCGCGAAGGCACTTGAGCTGCGCCCACGAGCCCGGATCCACAGCGTCGCCGTCGTCGGTGACGACCCGCTGTACATGCTCACCGGAATCATCCCCGCCACCCGGATGGTCCTCGACCGAGCGGGTTTGCGGGTCTCCGACATCGACGCCTTCGAAGTCAATGAGGCCTTCGCGAGCGTCGTACTGGCCTGGCAGATCGAGACGGGCGCCGATCTGGCGAAAGTGAACATCAACGGCGGCGCGATCGCGCTCGGTCACCCACTCGGCGTCGGCGGCACCCGGCTACTGGCCACTCTGCTGTCAGTACTGCGAGCAGACCGGCGGCCGATTCGGCCTGCAGACGATGTGCGAAGCAGGCGGACTCGCCAACGCGACGATCATCGAGCGCCTGGAATGAACTCCGATGCGGAACGCGGACTACTTCGCGGCTCCAATCGTGCCGCATATCAGAACCTGGTGATTTCCTCGGTCGTGCCGACCGAAAGCCGGGATGTGTTGAGATTTCCTTGTATGTCGCGGGCCGCACCAGTGGTTTTCGCCGTTCGAGGATGATGAGTGCGAATAGAAATCGGATCGGGTCAGGAGACGGTTTTGTCCGACCGGAAGTGCGGTTCGGCGGACGGAGCGTGATGGTTCATGTCGCGTGCAGTTCGTGCAGTCGCAGCGCGAGCTGGATCTCCAGTATCCGGTCCGGGGATTGCCAGTCCTGACCGAGCAGTTTGCCGATCCGGTCCAGTCGCTGGCCGACGGTGTTGGCGTGGACATGAATGATGTCCTTGGTGCGGGGAACGCTGCAGCCGCTGGCGAAGTAGGCCTTGAGTGTACGGATCAGTTCGGTTCCGCGGTTGCGGTCGTAGTCGAAGACCGCGCCGAGTGTCTCGCGGATGAAGCCAGTGTGATCGGCGTGGTCGGAGAGCACGAGGCCGATGAAGCCCAGTTCTGCCATCGAGGCTCCTGTACCTCCGCGACCCAGCCGGAGTAGCGCGCGCAGGCATCGGCTTGCTTCGTGGTAGGCGGCGGTGAGGCCGGACGGTTCGCACGCTGGGCCGCCGGCTGCGACTGTGATGGGCAGGCCTGCGTGGGAGCCGAGTGCGGAGGCGATGCGGGCGGCCAGTGCCCCAGGCGTGTCGGTGGGGGCCAGGAGTACGACCTGTTCGGCGTGGATGCCGCTGAGGGCCGCGAAGGGGACGGCTGCCGCGGCCAGGCGTCGCCGGGACACCCCGCTGGCGTGGACGATGAAGACCGCGTGCCGGGCGGTCAAGTCCACCCCGAGCCGATGGCCGCGGTCGATAAGAGCTGCAGGGTTGCGCTCAGGCGCGGTGAGCAGGTCGGTGAGCAGTTCACCGCGGACTTCGTCCTCAGCCTTGGCTGTCGAGCGTCGCAGCATCTGCAGCAGTGCGGTCACCACCGCGGCGCGTTCGAAGAGGCGTCGATCGGCGGCGGCCAACGTGGTGTCGGTGCGCAGCACGATGCTGCCGAGCAGTTCAGGGCCCGCGTGCACAGCGCAGACCCAGCCCTCTGAGGTGGCTGTGGCGCGACCGGAGTTGTGGGATGCGGCGACAGCTTGGGGGTCTGGCGGGGTCGTGGCTAACCCGGCGTGAGCGAGTTGTCCGCCGTCGGTGTTGTATACGCCGATGCCGCCGTGCAGTACGTCGGCGACAGCGGCTGCGACGGCGGAGGTGTTTCCGTCCCGCAGCACCAGGTCCATCAGCCGGTCGTGGGCTTCCTCGGCGCGCTGCACAACCTGGCTGTGGGCGCTGAGTTGCGACAGCAGCCGCGCGTTGTCCAACGCGATGGCGGCGTGGTCGGCAAGAGAAGACAGGAGGGCAATCTCATCGGGCGTGAATTGCCGGGGAGTCCGGTCTGCCGCGTACAGCACACCGGTGACGGTCTCGCCTGCCGTCAGTGGCACCGCCAGCAACGCGGTCAGGCCTTCGTCGCGGACCGCGTCATCCACCGGTTCGGAGTGCAGGAAGTGCTTGTCCGAGCGGTAGTCGGGAGTGGTGTACGGGCGTGCGGTCTGTGCGACCAGCCCGCCGATTCCCACTCCCAGTCTCATTCTGACCTGTGGGAACAACTTCGACACCGAACCGTCGGTGATTTGCATCTGGGTGACGCCCGCGGCGGCGTCTGTGAGGGTGAGGTAGGACAGGTCGACACCGAGCAGCCTGCGGGCGCGGCGCACGATGGATCTCAGTACCTCGTCCGGATCACGCAGCCGCGCCAGGTCGCCCACAGTATCGAACAACGCCGCCAGTTCGGCCTCTCGCCGCCGATGCCCGCGCAGAGTCGCGTTGATCCTCAACGCCAGCTCGACGGCCGCGGTTGCCGAGGGCTCCTCAATCGTCACCCGTGCCAGTTCGTCGCTGTCCGCTCCGCACGCGAGCAATTCGAGCAGTCGGGTGGGGACGTCATTGTCCATTGACCTATCTCCTCGTCACACAGCGATCTGCAGTACGCCTCGCTCAATGAATCTCCGGTCCGGTCGCGCAGCGGGATGCGGCATCGCATACAGAGGATCGAGGTGCGGATCTAGCCGGGCCGGCTCAGCTCGCCGGACCGGTTCGCGAATCGAGGTCGAACTCGGAAATCACCGTGCAGGCAAGTCGCACTCTGGTGTGTCGGCCGGTGCATGGTGCCGTGAGGACGGGTCTCTCGACGATGAGGCTGATCCGCCTGTGGCGATGCAGAAGGGGCGAATGCCAGCGCTGCCGGGGACGCGGCGTCTCCGACTCGCATGATCCTCTTTTGGCTCCGCGTAGGGAAGTTCCGGGCGAAACCTGTCCCTTCTCATCAGGGCGTTGATCACCTCGGCGGTGCGGCGATCAGCGCGTGACACCTCTAATCGAAGTCCTCGAGCTTGCAAATGTTGGGCGCCGCATCAGCGGAGATGGTGATGGAAACCCGTCATGTCCGTCTCGTCCTGGTCTTCTTGCCACAAATCACCTCTATCCCGTGATGTTGTTGTCGATGATGTGGTCTCATATGCTCGATCGGCAATGTTCCGTCCTCCCATAGCAGGGGCGGCCGGTATGTGCTACCAGCCTATGGGCACTCAGGTGCCTCTCGTCTTTTGGATGAGGCATTCGAAGTCCTGACTCGCTGACATCGGATCGACTTGGTCGGGCTTCGGCGTAGCGGCTGACCGTGAAGGCCGATCTACCGAGGCCGACCAGCATGAATGCCTTTGTGGTCACGGATCTACCACCAATTCACGCATACGCGGCTCCGGGGGTGCGGGTCGGTCTAGGGCACGTGGACGAGATTTGTGCTGCCGTCGTGCCTGCTCGCTTGGTGGGCCCGGCACGCCGTCGATGTGTTTTACCGTCAGGCGAACGAGCGGGGAGCCCGACCAGTGTCGGGCTCCCCGCTCGTCGTGTGCGGGTGTGGTCAGGCGCCGGGGACGGCCGAGGCCTTGGCGTTGCGCTCGTAGACTGACCAGAACTGCGAGGAGCAGTAGGTGCAGTTCGGGCCGAAGTAGAGGCCTCGGGCTTGTTCGTCGTGCATGAGGTGGAAGCGGAACCAGGAGGTGATGGTGCCGTGCAGGGCGGGGATGCTGTAGTGGTCGGCGCCGCGTTGTTCGGCGAAGATGGCGGGGACCTGGGTGGCCTGGTTGTAGGGGGTGCGGACGACGATCGGCACGATGGTGGGGTCGTTCTGGCCGGCGATGAACAGTGCGGGGCCGCGCAGCCGGCTGCCGCTGGTGGTCGCGAGGGGGTAGATCGGGGCGATGGTGTCCACGCGGGGGTCGGCTCCGGCGTCGATCGCCGCGCCGCCGCCGAAGGAGTGGCCGGTGGCGCCGACGTTGGTCAGGTCGACCTTGCCCTGCAAGGGGCTTCCGGCGCGGTTGTTCTCCGCGGTCACGTAGTCCAGGCCTTGCAGCATGGGTGCCGCGTTGCCCGCGTTGCCCTCCGCCGCGGCGACGATGAAGCCGTGCGAGGCGAGGTGGGTGAGCAGCGGCATGTATCGGTCCAGTTTGGACTTGGCGCCGTTGTTCCACAGCACGACCGGATGTGTGGTACAGCCCAGGGTGCCCGGTGCTGTCGGCCGGACGACGGTGGTGCCACGCCCGTTGGACGCCGACGTCACCGCGAACGGGCCCGCGGCGTCCCACTGGCCGTTGACCGACGAGCAGGGCGAGGCAGGCGGTGTGGTGGTGGTCGTGGTGGGGCTGCTGGTGGTGGTCGGCGTGGCGGTCGAGGTGCCGGTGGTGGTCGGTGTAGGGGTTGTGGTGGGTGTCTGCTTCTCGTGTTCGATGATGATGTTCTTGATCTGGGTGAAGACGCCGGCGTCCTTCGGGAAGTCGAGGTGGCCGATGCAGGTGGGTGTCTGGAGGTTGGTGGCCCCGGCCAGCTCCGCCGTGGTGCTGGGGTTGACGTTCCAGTCGCAGTTGGAGCGCTGCGTGGTGTAGCGGACACCCGGCGAGCCGGGGACCTCGGTGCCGGAGTTCAGGTCGGCCAGCCAGGGCGAGCCGATGGCGAACTGCTTGCACGAGACGATGTGCTGGCACATCAAGGCGGTGGTGGTGCCGTGGTGTGGCCCGGCCATGGAGAAGTACAGCGACACTTTGCCCTGGGCCGTGGCGACGTTCTTGAGGTAGGAGCGGGCCGCGAGGGTGGAGGCCGACCAGGTCACGAGCACGACTTTGCGGGCGCCGGTCTTGGCCAGCACACTGTCGACCTTCTGCCCGATCTCCTGTCCGGCCTTGGTCAGATCACCGTTCATGCTTGTACTGTCGGTCCAGGTCTCCACCCGGTCCGACCGCCATCCCGCGGCGACGAACTTGGCCCTCATCGGTTCCATGTACTGCGTCGTGCCGCCCATGCCGGGGATGATGAGCACCGGATCGTGCTCTACGGCCGCCGAAGCGGTGTCGGCGACGAGGCCGGCGCTCGCCTGGGATGAGAACCCGACCAGAGAGAGCGCGGCCGCTACCGCGGTCAGCACCGCGAGTAGTGCCGCGCCACGACCGCGTATAACGGCGCGTGCGTTCTTTGTGGACATCGGACAGCCTCCAGGGACAGGGAGTGATGCAGGGAATCGACAGGTGATCCGAATCACGCTGTTTCGCCGATGTTACAAAAGTGAAAACAACAGCGCTATGGACTCACGAACACTTTTGCGCCACCTCGGTATGTCGATGACCACACATCCATCTCTTCACGGAAACCCTTGAGTAATACTCGTTCGGACGTCGTTTCGTATAGTTGGCGTCCGGGTCCATGAGAAACCGCAGTCTCAGGCGTTCGCCACGGTTACTTGCCCCACAGTCAGAAGCGACAGACCTGTGCCAGCGAAGCGGCACGCAAAGGGCGACTGGTGTCGATGCTGTGGAAGCGTGTTCGCCATTGTCTGCCCAGGTCGGCGAGGAGCACTGGTTCGACACAGGGAGAACGGTTGAACCGAGACAGCGTCGTGCAGCGCTTGAAGTTCCTGGATCATGTCGTCGGACACGATGTCAGGGCGAGTGGACAACATTTGTCCCACTTTGATGTAGAACGGGCCAAGTCGTTCCAGTGTGCGGCGGACCTCACCGGGCCCGCGCCGAGCGCGGGTAGGGCTTTCGCCACGAGGAACATCGCCCGGCCGGCGAACGTTGGAGTTCGGCCTGCAGCAGAGTTCCCACAGCGGCCGCCAGTACGCGCAAGCGGTGTTCACGCGAATCTTCGTACCTCTCTTGCCGCTGAGAGCGTGGGCCGATAAGGGGCACGGTCGCACAGGGTCGGATTTCGGATTCGCTGGCACGTCTGTGGCAGCTGGCCGTAGTGTGGGAAAAGATTGATGCGCTTCGAACCCGATGGTTTCGATCAGGATTTCAGGGAAGGTGATTCGGTACGGCTGGAGTGATGTTCCGTATCTCTGTTGCGGTTTTGCAAATGGGAGAGTTGGTTTATTTGTCGGTCAGCTCGGCCAAAGCGGCTTGCAGGGAATCGATTTCGTCAGCGGGGACCCGGTCGTTATCGTCCTCATCAGTGTCCAGGGGCCTTGCGTGCGATGGAGCGCAGATCCTCTTCCGCGTCGCGCGCGCGGTCTAGGATGTCGTCGACCATCTCCTGGCTGTCGTCGACGATATTGCCAATTTGACAGCTCCCCGGCGCCGCCGGGTGATTCCTGCTATGGGTAGATACCTCCATGAGCGATGCCGATGCGCGCAGCCTGTCTTATGCGTGAGAAGAGAGTGTACGCGTTTGATCCTCGTCGCAGAACTACTTCCCCATGCCGCAGGTGACGACCACCCCGTCTTCGTAGCGAGTAACTGAATTGGCGTAAGGTCATTGTCGGCCGACCACGGGGAGCGACACCAGCGGACGCGGGCGACAAGTTAGCCCAATCAGACCTTTACGCCGCGCGCCCATGGTCAGCTAACTTAGGTAGTCGAGACCACTCTCGGTCTGGCTCCGAGAATCGTCGACTTCATAGAAGCGAACGGTCCGAACGTCTCTCGGTTGCGAGCTTCAATTACACAAGTCTCAATTGTGGCGAAAAAGACGCCTGGCAACGTCGTGCGGAGGTGCGGCAACAGATATTTACGTGTGCGGAATCGAGCAGACTTCGGTATTCGTGATCCGACTGCACGTGAAACGGAGGATTGTGTTGATACGTCCACCGACGGGCCTGTCGCCGAACATCTCAGGGTGGGCCCGCAGTCTTGTGGATCCAGCGTTGCGGGAGGCCGTGCAGCGTCTGCCCATCCCTATGAGGAGAGCGATCGGGTATCAACTCGGGTGGTTCGACGAACACGGTCGCCCCAGCGAGGGAAGTGCGGGCAAAGGGTTACGTCAAGCGCTGGTCCTGCTGTCGGCCGAGGCGGTCGGCGGACGGGCGGAGTCGGCGGTGCACGCGGCGGTTGCGGTGGAACTCGTGCACAACTTCTCCTTGGTTCACGACGACATCATGGACGGGGACGAGACGCGGCGGCACCGGCCTACCGTGTGGGCGTCCTTCGGGGTTCCGGTGGCCACCTTGGCGGGTGACGCGTTGTTGGCTCTAGCGTTCGAGGTGATGGTGTCGTCCGCGTCGGCCACTGCGCTTCCGATCAGCCGGACGTTGGCGCGGGCGTTGCTGGAGCTGGTTCGGGGCCAAAGTGAGGACGTGGAGTTCGAAACCCGCGACGACGTCCGGCGCGATGAATATGTTCGTATGGCGACAGGGAAGACCGCCGCGTTATTCGGATGCGCGTGTGCGGCCGGAGCCACGATGGGGGAGCCGGCCCGGACGCGGTGCACCACCTGCACCAGTTCGGGCATCACCTGGGACTAGCGTTCCAGCTGATCGACGACCTGCTCGGCATTTGGGGCGACTCCCGGGTCACGGGCAAGCCTGTCCGCTCGGATCTGCGCATCCGGAAGAAGACTTTCCCGGTCGTGGTGACCCTGGGTTCCGACTCCGCGGCCGGCCGGGCGTTCGCCGAGCTCTATCGGCGAGCAGATCCGCTAGAGGAGGCTGACCTTGATACCGCGGCGATGCTGATCGAGAAGGCCGATGGCAGGGCGCAGACCCAGGCCGAGGCTTACCGGCACTTCGAACTGGCTCTCGAAAGTCTGCAGGCGATTGACCCGGTTCCAGGGCCCGCCGCCGAACTTGCTGCCGTGGCCCGGTTGGTGACCACCCGTGACCACTGATCTGACGCTGCGGACCGGGATTTCGCCGTTCTCGCGGCAGGCCGTCCAACGCCTGGTCGCCACGTCGGTGACCGGGGCGCCGAGCCGCGCGACGATCGGCACCCGCCGTCGCACACCGCAATCGCTTACCGAGACGTACGACTCATACCGCACTGGCGGAGTTCATCCCCGTGCGGGGCAACCGTGACCCCCGGGATGCTTCCGCCCACCGTGAAGCCCACTTCGTCGCCAATGTTGGCCGCCCGCCGTAAGACCCGTCAGCTGTGGGTCGGGCCGGTTGGTGTGGGGAGTGAGCACCCGATTTCGGTGCAGTCGATGACTACTACGCTCACCTCTGATGTCAATGCGACGCTGCAGCAGATCGCGGAGTTGACCGCTGCG
>Ga0196958_10000636_pt1 | contig 11475 bp, 11 predicted proteins | sample S1v_10metaG_FD_148654 | JGI IMG/M metagenome (GOLD analysis project Ga0196958, IMG submission 148654) | Soil microbial communities from Anza Borrego desert, Southern California, United States - S1+v_10 | ecosystem: Environmental > Terrestrial > Soil > Desert | place: USA: California | collected...
TCAGCGCGAAGACGAACTCGTTCCAGGCCACGATGAACGAGAACACGCTGGTGGCCACCAGCCCGGGCGCCACCAGCGGCAGCAGCACCGAGCGGAACATCCGTCCCCAGGACGCGCCGTCCAGGTAGGCGGCCTCCTCCAGCTCGACGGGCACCGCGGCGACGAACCCGCGCAGCGTCCAGATCGCGAACGGCAGCGAGAACGCCAGGTAGACGACGACGAGCCCGATCAGGCTGTCGAGGATCTGCAGGGTGCGGGCCTGGATGAACAGCGGGATGACCAGCGCCTCCACCGGGACCATCTGGATGACCAGCACCATCACCAGCACCGAGGTGCGGAACCGGAACCGGAACCGGGCGACGGCCACCGCGGCCAGCAGGGCGAGCAGCGCGCCGGCCAGTACCGTGCCGAGCGCCACGATCAGCGAGTTCGTCAGGTACCGCCCGAACCCGCCCTCGTCGATGACGTAGGTGAAGTTCTCGAGCGTCCAGTCGGTCGGGAACAGCGTGCGCGAGCCGGCGTTCGCGTCGCCGTTCAGCGCCGTGACGACCATGAAGTAGACGGGGAACAGCGTGAAGACGAGCACCGCCGTGACACCGAGCCCCTTCGCCGCGGTCCTCACAGCTCCTCCTCCCGGAACAGCAACCGCAGGTAGACCGCGGTGATGATCAGTAGCAGCGCGGTGAGCAGCACCGCGATCGCGGCCCCGAGCCCGTAGCGGTTCTGCGCGAACGACTCGACGTAGGACCAGGTGCCCAGGGTGAGGACATTGCGGTTGACGCCGTCGCCGCCGGGCATGAGGTAGATCTGGGTGAACACCTTGAAGTCCCAGATCGTCGACAGCACGGTGACCACCGCGAACACCGGCCGCAGCATCGGGAACGTGAGCGACCAGAACCGCCGCCACGGGCCCGCGCCGTCGATGACCGCCGCCTCCGTGAGCTCCTGCGGGATCGTCAGCAGCCCGGCGAGCACGGTGAGCGCCACGAACGGGAATCCGTGGTGCACCACGTTGAGCGTGGCCACGGCGTAGAACGACAGCCGGTCGGAGAACGGGTTGGCGGTGGCCGCGTCAATGAGGCCGAGGGCGTCGAGCGCCTGGACCGCGATCCCGTCCACCGGGGTGAAGATGAACACCCACACGTATGTGCCCGTCACGGCCGGGATGGCCCAGGCGACCAGGATCGCGGTGGTGACGAGGCCCCGCACGACGGGCGACAGCCGGGCCAGCAGGAGCGCCACCAGGGTGCCGACCACCACGGTGAGGGCCACCGCGACCACGGCGAACACCACGGTGTTGGGCAGTACCGTGCGCCACAGGTCCGGGTTGGCGAGCAGTTCGGCGTAGTTGTCGAACCCCACCCAGTTGGTCCGGCCCGACACGAGCTCGCGCAGCCCGAAGTCCTGCAGCGACAGCACCAGCACCCGCACCAGCGGGTAGAGCAGCAACCCGCCCATGACCAGCAGCGCGGGCGCCAGCAGCAGCCACGGCCGGGTCGAGCGGCCACGGGGGCGGCGCCGCCCGGGGCGCGGCGACGCGCCGACCGCGCCGCGCCCCGGACGGGTGCGCTCGGCGACCGTCATACCGCCGCCTCCGCGGGACCGAGTGCGTCGGCGGTCATGCGCCGCCGGCGAAGATCTCGTTCATCTCCGCCGCCGCGGTCGAAGTGGCCTGCTCCACCGTGGCCTCGCCGGTGAGGATGGAGCGCATCATCGCCGCGATCGTCTTGTTGCCTTGGATCTGGCCGAACGCCGGGGTGACCGGCACGCTGCGCCCGGACTCGACCATCTGGCGCGCGAACGGCGCCACCAGCGGGTCGGACGACTGCGCGGCCTCGTTCAGCAGCTCCTCCGTGCCCGGGAAGTAGCTGGACTCCGCGGCCCACTTCGCCGCGAACTCGCCGGTGCCCATCATCTCCACCAGCTGCCACGCCAGGTCCTGGTCGTCGCTGCTCTCGAACACCGACAGCAGCGAGCCACCGAGCACCGACGGCGCGAGCCCGCCGTCGGGGCCGGGGATCGGGAACGCACCGATCTTGCCCTCCAGCTCGGGGGCGTCCTCCAGGATGGCCTTGGGCGTCCAGCTCCCCGCGAAGATCATCGCGGCCTCGCCCTTCGTGAACGCGTCCTTCAGGTGCGTCTCGCGCCAGTTGGCCGCCGCCGGGGTGGACAAGCCGTGCCGCAGGGCGAGGTCGGCGTAGAACTGGATGCCCGCCCGGGACTCGGGCGAGTCGACGTGGCTGGTCCAGGTGCCGCCGTCCTGCGTGGCGATCTCCCCGCCCGCGCCCCAGAGGAACGGGTACACCGCGAACTCGTTGTCGCCCGCGATCGGCAGCGGCACCAGGTCGGGGCGGCCCTCCTTGACGGCCTGCCCGACGGCGACGAGCTCGTCCCACGTCGTCGGCGGCTCCAGGCCCAGCTCCGTGAACACGTCGGTGCGGTAGACGATCGAGCGCACGCCCGCGTACCAGGGCATGCCGTAGAGCGCGGCACCGAGCGTGCCCGCCTCGACCAGCCCGTCGACCAGGCCGTCGGACAGACCGGCCTCCTGGATGCGCGGGCCGAGGTCGACCAGGGCGCCCGCGTCGCCGAACTCGGCGATCCAGGTTGTGCCGACCTCCGCGACGTCCGGGGTGGTGCCACCGGCGATGGCGGTGACGAACCGGTCGTGCGCGGACGCCCACTGCAGGAACTGGACGTCCAGGGTGGCGCCGGTGCGCTCCTGGAACGCCGCGCTGAGCTCGGTGATGTACGAGGTGGGGTCGGGGTTGGTGCCCTCCATGATCCAGACGGTGAGGGTGCGGTCGCCGCCCGCGTCCGCACCGCCGCCCCCGCCGCCGCACCCGGCGACGGCCAGCGCCGATACGGCGAGGAGCGCCACGGCTGCGCGGCGCGTTCCTCGGGATCCGGGCCTCGACCACATGGAGCTCCCCTTCCGACGGCGATGTCAGACCTCTGTGCCAGACCATAGGTCTACTAGGACTGTAATGCCCGTCACCGGGGTGGCGTCAAGGGTCGCGCAGGTCAGGAGGGGAAGATGTCGACCATGATCCGGTACCGGTCGCCGCGGTAGATCGACCGCACGAACTCGGCCACCCGGCCCCCGTCCACCCGGCACGTGCGTTCGAAGCAGAACGCCGGTGCCCCCGGCTCCACGCCGAGCGCGGCGGCGTCCTCGGAGCTGGTCAGCGCGGCCTCCGCGGTCTGCGTGCCGGAGGCGATCCGGTGCCCGTAGCGCTCGGCGAGCAGCTCGTAGTACGAGCGGTCCTCCAGGTCGGCCCCGGTGAGCCCGGGTGCGAGGTCGGCCGGGACGTGCAGGTCCTCCACCGCCATCGGCTCGCCGTCGGCAAGGCGCAGTCGCCGCACGTGCAGCACCGGTGCACCGGGTGGCACCTCCAGCAGGGCGGCCAGCATGACGCCCGCGGGCGCCCGCCGGGCCTCGAGCGTGCGGCTGCCCGGCCGGAGGCCACGGGCGCGCATGTCGGCCGAGAACGAGTTGGCCGACAGCCGGTGCGCGACCTTCGCGGGCGCGACGAACGTCCCGGCGCCCTGCCTGCGCACCAGCAGCGCCTCGGCCACCATCGCGTCCACCGCGCGGCGCAGCGTCATGCGGGCGACGCCGAGCTCGCGGGCCAGGTCGCGCTCGGCGGGCAGCGGTTCGCCCGGCGACATCGCGGCGATCAGCTCGGCGAGCCGCGCGCGCAGGCGGCGCTGTTTGTCGGTCTCCGCGGGCGGCGCGCTCATAGCCCATTGGTACACCAGCGGTGAGTCCGGCGCGAATATCCGGTTGCGGGGGGACCGGCCTGTCAGGAGTTTCCTGACGACGTGGACGACTGGATCGAGACCGCCCTGACCGCCGACGTCACCCCTGCCGCCGCCGCGGTGCAGGTCGCGGCGGTCACCGAGGCCGGGCGGCAGGCCGATGCGCTGCTCGGCGAGCCGCCGTTGCCCGGCAGCCCGGAGTGGCACGCCGAGGACGGCACGGACGCGCCCGCTCGCCGGCAGCGCGCGTGGGAGCTGCTGCAGCTGCGCATCGGGCTCGGCGCGGGGCTGGACCCGCTGCCCGTGTTCGTGGGGCTGCGCCGCAGCGGGGCCACCTGGGAGCAGATCGGCCGGGCGGCCGGCGTCAGCAGGCAGTCGGCGCACGAGCGCTGGGCGGGCCAGGTCGCGGCCGTTCTCGCGTCGCATTAGGGCCTGCCTGCGGCGCACTTAGGTCACACTAAGAGGATTTTGCAGTCCAGCCAGGACGCCCGGTCTTTGTAGCGTCGGCAACGTGGACGCGTTCGTGGTGGCCTTCGCGGTCAGCTTCGGGGTGGTGTTCGTCGCCGAGCTGGGAGACAAGTCCCAGCTGATGGCCTTGGCGTTCGCCACCCGCTACCGCCCGTTGCCGGTGCTGGCCGGCATCACGATCGCCACCACGGCCGTGCACCTGCTCTCGGTCGCCGTCGGGCACGGGCTGGGCTCGGCCCTGCCCACGGGGTGGATCGCACTGGTCGCCGCCGTCGCGTTCGTCGGGTTCGGCGGGTGGACGCTGCGCGGCGACCGGCTCACGACGGCGGAGCGGGCCAAGGCCGAGCGGGCCACCGGCTCCGCGGTGGTCGCCGCGTCGGCGGCGTTCTTCCTCGCCGAGCTGGGCGACAAGACCATGCTCGCGACGATCACGCTGGCCACCCAGCACGGGTGGTTCGGGGTGTGGGTCGGCTCGACGCTCGGCATGGTGGCCGCGGACGCGCTCGCGATCGTCGTCGGGCGCAAGCTCGGCCGGCTGCTGCCCGAGCGCGCCGTGAAGGTCGGTGCTGCTGCCCTGTTCTTCCTGTTCGGCGGCTGGCTGGCGCTCGACGCCGTGCAGCAGCTGACCGGACGGCCCGCCTGGACGGCACTGGCCGGGGTACTGGACCACCACGCCGCCGGCTGGCTCGCCCTGGGCCTCGGCGTCGTCGTGGCGGTGCTGGGCGCGGTCGGCGGACGCAGGCTGCTGCACGCCTCGCCCGCGCGGCGGGCCATGGGGCGCGCGGCGCGGGTGCCCGGCTCGGCGGCCTGGTGGGCGCGCGTGCTCTACGGGCTCGCCACCGTGCTCGGCCTCGTGGCTCCGCTGCTGGTGGCCGCCGACGTCATCGACCCGATCGCGCTGTTCGACGACCCCGGCATCGTCGTGATCGGAGCCGGCCTCGCGCTGCTCGGGCTGGCGCTGGTGCTCGTCTCGCAGTTGCAGCTGCGGCCCACCGGCGACGCCGACCCGGTGCTGGCCCGCAGAGGCCTGCGCTCCCGGATCCGCAACCCGGGCCTCACCGGTGCCGCGATCGCCACCGCAGGCACCCTGGTCATGGTGCCGACGCTGGTCGCGGTGCTCGCGGCCGTCCTGCTGGTGGCGTCCGCCCAGGTGCAGGTGCGGGCCGTGCGCGAGCCGGTGCTGATCGAGCTGCACGGCGAGCAGTACCTCGCCTACGCCGCCCGCACCGGCCGGTTCGTGCCGCGGGTGGCGCCGCTGCCCGCGTCCGGCGTCCGCGACCGGGCCCGCCAGCGGGTGGGTTGAGCCGCCGCCGACCGTGGCCGGGAGGGGACGCCGGACGCGGGCTCGAACCGGCGGAGCTGCCGGGGTCCGCGCGGAGCGGGCGGCGGTGTGATCGGCGGGTGTGGTTGTAGGGCCGCGCCTCTGCGGCTCCAGGACCGCATGCGGTGATCATGGCTGGGGCGAGCCGGAGCGGGCGGCATGATCGGCGGGTGCGGTCGCCGGGCCGCGTGGGTGTGGCGGCAGAACCGCACGCCCCGATCAAGGCCTGCCGGCGGGCCGCTGTCCCGCGGCCCGTCAGGGCTTCGCCCAGGCCCCACCGGACATGGCCGCCGAGCGGACGCGGAAGCCGGCCGTGCCCTCCACGATGTCGCGGCGCAGCTGGGCCTTGGTGCGGCCGGTGCCGTTGACCGTGGGCCCGAGGGCGCGCGCGATCTCCTTCAGCACCGGGACGGTGAACTCGCCGCTGCGGCGCTGCAGGTAGTCGGCGACCTCGGCGGGCGTGGCGAGCCGGTTGATCTCGGCGGCGGCCTCGTCGACGTCCACGCCCGACGGCCGGTGCACGACCTCCCGACGCATCGGGCGCCCCGGCCCCGGCCGGTAGACGAGCTTCCCGTCGCCGGAGGCGATGTCCTCGAGCTGCTCGCGGCTGAGGGACTCGAGCAGCGCGACGGCCTTCTGGAGGGCGACCGCGAGCGGCGGCGACGGAAGCGGGGAGGTCGGCAGCGAGGCGATGTCGATCGGACCGGATTCCGTCACGCCGCGATCCTCTCCAGCCGACCCGACAGCTCGGACACCATGTCGCGCAGCTCGCGGGTGGCCGCCCGCCCCGTGCCGCCCAGTATCACCGGTACGCCGTGCTCGGGCGCCGGTCCGTAGACGGCCTTGCTGTCGCGGATCGTGGTGGCGAACGTCGGCACCTCGCGCGCCTCGATCCGGCTGATCACGCTGCGCTGCGCCTCGATCGGGGCACCGTTCTGGTTCTGCACCATCGTGAACACGACGGCGGCCGCGGGGCGCTCGACGGGCGCGGCCGAGTGCTCGTTGTACTCCTCGACGAAGTCGCGGATCTTCAGGCCGAGCGAGTCGATGCCGTTGGTCGACAGGTAGTCCGGCTTCGTCGGGATCAGCAGCAGGTCGCTGGCGGCCACGGCGTTCTTGGCGATGAGGCCGAAGTTGGGGGCGCAGTCGATGAGCACGGTGTCGTACTCGGCGAAGTCCTCGTGCGTGAGCGCCTCGCGCAGGCGCCCGTGCAGCTCACCGAAGCGGTCGGGTTCGGTGAGCAGGTCGGCCGCGAGGGAGGTCTCCACGTCCGTGAGGTCGCGGTGCGCGGCGATCAGGTCCAGCCGCCCGCTGCCGCGCGCCAGCTTGTCCTGCACGCGGGGCGGCGAGGACACGAGCTTCGCCGGGCTCTCCTGGTCGCCGCTCCCGATGCGGTCGAACCAGTGCTTGACCGTCTTCTCGGGGAGCAGGTCGGCCGTCCACTCGCTCTGGGTGAAGAACGAGATCGTGAGGCTCGCCTGCGCGTCCAGGTCGATGAGCAGTACCTTCTGCCCCCGCGCCGCGAACCCGGCGCCGAGGTTGGCCGTGAGGGTGGTCTTGCCCACCCCTCCCTTGTGGTTGATGATCGCGACGACCTTCACCCGTTCTCCTCCCGCAGCACGCCGCGCGAACCATGCCATACGCCCGGAGGAGGGCTGCATTTAGGCCATTCGGCCGCATGCGCTTGCTCCGAGCGACGACCAGCGCGTCGCCGAGCGCCCGATCCTACGGACGAGCGCTCGCCACTCCACGCACAGGCATCGTTGCGGTCCGCGACCTCCGCGGACGCGCGCTCGATGGTTCAACGGGCGACCCGCCGCGGAGGTGCGCCCCGGGAGCTCAGCGGTCGTAGTCGTCGTTCTCCGGCACCACCGCGCGCTGCTCGGCGACGTCGGCGGGATCGGCCTCCGACGGCAGCCCGCCGGGGTCGCCGGCGCGCTCCTCGCCGTTCTCGTCGGGGCCGTCCTCGCCGGGCTCGGCGGCCTGCAGCTGCTCGGCCACGTCGGCGTCGGGGTCCTCGTTGCCCATCGGGCTCATCTCTCGTCCCTCTCGTCGTCTCGGGCGGCGGACGCCGATCTTCCCACCGCTGCCTCCGGTGCGACGGGTGGAGGCAGCGGGGTGTCAGCAGGGGGCGGCGGCCGCGCGGGTGGTCTGCGTGAGGATCGCGGCGGCGAGCGGCGGGATCACGGTGCGGTTGATCGCGTGACCCATGCCGGGGATCCGGACCATCCTGGCCTTGCCGAGCGTCCGGACGAGGTGGCCGGCGTTCGGCGGCGGGTAGGCCGGGTCCTCCGGGGCCTCGATCACCAGCGTCGGCACCGTGACGGCGGAGAGCTCCGCGCCGCGGTCCAGGCCCGCGGTGTCCATCCGCGCGTGCGCGACCACCGGGTCGTGCCGGCCCGCGTGCGCGATGACGCGTTCCTCGAGCGCACGGAACTCCGCCGCGTCGAACGGGGTACCGGAGCCGTTGAGCAGCCGCCAGTGCTCCACCCGCCAGGCGAGCTCGCCCTCGAGGTCGCGCGGGTCGTCCAGCTCGCCCCACAGCCGCAGCAGGGCGGGGTCCGGGCCGGGCGGGGTGGGGGCGGCGGGCGACGGCTCGGCGAACGGCAGGGCGCCCGTGCTGAACAGCGTGGCCGAGGCGAGCCGATCGGCGTGGTCGAGCAGCAGCAGCTGCGTGAGGAGCCCGCCCATCGACATCCCGACGACGTGCGCGCGCGGGACCTCGAACGCGTCGAGCACCGCGATCGCGTCCTCGGCGAGGTCGGTGATGCCGTAGGGCTGGTCCTCGAACGCGGCCGTGGAACGCCCGGTGTCGCGATGGTCGTAGCGGATGATGCGATGGTTCTCGGCGAGCAGGGCGACGAGGGCGTCCGGCCAGACCAGCCCGGACGACGCGGCACCCATCACGAGCAGCAGCGGCTCACCCGGGTGCGGCCCGGTGGCCTGGATGTCCTCGGCCCACAGGCGGACGCCGGGGGCGACGTCGACGAAGCGTTCCACGGCGTGCAGCCTGCCGGTCGGCAGGCCTCCGTGTCGAACCGGTGGCCGCCCGGGTGGCGGTCGCCACCCCGCCCGGGCCCGGCACCAGTTCGTGTCTAGGCCGGGCCCGGGACGGTGGGTGTCACTTGAGGGCGTCGATCAGCGCCTGGCGCTGACGATCCCCCAGGCCCGCGGCACGGCGCGACGCGTCGATGCCGGTCTGCTCCAGCAGCTGCGAGACCTTGGCGGGGCCGTAGCCGGGCAGGCTCTTGAGCAGGTCGGCGACCTTCGTCTTGCCGACCACCTGGTCGGACTTCGCGCGGTCGAGGACCGCGGGGATGGTCTGCTCGCCGCGGGCGATCGCGTCGCGCAGTTCCTTACGAGCGGTGCGGGCCGCCGCGGCCTTCTTCAGGGCCTCGGCGCGCTGCTCGGGAGTGAGCGTGGGCAGTGCCATGTCGACCTTCTCTCCTCTCCGTGCGTCCATCCGGACCGGATGTGCGCAGGTCATCTTCGCTGTCCAGCCTGACAGAACCGCGCAGCGCCACGCGCGCGCCCCCCGGATCGCGCCGAACGGTCTACGCCGGTCGGAGGCGGTTCAGCCCCGATAGGGGAGCGGCTCGAGCCCGCGGACGCCGGGCACGCACCGGTACAGCGCCCCCGCGCGCCCGTCCGCCACACCGGCGCCCTGCTCCGAGGTCGTGATCCAGAGCTCGTCCAGCTCGGGACCGGCGAACGCGCAGGCGGTGGGGTGGGTCGTCGGCACCCGGACGACGGTGTCGAGCACGCCGTCGGGGGTGTAGCGGTGCACAGCGGAGCCGCCCCAGAGGGCCACCCAGACCGCGCCTCCGGAGTCCACGGTGAGGCCGTCCGGCGTGCCGCCCTCGACGTCCACGAACCGGTCACGCGCGGTGACGGCCGGCCCGGTGAGGTCGACGGTGAGCACGTCGATCCCTCCGGTTCCCGAGTCGACGTAGTACGCGTGGGCCCCGTCCGGGGACCAGCACAGCCCGTTGGAGATCGAGATGCCGGTCAGCATCGTGGCCACGGAGCCGTCGGGCGCGAGCCGGTAGAGCGACCCGCGGCCGGGCGTGTCGTCGGTGGCCATCGAGCCGCACCAGAACGCACCCCCCGGGTCGCAGCCCCCGTCGTTCATCCGGACCGTCGGGTCGGACCACAGCTCGCCGAGCGGCCGTGCCTCCCCCTCACCCGGCGAGCCCGGCTCGTCGAGCAGGCCGAACCCGCGGGCCAGGCCGACCACCCAGCCCCCGCGTGCCCGCGGGCGCAGCGCGGCGAGCAGATCGCCCACGTGGCGGCGGCGGACCTCGGCGAGCTCGGCGCCGTCGCGCAGCAGGTCGACGGTGAGCAGGTCGCCGCGCTGCATGTCCACCGAGGCGAGCAGCCCCCGGCTGGCGTCCCACACCGGCCCCTCGCCGTGCTCGGCGACGGCGGGCGTCGCCTGCTCGGCCACGATCTCACGAGTCATGAGCCCAGTAGACCAACGACGGCCGCGCCCCGCCGGGCCGGAACCTCGCACGCACGCGCGGGAACCTGCTGGACAACGCGATCGACGCCGCCCAGGACGCCCCCGCCCCGCGCTGGGTCCGGTTCGGCGGGAACGTGGTCGAGGGCGCCGTCGCGCTGCGGGCCCTGGCCGCCACGCCGGTGGACCTCGTGCTGCTCGACGTCCACCTGCCCGACACCAGCGGCCTCGAGGTGCTGCGCCGGCGCCGATCCGGGCGGCCGGACCGCCGCGGAGGTGGCCGAGGCCGTCGGCCCGCCGCGCGTCACGGTCCGGCGCTACCTGAGTACCCGCCGAGACCGGCCTCGCCGAGCGGGCCGCCCGCTTCTGGGCGACCGGCCGGCCGCAGGCGGAGGGCCGCTGGCGCCGGGGCGGAACCTCGGGCGTCGGGGGCGGATGACGAGGATCGGGCTCAGCCGCAGGACTGCGCGAGCGACGTCGGGGCCGTCGACGCCGCCTCCGGGGCCGGCTGCCCCTCGGCGTCCTCGTCCTCGTCCTCGCCCTCGGCCACGGCGCTGCTGCTCGGGGGCGGGCTGGTCGGGGGCGGGGCCGGCGTGCGCGCGATCGCCTCCTGCACGACCTCGCGCATGTGGTCGAAGTTCGGGTCCCCGGTGTTGAACCACCCGTCCTCCTCCGACGGGTCGGGCAGGTTCGGGTCGAACGCGATGCTCTCCAGCGTGATCCCGTCCTCGTCGGCGGCGATGCCGGCGAGCGCCGGCAACACCTCCTGCGGGATGTTGGTCAGCACGCTGTTGGTGGTGGCCGCCGCGACCTCCCGGAAGTTCGTGAGCAGGTCTGCGGGGCTCTTCTGGGTGAGGATGTTCTGCAGCAGGCACCGCTGCCTGCCCATCCGGTCGTAGTCGGTGGAGTTGGTGCGGGAACGGGCGAACGCGAGCGCCTGCTCCCCGGACAGCTGCTGGATGCCCGGCTCGATGTATCCGTCCGGGGCCACGCGGCGGCCGCTGGGCGTGATGCCGCCGATCGGGATGCGCTCCGGGCCGACGTCGACGGTCAGCCCACCGAGCGCGTCGATGATCGAGGCGAAACCGGCCATGTTGACCTCGACGAAGTAGTCGAGCTGCAGCCCGAGCATGTACGACACCGTCTGGTGCAGCAGGTTGAGCCCGGGGTCGGCGGTGGGCCCGCTGGGCGCGACGCCCGGGTTGCGCTGCCCGTAGGCGTAGACGGCGTTGAGCAGGTAGTCGCCCGAGGTCGGGTCGGAGTCGTCGTGGAAGCCTTCCGGGAACTCCTCGGCCATCGGGGAACCCGGCGGGAACTGCGCATAGCTGATGTTGCGGGGCAGCGAGAACAGGATCGTGTGCCCCGTGTGCGTGTCGATGTTGGCGACCATCAGCGTGTCGGTGCGGGCCCCGGTGCGGTCGGGGCCGGCGTCGCTGCCGATGAGGAAGATGTTCAGCCGGGGCTT
>Ga0196958_10000637_pt1 | contig 11468 bp, 10 predicted proteins | sample S1v_10metaG_FD_148654 | JGI IMG/M metagenome (GOLD analysis project Ga0196958, IMG submission 148654) | Soil microbial communities from Anza Borrego desert, Southern California, United States - S1+v_10 | ecosystem: Environmental > Terrestrial > Soil > Desert | place: USA: California | collected...
CGGCTCCGGCTTCCACCCGGCCGACGGTGGCGTGCGCACCAGCGGCGCGGGCGAGTACTCCTACCCCGCCGCCACCCTCGCCGGCGACGCCCTGACCGTCACCTACACCTGGCAGCGGCGCGGGATCGTCGAGGCCACCGTCCCCGTCCACTCCCCCACCCCCGAAGGACCCCACCCCGCATGAGCGCCCAGATCATCAGCGCCGTCCCCGTCCCGTTCCTGCCGGACGGAGAGCTCGACCTCCCCGAGTTCGACGCCACCCTCCGCTCGCTCGACGACCACGTGCACGGCGTCCTCGTCGCCGGGACCACCGGCGAGTTCCCGGCGCTCGACGACGCGGAGCGGGTGGAGCTGTTCGGCCGCGCGGTGGACGTCCTCGGCACCGAGCGCGTCATCGCGCACCTCGGCCACGCCAGCACCCGGCAGGTGCTGCGACTGGCCGCGGCGGCCGCACCGCTCGGGATCACGCGATTCGCCCTGCTCACGCCCTACTACCTGCCCACCGACGACGAGGGCGTGGTCGGCTTCTTCCGCACGGTCACCGAGGCACTCCCCGGCGCCCGCGTCTATGCCTACCTGTTCCCCGAGCGCACCGGCCTCGACGTCGCACCGGACGTCCTGCACCGGGTCATGGCGCTGCCCGGGATGGCGGGCGTGAAGCTCTCCGGCGGCGCGGCCGCGCGGCTCGACGAGTACGCCCCGTGCCTGCGCGAGGACCAGGAGCTGTACTCGGGGGACGACTCGGCGCTGCCGTCGGTGCTCGCGAAGGGCGGCACGGGGGTGGTGTCCGGGGTGTCCACCGCGTTCCCGCAGACCTTCGCCGCGCTGGCCCGCGCTCTGGGCGCCGGTCCGGGCCCCGCGAGCGACGCGCTGCAGGCCACCGCCGTCGAGCTGGTCGGGCTGGCCGGGCCGACCGTCCCCCGTCTGAAGGCGGCGCTCGCCGCCCGCACCGGCGCGGACTGGGCGAGCCGGATGGCGCAGCCGGCCGTCGCCGACGACGTGCGCGCCGCCATCGAGGAGGCCGTCGCCCGGCACCGGTGACTGGCGGGACGGGATGCGCCTCCGGGCTCACCCCACCTGCGCAGGGGGCATCGACCGCCAGACCTCGAGCACCTCCGGGTCCTGCAGGTCGATCCAGTCGTCGACGTCCGAGTGCGTGGCGCAGACCGTCTCGGGCAGCACGCACACCTCGGCTATGAACAGCGCGACGGCGTCGGCGAACCCGCCGCCCGACCAGCGGTTGAAGTGGTTGCCGAGCACCAGCGGCGCCCGGTTCCCGTGGAAGGCCGCCCGGTACGCGGCCCGGTACGCGTCGAGCACGACGTCGCGGAACTCGTCCGCCCGCTCCGGTTCGTCCCGGCCGCCGTTGAGGGCGAGCCACAGGTTGTAGTCCATCAGCAGGACCTTCTCCCCCAGCGCGGGCACCTCCACCGACGGCATCCAGAACACCCGCATCCCGTGCATCTCGGTGGGCCAGATGATGCCGTCGGTGGGGCGGCTCGTGTCGTAGGTCAGCCCGTGCTCGCGCATCGCCGGGTAGGCCTGCGACCACCTGCCCTCCAGGCACGGGGTGCGCCCGCCCCGCACGGTGGCCGGGTCCAGCTGCAGCCCGCGCTCCCGGGCCGCCTCGAGGAACGCGAAGAACTGGTCGAGCTCCGCGTCCCACATCCCGCTGGTCCAGTTGCCGACCGACGGCTCGTCGCCGTCGCAGAAGTGCCCGTTGTAGTGGGTGCCGATCTCGTGGCCGCGCCTGCGGGCCTCCCGCAGGTCGGCGATCAGCCGGTCGACCTCGGCCCGTGACCCGCCGAAGCCGATCGACGAGCTCCCGGCCCCGTGCCCGGGGCCGCGGTACCGGCGCTTCTCCTCGTCGGTGAGCAGGTAGACCCCCGACAGGAAGCCCGTGAACCGCGCCTCCGACTCTCCGGCCACCTCCAGCATCCGCTGCCAGTGCCGGTGCGAGCCCGTGCCGTCGAAGGAGAAGAGCACGAACTGCGGCGGGCGCTCGCCCGGCGCCAGCGGCCGCATCCACGCCGCGAGCCGCGCCTCCGCGCGGTCGACCTGCGCCTGGACCGGGTCGGTCACCTCCGCGTGCGCGCCCTGCTCGCCGGCCGCTTCGGCCGTCGCCGGCACCGGCGGCAGCGGCCTGCCGACCAGCAGCACGACCACCAGGACGAGCACCAGCGCGATCGCCCCCGCCAGCAGCAGGTGCTCGCGCGGCGACGGCCCCCGACCCCGCCCACCTGCCCGTTCGTCTCGCTCCACGCGGATTCCCTCCCGTCCCGCATCGTGCGAGGCGGGAAGGCGCCACGCCGGACGGGCCGCCCACCCGTGGCGCGGAACGACCTGATCGAGCGATGTGCGTCCGAGTCAGTTGACGTAGGTCCGGCGCGACGCGTGGGGACGGGAAGTCCGGTCATCCGCGTGATCCGTGCGGGTGCCCCGAGTTCCTACGGTTCGGACATGGGCACGGTGGTGTGGGGCGAGCGGCCGCAGCGGGAGGTGCTGGCGGCGGTCCTGCGGAACGCCAGCTACGAGGTCCTGCCGTTCAGGAGCACGGAGGAGGCGGTCCTCGCCCACGTTCCGCGGAACGTGGCGTTGACCGTCACCACGACCGAGGCGAAGGGGATCGAGCGCACCCTCGACCTCGCCGAGCGCCTGACCCGGCACGGGTACGACACCGCGCCGCACCTGGCCGCCCGGCTCGTGCGGGACGACGCGCACCTCGCGGACGTGGTCGCGCGGCTGCGCGACGCGGGGGTCAGGAGCGTGTTCGTGATCGCGGGCGACGCCGCCGAGCCGGCGGGCCCGTTCCCGGACGCGCTCGCGCTACTGGAGCGGCTCGACGCGATCGGGCACCCCTTCCGCTCCGTCGGCATCGGGGGGTACCCCGAGGGCCACGGGCGCATCGACGACGCGCTGATCGAGAAGGCCCTGGAGCTCAAGGCGCCCCACGCCACCCAGGTCATCACCCAGCTCTGCTTCGACGGGGCCACGACCGCGCGGTGGGCCCGGGCGGTGCAGGCGCGGGGGGTGCAGCTACCGATCCGGGTCGGCATCCCCGGGCCGGTCAGCCGCCAGAAGCTCGTGCGCATCTCCGCCGGGCTCGGCCTGGGGCAGTCCGCGCGCTTCCTGCGCAAGCAGCAGAGCATGTTCTGGCGGTTCTTCCTTCCCGGCGGCTACAGCCCGAACCGGCTCCTGCGGCAGCTCACGCCCGGCTTCGCGGGGTCCGGCACGACCCTGCGGGGTGTGCACGTCTTCACCTTCAACGAGGTGGAGAAGACCGAGGCGTGGCGGCGCGACCAGCTCGCCCGCCTGTCGTCCGCCGAGCGGGAGGCCTCGTGACCGCCACCAGCCGGGACTGCGTGCTGATGCTGTCCTGCCCCGACGCGCCCGGCATCGTCCACGCGGTCGCCGGGTTCCTCGTGCACCGCCGCTGCACCATCGTGGAGAGCCGGCAGTTCGGCGACCCCGACAGCGGCACCTTCTTCATGCGGGTGCAGTTCGCCCACGCCGACGGGGCCGCGCTCGACGTCGCCGCCCTGCGCGACGCCTTCTCCGACACCTCGGCCCGCTTCGGGATGACGTGGCGGCTGGTCGACGCCACCGAGCGGCCGCGCGTGCTCATCATGGTCAGCCGGTACGCGCACTGCCTCAACGACCTGCTGTTCCGCACGTCCGTCGGCGAGCTCAACCTCGACGTCGTCGCGGTCGTGTCCAACCACCCCGACCTCGGCAGGCTCGCCGACGCCTACGACGTGCCGTTCCGGCACGTCCCGGTCACGCCCGACACCAAGCCGCAGGCGGAGGCCGCGCTGCTCGACCTGGTCCGTGACGAGCGGATCGACCTGGTCGTGCTCGCCCGCTACATGCAGATCCTGTCCGACGACCTGTGCAAGCAGCTGGACGGGCGCGCGATCAACATCCACCACTCGATGCTGCCCAGCTTCAAGGGCGCCCGGCCCTACCACCAGGCCCACGCCCGCGGCGTGAAGTACATCGGGGCCACCGCCCACTACGTCACCGCGGACCTGGACGAGGGCCCGATCATCGAGCAGGAGATCATGCGCGTCGACCACTCGATGAGCGCCGAGGAGTTCGCCGCGCACGGCCGGGAGGTCGAGTGCCGGGCGCTGGCGCGCGCGGTGCGCTGGCACACCGAGAACCGGGTGGCGCTCAACGGCTCGCGGACCGTGGTTCTGCAGTAGCCGGTACCGCAGTGGCCAGCACCTCGGCCAGGGCCTCCGGCGCGGTCACCATGGCCTCGTGCCCGGTGTCGAGCTCGTGCACCGGCCAGCCGCGCCGCCGGGCGCGCTCGGCCTGGGCGCGGAAGACGCGCATCCAGGAGACGCACTCGACGAACGCGGCGGGCACCGCGTCGACCGCGCCGGTCAGGTCCAGGGCGTCCGTGTAGGTCTTCCACGGGTGCGGTGTGAGCTTCGGGGTGAGCCAGTCGAGGTCCGCCTGCGCGGTCACGCCCAGCACCGAGAGCTTCCGCACCGGGACCAGCCAGCCGAAGCCCGCCTCCGCCGCGGACCCGGCCCAGTGGTGCGCCACCGTCTCCGGGAGCAGGTCCCGCGCGGCCTCGCCGTCGCAGCCGGCGAACGCGTCGAGGTACACCCGGAGGGCGATGCGGTCCGGGCGCCGGTCGGCCACCGCGGTGACGACCTGCCCGGCGTAGCTGTGCCCGACCAGCACCACGTCTCGCAGGTCGAACGTGTCGAGCACGCGGACGACGTCCTCGGTGTGGGTGTCGAGCCCGACGGACGGCGACAGCAGGTGCGCCCGCTCCGACAGCCCGGTGAGGGTCGGCGCGTGGACCTCGTGGCCCGCGCGGCGCAGGAGTGGCGCGACGCGGTCCCAGCACCAGCCGCCGTGCCAGGCACCGTGGACGAGGACGTAGGTCGTCACGAGCGCACCGCCGGGCGGTTGTCGAACAGTGCCAGTGCGGCAGCCGTGTTGGACGCCGGCACGTGGTAGGTGGAGTGCACCGTGCGGACCTGCTCGTGCATCGCTCCCCGCATGACCAGCCACATGATCAGCTCGATGCCCTCGGCGCCGGCCTCGCGGACGTAGTCCTCGCGGCTCATCGCGGCCAGCGCGGCCGGGTCGGACTCGATCGCCCGCAGGAACATGCGGTCGAACTCCGGGTTGATGAACCCGGCGCGGGCCCCGGCCAGCTGGTGGGACATGCCGCCGGTGCCGAGGATCCCCACGGTGCGGGCACCGTCGAAGGAGGCGATCGCGCGCCCGAGGGCCTGCCCGAGCGCGTAGCAGCGCGCCGCGGTCGGCTGCGGGTACTGGATGACGTTCACCAGCAGCGGGACCACCGGGCACGGCCAGGCCGCGCCCGGCTCCGGGGTCCACACCGACAGCGGCACGGTGAGCCCGTGGTCGACGTCGAGCTCCTGGAAGACGGTCAGATCGAAGCCCTCGTCCACGAGGTTCTGCAGCAGGTGCAGCGACAGGTCGGGGGCGCCGACGACGTCGGGCACCGGGCGCGGTCCGAACCCCTCGTCCGCCACCCGGTAGTGCGCGGCGGTGCCGATGGCGAAGGTCGGGACGACGTCGAGGTCCACGCCGTTGGCGTGGTCGTTGTAGACGACGATCGCGACGTCCGGCGGCCGGCCGGCGAGCCACCGCCGGGCCGGGGCGTAGCCGTCGAACAGCGGCTTCCAGTACGGGTCGGCGGTCCTGCCGCGGTCCATCGCGGCCCCGATCGACGGGACGTGCGAGGTGGCGAGGCCCCAGATCACCTCAGCCATCCCGGCGCCCTCCCGCGCGCATCGCCGCCACGAACTCCTCCTCGCTCATCCCCGTGAAGGCGCCACCGAGGTACTGCATGGAGCGGCCGTCGACCATCGCGAGCTTGAAGACGTAGAAGATGCTGCCGCCCAGGTCGAGCATCGCCCGCCAGTCCCGGTCCAGCACCGCCCGCTTCTGCTCGGCGGTCAGCCCGAACCGGTCGCAGCAGCCGCCCTCGTCGGCGAGGAACGCCTCCCGGGCCGGCGCGTCCCGCAGCGCCATGCACAGCTTGTTCATCCGGTAGCCGAGGCGGCTCGCGGCCCCGTCGAAGACGTAGGTGCCCGGCGGGCCCGCCGTGGTCTCGCTGCTCATCCTGGTGCTCCCTCCGGCAGACCGACGCTAGACCGCGGCCGACGACGCGCCATCGCGCGGATGACGCCCCGCGCGGGGTCCCGCCGGCATCGCGCGGGCGCGACGGATGACGCGGGTCCGCCCGGCTACGTCATATGACGTGACCGCTGCTGCCCCGCGCGGCCGGAGCGGTCACGCCATTGCACGGTGTCAGCGGGCCGCGCACCGTGCGTAGCTTGGCGCCGACGGCTGCCACAGGAGCGAGAACGGGTGGACATGAGCGCGAAGAACCTGCAGGACGTGCTGGACCAGGCGGGCAACACGGTGGAGCTGCTCCGGAACTCCCAGCTGGGCGCCTACATCTACCCGGTCGTGCCGGCCGAGTTCACGAACTTCCGCCGCGAGGCGATCGCCTGGCGCGAGACCGCGGTGCTGTTCGACCAGACCCACCACATGGTCAACCTGTTCATCTCCGGCCCCGACGCGCTGAAGCTGATCTCCGACACCGGCATCAACAGCGTGGAGAAGTTCCCGGTCGACATGGCCAAGCAGTTCGTCCCGGTCTCCCCCGAGGGCGGCGTGATCGGCGACGGCATCCTGTTCCACCTCGCCGAGGAGGAGTTCGTCTTCGTCGGGCGCGCGCCGGTGGCCAACTGGTTGAGCTACCGCGGCAGCAGCGGGTACGACGTCGACATCCGCAAGGACGACCGCTCGCCGTCGCGGCCCTACGGCAAGCCGGTCACGCGCGACCTGTGGCGCTTCCAGATCCAGGGCCCGAACGCCTGGCAGATCATCGAGAAGGTCAACGGCGGGCCCCTCGAGCAGGTCCGATTCTTCCGGATGGCCACGATGGACGTGGCCGGCGAGCAGGTCCGGACGCTGCGCCACGGCATGGCGGGCGCCCCGGGCCTGGAGATCTGGGGCCCCTACGAGACCTACGAGAAGGTGCGCGACACGTTCCTCGAGGCGGGCCGCGAGTTCGGCATCGAGCCGGTCGGGTCCCGCGCCTACTCGTGCAACACCCTCGAGTCGGGATGGATCCCGTCGCCGCTGCCGGCCGTCTACACCGCCGAGGAGCTGCGCCCGTACCGCGAATGGCTGGGCGCCGACAGCTACGAGGCCACGAACGCCCTCGCGGGGAGCTACGTGTCCGACCGGATCGAGGACTACTACCTGAACCCGTGGGAGCTCGGCTACGGCTCCTTCGTCAAGTTCGACCACGACTTCGTCGGCCGCGACGCCCTGGAGGCCATCGACCCGCAGACGCAGCGGCGCAAGGTGACCCTCGAGTGGAACGCCGAGGACGTCGCGACGCTGCTGGCCTCCCCGGTCGCCGACGCTCCCGGGTACCAGTTCTTCGACCTGCCCAACGCCAACTACGGCTCGTCCAACTTCGACTCGGTGCTGGACGCGGACGGCAACCTGATCGGGCTGTCGCTCTTCACCGGCTACAGCGCGGGCGAGCGCAAGGCCCTCTCGCTCGCGAGCGTGAACCCCGACGTCCCCCTCGGCGCCGAGGTGCGGGTGCTCTGGGGCGAGCCGGACGGCGGCAGCCGCAAGACCACGGTGCAACCGCACGAGCAGTTCGCCGTCCGGGCCGTGGTGAGCCCGGCGCCCTACGCCGCCATGGCGCGCGAGACCTACCACGCGGGGTGGCGCACCGCGGCGCGGTAGGGAGCGCCGCCGTGGACGTCTCGTTCGGCACGGTCTGGGAGGCGGTGGCCGACCGCCTCCCGGACGCGGTGGCCGTCTCCGAGCCGGGCCGCGACGTGACCTACGCCGAGTTCGCCGACCGCGCGTCGCGGCTGGCCGCCGCCCTCGAGGCCGCCGGGGTGCGGGCGGGCGACACCGTCGCCTGCTACCTGCACAACGGCGCCGCGTACCTGGAGACCGTGTTCGCGGCCTTCAAGATCGGGGCGGTCCCGGTCAACGCGAACTACCGCTACACGCGCGAGGAGCTCTCCGCGCTGCTCGCCGACGCCGGCGCCGCGGCGCTCGTGTTCGGCGGCGCGCTCGCGGCCCACGTCGACCACGCCGCCGAGCACGTGCGCACGCTGCGGCTGCTGGTCCGCGCCGGGCCGGTGGCCGACGACGACCCGGGCCCGGACGCGCCGGAGCTCGACGAGCTCCTCGCCGCCACCGCCCCCCGCCCGGCGGCGCCGCGCCCGGGGTCGGACCGGCTGTTGATGTACACCGGCGGCACCACCGGGATGCCGAAGGGCGTCGTGTGGCGCCAGGCCGACCTGCTGCACAGCCTCGTGGTGCCGGTCTTCCACCCGCTGGGCCGCCGGTCGCTGCCGTCGACCCTCGACGAGGCGGTCGAGGTGGCCGTGACCGCCCGCGGCGCGGGGCGGGCCCCCGTCACGATGCCGGTCGTCCCGCTGATGCACGGGACAGGGCTGTTCAACACCATGGGCGCCCTGCTCGTCGGGGGCCGTGCGGTCACGCTCCGCCCGGGCGGGCTCGACCCGGCGCACGTCTGGGAGACCGTGGCCGCCCAGCGGGTCGGCATGGTCATCGTCGCCGGGAACGCGGTCGCCCGGCCGCTCGTCGACGAGCTCGTCGCGGCCGAGCAGGCGGGCAGGCCGCACGACCTGTCGTCGCTGCGGGCGGTGCTCTCCTCGGGTACCGCCCTCGCCGACGGCCTCAAGCGGGCCCTGCACGAGCGCGCCCGGGTCACGATCACCGACGCGATCGCCGCCACCGAGGGCGGCCCGTTCGCGTTCGCGGTCACGGCCTCGGCGGACGACCTGCCCTCCCGTTTCGTGCCGGTGCCCGCCACCACGGTCCGCGGGCCGGACGGCCGGCCGGTCGAGCCGGGCAGCGGTGACGTCGGCGTGCTCACCTACGCCGGCCCGATTCCGCTGGGCTACCACGAGGACCCCGACCGGACCGCCGCCACGTTCCGCACCATCGACGGCGTCCGCCACGCCGTCCCGGGCGACCTCGCCGCGCTCGAGGCGGACGGATCCCTCCGGTTCCTCGGCCGCGGCAGCGGGGTGATCAACACCGGCGGCGAGAAGGTGCACCCCCAGGAGGTCGAGAACGCCCTGCTCGCCCACCCCGCCGTCACCGACTGCGTGGTCGTCGGCGTGCCCGACGGCCGGTGGGGCGAGCGCGTCGCGGCGGTCGTCGCGGCGCCCACGCGGACGCCGGGGCTCGCCGGCGAGCTGCAGGAGCGGGTCCGCCGGACGCTGGCCGGCTACAAGGTCCCCCGCGACGTCGTGCTCGTCGACCGGCTGGCCCGGACGCCGACCGGGAAGGTCGAGGTGGCCTGGGCGAAGGCGGTCCTACAGTCGGGGCGTGACTGACACCCGCACCCCGGTCCTGCTGAGCGCCGCCCGCACGCCGGTCGGGCGCTTCGGCGGCGCCCTGCGCGGCGTCGACGCCGTCGACCTCGGGGCCGTCGCGGTCCGCGCCGCGCTCGAGCGGGCCGGCGGCGCGGTGCCCGACCAGATCCTGCTGGGCAACGTCGTGCAGGCCGGGAACGGGCAGAACCCGGCGCGGGTCGCGGCCACCCGCGGTGGCGTGCCGACCACGGTCCCCGGCACGACGCTCAACAACGTCTGCCTCGCCGGCATGACGGCCGCCGGCCTGGCCGCCACGCTGGTCCGGGCCGGGGAGTCCGGCGTCGCGCTGGTCGGCGGGTTCGAGTCGATGAGCCGCGCGCTGCACGGGGTGCAGGTGCGCGAGGCGGCGCGCACCGGCGACGGCGCGCTGGTCGACCTGCTCGTCCGCGACGGCCTGTGGTGCGCGCTGAGCGAGCAGGGCATGGGCGAGATGTCCGACGCGGCGACGGCGCAGCTGGGCATCGCGCGCGCCGACCAGGACGCGTTCGCCCTCGCCAGCCACCGCCGTGCCGCGACGGCCACGGCCGACGGACGGCTCGCCGAGGAGGTCGTCGCGGTCGACGGGCTCGCCGCCGACGAGGGCGTCCGCGCCGACACCAGCGCGGAGCGGCTGGCCCGCCTGCGCCCGGCCTTCGTCGCGGACGGCACGCTGACCGCGGGCAACTCGTCGCAGATGTCCGACGCGGGCGCGGCCGGGATCGTCACCAGCGCGGCACGGGCCGCGGCGCTGGGCGTCGAGCCGCTGGCCGAGATCGTCGACCACCTCGCCGTCGCGGGCCCGGACCCCACCCTGCACCTCAAGCCCGCGGTCGCCGCGCGCGAGCTGCTGAAGCGCAACGGCCTCACCGCGGGCGACGTCGACCTGTGGGAGATCAACGAGGCGTTCGCCGCCGTCGTGCTCGCCACCGCGCGCGACCTGGACCTCGACCCGGACCGGATCAACGTCAACGGCGGCGCGATCGCGCTCGGGCACCCGCTCGGCGCGTCCGGGTTCCGGCTGGTGCTGACCCTGGCCCACGAGATGCGCCGCCGCGGCGCCGGCCTCGGCGTCGCCGCGATCTGCGGCGGCGGGGGCCAGGGCGGGGCGATCCTGCTGCGCAGGCGGGCGTGACCGACGCGTGCCGGCCCGCACCGCCGGTGGCCCGTGCCACCCGGTGCGCCTGGAGCTCGATCGGAGCTCGATCGGCTCGCCTGAAGCGCCTCCCCCGCCTCAGCCGATCACACCCGCGTCCGCCAGCCGCCCGATCTCGGCGTCGGAGAGCCCGAGCAGCTCGGCCAGCACCGGCGCGGTGTGCTGCCCGAGCGCCGGGGGCTCCCCCGGCTCGCCGTGCGCCCCGTCCCACCGCAGCGGCGAGCGGGCGGTGATCGCCTGCTCGCCGCCGGGCAGCGCGACGTCGGCCAGCACCGGGTGGGCCCTGCGGCGGTGCGCCGCGACGACGTCGCTCATGCCCTGGTAGCGCCCCCACAGCACCCGCGCCGCGTCCAGCTCGTGGCTGACCTGCGCGTAGTCGCGGGCCAGGAACCACGGCCGCAGGATCGCCGCGATCGTCTCGCGCAGCCGGTAGCGGTCGGCCTCCCGGGTGAGGTCGGCCTCCAGCGCGACCTCCAGCGCGTCGAAGACCTCACGCGTGCCCGTCACGGAGCACAGTGCCGCCCACTGGCCCTCGGTCAGCGCCACGACCATCACCCGCTGCCCGTCCCGGCAGGCGAAGTCGACGCCGAAGCTGCCGTAGACGTGGTTGCCGTGGCGCGGGCGTTCGCCGCCGCGGGCCGCCGCCTCCGACAGCCACCCCAGGTTCGCCACGCCGGCGAGGGCCACGTCGGCGAGCGCGAGCTCGATGTGCGCGCCCCGGCCCGTGCGGCCGCGGTCGTGCAGCGCGGCCAGCACGCCGGTGGAGACCGAGAGCCCGGTGATCAGGTCCCACGCGGGCAGCACGTGGTTGACCGGCGCGCCGCCCTCCTCCGGCCCCGTGATCCCGGGCAGGCCCACCTCGGCGTTCACCGTGTAGTCGACGGCGGGCCGCC
>Ga0196958_10000638_pt1 | contig 11466 bp, 7 predicted proteins | sample S1v_10metaG_FD_148654 | JGI IMG/M metagenome (GOLD analysis project Ga0196958, IMG submission 148654) | Soil microbial communities from Anza Borrego desert, Southern California, United States - S1+v_10 | ecosystem: Environmental > Terrestrial > Soil > Desert | place: USA: California | collected...
CGGAAAGCCAGCTCAAGCGCCTTCGGCGCATCGAGGGCAGATCCGTGGACTGCAGAAGATGGTCGAAGAGGACAAGTACTGCATCGACGTCCTCACGCAGGTGTCCGCGGCGACCCGGGCGCTGAAGTCGTTCTCGCTCGAACTCCTCGATCAGCACATGGCGAGCTGCGTGGTCGACGCCGCGGCGAAGGGCGGCGTCGAGGCGGACCGGAAGATCCGGGAAGCCTCCGAAGCGATCGCGCGCCTGGTTCGCTCTTAGCGTTCGCCAGGCTCCACAACGTGGCGGGCGGGTAAGGCAAAGGACTTCAGAGGGTGTCTTGGCGCCCGATTCGAGCACTTTGTGCAGCCTCGCACGGAGGTCGTTAATGGCGATTCGGGTTATTGAGAGGTAAGACAACTTGGCGTACTGAAGCCGGAGGAAGGCACGAAATCGCTGAACCGTGGCTCTCTCTCCTGGGGTACATGAAGGCCCCCTTCCTTGCGCCTAGCGCAAGGAAGGGGGCCTTCATGTACCCCAGGCGCACCCGCGCAGCCGACGAAACCCGACTCTCGCCCCTGCCCGAAGTAGGTATCCAGGACACTCTTGGCCCTGACCGTCCTCACCACTCACGCCCCCTGGAAACCCCCAAACCGGGCACATAAAGGGTCGTATGTCCCTTGTGGACAGTTAAAGCCGAGATCGGCCTGTCCGGCCCACGTCCCGGACACCCCTTCCATGGAGTCAACGAGACAACGGTGCGGCAGGACTCGCAACACGACACGTTTGCCCTACCCCTCAATAAATACCCACGGCGAGCGGCCCGGCGAGACCCGGCGCTGGCGTCACAGCCGTCCCACTGTCACCAGGGAGCACATCCGAAGGTAGGCAGGGAGGCCTTCACCTCACGCCGGCTTGTAGATCTTGATGGCACTGGAAGCTCCGGAGGCCGCGAAAACAGGCCGCGAGCGACGAAATGGGGCCGGTCGTCGAGACCGGCCCCATTCCTCACCCCACCCTGGTCAGAACGTGATGGTGAATCCGTCGATCGAACCGGTGTCGAACTTGTAGACGTCCTGGACGCTCAGCTTCCAGGCCCCGTTGGCGTTCTCGCCGGAGGCATCGACAGTGTAGGTCTCGTGCACCCCGGCCGAGCTGCCCGTGCCGCCCGCCTTCTTCAGCCGGTAGGTGGTGCCGCTGGGCCCGATCAGGCTCACCGCCAGATCAGCCGAATAGGTGTGGCTGATGTCCACCTTCACCGGCAGTGTCGAGGACGCCTTCCCGTCGCATCCTTCCTGTGTGATCGAGCTCGTCACCGCGGCACCGGCGTCCGGAATCGCCACCGGGGTGGTGTTCGACTTCGGGCCGCACGTCGGCTCCGGGCCGCCGCCACCGATGAACGACACGTTCAGCAGTTTGTTCAGCGAGCCGCTGCCGGGATTCTTGACGACCCCGTCGGAGGCGTTGCCGACCAAGGCATCCCGCACCTGCTTCGGCGTCGCGGACGGGTTGGCCGCCAGGTAGAGCGCGGCCGCGCCGACGACGTGCGGCGTCGCCATCGAGGTGCCGTTCATGACCGCCGACCCGCCGTTGCTCGGGCTCAGCGACGTGATGTTGGAGCCCGGCGCGAAGATGTCCGTGCACGAACCGTAGTTCGAGAACGACGACCGGTTGTCGCTGGAGTCCGTGGCGTTCACCGTGATGGCCTCGGGAACCCTGGCGGGACTGGTGTTGCAGGCGTCGATCGACGCGTTGCCGGACGCGACGCCGTAGACGACACCCGACGCGATCGACTTCTTGAGCGCGTCGTCACCCACACCGGGCGCGTCCATGGTGAGGCTCATGTTCGCCACGGCGGGCTTCTTCGCGTTGGCGGTGACCCAGTCGACGGCGTCGATGATACCCGAGTCCGGTCCGGAGTTGTCGCAGCCGAGTACCTTCAGCCCGACGATCTTGACTTTCTTGGCGACACCGTAGGTCTTGCTGGCGATGGTGCCCGCCGTGTGGCTGCCGTGGCCGTTGCAGTCCTTGCCGTCACCGCCCATGAAGTCCTTGCCGAGACTGGCCCGGCCTTCGTACTCCGGGTTGTCGGGGTTGATGCCGCTGTCGAGGTCGTACGCGGTGACGCCCGCACCGCTGTTGTTGTAGGTGTACTTCTTGTCCAGCGGCAGGGTCTTCTGGTCGACGCGGTCCAGGCCCCACGTCGGGTTCGCCTGCGTGTCGGCGCCGCGGGCGGTGCCGTCCTGGTAGACGGCCTTGACCGACGGATCCGCCGCGAGCCGCCGGGCCTGCTTCTCGGTCATCTTCTTGACCGAGAAGCCGTTCAGCGCCGCGGACCAGGTGGACCGCACCTCGCCGCCGAAGCGTCCGGTCAGCGACGACGCGGACGCCTGCGCGGTCGCGACGCCGTCCTTCAGCACGACGATGTATTGCTCGCCGTAGTGCTGTTTCGCTTGAACCACAACGCCTTCGGCTTCGGCCGCCACGGCGTTTCCGATGCCCAGCGCCAGTAAGGGGGTCAACGCGCCCAGGGTCAGCAGTAATTTACGCATGGTTTGCCACCTCGGTGATGAGTACGGTCACTGGACGGTGAGCGTGTACGTGGCGGTCGAGGTCTTGCCCGAGCCGTCCTTCGCCGTCACGGTGATGGGGTAGGTGCCCGCCTGGAACGGCGCGAAGATCTGCATCGTCGAGCTGCCACCGCTGGAGATGCTCTGCGGGGTGAAGAACGGCGCGATCGGCAGGCCCGAACCGGAGGCCGACAGGGTGATGGAGCCACTGCCGCCGGTCGCGGAGACGGTCGCGCTGACCAGCGAACCGGCGCGCGCGGTGCCCGAGGCGGGGTTGAGCGTCACCTTGAGATCGCCCGGTTCGGTGCCGCCCTTGCCGACGGTCAGCGTCAGCGTGGTCGTCGCGGTGTCGGTCGTTCCCTTGCCGGACACGGTGATCGTGTAGTTCCGTTCGGGCGTTCCCGCCGCGGTCTCGATCGTCAGCTTCGCGGTGTCACCGGACATGATGGACGACGGCTGGAAGGTCGCCTTGGCGCCGTCGGGCAGCCCGGACGCGGTCAACTCGACGTTCTCGCTGCCGTTCTTGCCCGCCTTGCTCGTGATCGACGCCGAAACGTACTTGCCGGGGTCGGCCTTCACCGAACCCGGCGAGGCCGCGAGGGTGAACTTGTCGGTGCTGGGCACCTCGCCGATCTGCTGCTTGACCCAGTCGCCCATCTCGTTGTTCAGGCGGCTGTAGACGCTGTACCACTTGAAGTCGCTGCGGCTCCACGACGTGATGCCGACGACGACACCGTTGACGATGAACGGGCCACCGCTGTCCCCGGGCAGCACGGTCTTGCGGCCGTCGGAGTACCCGGCGCAGATCATCGTCGCCGGGTCGACGCCGTTCTCCACCCCGGTGCACTGATTCGGGTTGACGATCGGCAGCGTGAGCTTCTGCAGCGTGACGTCGGCGGGGCTGTCGTTGTAGCTCTTCTTGCCGTAGCCCAGGCTGAAACCGTCCTTGCCCGGCGTCTCGAGGCCGGTGTCGGCGGAGGTGGCGACCTTCGCGTAACCGCCCGCGGGGACGGGGATGTCGGCGTCGGTGGTGATGATCGCGACGTCGTAGCCGTTCCAGGGCTGGGTGAACTTCGGGTGCAGTTGGTAGTCGACGGCCTTGAGCTGGGTGCCGCCGGTGCTCACCAGATCGTCCAGTCCATAGAGGACGGACTTCTCCCCGGCCAGTTCCTTGCAGTGTGCCGCCACCATCACCTTGCGGGGCGCCACGACGGAACCACTGCAGCTCTGCCCCTTGGGACGTGAGCCACCCTCACGCAGGGCCGCGATGGCGAAGGGGTGGTCCTTCACCGAAGCGGGCACACCGCCGATGCCCTGGGCATGGGCTCCGTCGGGAAGCCGGACGTCACCGGTGGGAGCGATCGCCGAGGCGGTCGGCTGGGGCGCCGCCCCGGCGGTTCCGCCCGCCACGGGGATCGACAACGTCGCCACACCCAGCGCCAGCAGGCCGAGGACTCTTTTTCTCTTCACGGTATTTCCTTTCAGCAGGGAGGAAAATCAGAAGGTCAGGCCGAAGCTGTCGAGCACGCCGGTGTCGAATCGGTAGACGTCCTGGACACGCAGCTTCCAGTCGCCGGAACGGTTCTCGCCCGAGGTGTCGACGGTGTAGGTCTTGGAAAGGTCGACGGTGCCTTCGCCACCCGCCTGCTCGAGGTTGACGACCTTGCCGCTCGGCGTGACGAGGTCGATTCTGAGATCGCCCGTGTACGGATGTTTGATCGCCACAGCCACCGAAGTGCCGGAGGTCCCCTTCACGTCGCAGGAACCGATGGTCACGGTGCTGCTCACGGCTTCGCCGGCGTCCGGGACGGCCACATCGTCGGTGTTGGCGCCGCCCGCGCAGGACGGCGGGTTCGGCGTGCCTCCACCGAGGAAACCGGTGTACAGCAGCTTGTTCGGCGATCCCTTGGCGTCGGAGATCTTGCCGGGGGTGGCGTTGTCGAGCAGTGCCTTGGTGACCTGCTCGGGGGTGGCCGACGGGTTCGCGGTCAGGAAGAGCGCGGCCGCGCCGGCGACGTGCGGGGTGGCCATCGACGTGCCGCTCATCTGCTGCGTGCCACCGCCGTTGCGGGTGGAGGTGATGTTGCTGCCCGGTCCGAACAGATCGGTGCAGGTCCCGTAGTTCGACGACTGCGAAGAGTTGAAGATCGACCGCTTGTCCTGGATGTCGCTCGCGGCGACCGTGATCGCCTCCGGCGTCCTGGCGGGCGAGACGTTGCAGGCGTCCTGCCCCTCGTTGCCCGCCGCGACCGTGACGGTGATCCCGGCCTGGACCGCACCGCGCACCGCCTGGTCCACAGTGGACGTCGCACCGCCGCCGATGCTCATCGTGAGCACCGCGGGCTTCTTGGCGTTCTTGGTGACCCAGTCGATACCGGACACGATCGTCGACCACGGTGCGCTGGAATTGCAGCCGAGCACGCGGACGGCGACGAGCTTCACGCCTTTCGCGACACCGTAGGTCGTGCTGCCGACGGTGCCGGCGACGTGTGTGCCGTGGCCGTGGCAGTCCGCGGCGTCGTTGTCGTTGTCGACGAAGTCGTAGCCGCTGCTCGCGCGTCCACCGAACTCGCTCTGCCGGTAGTCCGTCCCGGTGTCGAGCACGTAGACCGTGGCACCGTCGCCTTTGTTGGCATAGCCGTACTTCTTGTCGAGCGGCAGATCCTTCTGGTCAACGCGGTCCAGTCCCCAGGTGGGATCGTTCTGGATGTCGGTGACGTGCGCGATGCTGTCCGGTTCGACCGAGGCGACGGCCGGATCCGCGGCCAGCCGCCGAGCTTGGGCCTCGGTCATCCGTCCCGCGAAGCCGCGCAGCGCCGAATCATAGGTGCGGGTGACCTGACCACCGTATTCCGCCGCCAGCGACCGAGCCTCGGCGGCGGGCGACGGCCCGGTTTTCAGGGTGACGAGGTAGGAACCTGGAATCGCGCTCGGCGTCCACGCCTGGACAATGGGCCCGGCGGGCGAGGCGAAGGCGGGTAGTGCCGACAAACCGAAGACGAGTGCCAGGCCGGCAAGGACCACAGCCCTTCCTGGGCGAAGACTTTCACGCATCGAGTAACTCCTGAAAGTGGGGAATCAACACCGGGAGACGTTGCAACAACAGTGAGTTCTCCGAGAGACGAGAACAATAAGTATTGCGCCCGGCAGGCTACTCAATTAAATGTCCGCGTCCGGACAGTCAGTGCCGTAAGACCATTTAATAAGTGACCTCATCAAAGGAAAAATACGTGTCGAGGCCACCTCGTCGCCATTCGTCGGTTCAGGAGCGCGGCGTGCCGTCGAGGTCGCGCGACAAATGTTCGCCGAGCACCGCTCGGGAAGGCAGATCGAGCTTGTTCAACACCCGGCTGATATGGACTTCGACCGTCCGCGCGGACAGGAAGAGCCGTTCCGCGATTTCGCGGTTGCTGAGATTCTGGGCGGCCAAGCGCGCCACCTCGAGTTCGCGCGGCGACAAGGCTTGGCCATAACCACGGCGACCACGCGACGGAGTGGTGGGATCGTGGCGCGCCAGGGTCCGACGGCATCGCTGCGCGTCGGCGACGGACTTCAGGGAACGGTAGATGGTTTCGGCCGAGGTCAATGCGCCCAGCAGTTTCCGATGGTCACCGAGTTCGGCGTAACACTCACCGGCGAGTTCGCTCGCCCCGGCGGCGGCATGGGGGCGCGGCAAAGCCTGGTAGGACAACGCCGCCTGGCCGAAGAATTCGACCGCGTCGGCGGGGCGGGCCCTGGCGAGCAGACCCCGGCAGAAGAGAGCCGCCGCGTGGGCGAGCGGTGCGTCCCGTCCGGCGATCCCTTCCCCGTACTCGGCCACCAGCCGCTCCGCCGCGTCACTCTCCCCTCGGGCGAGGAGAACCTGGACCGCGGGCGGGAGAAGTTCCGCCGCCCAGACCCAGTTGTTCTTCCGGCGCACACTCTCGAGCCCGCTCTCCACGAGCCGCGCGGCGACGGGAAGTTCCTTGGCCGCCAGAAGAACGGCCACCCGCCCCGCGAACGCCGACGCCCGCTGTGGCACGTTCCCGGCCGCGAGGGTGAAGGCGGTGTCGAAGTTCCGTGACGCCTCTTTGCGACGTCCGTTGCCCAGCTGGTACCAAGCCAGCGCGAGCAGAGGTTCCGCGGCGAGCGAACTGTCCCGGCCGACGCGGCCCACCAGTCCGAGGACTTCGGTCTCCACCTCGGGCCAAATGCCCATCGCGACGTCGAGCCGGAGGTCCGTCCCGGCCGCGAGCGCTTCCAGGTAGGGCTGCTCCTCGTCGTGGACCAGCCGCCGGGCGGTGGCGAGATAGGTCCTCGCCACCGGGTAGTACCCGTTCCAGGCGGCCGCGTCGGCGAGGTTGACGTAGGTCCGGCTGACCTGCCTGCGCACCTCGGCGGACCGGGGCGAGGCCGGAAGCGTGCCGACGTCCTGCCAGACTCCGGGGTCGGCCACCTGCATCCGGCCGGACACCCGGTTCGCCGTCACCGCGGCGAGCAATTCGACGTCACCGGTGCCCTTGCTGGCCCGTTCGGCCTGATCCAGCCGGCGCAGGTTCTCCTCGACCGGCACCGGCCCGATGTGCGGAAGCGCCAAGGTGATCAGTCCACGGGCGAGAAGCGCATGCCGTCCGTCGAGATCCGCGATGGCCAGCTCGATCTCCGAACGGCCCGCGTCGACCTGCCCGACCTGGTTGATCAGGACCCGGCCGAGGTTGATGCGGATCTCGCCGCGAGCGGCGTTGCTCAGCGGCCAGTCGTGCGCCGCCGTACGCAGCAGCCGCAACGTGGACTCGCCGATCAGACCGTAGGCGGTCTGCCGGCTGAGACGGACGGCGAAGTTCTCCCTGCGCGCCCGGGAGAGCGCGGGGTCCCCGAGCGCGGCCTCGAGCAGCCGTACGGCTTCACCCGGCCGGCCCTCGGCCGCCGCCTGGTCCACGGATTCCGAGACGTACCGCGCCCATTCGTCGAGCTCACCGGCCTCCCGGTGGTGGTACGCGACCCTCCGCGGTTGCGGCTCGTCCGCACAGGCGAGCAGCCGCGCGGCGCCCGAGTGCAGCCGTGACCGCCGCGGGCCCGGAATGGCGGCGTCGACCGCGTCGGCGACCAGCGGACTGCGCACCGCGTAGCGATCGTTTCCCAAGTCGCGCAGAAACCCCGCCGCCATCGCCTGGAGCAGGTCGTCGACCATGCCGGTGGCGTCCGAGCCCGCCACGGCGGCGAGCGCCTCGCCGCCCGCCGGCCTGCCGAGGGTCACCGCGGCGGAAACGACCGCCGCGGCGCCGTGCTCCAGCACGGCGAACCTCGCGGCGAGTTCCGCCGCCCAAGCGGCGGGGACGACCTTCTCCGAAAGCTTCATGGCCGCCGGCACGTCGAGTCCGGAGATCGCTTCCAGGACCGCGGTGACCGCCGCGGCCACCCCGCCGGTTCGGCGATGGACCCGCTGGGCGAGCTCACGCGAACCGGTCTTCTCCGCGACGTCCGCGATCCGCAACGGCTTCAGGACGTATCGCGCCGTCACCCCGGACCGGGGAGGCCACCAAGCATCGCGAAGGGTCCGTTGCTGCAACCGGAGCGCGGAACCGGTCACGACGGCCAGCCGTTCGGACGGCCGGGCCGCCAGCAGGCGGAGGAAGTCCTGAGTCTCCTCATCGGCCTGGTCCGCGTCGTCGACGATCAGGAGGGCGCGCTCCGGCAAGGTCAGCAGTTCGCGGAGCGCACGGTGCACCAGATGGCGATCGGAGCCGAGCGGCTCGGGCAGGACGGCGCTGAATTCGGGGAGCAAGGGGCGCAGTACCCCGGCGAGCGGCGACAGGCGACCGGCCGGCCCCGTCCACCTGTCCGCGGCGGCTCCCAGCGCGTCGAGCAGGGGGGCGAGCGGCACCGGATCGCGCTCTCGCACGCAGCGGAACTCGAGCACGGTCCGCTCCTGAGCCGCGGCCCGCGCCACCCGGCGGAGGAGGTCCGTCTTACCGGAACCGGGTTCGCCTTCGACCACGATGAAGGCGAACGGCTTGGCGATCTCCCGTTCCACCCAGGACAGCTCCACCACGGCGCCCCTTACGTCAGCGTGAACGACCCCGGCTCGGCAAGCATCACCCCGGACCACAGCGGTCGCCAGCTTGTCCGCAATAAGTCAGGGCACGTAGTGAATGCGTCCGGCGCCCATATCCGAGGGCGGGCGTGCCCCGACACCGCTGCCCGTAGAATGGGTGCGGAGAAGTCGGCGACACGGTCAGTGGGAGCTAGGTTTGGACATGCCGGTGAGGCCGGTGACGGGATGAGCGCGTTGTGCGTCAACCGCGCGAACGCGGGTATCCGGTCACGGTGAAGGCGACCAAGACGGCGACGGGCACCGACCCGTTCGTCCACCCGGCGCTGTTCTACCGGGGACCGGATGACTATCTGGCGGGCACTGTTCCGTTCATCTTGCGGGGCTTGGCGAGCAGCGAACCGGTCGCGGTCTCGGTGCCCGGCCCCAACCTCGAACTGCTGCGGGCCGCCTTGGGCCCGGACGCCGAGCGGGTCCTGCTGCTGGACATGACGAAGGAAGGTCGCAACCCCGGCCGGATCATCCCCGGCGTCCTCCGGGCCTTCGCCGACAACCACACCACTCGGCGGGTCCGCATCATCGGTGAGCCCATCTGGGCGGAACGTTCCGAGCTGGAATACCCGGCGTGTGCCCAGCACGAGGCCCTGATCAACCACGCGTTCACCGGCCGCGAAGTCACCATTCTCTGCCCCTATGACGTCACCCGCCTGGACGCCCGCGCCCTCTCCGACGCCGAAGCCACCCATCCGGTCTTGATCGACTCCACCGGAGAGCGAGCCAGCACCGGCTACGACCCCGACCGCATCATCACCGGGTACAACACCCCGCTGCCCGAACCGCTGCCGATCGAGTCTGCCGGGTACGACATCATCGACGTCGTCACCGGCGAGGCGGCTTCCCTGGCTCAAGCCCGCGCCGTCGCCCGTGAGCAGGCGCGGCGTGCCGGCCTCACCGACGATCAGGTGGCGGACGTCCAGCTCGTGGTCGCCGAACTCCTGGCCAACAGCGTGGACCACGGCGGCGGGCGAGGACGGCTCAGCATCTGGTCCGAGGCAGGTGGGCTGGTCTGCGAGGTGCACGACACCGGCCACCTGACCGATCCGCTGGCCGGACGGCGGCCCGCCTCCCCCGAGCAGCGACGCGGCCGCGGGCTCCTGCTGGTCAACCACCTGGCCGACCTCGTACGCGTCCACACCGGCCCGCAGGGCACCACGATCCGCGTCTGCTTCACCACCAAGCGTCACTGAGCCCCGCCACGGTTCGCGCGTGCAGCCGTTTCGAGTGGGGCGGGAGGGTTGCGACCTCGGAGGTGGGTGAGCGGGGCCGAGAGTGTCGGTCGGGTTTCGTCGGCTGCGCCGGTGCGCCTGGAGTACATGAAGGCCCCCTTCCTTGCGCTAGGCGCAAGGAAGGGGGCCTTCATGTACTCCCGCGAGTGAGAACCACGGCGGCGACGTAGCGGGCACTGGGGTCGTGATGTCCCTTGTGGACTGTTGAAGCGACGCTGTGCGAACGGACAGCGTTCCTTGCACGAAAGGGAAACCGGTCCTTTGTGGATGCGGCGCGGCTCAGAGTGGCTCCAGATAAGACCTATCGGACCAATCGTCGTCCTCGTCGTCACGAGGCGGCCGGCTCGGCACCGGCGTGTCCTGTGCCACCGCGGAAAGTTCCTCGAGTTCGGCGACGGCGGCATCGACGTCCATCGTCGCCAGTTCGCCGACCTGCCGTTCCAAGGACGTCCAGGCTTCCGCGGTCAGGCGTCGCCGTTCCTCGGCGGGCAGCGCGTCGATGACCTGCCACCAGCCTCGCGCCTCCTGGACGAACTCGTCCAGCACCGGGCCGTGCGCCAGCAGTTCGCAGGGTTGCCGTCGCCCGGCGACGACTTCGCCCGCGAAGTCCCCGGCGGCGCCGCCGGTCGCCGCCAGCAGTCGCATGACCGTCTGCCGCGCCCGGTCCCCGTCGGCGGAATCGAACGGATCCTGGATCGCGTGCCCGCCCGTCACAGCAGCACCCGCTTGCGCTTGGCCGGGCACTCGGCGTCCCGGTGCTCGTAGCCCTCCGGCCACTGCGGCGGATCACCCATCGCGATGGTGGTTTCCAGCACCTCGTCGAGGGCCTTCTCCCCCGCGAACATGTGCGCCAGCCCGTACGCGGCGCTGATCAGCGTCTGGATGATCCCGACGATCTCGTTGAAGGACAGCACGAGGTGGATGATGTCCAGCAGCTCGCCTTCCTTCACGACTTCGACGAGCTTGCCGCGACGGCCGAGCTGGGACAGCGCTTCGCTGATCACGTCCACGACGCGCATCCCTTTCTCCAGGCCGAGTTTCTTGCCCTTGGTGAGGATCAGCAGCGCGATGTCGATCGCCGAGCTGTAGCCGTGCCGGATCTCCTGCATCAGGTGGTAGGCGAGCTTCGCCAGCGCTTGGATCGCCAGGCTCGCGCCACGGAAGTACCGAGCCAGCTGCAGCAGACTCGACCGGTAGGTGGCCAGCCAGTTCTTCGCCCGGTCGGCGCCCTCCCCTTCCCATGCCCCCTGGATCCCGAACCGGCCCTGGTCGATGTTGGCCGCGGTGTTCTCCAGCCCCAGCGCGGCGTCGTCGTAGAGCACTGCCTGCCGCTGCAGCACGGTCCAGTCGCCGACGAGCAGGTCGGCGATCATGGTGATGAAGTCCTTGTCGGAACCGGTGAGCATCTTGATCACCTCGGCGACGTCGCCGAGGGAGCCACCCAGATCGAGCAGCTTCTCGCGTTCCGCCTCGGCCTTCACCGGCCACCAGGTCGGGTCGGCGACGGACGCCGGATCAGGTCCGCCGTAGCCCACCGGGACGGCGTCGCGGAACGACGCGGCACCGGCCGGATCGCGCACTTCGTCCACCGGGACCCGTGCG
>Ga0196958_10000639_pt1 | contig 11460 bp, 8 predicted proteins | sample S1v_10metaG_FD_148654 | JGI IMG/M metagenome (GOLD analysis project Ga0196958, IMG submission 148654) | Soil microbial communities from Anza Borrego desert, Southern California, United States - S1+v_10 | ecosystem: Environmental > Terrestrial > Soil > Desert | place: USA: California | collected...
CCGGCGGCCCTGTTCCTCGACGTCGACGAGGTGCTCACCCACGCCGGCGCGGTCGGACGTCCGTTCATGCACGTCGACGTCCGCCTGGTCGACGACGCGGGCGAGGACGTGGCCGTGGGCGAGGTCGGGGAGCTGGTGCTGCGCGGACCGACGGTCTTCGCCGGCTACTGGGGCCGCCCCGAGGAGACCGCGGCCGTGCTGCGCGACGGCTGGTTCCACTCGGGCGACCTGGGCACCCGCGACGGCGACGGCTTCGTCACGCTCGTCGACCGCAAGAAGGACATGATCATCACGGGTGGCGAGAACGTCTACCCGGTCGAGGTCGAGCAGGTCCTGCACCGCCACCCCGGCGTCGCGGACGTCGCCGTGATCGGCGTCGGCGACCCGACGTGGGGCGAGACGGTGACCGCGGTCGTCGTGCCGGAGGGCGAGCTCGACCCCGACGACGTGATCGCGTTCGCGCGCGAGCGCATCGCGCACTTCAAGGCGCCGCGGCGCGTCGAGCTCGTCGACGAACTGCCCCGCAACGCCACGGGCAAGCTGCTCAAGCGGCTCCTGCGCGAGCGCTACGCCGGCCACGCCGAGGCGGTTGCCCGGTGACGGCGGAGCCCGTGACGCGACACCCGGAGCACGTGAGCGCCCACGACGCGTGGGCGACGCCGGAGCGGCGGGCGCTGCGCGCGCTGGTCGCCGAGTTCACCGAGCGCGAGGTCGTCCCGCACCTGGGGCGCTGGGAGGACGAGGGCGCGCTGCCGCGGACGCTGCACGAGCACGCCGGCGACCTCGGCCTGCTCGAGCTCGGCTTCCCCGCCGCGGCGGGCGGGGCCGGCGAGCACCTCGACTCGCTGCTCGTCACCGAGCAGGTGATCCTCTCCGGCGGGTCGAGCGGGGTCTGCGCGGGCCTGTTCACCCACGGCATCGGCGTGCCCCACCTCGCCGCCGCCGGCGATCCCGACCAGATCGCGCGGTTCGTGCGGCCGGTGCTCGCCGGCCGGGCGATCGCGAGCCTCGCCGTCACCGAGCCCGACACCGGCTCCGACGTCGCGGCGATCACGACGCGCGCCCGCCGCGAGGGCTCCGGTGCCGACGCGGAGTACGTCGTCGACGGGGCCAAGACGTTCATCACCTCGGGGACGCGCGCGGACTTCGTCACCACCGCCGTCCGCACCGGCGGCCCGGGCCACCGCGGCGTGTCGCTACTGGTGATCGAGACCGACCGCCCCGGGGTGTCGCGCTCGCCGCTGCGCAAGATGGGCTGGCACTGCAGCGACACCGCGGAGCTGCGCTTCGACGGCGTGCGGGTGCCGGCGGCGAACCTCGTGGGCGCCGAGGGCACCGGCTTCCGCCAGATCATGGTCAACTTCGCCGCCGAGCGGTTGTCGCTGGCGGTGCAGGCCTACGCGACCGCGCAGCGCTGCGTCGACCTCACGCTGGGCTGGGTGCGCAGCCGGCGGACGTTCGGCGAGCCCCTGGCCCGGCGCCAGGTCGTGCGCCACCAGGTGGCCGAGATGACCCGCGAGGCGACGGTCGCGCGCACCTACGTCCGGGACGTCCTCGCGCGGTGGCAGGCCGGAGAGGAGGTCGTCGCCGAGCTGGCGATGGCCAAGAACACCGCGGTGGCGGCGTGCGACGCGGTCGTCGACCGCGCCGTCCAGCTGCACGGAGGGATGGGCTACATGCACGGCGTGGAGGTCGAGCGCCACTACCGCGACGCGCGGATCCTGGGCATCGGCGGCGGCACGACCGAGATCCTGACCGAGGTCGTGGCGGGGCGGCTGGGGCTGGACGGATGACGGCTCCCCCCGGCGTCGAGGAGCTGCTCGCCGACCTCGACGACGAGCGTGCCGCGGTGATGGCGCTGGTGCGCGAGCTCCCGCGGCAGGACTGGGCACGCCCCACGCGGGCGGTGCCGTGGACGGTGCGCGACCAGGTCGCCCACCTCGGGTGGTTCGACGGCGCGTTCGCGCGTGCCATCTCCACCCCGGAGGCGTTCGAGGCCGAGCGCGACGCCATCACCGACCTCGAGGGCTTCGTCGACGCGGCCAACGCCCAGGTGCCCGCGGTCGGTCCGGCGGCGCTGGCGTACTGGCAGGACGCGGCGGCCGCCTTCGACCGCGCCGCCCGCGCCTGCGACCCCTCCTCGCGGTTGCCGTGGTTCGGCCCGGCGATGTCGCTGCGGTCGGCGATCACCAGCCGGATCATGGAGACCTGGGCGCACGGCGCCGACGTCGCCGACGCGCTGGGCGTGCGCCTGGCCCCGACCGACCGCCTGCGCCACGTCGCCGACCTCGCCGTCCGCGCCCGCGCGCAGGGCTACCGCGTGCGCGGGCTGGACGTGCCCGAGACACCCGTCCGCGTCGAGCTCACCGGCCCGTCCGGGGCGGTGTGGACGTGGGGTGGTGTCAGCGGTGGGCCATCGCAGACGTCGAGTGTCCGAACAGGGGAGCACGCCGATGGGGCCACACGTCCGAACGCGATCACGGGAGACGTCGAGCAGTTCTGCCTCGTGCTCGTGCGCCGGCGCCACGTCGACGACACCGACCTCGTCGTCACGGGCGACGCGGCACGCGAGTGGATGCTGCTGGGCCAGGCGTTCGCCGGGACGCCGGGGGTGGACCCGGTGCGGGCACGTTGAACACCCAGCAGAGCGGAGCCGGAACCGTGAGGGATGCGCCACCGGAGGTGTCACCCAGCGCCGTCCTGGGCTCGCGAATCGACCCCTCCTCACCGGAGTACGCCGCCGACCGCGAGGCCATGCTCGCCGCGCTGGCGCGCGTCGACGAGGTCGCGGCCACGGCGCTGGCGGCGGGCGGGTCCAAGTACGTCGACCGTCACCACGAGCGGGGCCGGCTGACCGCCCGTGAACGGGTCGACCTCCTGCTCGACCCCGACGCCGCGTTCCTCGAGATCGGCGCGCTGGCCGGGGCGCACGAGCCGGACCTGACGACCCCGGGCGCGGGGCTCGTCGTCGGGATCGGGGCGGTCAGCGGCGTCGAGTGCCTGGTCGTGGCCAACGAGCCGACGGTCAAGGGTGGCTCGATCACGCCGATCGGCGTCACCAAGCAGTTGCGGGCGCTGGAGATCGCCGAGCGCAATCGACTGCCGGTGATCGCCCTGGTCGAGTCCGGCGGCGCCGACCTGCCGCGCCAGGCCGACCTGTTCGTGCCCGGCGGGCGCACGTTCCGCGAGATGACGCGGCTCTCCGCGCAGGGCATCCCGACGATCGCGCTGGTGTTCGGCTCGTCGACCGCCGGCGGGGCGTACATGCCGGGGATGAGCGAGTACACGGTGTTCGTCCGGGGCCAGGCCACCGTGTACCTGGGCGGGCCGCCCCTGGTGAAGATGGCCATCAACGAGGACGTCGACGACGAGACCCTCGGCGGCGCGGAGATGCACGCCCGGGAGTCGGGGCTCGCCGACCACCTCGCCGCCGACGAGCGCGACGCCCTGCGGATCGGGCGGCGCATCGTCGCCGACCTGGGCTGGCGCAAGGCCGGGCCGGGGCCGTCGCTGCCCGCGGACGCACCGCGCCACCCGGCCGAGGAGCTGCTCGCGTGCGCGGCGAGCGACGCGAAGCGGTCGGTCGAGGTGCGCGACGTGCTGGCCCGCGTGCTCGACGGGTCGCGCTTCGACGAGCACAAGCCGCTCTACGGCACGACGCTCGTCTGCGGCTGGGGGTCGATCGGCGGCTTCCCGGTGGGCGTGCTGGCGAACAACGGGATCCTGTTCTCCGAGGAGTCCCAGAAGGGCGCCCAGTTCGTCCAGCTCGCCAACGCGCGGTCGATCCCGCTGCTGTTCGTCCAGAACATCACGGGCTTCATGGTCGGCTCGGCCTACGAGCGCGGCGGGATCATCAAGGACGGCGCGAAGCTGATCAACGCGGTGTCGAACTCGGAGGTCCCGCACCTGACGCTGATGGTCGGCGCGTCGTACGGCGCCGGGAACTACGGCATGTCCGGGCGCGCCTACGACCCGCGCTTCGTCTTCACCTGGCCCAACCACCGCATCGCGGTCATGGGCGGCACCCAGCTGGCGGGGGTGATGTCGATGGTGCAGCGGCGCTCGGCCCAGCGGGCGGGCCGGGAGTACGACGAGGAGACCGACCGCGCGACCCGGAAGGCGATCGAGGACGCCGTCGAGGCCCAGTCCAACGCGATCTACGCGTCGGGCCGCATGTGGGACGACGGCGTCATCGACCCCCGCGACACCCGCACGGTCCTGGGGCTCGCGCTCTCGGCGGTCCACTCCGCCCCGATCACCGGCGCGACCCGCTTCGCGCCGTTCCGGATGTGAGCGGGGTGGTGGCCGCCGGGTGCAAGCCGTGCGTCCTCGCTTGCACTCATCGCCAGGAAATCCGCATCCTCGAGGTGACTCCGTGATCAGCACGCTGCTCGTGGCCAACCGCGGGGAGATCGCGCGCCGGGTGATCCGCGCGGCGCGGACGCTCGGCGTCCGCACGGTCGCGGTGTACTCCGAGCCCGACGCCGACGCCCCACACGTCGCCGAGGCCGACCGGGCCGTCGCGCTGCGCGGGTCGTCGGCCACCGAGACCTACCTCGACGTCGACCAGGTCCTCGCCGCCGCGCGGGCCACGGGCGCGGACGCCGTGCACCCCGGCTACGGCTTCCTGTCGGAGAACGCCGGCTTCGCCCGGGCCTGCGCTGACGCCGGGCTCACCTGGGTCGGCCCGGACCCCGCTGCGATCGAGGCGATGGGCGTCAAGCACACCGCCAAGGCCCTGGCCCGCGAGGCCGGCGTGCCGACGCTGCCCGACGCACTGCTGGACACCGACGACCCGGAGGACTGGGCCCGTGCGGCCGACGGTGTCGGCTTCCCGCTGCTCGTCAAGGCCTCGGCGGGCGGCGGGGGCAGCGGGATGCGCGAGGTCCGCGCCGCCGCCGACCTCGCCGACGCCGTCCGTTCCGCCCGCGCCGAGGCCGCGCGCAGCTTCGGTGACGACACCGTGTTCCTCGAGCGCCTGCTCGACGCGCCCCGCCACGTCGAGATCCAGGTCGTCGGCGACGCGCGCGGCCGGGTCGTGCACCTCGGCGAGCGCGAGTGCTCGATCCAGCGCCGGCACCAGAAGGTCGTCGAGGAGGCCCCGTCGCCCGCCGTGTCGCCGGAGCTCCGCTCGCAGATGGGGGCCACGGCCGTCGCGCTGGCCGAGAAGCTCGGCTACGTGGGCGTCGGGACCGTCGAGTTCCTCGTCGAGGATGCGGATGTGCTGGCGATGAGTGCAAGCGAGGACGCAGGGCTTGCACGGCAGCCCAACTTCTTCTTCCTCGAGATGAACACGCGGCTGCAGGTCGAGCACCCGGTCACCGAGGAGGTCTACGGCGTCGATCTCGTCGCCCTCCAACTCGCCATCGCCGACGGGGAGCCGCTGCCGTTCACGCAGGACGAGGTCCGGCCCCGGGGCCATGCCGTCGAGGTCCGGCTCTACGCCGAGGACCCCGCGGCCGGCGACCGCCCGAGCCCCGGGACGCTGCATCGCTACCGCCACGACGACGATCTCCGCTGGGAGGACGCGCTCGGCACGAGCGGCGAGATCAGTCCCTTCTACGACCCGATGATCGCCAAGGTGATCGCTCACGCCCCGACGCGGGCCGCGGCCGCCCGCAAGCTCGCCGCCGGGCTCGCGCACGCCGAGATCCACGGCCCGACCACCAACCGCGACCTGCTCGTCGCCGTCCTGCGCGACCCCGACTTCCTCGCCGGCGCCACGCGCACCGACTTCCTCGACCTCCACCCGCACCTGCGCACGCCGCCGCCCGCGACCCCGCGCGTCGTGCACCTCGCCGCCGCCGTGGCCTGCACCAGCGCCGCCCGCCGGGCCCGCGACCCCCTCGCCCCCCTCGCCCCGCCCGGCTGGCGGCCCCTGCGCGGCGCGCCCCGGCCGGTCGTCCGCTGGGCCGGGCCCGACGGGGAGGTCGCCACGACGTCGCGGCGGCAGGACGGCACCGTGGTCCTCACCGTCGACGGCACCGAGCACACCCTCGGTCTCCGCGACCTCACCCCCGAGGCCGTCCGCATCACCCACGGCGGCGTCGAGCACCGCTGCCGCGTCGCCCACCACGACGGCGCCGCGTACGTCGACGACGGCGAGGGCCACAGCACCTGGCGCGAGGTGCCGCGCCTGCCCGCCCCCGACGCCGCGGCCGGCGGGGCGGGCCCGGTCAGCGAGGTCCCCGGCACCGTGGTCGAGGTGCTGGTCCGCGAGGGCGAGCACGTCGTCGCCGGCCAGAAGCTCGTCGTGCTGGAGGCGATGAAGATGGAGCACCCCGCGCTCGCCGCCACCGACGGCGTCGTCGAGACCGTGCACGTCGCGGTCGGCCAGTACGTCGAGGCCCACGCCACGCTGGTCACGCTGGGAGCCCCGGAGATGCAGCCGTGATCGCCGTCGCGAACGTCTCCGGCTTCTACGGCGACCGCCTCGCGGCCGCCCGCGAGATCGTCGACGCCCACCTCGAGGGCCGCGTGCACGTCGACGTCCTCACCGGCGACTGGCTCGCCGAGCTGACGATGGGTCTGCTCGCCAAGCAACGCGACCGCGGCGCCGGCGGCTGGGCGTCGACGTTCGTGCGCCAGATGCGCGACGTCCTCACCGACTGCCTCGACGCCGGCATCCTCGTCGTCGCCAACGCCGGCGGGCTCGACCCCGCCGGGTGCGCGGCCGAGATCGCGGCGATCGACGAGCGCGCCGTCGTCGCCTGGGTGGGTGGCGACGACGTCACCGACCACGTGCGCGCCCTGCCGCCGGAGCGCGCGGCGCACCTCGACACCGGCGAGCCGCTGCCCGACACGCCCGTCGTCGCCAACGCCTACCTCGGCTGCCGCGGGATCGTCGCGGCACTCGAGGCGGGCGCCAACGTCGTCGTCACCGGCCGCGTCACCGACGCGGCGGTCGTCGTCGGGCCGGCGGCGTGGAGCCACGGCTGGGGTCCCGACGACCTCGACGCGCTGGCCGGCGCGGTCGCCGCGGGGCACGTCATCGAGTGCGGCGCCCAGGCGACGGGCGGCAACTTCTCGTTCGTCGGCGAACTCGACGGCACCGAGCACGTCGCCTTCCCCGTCGCCGAGATCGAGGCCGACGGGTCCGCGGTGATCACCAAGGCCGCGGGGACGGGCGGCGCGGTCACGGTGGAGACGGTCACCGCGCAGCTGCTCTACGAGGTCGACGGGCCGCGCTACCTGACCCCCGACGTCGTCGCGCACCTCGACACCCTGACCCTCACCCAGGAGGCGCCGGACCGGGTGCGGATCAGCGGCACCCGCGGGGAGGCGCCGCCCGACACGGTCAAGGTCGGCGCGATCGTGCCCGCCGGCTGGCACAACGAGGTGACGTTCGTGCTCACGGGACTCGACCTCGAGCAGAAGGCCGAGCACGCCCAGGCCGCGCTGTGGGCCGGGGTGCCGGGCGGGCGGAAGGCGTTCGACCGCGTCGAGACCCGCCTGCTGCGCGCCGACCGCCCCGACCCGGCGCGCATGACCGAGGCCGTCGCCCTGCTCACCGTCGCCGTCGCGGGGAGCAAGGAGGCCGCGGGGCGCCTCTCGCGGGCCGCCGTGGAGACCGCCCTTGCCGGCTACCCGGGCTTCTTCGCCACCGCCCCACCCGGCCCGGGCAGCGCCGCCAGCGTCTTCTGGCCGCTCCTGCTGCCCGCCGCCGACCTGCCCCAGCTCGTCGGCCTCGGCGACCGGACGTGGACGGTGCCCCCGCCGGCGTCGTCGAACGCCGACGCCGCGAGCGAACGGGGAGTTCGCGCGCCTAGAGGCAGCGAACAGCGCGTTCGCTGCGGAACGACCGCCCGCGTCCCGCTCGGGCGGGTGGTCGGGGCGCGGTCGGGGGACAAGGGCGGCAACGCGACGCTCGGGCTCTGGGCCCGCGACGACGACGCCTACGCGTGGCTCGCCGGCTGGTGGGACGACGAGCACGTCGCGTGGCTGCTCGGCGAGGACGCGGCCGGGTGCGGGCGGCGGCTGTGGACGCTGCCGGCGCTGCGGGCGGTCGGCGTGACCGTGGTCGGCTTCCTGGGGCGCGGGGTCGCCGACAACCTCGCGCTCGACCCGCAGGCCAAGGGGCTCGGCGAGTTCGTCCGGGCCCGTCACGTGGACGTCCCCGAGGAGCTGCTGCGATGAAGGTCGACGCGACCGTGGTGACCGGCGGGCTGGACAGCTTCGCCGACGACGCCGTGACCGCGGAGAAGGCGGGCTACGACGCCGTGTGGGCGTCGGAGACCCAGCACGACCCCGCGGTGATGATCACCCTGGCGGCGACGCGGACCGAGCGCATCACCCTGGGCACCGCGATCTCCGTCGCGTTCGCCCGCACCCCGATGACGACGGCGATGACCGCCAACGACCTGCACCTCGTCACCGGCGGGCGCTACGTGCTGGGCCTGGGCACGCAGATCAAGCCGCACGTCACCAAGCGGTTCTCGATGCCGTGGTCGCGACCCGCCGACCGGATGCACGAGTACATCCGCGCCGTCCGCGCGATCTGGGACGCCTGGGCCACCGGCCAGCGCCTCGACTTCCGCGGCGAGTTCTACACGCACACGCTGATGACGCCGTTCTTCTCGCCCGGCCCGAACCCGCACGGCAACCCGCCCATCCACCTCGCCGGGGTCGGCCCGCGGATGACCGCGGTGGCCGGTGAGGTCGCCGACGGGTTCATGGCCCACGCGTTCTCCACCGAGCGCTACCTGCACGAGGTGACGCTGCCCGCGCTGCACCAGGGCTTCGAGCGCGCCGGACGCGACGGTGCGGCGCGACGTGCCTTCGAGTTCTCCGCGACCGCGCTCATCGCCACCGGCAACACCGAGGAGGAGTTCGCCGCCTCGGTCCGCGACGTGCGTCGCCAGGTCGCGTTCTACGGCTCCACCCCGGCCTACCACCCGGTGCTCGAGCTGCACGGGTGGGGCGAGCTCGCCACCGAGCTCAACCGGCTGTCGAAGCAGGGCGAGTGGGAGGCCATGGGCGACCTCGTCGACGACGAGGTGCTGCACACCATCGCGATCGTCGCCGAGCCCGACGAGGTCGGCCCGGCGCTCGAGCGCCGCTTCGGCGGCGTCGCCCAGCGCATCCCGCTCTACGCGCCGACCGGCTCCCAGACCGACCGCTGGGGCCCGGCCCTGGCCCACCTGCACGGGGACCACCACGCGCCGCGGAGCTCGACCGAGCGAGAAGGAGTGTCCTGATGGTCGCGTTCACCGAGGAGCACCAGGCGTTCCGCAAGACCGTGCGGGCGTTCGTCGAACGCGAGATCGACCCCCACGTCGACGCGTGGGAGCGCGAGGGGCGGATGCCGAGCCACGAGCTGTTCGGCAAGCTCGGCGAGCTCGGCTTCCTGGGGCTGGAGTACGACCCGGCCTACGGCGGCGGGGGCGCCGACCACCTGTTCTCCGTCGTGCTGGCCGAGGAGATCGGGCGCGCGGACGCCGCCGGGGTGGGCATGGCGATCGCCGTGCAGACCGACATGGCCACCCCGTCGCTGGCCCGCTTCGGGACCCACGAGCTCAAGGAGCGCTACCTCGCGCCGGCGATCCGCGGGGAGATGGTCACCGCGATCGCGGTCACCGAGCCCGACGCCGGCTCGGACGTGGCGGGTCTGAAGACCCGGGCGGCCCGCGACGGCGACGACTGGGTGATCCACGGCTCGAAGCTCTACATCACCAACGGGGTCCAGGCCGACTGGCTCTGCCTGCTCGCCCGGACCTCCGACGAGGGCGGTGCGCGGGGCATCAGCCAGATCGTCGTGCCCACCGACACCCCGGGCGTGCGCGTCTCGCGGACGCTGGACAAGCTCGGCAACCGCTGTTCGGACACCGCCGAGCTGGCGTTCGACGGCGCGCGGGTGCCGGTCTCGAACACGATCGGCGAGGTCGGGCGCGGCTTCCAGCAGCAGATGGCCCAGTTCCAGAACGAGCGGATGGTCGCCTGCTACGGCCGCGTCGGCGCCTGCGAACGGGCGCTGGACCGGACGGCGGCCTACCTGCGCACACGCGAGGCGTTCGGCGGACCGCTGATCAAGAATCAGTACCTGAGCTACCAGCTCGCCGAGCTCTACGCCCGCCTCGACATGTGCCGGCACTACAACTACGCCTGCGCCGAGGCCTACCTGCGCGGCGAGGACACCTCGAAGTTCGCGACGATCGCGAAGCTCGCGATCGGCCGGCTCTGCGAGGACGTCGCCCGCACCTGCCTGCAGTACCACGGCGGGCTGGGCTACATGGAGGAGACGTGGACCGCGCGCTTCCTGCGCGACATGCGGCTCACGTCGATCGGCGGCGGCGCCGACGAGGTCATGCTGCAGGTGATCGCGAAGATGCACGGTATGTGAGTGAACTTTGGGCCTATAGGCCCGAGGATCGCTCACGTGAGGATCGAGGTCGTGCCGCTGCGGGCGGAGCAGGCGGTCACGTTGCTGACCGAGCCGGAGCGGTTCGCCGAGAGGTTCGGGCTGACACCCGTGGCGGGCTACCTCGCCTTCCCCGAGGCGCTGGCCCCGACCGTGGAGGCGCTCGAGGGCGGGATCGACCCGGCGTGGTTCTCCCACCTCGTCGTCGACGGCACCGAGATCGTGGGGCTCGGGGGCTTCACCGGGCCACCGACGGACGGCGAGGTCGAGATCGGTTACTCCGTCGCGCCGTCCCGCCGGGGCCGGGGGGTGGCGACGGCCGCCGTCGGGCTGTGGCTCGAGCGGGCCGCGCTGGCCGGCCTGCGTCGCGTCGTCGCCCACACCCGGCCCGAGGAGAACGCCTCGACGGGCGTGCTGCGCCACCACGGCTTCGTCCGCGACGGCGAGGCCGTCGATCCCGACGAGGGTCCGGTGTGGCGGTGGGCGCGGGAGCTGGACCCACCGGGCCGGGGCGCGGCGCCGGCGTAGGGCGTCGCCGGGTGGCTGCGTCCGGACACGGGCGAGGCGTGCCGGTCCTCCTCCCGCAGCGCTCGTTCGGCCCGGCGGACCGCCCAGCCGGCCGCCGCGACACCCGCGAGCGTGAGGGCGACGCCGAGTCCGACGCGCGCGACCGCGAGCTCCCGGACCCTCTCGTGCCGGTTGAGCTCGGACTGCGCGGCGAACCGGACGCCGGCCACCGTGGCCAGCGCCGCCGTGGCCAGCGTGAACGCACAGCGGACGCCGCGGTGGGCGCGCCACGCGGCGGGCGGGGGTGCCCCGGGCGAGGCCCCACAGCACGCCGACCAGCGGGCGCCCGGCGACCATGCTGGTGGCGAGCACGACCGCGGCCAGCGCGGCCCAGGCGATGTCGGGGAGGTACGCGTCCGCTGGCCACCGTCGGCCTGATGCCCCGCGAGCAGGTCGGGCCCCCACGTCCGGGACATGTCCCTGCGCCTGTTCCTCGGCTACGGCGACTCCCGCGACGCCGCGGCGCGCTCCGTCGCCGCGGGCATGCCGGGCTTCGCCCCGGAGCGCACCGCGCCGGCGGCGGTGGGGTCGGCGAG
>Ga0196958_10000640_pt1 | contig 11457 bp, 9 predicted proteins | sample S1v_10metaG_FD_148654 | JGI IMG/M metagenome (GOLD analysis project Ga0196958, IMG submission 148654) | Soil microbial communities from Anza Borrego desert, Southern California, United States - S1+v_10 | ecosystem: Environmental > Terrestrial > Soil > Desert | place: USA: California | collected...
CTGCCCTCACTCATCAACGTGTGGGTCGATCCCGAGGTCTACGCCCCGGGAACCATGAACCAGACGATGTACAAGTGATCGGGGGCGACAAATGAGCGCACTAGAGGGCATCCGCGTCCTTGACATGACCCACGTCCAGTCGGGCCCGTCGGCCACCCAGGTCCTGGCCTGGCTCGGCGCCGACGTGGTGAAACTCGAGGCTCCGACCGGCGACATCACCCGCAAGCAACTGCGGGACGTGCCGGACGCCGACAGCCTCTACTTCACGATGCTGAACTGCAACAAGCGCAGCATCACGCTGAACATGAAGAGCGACGAGGGCAAGCAGCTCTTCACCGAGATGGTGCAGAAGTCCGACGTCCTGGTCGAGAACTTCGGCCCCGGCGCGGTCGACCGCATGGGATTCACCTGGGACAAGCTGCAGGAGCTGAACCCCCGCCTGGTGTACGCGTCCATCAAGGGTTTCGGGGAAGGTCCGTACACCCACTACAAGGCCTACGAGGTGGTCGCCCAGGCGATGGGCGGCTCGATGAGCACCACCGGTTTCGAGGACGGCCCGCCGGTCGCCACCGGCGCGCAGATCGGTGACTCCGGAACCGGCATCCACGCCGTCGCCGGCATCCTGGCCGCGCTGGTGCAGCGCAACACGACCGGTCGCGGGCAGCGGGTGACGGTGGCGATGCAGCACGCCGTGCTCAACCTCTGCCGCGTGAAGCTGCGCGACCAGCAGCGCCTGACGCACGGCCCGCTCGCCGAGTACCCGAACGAGTCGTTCGGCGACGAGGTCCCCCGCTCGGGCAACGCCTCCGGCGGCGGCCAGCCGGGCTGGGCGGTCAGGTGCGCGCCGGGCGGTCCGAACGACTGGATCTACGTCATCGTGCAGCCACCGGGGTGGGCCCCGATCGCGAAGCTGATCGGTCGCCCCGAGCTCGCCGACGACCCGGACTGGAGCACGCCGGAAGCCCGGCTGCCGAAGCTGGACAAGATGTTCCAGCTCATCGAGGAGTGGTCGTCCCGGCTGTCCAAGTGGGACGCCCTCGCCGAGCTCAACGCCCACAACGTGCCGTGCGGACCGATCCTGTCCACCAAGGAACTGATCGAGGACGCGTCGCTGGCCGATAACAACATGGTCGTCACGGTCGACCATCCCGAGCGGGGCTCCTTCAAGACCGTGGGCTGCCCGATCAAGCTGTCCGACTCCCCGGTGAAGGTCGAGACCTCGCCGCTGCTCGGTCAGCACAACGAGGACGTCTACGTGCGCGAGCTGGGCCTCGACCCGAAGCGCTACGCCGAGCTGAAGACGAACGGAGTGATCTGAGCATGGCCGCTCACGACTACGACCGGGACGCCGTGCGCGACGTCCTGGACAAGGCCCGCGCGGAGGGCCGGGAGTCGCTGACGGCGCCCGAGGGCCGTCGCGTGTGCGAGGCGTACGGCATCCCGACGCCGGGAGAGGGCCTGGCCGGCACGGCCGACGATGCGGTCCGACTGGCCGGCGAGCTGGGCGGCACCGTCGTGATGAAGATCGTCTCGCCGGACATCCTGCACAAGACCGAGGCCGGCGGCGTCAAGGTCGGCGTCTCCGGCGACGAGGCCGTCCGGGCCGCGTTCGACGAGATCGTCGCCAACGCGAAGGCCTACAACGCCGACGCCACCGTCGACGGCGTGCAGGTGCAGCAGATGCTGAGCGGCGGCCAGGAAGTGATCATCGGGGCCACGACGGACCCGACCTTCGGCAAGGTGGTGCTCTTCGGCCTCGGCGGCGTGCTGGTCGAGGTGCTCAAGGACGCCACGTTCCGGCTCGCCCCGGTGGACAGCGGCACCGCCCGCGGGATGCTCGACGACATCCAGGCCGCGGAGGTCCTCAAGGGCGCCCGCGGCGCCGAGCCCGCCGACGCCGACGCGCTCGCCGACATCATCACGCGGCTGTCGGACCTCGTCTCCGACTTCCCGCGGATCCGCGAGTTCGACCTCAACCCGGTGTTCGCCCGGCCGGACGGCGCCTCGGCCGCCGACGTGCGGATCCTGCTCGACGCCGAGGAGCCCGCCGAGCCGGTGCGCTACAGCCAGGAGGAGATCCTGGCGACGATGAACCGCATGATGCGGCCGAACTCCGTGGCCGTCATCGGGGCGTCGTCGGAGAACGGCAAGATCGGCAACTCGGTGATGAAGAACCTCATCAACGGGGGCTACGCCGGCGAGATCTACCCCATCAACCCGAAGGCCGACGAGATCCTCGGGAAGAAGGCCTACAAGAGCATCGCGGACGTGCCGGGCGAGGTCGACGTGGCGGTGTTCGCCGTGCCGGCCAAGTTCGTGCCGCAGGCGCTGCGCGAGGTGGGCGAGAAGAACGTGCCCGCCGCCGTGCTGATCCCCTCCGGCTTCGGTGAGACGGGCAACGTCGAGCTGCAGGACGAGATCGTCCGCATCGGCCGCGAGCTGGGCGTGCGCCTGCTCGGACCGAACATCTACGGCTACTACTACACGCCGCAGAACCTCTGCGCGACGTTCTGCACGCCGTACGACGTCAAGGGTGGCGTCGCGCTCACCTCGCAGAGCGGCGGCATCGGCATGGCGATCCTCGGGTTCGCCCGCACCACGAAGACGGGCGTCTCGGCGATCGTCGGTCTGGGCAACAAGTCCGACCTCGACGAGGACGACCTGCTCACCTACTTCGAGCAGGACCCCGACACGAACGTCGTCGCGATGCACCTCGAGGACCTCAAGGACGGCCGGTCGTTCGTCGACGCCGCTCGGCGGATCACGAAGAAGAAGCCGGTGGTCGTGCTCAAGGCCGGGCGCACGGCGATGGGAGCCCGCGCCGCGGGCTCGCACACCGGCGCGCTGGCCGGCGACGACAAGGTCTACGACGACATCCTGCGCCAGTCGGGGGTCGTGCGGGCCTACTCGCTCAACGACATGCTGGAGTTCGCGCGGGGCATCCCGGTGCTCCCCACGCCGAAGGGCGAGAACACCGTGATCATCACCGGCGCGGGTGGCTCCGGTGTGCTGCTGTCCGACGCGGTCGTCGAGAACGGCCTGTCGCTGATGGACATCCCGCCGGACCTCGACGAGGCGTTCCGCAAGTTCATCCCGCCGTTCGGCGCGGCGGGCAACCCGATCGACATCACCGGTGGCGAGCCCCCGTCGACCTACGAGGCGACGATCCGGCTCGGCCTGGAGGACGACCGGATCCACGCGCTGATCCTCGGCTACTGGCACACGATCGTCACGCCGCCGATGGTGTTCGCCGAGCTCACCGCGCGCGTGGTGGCCGAGGCGCGGGAGAAGGGGATCGAGAAGCCGGTCGTGGCGTCCCTCGCGGGCGACACGGAGGTCGAGGAGGCGAGCGACTACCTCTACCAGCACGGCATCGTCGCCTACCCGTACACCACCGAGAAGCCGGTCGCGGTGCTCGGGGCCAAGTACCGCTGGGCCCGCAGCGCGGGGCTGATCTGAACAACTGAAGCTCGACCGGTCGGCTCGGCCGGCGTCCTGGGGAACTCGCCCACCCGCCAGGACGCCGCCGGGCCGGCCGCCGAACGCGTTGCCCGACGCACACAGGTCCACCGACGAGGAGGCAGAGCAAGGAAGGCAGGGCGGAAAGGCAGGGCCGGGCAAGCCGTACCCAGGAGATCCCAACGGAGAGGTCCCACCAGTGACGACTTCCAAACAACCCGACTCCGGCCCGCCGGCCGGTGAGGGGACTGGCACCGCGGGCAGCGAGCGAGTATGGCACGCGGGTGGCCTGGAACCGATGCCCATCCGGAAGCTTCCGGAGGCGCCCCCGTCCGTCCACATCCTCGGCCCGACGGTCTTCCTCGTCGCGCTCGGCGTGGGGATGGGCGAGTCCTACATGTGGCCACGTCTCGTGCTGCTGTTCGGGCCCGAGATCCGCTGGCTGTTCCTGATCGGCGTCACCCTGCAGGCGGTCGTCCTGCTGGAGATGTCCCGCTACGCGATGGCGACCGGTGAGAGCATCTTCACCGGTGCGGCGCGCATCTGGAAGCCGATCATGTGGTTCTTCTTCACGATCGCGATACTCATCTACATCTGGCCGGGCCACCTGTCGGCCGGCGCGAGCGCCTTCGAGCAAGCGACCGGTGTTCCCTGGCAGGTGGCCGCGATCATCGGCATGTTGATCGTCGGCACGGTCTTCACGCTCGCCAAGGTGATCTACGACGTCGTCGAGAACATCCTGGGGATCCTGATCGGCGTGCTGGTGGTCGGCTCGGCGGTGATCGCCTCGCTCGTCGGCACCTGGGGTGACCTGGCCACCACCATCACGGGGATGTTCGCCTTCGGCTACATCCCGGCCGAGGCACACACCGCGGAGTGGTTCCCGGTCATCGTCGGTTCGATCGCCTTCGCGGGCCCGTCGGGCATGCAGCAGATGTGGTACACGCTGCACCTGCGCGCCAGTGGCGCGGGCATGGGCGCGCACATCCCGCAGGTGCGCGGTCTGCGCTCCGCGGGCGAGGAGGAGGAGCAGCCCGCGCGCGGGTTCATGTTCGACACCGACGACCCGGAGGAGATGCGCAAGTGGAAGGGCTGGCGGCGTTGGGTGACCTTCGACGCCATCCTGCTGTTCTGGGGCATCACGATGCTCGTCACGATCTCGTTCACCGTGCTGGCGCAGGCGGCGGCGCGCGGGAGCACCGACGTCGTGGAACAGCTCCGGGCGGGTGAGCGGTCGGCGGCGCTGATGGCGATGTCCGACTCGTTCGCGATGGTGGGCGGCTCGTTCATGGGCACGGTGTTCCTCCTGTTCATCGCGCTGATCGGGCTCAACGCCACCTTCGGTCTGTTCGACTCCTTCGCACGCGGGCAGTCGGACATCACCTACCACTTCATCCCCGGGATGAAGCGGTTCAAGGTGTCCTACCTCTACGCGGCGTTCGTCTGGGGCGTGATCGCCTTCGGGATCCTCATCCTGCTGTTCGGGCCGGCCGACGGCCCGGCGGCGATCCTGGACATCCTCGCGTTCCTGTCCGCGTTCGCCATGGGTGCGTACTGCATCGTGCTCCTGCTGGTGAACAACAGGCTGTTGCCCAAGCCGATCCGACCGAAACTGTGGAGCAACCTCGTCATCGGGTTCGGTGCGATCTTCTACCTGGGCGCGCTCTTCTACAGCCTGATCGCCTTCGGCGCGCTCCCGGACTGACATGTCTATCCGGAGCGCACGTCAGCTGGCCGAGATCGGCGCCCCCGGCGCAGTGATCGGCGTCCTCGCCGGCGTCGTGGTCGGGGGGCTGGCCAGTATGGTCGGCCAGCCCCTCGGCTGGGCCGCGACCGGCGCCATGATGCTCGCGGTGCCGCTGGCCCTCGTCGGCGGCTCCTACGGGGTGCTCACGGGGCTCGGGTACGCCAAACCCGGCGTGTTCGCGCCTGCGGCGGTCCTGTGGATCGTGGGCTTCCCGCTCGCCCGCCTGTGGCACTACACGATGACGCCCGTCGTCCTGGGCGGCGAGCCCACGCCGCCCGACAACATCGCCACCTTCCTCCTGTACCAGGCGCTGGTGAGCATGGGTTTCGCGGTCGGCTTCATCTGGCTCTACGAGCGGCTCATCCCCGGATGGCTGGCCAAGATCAAGGACGGCAATCCCTACGCGGAGCGCGTGTACGCCGTCTACATCGCCCACGCCGAGGCGATGTGGAACGCCAGGGAACGGCGTCGGCGCGCCCGCCGTGGGACCGGGCAGGGAGGATCTCGAGCGACCACCACCAAGGTGAGGACCACACGGTCCTCCTGACCGTCGGCGCGGCGGGGCCCGGCCCCGCCGCGCCGTCCACTGACGTCCAGATGCCGGCTCCTGCAGGGCGGCCTTCCACGGGAGAGACATGACCATTCCGACCTGGGTGTGGTTCACGACGATCGCGGCCTTCATCGCCGTGATCGCGTTCGACTTCTACCTCGTAGCCCGCAACCCCCGTGATCCATCGATGCGGGAGTCGACGATCTGGGTAGCCGTCTACGTCTCGCTGGCCGTCCTGTTCGGGCTGGGCGTGCTGGCGGTGGCGGGCCCGCAGTACGGCGGGGAGTTCTTCGCCGGCTGGATCACCGAGTACTCGCTCTCGGTCGACAACCTGTTCATCTTCGTACTGATCATGAGCCGGTTCGCGGTCCCGCGGGAGTACCGGCAGAAGGTCCTGCTGATCGGCATCGTGATCGCGCTCCTGCTGCGCGGCATCTTCATCGCGATCGGCGCGGAGGCCATCTCGCGCTTCGACTGGATGTTCTACCTCTTCGGCGCGTTCCTGATCTACACGGCCTGGAAGCTGATCCGCCACGGTGACGAGGACGAGGAGTTCAAGGAGAACCGGGCACTGCGCCTCGTCCGGCGGGTGGTGCCCTCCACCGACCGGTACGACGGCGCACGGATGACCACCGTGATCGACGGCCGCCGGCTGGTCACCCCCATGCTCATCGTGATGATCGCGATCGGCAGCACCGACCTGCTGTTCGCCCTCGACTCCATCCCGGCGATCTTCGGCCTCACCCAGGAGCCGTACCTGGTGTTCACCGCGAACGCGTTCGCGCTGATGGGGCTGCGGCAGCTGTTCTTCCTGATCGGCGGCCTGCTGGACCGCCTGGTGTACCTGAGCAAGGGCCTGGCGTTCATCCTCGCCTTCATCGGGGTGAAGCTGATCCTGGAGGCGGCGCACCACCACGGCGTCGCCTGGGCCCCCGAGGTGCCGATCCTCGTCTCCCTCGGCGTCATCGTCGGCACCCTGGCGGTCACGACCGTGGCCAGCCTCGCCAAGTCCCGCCGCGACGGCACCACCGCCGTCCCGGCCCCCGAGGACCTGCCCGAGGCGAACCCCCGCCCGTCGTCCAAGAGCTGACGACGCCGGCACGAGAAGCGCCCGCCCTCTCACGAGGGGGCGGGCGCTTCGACGTGTGTGCCCACCGGCCAGGGGTGATGCACCGCATCACCCCCTGACGCATGCCTATATAGGCATACGATGGCGCTATGGCACGAGCCGCCACGACGTCGGACGTCTTCAACGCGATCGCCGAACCGCGACGCCGCGAGATCCTGGTGCTGCTGCGGGCGGGTGAGCGGCCGGTGACCGAGCTGGCGCGGGAACTTGGGATGACCCAGCCGCACGCGTCCAAGCACCTGCGGGTGCTCCGAGAGGTCGGGCTGGTGCGGGACCGCAAGGCGGGCAAGCAGCACCTGTACGGCCTCGACGCACGCGGGCTGCGGCCGGTCCACGAGTGGACCGGGGGGTTCGAGCGGTTCTGGAACGAGAGCTTCGACCGGCTGGATGCATACGTGCAGGACCGGAAGCAGGCGAGGCAGGAGGAGTAGCTGATGCGTGCGACGGGACGAGGAGCGCCGGCGCGGTCCGCGACGGCCGACCGCGAGATCGTGATCTCCCGGGTCATCGACGCCCCACGGGAGCTGGTGTTCGAGGCGTTCACCGACGTCCGGCACCTGTCGCGGTGGTGGGGACCGGAGGGGTTCACCACCACCACGCAGTCGTTCGAGTTCCGCGTCGGCGGGGAGTGGGAGCTGACCTACCGCGAGCTTGCCGACCGGTCCCGACGCCTCGCCACGGCCCTGGCCGAGCGCGGCGCGGGGACCCGGTGGCGGTGCTGATGCCCAAGCGTCCCGAGCTCGTCGTCACGGTGCTGGCGATCTGGCGGCTCGGCGCCGTGCACGTGCCGCTCTTCACCGCCTTCGCACGCGGCGCGATCACGCTCCGGGTCGAGAGCGCGGCGGCCCGGCCGAGGCCGTCGGTGAACACCACCGCGGCGGCGCTCACCGCGCGTTCCACGGAACGCAGTGGGCGGCATCCACTCCGGAGCCGCCGACGCGCCCGCTGATCGTCCGAGGTCCATCCCATCGCCCTCGTGGGGGCGGAAACCGCGACCTCGCGGCGATCGATCTTTCCGAAGTCCGTCAGATCGCCCTCGCGAGGGCGTTCCGACCGACCTCGGATTGATCAACGGTCACCGACCGGTCGGAGCGCGGCGTCGAGCCGCCGCGTCAGGTCCGAGGTCCCGCGGGCTCAGCCGTGCCCGTTTCGGCCGGCCTTGTCGTCGACCTCGGGGTCGTCGTTCTTCGGGTGCTGGCGCACCGTCGTGGCACCGCGCTGCATGCCCAGGACGCTGACCACCGGGCCGAGGGCCACCTGGCCGAGCCCGCAGATCGACGTCTTGCGCATCACCAGCTCGAGCTCCAGGATCCGCTCGCGGCCGGCGTCGTCGAGACCGCCGCCCTCGATGGCGTCCGTGAGCAGGGTGTGCGCCTTCGTGGAGCCGACCCGGCAGGGCACGCACTTGCCGCAGGACTCGTTGCGGAAGAAGCGCAGGACGTTCGTGGAGGCGGCGAGCAGGTCGGTGCCCTCCGCGATCGCGACCAGCGCGCCAGAGCCGAGCATGGAGCCGGCGTCGGCGAGCGTGCCGAAGTCGAGGGGCACGTCGAGCTGGTCGGGGCCCAGGAAGTTCGACGACGCCCCGCCCGGCTGGATGGCCTGCAGCGCCGCGCCGCCCGCCATGCCGCCCGCCTCGTCCAGGAGCGCACGGGCCGTCGTGCCCATCGGCACGCAGTACACGCCCGGCCGCTCGACGTGCCCGGAGACGGCGAAGAACTTCCAGCCCACGGAGTCGCCGGCGCCCTGGTCGCGCCACCACTGGGCGCCGCGTTCCACGATGACCGGCACGTCGGCGAACGTCTCGACCGAGTTCATCAGCGTGGGGCGCCCCCACAGGCCGTGCACACCCGGGAACGGAGGCTTGTTGCGCGGCTCGCCCCGGTGGCCCTCCATCGCCTCGATCAGCGCGGACTCCTCGCCGAGGATGTAGCCGCCGGGCGAGGTGAAGATGTCGAGGTGGAGCGTGCGCCCGCTGCCGAGCACGTCGGTGCCGAGCAGGCCGGCCGCGCGGATGGCCTCGATCTCGGCCCGCAGCACGTGCTCCTCCGGCCCGTACTCGTGCCGGATGAACACGTAGCCCTGCTCCGCGCCGGTGCAGACCATGCCCAGCAGCAGGCCCTCCAGCACGAGGTGCGGCTCGTCGGCGAGGATCTGGCGGTCCTTGAACGTGCCCGGCTCGGACTCGTCGGCGTTGCAGATGGCGTACTTGAGCCCGGCGGGCTGGTCGGCGACCAGCTGCCACTTGCGGCCGGTCGGGAAGCCGGCGCCACCCATCCCGCGCAGCCCGGAGTCGCTGACGGCGGCGATCACGTCCGCCGTGCTGCGCTCACCCGTGAGCACCGACCGGAGCACGCGGTAGCGCTCCGCCCCCGGCGCGTACGGGTCGTTCGGCCATGGCTGCTCCCGGCCGGACGGCGTCGGCGCGCCGTGACCGACGAGCTCGTCGGCGCGGGCGGCCGACACCAGCGCGTCGGTGTCCTCCAAGGGAGCCGGGTGCTCGTTGACCGCCACGGCCGGTGCGGTGTCGCAGCGGCCGAGGCAGGACACCTCGCGGAACTCGACGTCCGGCTCGCCCTCGAGCCGGTCCCGCAGCGCGGCCAGCCGCTCGTCGGCGCCGGCGAGCCAGCACGTGAGGTCGTGGCAGCCGTGCACCGCGACCTTCTGCGGAGGCTCCGTGCGGAAATGCGGGTAGAACGAGATGAGGCCCTCGATCTCGTACAGCGGGCGGCGCATCTCCCGGGCGAGCGCCACCAGCTCCTCGCGGGGCAGCCAGCCCAGCCGGGCCTGGATCGCGTTGAGCTCCGGGATCAGGCTCGGCCCCGGGAACTTCCCGGCACGGGCCTCGACACCGGGGACCTTCGCTGTCGTCATCGCCGTCCTCCGATGGCCTCGACCTGCACGGCGCAGAACTTGAACTCCGGGATCTTGCCGTACGGGTCGATCTCGTCGATCGTCAGCAGGTTGGCCGCCGCCTCCCGGAAGTGGAACGGGATGAAGCAGTTGCCCAGTGCCTCGCGGTGGGAGATCCGCACACGGAGCTCGATCTCCCCGCGGCGGGACCGGGCGCGCACGATCTCACCGTGCTGCAGGCCGCGGTCGGCCGCGTCCTTCGGGTGCAGGTACACCTCCGCCTCCGGCGAGATCGCATCCAGCGCGAACGAGCGTCGGGTCATCGAACCCGTGTGCCAGTGTTCGAGCAACCGGCCGGTGTTGAGCACCAGCGGGAACTCCCCGTCGGGCAGCTCCTTCGCCGGCAGCCACTCGGCAGGCACGAGGTGCGCCAGCCCGTCATCGGTGTTGAACCGCTCGTCGAACATCACCACGGTGCCGTCGGAATGCTCCGGGTCGGCGTTCGGGTACAGCTTCCCGGACAGCCCCAGGTTGTCCCAGCGCAGGTTCGCGTACGACGGCATCAGCGCCACCATCTCGTCGAACACCTCGCTCGGGCCGGCGTAGTGCCAGTCCAGCCCGAGCCGCTGCGCGATGTCCTGCACGATCACCCAGTCCGCCCTGGCCTGCCCGGGCGGGTCGAGGACCTTTCGCCCGAGCTGCACGCGCCGGTCGGTGTTGGTGTAGGTGCCGTCCTTCTCCAGGTACGAGGTGGCGGGCAGGATCACGTCGGCGAACTCGGCGGTCTCGGTGAGGAAGATGTCCTGCACCACGAGGAAGTCCAGCGCGCCGAGGGCCTTGCGCACCTTGTTCGTGTTGGGGTCGGACAGGAACGGGTTCTCGCCCAGCATGTACATGCCGCGCACCCCGCCCGGCTCCAGCGCCGACTTCACGATCTCGGTGACGGTGAGGCCCCGTTCGGGGTCCAGCGCGGTGCCCCACGCCTGCTCGAACCGCGCGCGCGTGGCGTCGGCGTCCACGCCCTGGTAGTCGGGGTAGAACATCGGGATCAGCCCGGCGTCCGAGGCGCCCTGCACGTTGTTCTGCCCGCGCAGCGGGTGCAGCCCGGACCCCGGCTTGCCCACGTTGCCGGTGATCGCGCACATCGCGATGAGGCAGCGCGCGTTGTCCGTGCCGGTCGTGTGCTGGGAGATGCCCATCCCCCAGTAGACGACCGCGGCACCCGCCTCGCCCCAGGTCCGGGCGACCTCGCGGATCGTGTCCGCGTCGACGCCGGTGATCTGCGCGGCGCGCTCCGGCGGGTACTCCGCGACCGTGCGGGCCAGCTCGTCGTAGTTGGACGTGCGGGCGGCGATGAACTCCCGGTCGATCAGACCGAGCCGGATGATCTCGTGCATGACCGCGTTGTAGAACGCCACGTCGGTGCCGGGCTTGAGCTGCACGAAGATGTCGGCGTGCTCGGACACCGTGGAGGCGCGCGGGTCGATGTAGATCACCTTGGTGCCGCGGCGGCGGGCCTGCTTGAAGAACGAGCTCGCCACGGGGTGGTTGGCCGTCGGGTTCGAGCCGGTGATGATCACCACATCGGCGTTGGCGACGTCGCCGTAGGTGGTCGACACCGCGCCGGAGCCGACCCCCTCGAACAGCGCCGCGACGCTGGACGCGTGGCACAGCCGGGTGCAGTGGTCGACGTTGTTGGTGCCGAAACCGGCGCGGATGAGC
>Ga0196958_10000641_pt1 | contig 11457 bp, 13 predicted proteins | sample S1v_10metaG_FD_148654 | JGI IMG/M metagenome (GOLD analysis project Ga0196958, IMG submission 148654) | Soil microbial communities from Anza Borrego desert, Southern California, United States - S1+v_10 | ecosystem: Environmental > Terrestrial > Soil > Desert | place: USA: California | collected...
CATCTGGCAGTCGTACGTGAAGAAGAACGAGTCGGACGGTTACTACCTCCGGCTCGGCCGCCTGGTCACCGCGGTGGGCACCGTGTTCGCGATCGGCACCGCGTTCATCGCGTCGAACTCCGGGAACATCCTGACCTATCTCCAGGACCTGTTCTCCTTCTTCAACGCGCCGCTGTTCGCCACCTTCATCCTCGGCATGTTCTGGAAGCGGATGACGCCGACGGCGGGCTGGGTCGGTCTCGTGTCCGGTACCGCTTCCGCGATCACCGTCTGGCTGCTCTCCCAGGCCGGGGTCCTCGGGCTCACCGGGCAGGGCATCAGCTTCGTGGCTGCCGGCACCGCCTTCGTCGTCGACATCCTGGTCAGCGTCGGAGTCTCGCTCGCCACCGCGCCGAAGCCGGAGGCCCAGCTGGTCGGCCTCGTGTACTCCCTCACCCCGAAGGAGTCGCTGAAGCACGACGAAACCGGCGACGACGCGGGCTGGTACCGCAAGCCGGGCCTGCTCGCGGGCATCGTGCTGATCCTGACCATCGCGCTCAACATCATCTTCTAGGAGGCCGGAGATGGCTGCGTCCCAAGCTCCGAAGAAGGCCGGCGTCTTCGACATCCGGCTGATCATCGCGCTGCTCATCGGCGGCTACGGGCTGGTGCTCACGATCATGGGCCTCTGGTTCACCACCGAGGAGGAGCTGGCCAAGGCCGCCGACGTCAACATCAACCTGTGGGCGGGCATCGGCATGCTGGTGTTCGCGGCGTTGTTCATGCTGTGGGCGAAGCTGCGGCCCATCGTGGTGCCGGCGGGCACCGACGGCGAGGGCGGCGAATAGCCGGGTTGTCCGGACAGGCGCGAGACGGTCCGGCTACCGTGCACGTCGTGTCGCTCAACGCTCGACGTCGCCGGATCGCGTCCGTGCTGGCCCTGGTCGCCGCACTCGGCGCGCTGACCGCCTGCGGTCAGAACCTCGGCAAGTCCAACTTCGCCCGCACCACCGTCGCCGCCGAAGCGGGCTCCGGTTCCGGTCCGGTGCCCGACGGGGACATCAACGACCCGGCGGTCACCCCCGCGGTGATGCGCACGATCGATCCGTGCCCGCTGGTGGGCAAGGACGTGCTGAGCGGCCTCGGCACACCCGAGGATCCCCAGCCGTCGGTCATCTCGTTCGGCGGCTGCCGGACGAAGGTCGTCGACGCCGGAGGCAAGAAGCTCACGGTCTCCGTCGACATCGGCGCGTCGACGTACGTCTCGACCAGCGGGGTGACCGTTTCGGTGGTCGAGGGCCTGCCGCAGGTCGAGCGGAAGAGCAAGGACGGCAAGAGCTGCGATGTCGGCATCATGACGTTGCGCAAGCCTGAGCGCGGGGTGGGCTTCTCGGTCGTCTACGACGGCGGCGACCCGTGCGGGACTGCCCGCGCGGTGGCCGCGAAGGCCGCGAAGGCCTTGCACGCGTCGCCGGCGAAGTACCCCGCCGACGCGGGCACGCTGACCGCTGTCGACCCGTGCGCCGCGGCTGACGCGGCCGTCCTCGGTGAGGTGGTACCGCATGGTGCCACCATGCTGACGAGCTTCCACTCCTGTGACTGGACCCCGGGCTCCAACCCGCGGATCTCGATCGGCTTCCGCCTCGGCCGGCCGCCGGAGGTACGCGACGACAGCAAGCAGATCGAGATCGACGGGGTCACCGCCTACCAGAAGGTCGGCAGCAGCAGCTCCGCCGAGTGCAAGGTCGAGTGGCAGCACAAGCCGTGGACCGGCGAGTACGTCGAGGTCGCCAGTGTGATCTACAAGCACTACGACGAGAAGAAGGACGAAGCCGCGTCCTGCGCGAAGGCGGTGAAGATCGCCAAATCGGTGATCTCCAAGCTGCCGAAGCCCTGACGCTGGCGGCATCCGGCCGGGCGAGGTAGGAAGGGGGCACCTCACCCGCCGACGTGTCGGAGGCCGCTTTGAAGAAGATCGTCAACGACCCGAAGACGGTGGTCGCGGAATCCTTGCGCGGACTCGCCGCGGCGCACGCGGACGTCCTGCGCGTGCAGGACGACCCGGCGATCGTGGTGCGCGCGGACGCGCCACGGGACGGCAAGGTCGCGGTGATCTCCGGCGGTGGCTCCGGGCACGAACCGCTGCACGGTGGCTTCGTCGGGCAGGGCATGCTCTCCGCCGCCGTACCCGGCGCGGTGTTCACGTCGCCGACGCCGGACGCCGTGGAAGCCGCGGTCAAGGCCACCACCGGGGACGCGGGCGCGCTGCTGATCGTGAAGAACTACACCGGCGACGTGCTCAACTTCGAGACCGCCGCGGAACTCGCCGCCGCCGAGGGGCTGGACGTGCGGAGCGTGGTGATCGACGACGACGTCGCGGTCAAGGACTCCACCTACACCGCCGGTCGTCGCGGTGTCGGCGGCACGGTGCCGCTGGAGAAGATCACCGGCGCCGCCGCCGAACGAGGTGACCCGCTCGACGCGGTGGAGGCCTTGGCGCGCAAGGTGATCGGCCAGGTCCGGTCGATCGGCGTCGCGCTCACCGCGCCGACGGTGCCGCACGCGGGCGAGCCGAGTTTCGACCTCGCCGACGACGAGATCGAGTTCGGCATCGGCATCCACGGCGAGCCGGGCATCGAAAGGACACCGGCCCTCTCCGCCGACGAACTCGTCGCGCGCATGGTCGACGCGGTGGTCACCGACCTGCCCTTCGGCGACGGCGACAAGGTCCTGCTGTTCACGAACTCGATGGGCGGAACCCCGCTGATCGAGTTGTACCTTGCCCACGGGATCGCCGAGCGGCTGCTGGCCGAGCGTGGGATCGTGGTCGAGCGGCGCCTGGTGGGGCCGTACATCACCAGCCTGGAGATGCAGGGGATGAGCCTGACGTTGCTGAAACTGGACGACGAGCTGACCGAGTTGTGGGACGCGCCGGTGAACACCCCGGCACTGAGGTGGGGAGTCTGATGGCCTGCACCGCCGAGACGCTCGCCGCCGCCTTGCGGGCGGCGGCCGCGGTGGTCGCCGAACATCGCGCCGAACTGGTCGACCTCGACCGCGCGATCGGCGACGCCGACCACGGGGAGAACCTGGACCGCGGGTTCACCGCCATCGTGTCCGCTTTGGACACCGCCACGCCCGAAACACCCGCCGCGGTCGCGAAACTGGCCGCCACGACGTTGATTTCGAAGGTCGGCGGCGCGGCGGGCCCGTTGTACGGCACGGCTTTCCTGCGCGCGTCGGTCAAGCTGGGCGACGCGGCCGAAGTGGACGGTCCGCTGCTCGTCGAGGCCCTGCGCGCGGCCCTCGAAGGAGTGCAGGCGCGCGGCAAGGCCGTCGGGGGAGACGCGACCATGGTCGACGCCCTGCTCCCCGCCGTCTCCGCCGCCGAGGAGGCCTCCGGCTCCGGCGTCGCGGCGATCCTGGCCGCGGCCGCCGACGCCGCGGACAAGGGTGCCGAGTCCACTGTGGACCTGGTCCCGCGCAAGGGCCGGGCGTCCTATCTCGGCGAACGGGCCAAGGGACATCTGGATCCCGGTGCCCGTTCGACGGCGTTGCTGCTGCGCGCGTTCGCGGAGGCCGCGAAGTGAGCGTCGGAATCGTGCTCGTCTCCCACAGCGCCAAACTCGCCGAAGGGCTCGCGGAACTCGCCGCGCAGATGGCGCCGGACGTCACCATCGCGGCGGCGGGCGGCCTGGCCGGAGGCGGAATCGGGACGGACTACGACGAGGTCGTCGCCGCGACGCAGCGTGCTGACGCCGGGGCGGGCGTCGTCCTGCTGTACGACCTCGGCAGCGCGCAGATGACCGCGGAACTGGCCGTCGAATCGCTCGCCGACCCGTCGGCCGCGGTCGTCGTGGACGCACCGCTGGTCGAAGGCGCGATCGCCGCCGCCGTCGCGGCACAGGGCGGGGCGGATCGCGCCGCCGTCGCCGCGGCCGCCGCTTCGGCGGGCGCCCCGCCGGACCTGACGTTCGACGAAGGTGTGCAGGACGGTGAGAGCAGTGTCGAACTCACGCTGCGGAACGAGGTCGGGCTGCACGCGCGGCCGGCCGCCGTCCTGGTCCGGAGCATCGCGGGGCTCGACGCGGAGGTCACCGTGCGGCTCGGCGACGAGACCGCGGACGCCGACAGCGTGCTCGCGCTGATGGCGCTCGGCGCGCGTCAGGGCGACCGGATCGAGGTCCGGGCGAAGGGTGCGCAGGCCGAGGAGGCGCTCAGCAAGGTGAAGGACCTCGTCGAGCAGAACTTCGGCGAGTGAGCTGGAGTCTCGTGAGCTGAGGCTCTCGTGAGCTGGGGTATGAGGCCTGCGCCTCGGCCGAGGGCGATAGCAAAGGTCCCTTGATCCCTCGCCTGGCCGGCCCGCTCCAGTCGATGCGAGGAAAGGCTCCTCCCTTGCGAGATTCGCCAGGAAGGAGCCTTTCCTCGCACCTGCCGCAGTGACCGACCCCGTTCCCGTGTCGCCCGCAGGGGAATGTCCCCGCCGGGCTTCGTCCGCGAGTGACACTTACTCGATTCGGAGGGTGACAGCCGCTGCTTTCCGCGGCCCGGCATGGCACGATCGGAGAAATTACCAGCGAGTAACCTCCGGAGGCCGGTTGTGGCGCGGGAAATCTCGAGTGTGGGAGTCATCGGTCTCGGCACCATGGGTGCCGGGATCGCCGAGGTGCTCGCGCGGAGCGGCGTGTCCGTCGTCGCGGTGGAGATCGACGACGACGGCGTGAGCCGGGGCCGTGGTCATCTGGAGCATTCGACCGAACGGGCGGTGTCGGGCGGCAAACTCGACGCCGAGGGACGCGACGGGTTGCTCGGCCGGATCCGGTACACCACCTCACTGACCGAACTGTCCGATGCGGACCTGGTGATCGAGGCGATCCCGGAGAGTCTCGAAGCGAAATCCGACGTGTTCGCGCAGCTGGACAAGATCACCGGCCCGGACACGATCTTCGTCTCGAACACCTCGTCGCTGTCGATCACCGAGATCGGCGTGCACACCGCGCGGCCGGGCAAGGTCGTCGGGATGCATTTCTTCAACCCGGCGCCGATCCTCAAGCTGGTCGAGATCATCCGCACGGTCGTCACGGAACCCGGCGTGATCACCGACGTCGTCGCGTTCGCCGAACGTCTCGGCAAGATCCCGGTGGTGATCGGGGACCGCGCCGGGTTCATCGCGAACGCCCTGCTGTTCGGGTATCTCAACCACGCGGTGCGGATGTACGAGCAGCGCTACGCCACGCGTGAGGATCTCGACGCGGCGATGCGGTTCGGCTGCGGATATCCCATGGGCCCCTTGGCGTTGCTCGATCTCATCGGGTTGGACACCGCGTACGAGATCCTCGACACGATGTACCACCAGTCCCGCAACCGGCTGCACGCGCCGGCGCCGCTGCTGAAGCAGATGATCACCGCCGGACTGCTCGGCCGGAAGACCGGGCGGGGTTTCTACACCTACGACGAGCCCGATTCGCCGACGGTGACCGACGCGGTCCCAAAGTCCACAGTGGACACCGCCTCGCCGCGCGAGGTGCGCAAGGTCGGCGTCGTCGGCACCGGGACCATGGCGACCGGCATCGTGGAGGTGTTCGCGAAGCGTGGTTACGAGGTCATCCTGCGGGCGCGTAGCGCGGAGAAGGCCGCGGCGTCCGTCGCGCGGGTGAAGAAGTCGCTGGACAAGGCCGTCGTCAAGGGCAAGCTGTCCGAAGAGGACGCGGCCGCCGCCCTCGGCCGGATCTCGACGGCGGTGGAGTTCGAGGAACTGGCCGGCGTGGACCTCGTCGTCGAGGCGGTGGCCGAGGATCTCGCCGTCAAGCAGGCCGTTTTCGCCGCACTCGACGACGTCGTGAAGCCGGGCGCGGTTCTGGCCACGACCACGTCCTCGCTGCCGGTCATCGAATGCGCGGCCGCCACTTCACGGCCGTCCGACGTGGTCGGCGTGCACTTCTTCAATCCGGCACCGGTGATGAAACTCGTCGAGGTCGTCTCGACCATCGCCACCGCGCCCGACGTGATCGCGACCGTCGACGCCGTCTGCGAGGCGGTCGGCAAACACCCCGTGCACTGCGGCGACCGGGCCGGGTTCATCGTCAACGCGCTGCTGTTCCCGTACCTCAACGACGCGGTGAAGATGCTCGAGGCGCACTACGCGGAGGCCGACGACATCGACACCGCGATGAAGGTGGGTTGCGGGCTGCCGATGGGCCCGTTCGAACTGCTCGACGTCGTCGGGCTGGACGTTTCGCTGGCGATCCAGCGGACCCTGTTCAACGAGTTCCGCGAAGAAGGCTTCGCGCCGGCGCCGCTGCTGGAACACCTCGTGACCGCCGGGCGGCTGGGCCGGAAGACCGGAAAGGGGTTCAAGGACTACTCGGCCCGGTAGCTTGGCTGCCATGCCGGTTTCCTCGGGGGTCAGGAAACGGATCAAGGAACTCCTCGATCCGGACGACGAGATCCATTACGTGTTCCCAGCCGACATCGCGGGCAGCTTCAATCCCTGCGTCTTCTTCGCGGTGACCCGCAAGACGATCACGATCCTGACGACCGGCCGGTGGAGCAGGAAGGCGCCGAAACACGTCATCTCGACGACGCTGCGTAACCACCGGATCGGGCCGGTCGAGACGATGACCACGCCGTGGTTCAAGTTCGACGGCGTCGTCTACGAAGTCGACGACGAGTACGTCGCGGTGGTGCACGCGGCCGATGCCGAGATCCTTCGGGTAAAACCTGAAGATCCGCTGCCGGACCTCTAAGCTCGCGTGAGTGCGTCAGCTCACTTACGACGGGATGCCCATCCCCGGCCTGAACGACCTGGTCCGGACGGCCATCCGGCTGCACCCCGCGCCCGGAGTGCCCGGTCCGGACGAAAGCCACTTCGGCGGTCCGCTGCTCTGGCCGTCCGACGAGCCGTGGCCGGAGTGCCCGGTCACCTGGCCGCCCGACCCGGACGCCTCCGACGACGCGTGGGCGGGCGGGCATCCGCTCGACGCGCCGGTCCCGGCGATGGTCGGCGCGGCGCAGTTCTTCCGCGACGACTTCCCGGAACTGCCCTTCCCGGAGGGCACCGACGTCCTGCAGATCCTGTTCTGCCCGATGGGGCACGACAGCCCGTATCACCAGGGACCCGCGGTCCGGCTGATCTGGCGTGATTCCGGCGAGGTGCGGGATATCTCGGATCCGCCGCCCGTCCCCGAGGAGGCCGAAGCCGCGTACCTGCCGGAACCCTGTGTTTTCGAGCCGTGCTCGATCGACGAGCTGCCCCGGCTCTGCGACTTCCCGGCGGAGACCCGCGCCGCGCTCGGCATCCCCGAGGGAGCGGGTGACGAGCCGGAGGGCTGGCCCGAGCTGGATCACTACTCGAAGATCGGCGGCTGGACGGCCTGGGACGCGACCGACCGCTCCGAGCTGGGTTGCCGGGAGTGCGGAGCCGAACTACGCCAGACGATCGCGCTGGCCACGGAGGAGCACGAGGTCGGCTGCGGATGCGAAGCAGGCGAAGGCGAACCGGCGGGTTGGTCGTTCAGCCGGCAGGGCGCGCTGAACGTCTTCACCTGCCCCACCGACGTCACGCATCCCTTCAAGGTCCGGATCGACTAGGCGCCGAGCCCGGCGGTAGCAAAGGTCCCCCGCTCCAGTGCTGGAAGACCAGGTTCGTGTGCACCCTGGCGACCTCGTCGCGGGCGGTCAGTTCGTCGAGCACCAGCCGTTGCAGCTCGGTCGCCGAAGCGGTGGCGACATGCGCGAGGAAGTCGTCCGGGCCCGTCAGGTGGTAGACGGCGCGGACCTCGGGCAGGGCCAGCAGATGCTCGACGAACGAGTCGACCAGTGCCCGCCGGTGCGGGCGGACCTGGACGAACAGGAGCGCTTCGAGCGGGCGGCCGAGTTTGGCGGCGTCCACCTCCGCGCGCTGGCCGGTGATCACGCCGAGTTCGCGCAGCCGGTTGACGCGGTCGAGGCAGGTCGAGGGCGCGATGCCCACCTCGGCGGCCAGATCCTTGTTCGAGATCCGGGCGTCGTTCTGCAGGAGCCGCAGAATTCGAAGATCAACCGTGCTCAGTTCGCCAAATTGCGACATCGGCGAATGATATCCGAGAATATTGCGGTCGTTCCGGAGAAAAACGCAGGATCTCGGTATGACCGCAACGCTGCGCACCCGAGCCGTCCACGCCGGCCGTGACGATCTCACGGACCTCGGCGTCCACGCCGCTCCGCTCGACCTGTCCACGACCTATCCGTCGAGGGACAGCGTCGAGGAGGCGGGCCGCATCGACGAATTCGCCGCCTCGGGCTCGCTGTCCGGGCTCCCGGTCTACGGACGACTGAGCAATCCGACCGTCGAACGGTTCGAGAAGGCGCTCGCCGAACTCGAAGGGTTCGACGACGCCGTCGCGTTCGCCACCGGCATGGCCGCGGTCTCGGCTTCGCTGCTCGCCGCCGTCACACAGGGCAAACGGCATGTCGTCGCCGTCCGGCCGGTCTACGGCTGCACCGACCACCTGCTGACGTCCGGCCTGCTCGGCACCGAAGTGACCTGGGCCGATCCGGAAGGTGTCGCGCCGGCACTGCGGCCGGACACCGGGCTGGTGCTGCTCGAAACCCCCGCGAACCCGACGCTGCGCGAGGTCGACATCGCCGAGATCGTGCGTGCCGCGGGCGAGGTCCCCGTCCTGGTCGACAACACCTTCGCGACTCCCGTGCTCCAGCGCCCGGGGCGGCACGGCGCCCGGTTCGTCCTGCACAGCGCGACCAAGTTCCTCGGTGGCCACGGTGACGTCATGGGCGGGGTGGTCGCTTGTAGTGCCGAAGACGCCGGGATGTTGCGGCAGATCCGCTTCGCCACCGGTGGCGTGCTGCACCCGCTGGCCGGGTACATGCTGCTTCGCGGCCTCTCGACCCTCCCGCTGCGCGTCAACGCCGCGTCCGCGACGGCCGCCGAACTCGTCGAGCGGCTTCGCGGTCACGCGAACGTGAGCGCCGTGCACTACCCGGCCGTCGGCGGTCCGCTGATCGCGTTCGAGGTCGACGGGGATCCGCACGCGCTCATCGGTGCGGTCCGGTTGATCACCCCGGCCGTCAGCCTCGGCAGCGTCGATTCGCTCATCCAGCATCCGGCGTCGATCAGTCACCGGATCGTGGCCGAAGACGACCGGCGCGGGGCGGGCGTGACCGACCGGCTCATCCGCATGTCGGTGGGACTGGAGGACGTCGAGGACCTGTGGCACGACTTGGCTCAGGCACTCAAGGCTTGCTGAATTCTGCGATGGTCGTCACCAGGATGTCGACAAATCGTCCGATCTGGCTAACCTGGTCGGGTGAAAGATCTGGTCTCGTCCTGGGTGGAATCTTCGGCTCGTAGCACGCTTTCCCGGCTGCACCGGCAGATCGGTGTCGCGGGGCTCGCGGCGGCGGCGGCCGTGCCCGGGCTGTCGGCCGTCTTCGATCAGCACTCCGCCGCGGTGCGGGACATCCTCGCGACGGGGGTCGAAGGTTCGGCGGCGGTCGCCGGGGTCGTCCTCCTCGCCGGCTACGCGCGAGGACTGCTCGACGAGGCGAAGACCAAGGGATGGACGTTCCGTGCTCCGGCCGATCTGTCCGCTTGGACCACCAGTGACTGGATGACCGCGCGGCTGGTCGGCGTGTGTTCGCTGGCCGCCACGATCGACGGCAGGCCGACGGGGAACGAGTAGGGCGGCCGGAGGCCCCACCCGTTCCCCTGGAAGGTCAGCGATTCTCCGGCGGAGGGGGCATGGTGCCACCGGGGGGCCGTTGGCCGGGATCCTGGTGCTGGGACACCTGGCCCTGGCTGGGCGAGAACTGCTGGTTCCGCGTCGGCCGCTGACCCGTCTGGTCCGGGTCGGCCGCGTGGTGCCCGGCGGACACCGGCTGGTGGACCGCCGTGCGCTCGGTCGGCACGTCACCCGAGCGGCCGGCGTCTTCGCGCCCGCGCTGGTAGGCCTCGGCCTGCGCCTTCGCGGCGGGGATCTCCGCCTCGGCCCGGCCGAGCCAGCTTTCCCAGCGCTGCTGCATCGGCTTGATGAGACCACCGCCGACACCGACGACGGCGATGCCGCCGACCGTGGCGAGCACGGTGATCAGCACCGGCAGCGTGACCGCGGTGGCCACGCCGATCTGGTTCAGCGCGGCGATCGCACCGAGACCCCAGATGAACACCGAGGCGATGGTGGCGAGCACCTTGCCGTAGGAAACGCCGGAGAGGGCGTTGGCGACCAGGTCCTTGACCGCCTTGGCGATCGCGCCGGCGATCACCACGATGATGATCGCGACGATGGCGCGCGGCAGCCAGGCGACGATCTCGTTGAGCAGCGAACTCACCGGGTTCGGGCCGAACACGCCGAACGCGAACTGCAGGGCGATCAGCAGGATCGCGTAGTAGACGATCTTGCTGATGATGTTCGACGCGTCGAACTGGCTGCGCGAAAGCATCTGTTCGAAGCCCCCGCGTTCGAGGAGCCGGTTGAACCCGACCTTCTCGAGCACCATGCCCACGGCTTTGGCGAGCGCCTTCGCGATCAGCCAGCCGATGAACAGGACGACCAGGAACGCGAGTAGTTTCGGGACGAAGGTGGCGACCGAATTCCAGGCGCTCGACACGCCTTGACCGAAGTCGACGGCCGCCAGTGCTGATGTGGCCACTGGACGTTCTCCCTTCCACCACTGGAGCTTCCAGGCTGGTGGAAAGGGGGGTGCCCGGCATTCGGGCGATCACACTCATGCCCACCCGAACGGGTGGGTCAGCCGCAGCAGCCGCCTCCGCAGCAGCCGCCCCCACCCGCGGGGGCGGGGGCCGGGCCGGCAGCCGAGCCGGTCAGCGCGACGGTCGTCAGCAACTTGACGGTGTCCTGGTGGCCCTCCGGGCACGGCGCGGGCGCACCGGACTCGCTCATCGGCCGCAGTAGTTCGAAGGTCCCGGCGCATTCGCGGCAGCGGTAGGCGTAAGTCGGCATGTCCGGCATTATCCCATCTCTTCCTGGCTCGAGGATGGCAAGCTGGCCGGGTGGAACTGCCTGTCGCGGCGCATGTGCCGCATCTCGGCCAAGTCGTCCCCTCCGTGCTGTCCGCCCTCGGCGCCGACGGGTTCGCCAACTCGCTGGGCCTGGCGGAGGCGACCGGCGCCGGTGTCCTGCTCATCGACGGTCTCGGCTGGGAACTGCTGGCCGAACACGCCGCCGACGCGCCCGTGCTGACCCAGCTCGCGAAGTCGCCGCTGCGGGTCGGTTTCCCGGCGACGACGGCGGCCGGTCTCGGCGCGATCGGCACGGGGCTCGCCTCGGGGGAGCACGGCCTGGTCGGGTACAGCTTCGAGATGCCGGGGGCAGGCGTCCTGAACGCGTTGCGCTGGACCAGCCACGTGGACGGCGGCGATCTCCGCGGCGCGCTGCCGCCACGCGAAGTGCAACCCCTGCCGACGACGTTCGAACGCGCGGCGGCCGCCGGGATCACGACCAGTGTGGTGTCTTCGGCGAA
>Ga0196958_10000642_pt1 | contig 11451 bp, 12 predicted proteins | sample S1v_10metaG_FD_148654 | JGI IMG/M metagenome (GOLD analysis project Ga0196958, IMG submission 148654) | Soil microbial communities from Anza Borrego desert, Southern California, United States - S1+v_10 | ecosystem: Environmental > Terrestrial > Soil > Desert | place: USA: California | collected...
CCGAGTCGGCTCAGGCGCCTGCGATCTGTCTCGGAACGTGGGAGAGGAAGGAGGAGCGGCAGTACGGTGGTTTGCCGGATCGTGCGGCGCTGTCAGAGACGGCGCGGGCGGGCCGGGAAACTCCGGCTCGCCCACACTCCGTAAGGTTAGAACGGCGGCTTGGCGCCACTGAACCCGCTGGCGAGAGGCGTGAACGTGCCCCAGGGACTCAGTACCGGCACGCGCGCGGCGAGCCGGGCAAGGACATCACCGTGGCAGGCGCGCGGAGCGCACCAGCATCCGAGTATCCGCCCGGTCAGTTCGCCGAGCGCGGCCATGAGATGCGGCTGGTCACGCAGCCACTCCTCGTAGAGGTCGATGACTTCCTCGCGGGTGCCGTCGACGCCAATCCTGAACGGGTTGCCCCACTTCGAATCCCGCCCGCGTCCGATGTAGACATCGATGCGAGCGCGCTTGCAGTGGACTACCAGCGGATGTGCCAAATTCCATGCTCCTCACCGGTGTCTCGACTTCTCCCTGCCCTGCGAAATGTCGCGTGGCGGGTTCGGCCGAGGGTTGTTGATCTGCGTGCCGGGCATCAGGCCGTGGCCGTGCCCGAAGGGTCGGCGGCGGTCTGATTGGCTTCACGCAGATCAACAACCCCGGGTGTGACCGCACAGCGGCCATACGTGTGACGGTCTCGACTGGCTGAACGGTGGGGAACTCTGCTGCTAGTGACGCCGGCCGGACACGATCCGCCACGCCGCGTTCGCCATGCGCAGGATCGGGAGCGTCGCGAACTTCTCCCGGAATTCGGGCTTGGCGCGTGCTGCGTCCGAGTCGTACACGGTGAGGATCGCGTTCGCTGTCTGCGGGTCGACGACCACTCCCTCGATCTTGCGCATCGAGAACTTCTCCGTCACTTCACGCAGGATCGTGATCTTGTCCGGTTCGGACTCGGTGGCCTCGGGAAGACTGTCCGCCAGGTCGGCCATGTCCGCGTACGACAGCCAGTCCTCGGTATCCCGGCACGGCCAGCAGGTGACGGCCCGGGGATCGCCGGTCAGTACTGATTCGGCTGTTCTGCTTGCGCAGGCGGTATTTCCGGGGTTGACAGGGGAGTCGAAGTGGATCCTTACTTCGGTGGCGAAGTTCGCTTCGGTCCATCCTTGCTGGAAGTGGTGGAAGATGTCCTCCGCTCCTGTGCCGACTTCCATATCCTTGATCGCCTCACGCACGGTGGCGTTGAGCGAGGCCATGCTGGGCTCGCCCGCGAGGAAGGCCTTCCGGCCCACCTCCACGAAATCCGTGGGAGCGTCGGTCATTCCGTCACCTCCTGTCGAGGATGAACTTCCAGTAGGGCCAGCAGGGCGGCGAAGAGGGTGAACGCTTCGTCGGCGTCCTCGGTGGCCATCCACTGCGAGCACTCGATGTGCTCCGTGCGGACCTCGGCGCCGATCGGGTTGTCCCCGGCCGGGGCGATCGAGAGGGCCGCTGTTCCCCAGCGGGCGCGGAAATAGAACGGACGCTCGTCATCCAGTTCTCCCTCGATCTGGAGTGGCGCGGCGTCGCAGGTGACCGCGCGCTGGCGATCCGCGGGTCGCTGGTGAGCCGGTTGACGAGTGCGGCGAGGGTGCCCGGTCCGTACATCCAGTGGTCGTCACGGTCCTCGGTGGTCATGGTGACGGGAGCCTCCTTTCTGAGGCATCGCGATGGTGGTCGGCGCGTTGAGGGCCGGGATAGGCGGTCACACCGTGGCGTGGTGGTTTTCGTTGACCGCCTGTCCGTGGTGAGAAGCGGGCAATCGGTGACGCGCCGGCCGCGGACGTGGGCGGGCGCGGTTCAGCTCATCAGGCGGCCACAAAAGAGGAAGCTGCGGCAATGGCCGAGGACAACGGGTGCGGAAAATCGCGTGGTGGCGGGTCTTCCGTGCAGGACTAGGCAGGGATCGCGCAGGAACGCAACGGTGACGATCCGGGCCCCCTGCGGGAGAACATTGCGACCGAGGCGGCCGCAGCCGGCGCCCCACCCGGCGCAGCTACACCAAGGAGTGCGTGAATCCCGGCGGATACAGTCAGCGTTCGGCCCGCTGGGCGGTGGCGCTACGTTGGGGCCCCTGTGGCATTCGACGCCGCGCGCACCGCAACTGCCGAAGTGGCTTGCCGCGGCTGAGACGAGGCCGACGTTCAGCGTCCTGGCTGCCATGAGGTTACGTCGCAGTGCGATGGCGCGCAGCGAGCATCGCCGCGGCGGCCGTTACCAGCGCCGCCCCGTATCAGGGAGCAGCGAATCGAGGGAGGCGACGTGTGCCTCAGCTGAAGCTCTTCCACGCGGTGCCGTCGTGTTCGCGGTCGAGTTGCATCGCTTCCTCCCAGGTGAGCGCGAACTGGTGATAGATCTTGTCCGGTTCGCCTGCCGCGACGTGCTCCAGCGCTCTCGTGGCCTGTTCGCGGGCGCTCTTCGCTGCTTGCTCGGCGAACCACTCGACGATCTTGTCAGCGTCGGCGTCGTACATGATGATGCAGCCGACATCGGACGTGGACGAAAAGATTGCGAACTTGCCGTCGGGCTGCCGAATGATCTGCTGTCCCATCTTTTCCTCCTGAAACTCGTGATACCGAATTGGGTGAGGGCCTGCTGAGGCTCGATGCCGTGTGTCTAGCAGGTGGAGCGGCTGAGCTGGGTGAGCAGCGCGTCTGTGCGGTGATGGTCTGGGACCGCACCGGCACTGCCCGCGGGGTATCGGGGTGACGTCCATGATCGGGTCGTGGTGACCTGGGTGCCGCGCGCGGTGAGGCTGCGCCAGGTGTGGATTTCCGGCCGGGTACGAACGGCGGACACGCTGGAGACTCCTCGATCAAGGTCCGTCGTGGACACCGGGCAGGTCACAGGTGGTGCTGCTCCAGCAGAGCGCTGATGACGTCCAGAGCGTCGTCGCTGGTCTCGGTGGTGAGCCCGAACGCGCACGGGATGCGTTTGGTGAGCGCGCTGGAGTCGACCTGGTTCTTTCCGGCGGCGGCGATCGATAGGGACGCTTCTCCCCAGTGGGCCCGGAAGTAGTACGGGCGCCTGTCGTGCAGGGTGCCTTCGATCCGCAGCGGTGCGACGTCGGAGGTGATCCGCGCGGTGGTGATTTGCGGGAGGGTGATCAGGCGGTCGACGAGCGCGGCACGGGCCGCGCGTGTGGTGTTGCCGTACAGTCGGCCGGCGTGGGCCTTGGCGGTCATGGTGGCGGGATTCTCCTTTCGTGTCACGGAGGACGGCGGTGAAGACGACCTGCGGTGAGGACACACCGTGACGTGCGGACACAGCCCATTCGGAGGCCAATGTCGGGCTCGCCGGGCGTCACGGGTCTGTGCGGCCCGGATCGCTTACAAGCGCTGGGTTGTTCTCGACGTTGTCGTCCTCGCGGGGCGGGCGTCACTTGCAATCCGCCAGGGGTTCGCTGAGGTCGGCTTGGGTGTTGTCACCGGCGGTGACGTGCCGGACGGCGGCGGCGGGCTGGGTAGCAGGAGGCGCGCTGGTGTGGAGGAATGTCGGAGTTTTTCCAGCAGCGGCGGCACATTCGGCAGGGCTCGATGCCGATTTCGTGCAGGAGGGACATCATCGAGTCGGCGTCGGACGCGGCGCGGTTGGATACCGCGATCACTTGCTCGATCCGTAGTTTCCAGCCGTTGCTGATCAGGCCGCAACTGGGCATGGGTGGCGCGGCGAGTGTGGCGCGATGGATGCCGGGGTGCGGGCCGGGAGCGGTGATGCCGAGGATCGTGTGGCCGGGACCGAAGTGCGCGGTGACCAAACGGCGCACCGCGGTGTCGTCGGCGTCTGCGGGCAGTGTCAACGGTTCGGGGGCATTGGGCATAGCGCTCCTTCGAGGGATGTCGCGCAGGTTGGGGCGTCGAGTGGACGACGGCAGCGGGTTGCTGTTCGGCGATAGCCGGGCATGGCGAGCAGCTGGGGGACGCCACGATCGGCACGCAAGACGCGATGCACGGGTACGCGACGCCGCCGTGGTCGGCGCTTCGACACACGGTGGCGGGTCGCGGAGCGAGTGAGGGGCCGGTCCGCCGAGGGGACGGTGAGGTCTCCTCAGGCGGCCGTGGTGGTGCGCTGATTCAGAAGCTGAGGGGGCGATTCTGCTGGAGCGCGATAGCGAGGGAGGCAGCCGCCTTCAGGTCGCCCTTCTCCATCTTCGTGAATTCACTGCGGCGATCTTCAATCCGGAAGTCGCCGGCGCGGAAGACGAAACCTTGCTCGGTCAACTTCGCTTTGCCGAGGCAGAACAGCAGCTTCAGGTCCTCGTTGTAGTCGTGGATCGACTGGTCGGTCGTCTTGTCGAACAGGTCGACGGAGCCAGAGATGACGGTGGTCTTGCCGTCCTCCCAGGTGATGGTCGCCCGGGTGGTGGTGCCCCTGGGGTTACGCTTGATGTTGAGCTCCGGGACCACGTTGTAGAACTCGCCCCCAAGGTTCAGCTCGAGAGCTATGGCCCTGAGATGGTCGAAGTTCAAGGCGAACTTCCGGGAGAATTCGACGACCTCGGCGACCTGGTCGTCTGTGATCGCGGCGACCTGGTCGTGCAGGTAGGCGGCGACCGTCCGGGGCTTGGGGTAGGTAAACTCCATGTGGTAGTGCAAGCGGCCGGGCCGGTTGAGCAGGAATTCGTTGACCTTGCTCAAGTCGTTGACCGACAGGAGGTACAGCCGCTTGGCCGTGCTCAGTCCGTCGAAGAGCGACAGGAACTGGGTCTGTGAGTCCTCATCGTCGTCCTTAGCGAACACTTTTTCGAACTCGTCGAAGATGACCGCGACCTCACCCAGTTCGTCCAGAAAGGACGCCAGTCCCGGAGTGGCGTACTGGACGAGGACCGTCGGCAGCCCGAGTTGCTCGCGGAGCCGCGCGGCGAGCATGCGGAGCATGAGCGACTTTCCCATTCCTTTGTCGCCGGAGAGGATCGCGCCCAGGGACCGGTCCATCTTCTGGTAGCGGTCCACGATGAGGTCCACCCGCTCGGCGTGAGAACCGTAGATCTTCTCCTCACCGGGGGAGAGGGGTACGACTTTGTGGACGCTGTAGCCGCCGGACAATGGGTTGAAATCGATGGCGTAGGTCGCCACGGGCAAATGGTCGTGGGTGCGCACGGAGGCGCCGTAGAAGCGGAACTGGCCGTTGGACTCGACGATGGTGGAGGCAGGCATGGACGCTCGCTTTCACGGGTCTGCGTGGGGTGGATTGCGCAACTGCGGGACCACCGGCGACCCCTGGGCTTTCCTCGCCTAGGCCGATAGTCGCCGGGCGGTTCGGCCGGGGGCCGGTGGTCTGCGTGCCGGACATCAGGCCGTGGCCGGGGGCGCATCCGAGGTTCGGCCCGCGCTTTTCGGGCCAGAACCTCGGATGCGCCCCCGGCTGAGGTCTGATCGGCTTCGCGCAGATCACCGGCCCCCGGCGGACGACGCCAGGGCTTCCCATCCCCAGACCCCGCACCTGGCAGGTGTTTGGGAGGCCGAAAGTCCAGCGGCCTCCCAGGATCTGCGTGATCGTGCCCGGAAGGTCAGCTGTGCCCGGCGCGCGGGCCGGGTAGGCGCACACGAATAGGCAGAAGTCGGGAGCCCTGGTAAGTGCCTTGGACGGTCCTGTGTCTTGGCGCTGGATGGCCGACGGCGACGGCGCCGCGCTGAATGGTCTCGACGGAAGCCAGAGAACTGTGAATCGTCCCGCCGGCCGGGTGGCGGGTTAGGTGCCCGTCCTCCCGGCTCCGGCGGGTTCGGTGGCGAAGCGAACCTGGACGTTGTCGCCGTCGACGGCTGTGGACTCGTCGAAGGTGCCGGTGCGCAGGTCGATCGCGATGGTTGTGCTCTCTCCCTGGGCGCCGTAGAGGGCGTACATCCCGTCGTGGACGTCGTCGCCGAAGTCGATCTCTTCGGTGGTGGCGTCACTGAAGAGGACTTCGCCGACGTGATGCACGTAGTAGCCCTGGTCGGTGTTCTCGGTGACGAACACGACCCCGATCGCGGGCTGGCCGGGGGCGTCCTCGTCGAGGATTCTCCGGATGTGGTGCAGAACGCTGGCGCGGTGACGTCCTTCGCTGAACGCGGCCAGGGCCGCGGTGAGTCGTTCGCGGGCGTGCTCGTCGAGCGCGGCGATGCTGTCGCCCGTGGTCTCCTCAGTGCTCAGGTCGACTGTGCCTCCACTGCCGGTGGGTACGTGGCTGTCCGGGGAGTGTGCCTGGTAGTACTCCGGGACTCGGCTGGCGATGCCGTTGTCACGTTGCGGTTCCCAGTCCAGGAGGTCCAGGGAAGAACCGGTGCCGAGTACGGTGACCTCCCCGACGGCAAGCTTCTCGCGGGCCCGCGCTTCGAGGGCGTTGCGGAGCGGGCCAAGGTCGTTGGCGTCGTGTGCGACGTCGAGATCGCTGTGGGGAACGTTGACGTGATACAAGGTGGTCGTCTCGCGTTCGAACAGGACGGTCCAGTGGGTGCCGGCGGGCACGGGACTGAAGGTGATCTTCACGGTGCTGTCCTTTCGAGCACTGGCACAGGGGACGTGGCGGGTGTTAGTGGTGCCATCGCTCGGGTGGAGTGACTCCGGCACACATCGCGATATCGAGCGCTCGCCATGCTTTCGCGAAACCGGTGGCGAGCTTGGCGGGGTCTTCCGCACTGGAGGTGGCGTCGTCGGCCAGCCAGCGGAGCTTCCGCAGCGCCTCGTCGGGTGTCATCGTGAGATCGGCGGCGTTCAAGCGGTCGTAGATGGTCTGGGCGGGAGTGCTGTCGCCGTCGAACTTGCTGGTGCGCAGGTCGACCGCGACGGTGAAGTCCTTGTCCTGGAAGCCGTAGAGGGCGTGTAGCGCGTCGGCGGTCTCGTCTCCGAAGTCGGTCGGATCGATGGTGCCGTTGTCGAACAGAACTTCGGCTTCGCGGTGGATGCGGTAGCCCTCGTCGTTCGGGTTGTAGGTAGAGAACAGGACGCCGATCGCGCTGTCGTTCTCGATGTCGAGGTGGTCGTACATCTCGATATTCGCGCCGATGATCTCGCGCAGTGTGGTCAGGACCAGGGCCCGGTTGTTGTCATCGGCGACGGTAGCGAGCGCGATCGCGATCCGGTCGCGGGTGGAATCGTCGAGGCCGGCGAGCGCGGCGACCGCGGTCTCGTCGGTGCCGAACACGGCACCGAGACCGGGCGCCGTTTCCACATCGATCTCGAACTCGTGGGTGTCGAAGATGACGCGGTCGGTGTGCCTGCGGTGTTCGCGGTAGGCGTCGATTACCTCGTCACGGGTCAAGCTGAAGAGGGGGCGCTGCGCGCCTATGCACCAGTCGATCGCGCAGTGGGCGCCGTCCGGGCAGTGGATCCCGTCCCACTCGGGGGCGATTCGTGCGTACAGGGCGCCGCGGGCGGCGTCCTCGTCGGCATGGATGGTGATGCTGCGATCGTTGGGGCGCTCGTGGAACAAGGTGGAGACGGTGAACCTCACGGGCGTGACTCCTCGGGAATCGGGGACGGGAATGGGCGGATGGCGCTGGCAGCCCGTGTCCTAGCCGCCAGCGCGACGCGGCTATCCATGCCCCGGCCCGCCCTCGCCCTCGCCGTCGCGGTCAGTGCCGAGGCCGGGCAGGTGGATGATCTCGGCGTCGTTCGGAACCAGGCGCAGCGGCACCGGCATGGTGAGCAGGACCGGGGTGGGCGGGTCGAACGCGCCGGTGATCTCGTGCCAGCCGGTGACGGTGTTTGGGTCGCCGTCCTCGCGCGGGCCTGTGGCGGGGCGAATGCCGATGGTGCCGGTGCGCAGGTCGATCCGGACCGCGGGTTCTCCCTGCACGCTCAGGATCACGACGCCGTGCTCGGTGGTGGGCACCGGGCCTGTGGTGATGGGGCCTGGTTTGCGGTGTGCCAGGCCAGCGGGCCCTCCGGGAGCCTCGGCGGGCGTCCCCAGTTGTTCTTGCGGATCTTCCAGCAGTTCTCGTGCAAGTAGTCCTCGTCGGCGTCGATCCCGAGGGTCTTCACGGCTGTGATCCGCCCGTGCTCTGGCCCGAACACCTCGCCACAGTCCCAACAGTGGGCCATGTAGGGCAGCTCGCCGAAGTCGAGGATCTTGACTGCGTAGACGCCGTCGTAGACCTCCGACAGCGCACCCTCGGGCGCTTCGGCACCGGTGGGATAAAGGACAGGCGGGACTCGCAGCAGCGCTTCCTCGGGCACGTAGCCGTAGACGAACGTGGCGAGGCGCTTGTCCTGCCGGAGGGTGTGCTCGGCCAGCCGGACACCGGGCCACCTCATCGCCCGGGCCGTGGCGGCGGCGTGGCGGTGCGCGACCTGGTCGAACTGGGAGTGCGCGTGTCCGGCGACATGAACGATGATCACCCGCCCGAGGATGGGGTGCTGGGCGAGGACGGTGTCGGCCACGTAGGCGGCGCGCCCCGGTTCCGGCATGGCCGTGACCGGGTCGAACGTGGTGGTGTCCATTCTGGAGACTCCACTTCTGTCGTGGTGACGGAAATTTGGTGTTGCGCAGGCCGGACCGCGTGTCCTGTCTGGACGGCGGGTGGCTACCTGTTCCGGCTGGCGGTACCGGGCGTGGGACGCGATGGGCTCTACTTGGTCTTGCTCGCCGCGGTGCCGGTCTTGGCCGCGGTGGCGGTCTTGGTAGCCAGGAGCGGCTGCTTGACCGTGCTGAGCGCGGTGCGCCCAGCGGGCGGCGTCGTGGGCCGGGCGGGCCGGGTGATCGTGACCCGCTTGCGGTCGGCATCGGGTTCCTGCCAGTACTCGCCCGTGCGCAGCGGCCCGACCGGACACGGCTGGCCCTCGGTGTGGTCGGCCGCCTGCTCGGGGCTCAACCACACCTCCTTCTCGTGCCGTTCGTCGGCCGGGTCCTCGCAGGTGACGTAGAAACGGCCGTTGTCGACGAGCAGGTCGTCGGTCAGCCACGGGCGCGATCCTCCGCACCCGGCGACGAGGACTGCCGTGGCCACGATGGCGAGGACAGCGGACGCGGCGGGACGCAGGGTGGCGGCTCCGCGAGAAGTGGTGTCCATGGCGGGTTGTCGTCCTTCTCGTGTTGTGGACTGGATAGGATTACGGGGCTGTGTTCGGTGATCGAGTTGCCGTGCCTCACCGGGCCGCTGGGTCGAGAGGCTGCCAGTGCGCGTGCCGGACAACGGTCGTCGATGTGACCGAAAAGGACGTTGGCCGTCGGTTTTCGCGCAGGTCGACAGTCCCTTCAGCAACGCATCGGTTTCTCTCTCGGAGGGGATCGCGGCGACCGGTGACTCAGCCCTTGAGGGCGAGTTGTGCGCCTGGGGCGTAGCGGCAGGCGACCTCGACGGCGTCATGCAGTCCGCGGCAGGTGATCTCGCCCAGGCGGCGATCGGGCATCGCGAGTTTGCGGCGGGCGAGGGCCTCGTGGTCGTCGATGACCGACTTCTCGAGCGCCTCGTGGTGTCGGCCGGCGTCGGCGAAGTCCTCGAGTTCGGGGAGGCCGGCACGCTGCCACATCCGCAGGTACAAGCCGGTGGCGGCGGAGGTGAGCGGGGACAGCAGACTGGTATTGCGCATGGCGCAGCAGACTTCGGCCGCGGTGCCGGGCCGGGTGTCCTCGCCGGCGGCGACGCGGTCGAGGATCTCGTGGCAGTGCGCCCGGTAGACGAGTTCGGATTCCATGCATTCCAGCGAGAGATTCGGTGTCAGCAAGGAAGAGCTGTGATGGAGCAGGTCTTTGTGCAGTGGGTGGCGGCTGCGCGCTTTCGAGATCTCATCCTCGGCGAGGTCGAGGAGGTCGAAAACCTCAGCGATAGCCTCAAAAAGGTTGGTGAAGTGGTTGTCACTCTCGCCGACTACGGCGTCGACGGCGGCGCCCAGTTTGCTGAGCGAGTGGCGGCTGGTGTCCAGTTCGGCGGCCACGCGGGGAACCGGGTTGGTGGATGTCATCACGGGTCCTCGGGTTCGGGAGTGGTGTTCCCGCCACCTGATCTGGCCTGCACCGTGTTCTCCGGGCGGCGGGGTGCGGTCGCCTGGCGCCGGGCTCGGTGGTGGGTCAAGCCCGCTTTTGGCTTGACCCACCACCGAACCCGGCGCAGAGTCCCGCTCCCCGTCGCCCGGGATCCGGTGTCGTACGCTCCCTCGGCTACGGGCCCTGGTTCGCCGGGTTACCCCAGGAGCCCGACCCGGCGCACGAACAACTCGCGGTCGGCCGGGATGAACCTGGTGCGTTGTCCGGGCATCACCGCACCTCCGTGTCCGAGTGACTGGTGGCACTGGTGTTGCGCAGGGTGAGGGCTTGGTCGAGATGGTCGGCGGTTGGTTCCGGGGCGCCGTCGAGGTCGGCGAGGGTCCACGCGAGACGCAGCACGATGTCGCCCCCGTGCAGAGTCAAGCGGCCTGCCTCACAGGCACGGCGAATACGAGCGGCCGCATCGGGATTGTTCGTGGTGTGCAGGTGTTCGCGTGGGACCTGGGAATTGAGAATCGCCGCCCCCAGCCCTTCGCCCCTCCAGCGGGACGCCGCGCGGTCTCGCGCGACGGCGACCTGGGCACGGGTCCGTTCCAGGAGCCGGGTGATCGACGCGATCTGCGGGCCGTGGACCGGCACGTCGATCAGGTGGGTCGCGGCAAGGCGGATGTCGATCGTGTCGCGCAACGCCGGAGACGTGCGCCGTCGGGACCTGGAGGTGCGGACGACGGTGGCGACCAGCTGGAGACCGGCGGGGTAGCGGCTGTCTCCGTCGTGCTGTCGGAGGTGAGCCTCTCGGTTAAGCAGCACCGCGCGCAGGGATTCCTGTGCGGACGTGGCGAACTGGTCCAGGTCGGGGGCGAAGAGCACTCCGTGATGCGCTCGGCTGACCTGGCCCGGTTGGTGTCCGCCGATCAAGGACGCGAGCCGGTCGCTGTTGTGGGTGACGGTCAGCGGTGGTGTGGACACGAGGATGGCGCCGTCGTCGCGGGGTCCGAGCAGGGACTGGATCGCGGCGACCTCGAGTTGCTGGTCGCGGGTGAGGTCGGGCAGCAGGGCGTGCAACCAGGACACGAGGTGTAGTCCGCCCGCGTCGTGCGGCGTCTCGCACAGCAGGTGGTGCCCGCCGGCGGCGGCGACCGTGACCGCGCGCAGCACGTCCGGCGTGAGCGGGATGACGGGCCAAGGCTGGCGGGCTGCCACCGGCATGATCGGTGCGCTGGGACGGTGCAGGACGAAGTCATCGCCGCGCAGCCAGTCGGCGATCTCGGTGAGGGTGTGCGCGCCGAGCACATCCAGCCCGTCAACGACGGAGGCCTCGTCGAGGGTGGCGGCGGGCACGATGATCCGGTGGATACCGCGCGCGCGGGCAGTCTGTGCCGCTCGGAGCATGCCGCGGATGGGCCGGAGACTGCCGTCGAGACCGAGCTCGCCGAGTACCGCGGTGCCGAGCAGCCGCGCACGCGGCGTGCCGAGGCGGGCGGCCAGCACCGCGGTGGCTACGGCCGCGGCGTCTGGGCTGGCGG